>ERZ1066122.1335-NODE-1335-length-20350-cov-15.488593_pt1 | contig 20350 bp, 17 predicted proteins | sample MGYA00382769_ERZ1066122 | MGnify/ENA primary metagenome ERZ1066122 (study PRJEB33369, sample SAMEA5778352) | biofilm metagenome | biome: Industrial cooling water; feature: Water cooling tower basin; material: Biofilm | place: United Arab Emirates | collected... | reverse complement strand
CGCCCGTCGGAAGGGGAGAAACCGTGGGTCTTTTCGGAAATACCAAGACACCGCTCGTCGGCCTGGACATCAGTTCCACGGCCGTCAAGCTTCTGCAGCTCACCGAGTCGGGCGGGCGCTATCGCGTCGAGCACTACGCGGTCGAGCCCCTGCCTCCCAATGCCGTGGTCGAGAAGAACATCGTCGAGGTCGAGGCCGTCGGCGAGGCGATCAAGCGGGCCGTGGCCCGCTCCGGCACCAAGGCCAGGCATGCCGCGGCCGCGGTCTCCGGCTCGTCCGTGATCACCAAGATCATCCCCATCCAGGGCGACCTGGACGAGGATGACCTGGAGGACCAGGTCCAGCTCGAGGCGTCCAACTACATCCCGTACCCGATCGACGAGGTCAGCATCGACTTCGAGGTCCTGGGCCCGGTGCCGAGCAACCCGGAGATGGTCCAGGTCATGCTGGCCGCGTCCCGCACCGAGAACGTCGAGCTGCGCCAGTCGGCGCTGGAGCTGGGCAACCTCACCGCCAAGGTCATCGACGTCGAGGCCTTCGCGATGGAGAACGCCTTCAAGCTGGTCGCCGACCAGCTGTCGGTGCCCAAGGACGCGATCGTCGCCCTGGTGGACATCGGCGCGACCATGACCACCCTGAACGTCCTGCGCAACCAGCGCAGCATCTACACCCGCGAACAGGTCTTCGGCGGCAAGCAGCTGACCGACGAGGTCATGCGCCGCTACGGCCTGAGCTACGACGAGGCGGGCCTGGCCAAGCGCCAGGGCGGCCTGCCGGAAAGCTACGAGGTCGAGGTGCTGGAGCCGTTCAAGGAGGCGCTGGTCCAGCAGGTCAGCCGCTTGCTGCAGTTCTTCTACGCCGGCAGCGACTTCAACCGCGTCGACCAGGTGGTCCTGGCCGGCGGTTGCGCGTCGATCGCCGGCATCGCCAACCTCGTGGAGGAGCAGCTGGGCGTGCCCACCGTCATCGCTAACCCGCTCGCCAACATGGCGCTCGGCCCCCGCGTCCAGGCCCACGCCCTGGCGCAGGACGCCCCCGCGCTCATGATCGCCTGCGGCCTGGCCCTGAGGAGCTTCGACTGATGGCCAGAATCAACCTACTTCCCTGGCGTGCAGAGCGGCGCAAGCAGCGCCAGAAGGAATTCGTCAGCATGCTCGGCCTCGCGGCCGTCGTCGCCGTGGCGATCAGCCTGCTCATCGTCATGTACTACAGCGGCCAGATCGAAGGCCAGCAGAATCGCAACCAGTACCTGCGCGACCAGATCGTCCTGGTCGACCAGCAGATCCGGGAAATCGAGGAGCTGGACAAGAAGAAGGCCAACCTGCTTGCCCGCAAGCAGGTCATCGAGCAACTGCAGGCCAGCCGCTCCCAGATGGTGCACCTGTTCGACGAACTGGTCAGGACCATTCCCGAAGGCGTCCGCCTGAGCTCGATCAAGCAGAACGGCCAGACGCTGACCCTGGAAGGACTCGCGCAGTCCAACGCCCGCGTGAGCTCCTACATGCGCAACCTGGAAGCCTCCGGCTGGATGGCCAACCCGGACCTGAGCATCATCGAGGCCAAGGGCGAAGACAAGGGCCTGCCCAACATGTTCTCGCTCAAGGTCACCCTCAAGAACCCCAGCGCCGTGGAAGAGGAAGTCGCGCCCGCGGCCGCCCCGGCGCCGGACGCCGCCGGAGGTGCCCTGTGAGCAGCAAGAAAGTTGACCTCCGCAACCTGGACTTCAACAATGCGGGTGCCTGGCCGATCCAGGTGAAGATCGGCGCCTGCGTCCTCCTGATCGTGATCGTCGTCGGATTGGTCTGGTACCTGAAGGTCAGCGACCAGCGCCTGATGCTGCAGACCGAGGAGAACACCGAGCTCACCCTGCGCGAAGAGTTCCAGGGCAAGCAGGGGCGCGCCGCGAACCTCGAGCCGCTGAAGCAGCAGCTGGCCCAGATGGAAGTGATGCTGCAGCAGATGCTGCGCCAGCTGCCCAGCAAGAACGAGATGCCCGACCTGATCGTCGACGTGTCGCAGACGGCGCTGGCCAGCGGCATCAACAACGAGTTGTTCCAGCCGGGCGCCGAGACCCAGCTTGAGTTCTACGCCGAGAAGCCGATCTCGCTGCGCATGGTGGGCAACTACCACCAGTTCGGTGCCTTCGTGAGCGGCGTGGCCTCGCTGCCGCGCGTGGTCATCATGACCATGCACGACATCCAGTTGAAGCCGCGCGGTGCCGGTGACAGCACGCTGGTCCTGGAGGGGACGGTGAAGACTTACCGCTACCTCGACGAAGACGAGGAAGCCGCGGCCGGCGCAGGTTCCACCGGGGAGGTGAAGTAATGGCTGCCCTGAACTACCGCAAGATCGCCACCGGGGTGTTGCTGGCCGCGGTCGTGGCCTCACTCTCCGCCTGCACGCGCGGCAGCCGCGACCTCGAGGCCTGGGTGGCCGAGGTCAAGGCGCGCCCGGCGCCGCCGCTGGATCCGCTGCCGGTGATGAAGCAGTTCGAGACCTTCGAGTACGCGGCGCAGAATCTTCGTGACCCGTTCAGCCAACCCAGTCCCGACCAGGACGGGGAGAACGGGCTGCGCCCGGATCCGAACCGCCGCAAGGAGGTCCTCGAGGCCTTCCCGCTCGACAGCCTGGACATGGTGGGCACGATCGGCGCCGGCGATTCGGTGATTGGCCTGGTGATGGGTCCGGACCGCGTTACCTACCGGGTCCGGCCGGGCAACTACATGGGACTCAGCGATGGTCGCATCACGGCGGTCTTCGAGGACCGAATTGAGATGGTCGAACTCGTACCTGATGGGGCCGGCGGTTGGCTTGAGCGTCAAGCCAAAATCGCCCTTGAAGACAATTGATTGGGGGAATGCACGATGACCGCGAATAAAACGATCGGCGAGGGGATGGGCACCAAGCGCGCTTGGTTGCTGGCCATGGGAGCGCTCGCCGTCGGCCTGACGACGTCGCTGTCGGCCATGGCGGCGAACGTCCTCCAGGACGTGCGTTACGCATCGGCCCCCGGGGGCAAGGTCGACATCACCCTGCAGTTCGCAGAGCCGGTGGGCGACGTCCAGGCCTTCACCACGGATACGCCGCCGCGCATCGCCGTGGACATCCCCGACACCACCAACGGCATGAGCCAGCGCCGCGTGGTGATCGGCAGCGGCGCCACCTCCGCGGTCTCCGCGGTGGAAGCCGACGGCCGCACCCGCGTGGTGGTCGACCTGTTCCGGCCCGCCGCCTACACCACCCGCAGCGCCGGCAACCTGCTGGTCCTGACGGTGGATGCGGGCGCGCAGCAGACCAACACCCTGGCCGGCGCCTCCGACCCGACCAAGCGCGTCGCTTCCGACATCCAGGTCGCCAACATCGACTTCCGCCGCGGCGAGAACGGTGCCGGCCGGGTCGTCCTGCGATTCAACAACGACGGCGCCACCGCCGACATGCGCAACGAGGGCAACCGCGTCGTGGTCGACGTCGCCAACGCCAGCATCCCGGAGAACCTGCGCCGGCGCCTGGACGTGACCGACTTCGCCACCCCGGTGCAGAGCCTGGAGCCCAACGCCAACGCCGGCAGCACCCGCCTGGTGATCAACACCAACGGTGCCTACGAGTCGATGGCCTACCAGACCGGCAACGAGTACGTCATCGAGATCGCGCCCAAGCGCGGTTCGGTGATCGCCGCCGCCACCCCGGCCCGCGCCGCGGGCGCCGTGGCGGGCCAGGCCGCCCCGCAGCGCTACGCGGGCCGTCCGGTGACGTTCAACTTCCAGGACGTGCCGGTGCGCACCGTGCTGCAGCTGATCGCCGAGGAGTCGGGCCTGAACATCGTCGCCTCCGACACCGTGGCCGGCAACGTCACCCTGCGCCTGATCAACGTGCCCTGGGACCAGGCGATGGAAATCGTCCTGCGCGCCAAGCAGCTCGACCAGCGCCGTGACGGCAACGTGGTCTGGGTCGCACCGCAGAAGGAGATCGCCGACTTCGAGAAGGCCAAGGCGGACGCCCGCATCGCCAACGAAGAGCGCGAGGCGCTGGTCACCGAGTACATTCCGGTCAACTACGGCAATGCCGAGGAGATCGCGAAGCTGCTCACCGAGGACAGCAAGTCCAGCAACACGGGCAACACCTCGGCGGGTGGCGGCCAGACCAACCGCGGCTTCCTGTCGTCCCGCGGCAGCGTCAGCTTCGACAACCGCACCAATACGCTGCTGCTGATCGACACGCCTGGCAAGATCCAGGAGATCCGTACCCTCCTGGCCACCCTCGACCGCCCGGTCGACCAGGTGCTGATCGAGGCCCGCATCGTCGTGGCGTCCGAGGTCTTCGCCCGCGAGCTCGGCGTCATCTTCGGCGTCCAGGATCGCGTCGGCACGCTGCCGGCCGGTGCCGCCGCCGGTGAAACGACCACCGATTCCGGCTTCCAGGTCGGCCTCCCGGTCAGCACGCCCGCCGGCCTGCTCAACCTGAGCATCCTGCGCAGCGACATCGCCCTCGACCTCGAGCTGTCCGCGCTCGAGGAAGAAGGCCGCGGCGAAGTGGTGTCCAACCCGCGCGTGATCACGGCCAACCAGCGCGAGGCGATCATCCGCCAGGGCGACGAGGTGGGTTACCTGACCATCCAGCCGGCCACCACGCCGGGCGCCGTGGCCACCGCCACCGTCGAGTTCAAGGAAGTGCTGCTCGAGCTCAAGGTCACCCCGACCATCACCCAGGACGGCCGCGTCTACCTGAACCTGATGGTGAAGAAGGACGAGGTGGACGAGCTGATCGTGAACCCGGCCGGTGGCTTCGTGCCGCAGATTTCCAAGCGCGAAGTGAGCACCGCGGTGCTGATCGACAACGGCCAGACGGTCGTGGTCGGTGGCGTCTACGAGTTCAGCTCGCGCGAAGACCTGCGCAAGGTGCCCTTCCTGGGCGACCTGCCGGTCCTTGGCAACCTGTTCAAGAACAAGTCCAAGAGCAGCGACAAGGCGGAACTGCTGATCTTCGTGACCCCGCGCATCCTGCCGGTGTCGCGCGGCGGCTGATCCGCCCCCGGCAAGCGTCAACGGACAGGGCCGCGCAAGCGGCCCTGTTTCGTTCTGGTGTTCGATGACCCACGGGAAACCGGGATGACCAAGCTGAGGATCCAGCTCGCCCGCGGCGAGGTGCTGTTCCGCGAAGGAGAGGACCCCGGGACCGCCTTCCTGATCGAATCCGGCGAGATCGAAGTGAGGACCCGGCAGCGAGGGCGCGACGTGCTGCTGAGCGTGCTTGGCCCGGGCGAGCTGGTGGGCGAGATGGCAGTCATCGACGAGTCCCCGCGCACGGCCACGGCCCGCGCCCTGGACGACTGCGTGCTGTTCCCGATCGACCGGCACCAGATCGCCGAGCGCCTGGCCGCCACCGACCCGATCATCCGCTCCCTGCTCGAGGGCCAGCTGAAGCGCTACCGCGGCGCGTTGGCCGCCCTTCAGGGCAAGCAATCGGCCCCGGACGCCCTTTCGCCGTCGGAGCGCCTGGGCATCAGCCGGATCCGGCTCGAGGCCCAGCTGCGCGAAGCCCTTGCCGAGGGCCAGCTCGAACTAAGCTTCCAGCCGCTGCTGGACGTGCCGCTGGGACGCATCGCGGGCTACGAGGCGCTGGTGCGCTGGGAGCACCCCGAGCGCGGCCCGATCTCGGCGGCGGAGTTCGTGGCGCTGGCCGAGGAAACCTCGCTGATCGTTCCGGTGGGCGAATACGTCATCGACACCGCCTGCGAGGCGATCGCGCGCCTGATGGCCGCGGGCGCAGACCCCGCGCCATTCGTCGCGGTGAACGTCTCCGCGCGCCAGATGGCCCATCCGGGCCTGATCGAACGCATCGTCGCCCGCGTCGACGCCGCGGGCCTGCCGCGCGGCAGCCTGAAGCTCGAGATCACCGAGAGCGGCGTGCTCGACTACGGCCTGGCCGCCGGGCTGATCGAACTGTGCCACCGGCACGGGATCCGCGTGGCGCTGGACGACTTCGGCACCGGCTACTCCAACCTCTGCCACCTGCACCGGCTGTCCTTCGACACCATCAAGGTGGACCAGTCGTTCTCGCACGACATGCTCGATTCGCCGCGCGCGATGGCCATCGTCGAAAGCGCCGTGCACCTGGGCCGCGCCGTCGGCGCCGAAATCGTCGTCGAAGGCATCGAGACCCGCGAACAGCTCCGGGCCCTGCGCCGCCTGGGCTGCCGGTACGCGCAGGGCTACCTGGTGGGCCGCCCGCAGTCGCTGGCGCAGCTGCTGGCCAGCCCCTGGGACCCGGCGAGCGTGGTGTAAGCTTCCGGGGTGTTCGCCGGAGGATCGCCCATGCCGTCGTTGTCGCTGCACACCCGCATGCTCATCGGTTTCATCGTGGGCGTTTGCCTGGGCCTGCTGGCCAACCTGATGTTCGCCGAGGCCGAATGGCTGGCGGCGCTGGTCAAGTACGTCGCCGACCCGGTCGGCCAACTGTTCCTGCGCCTGCTGTTCATGCTGGTGATCCCGCTGGTGTTCTCGGCCCTGGTGCTGGGCGTGGTGGAGATCGGCGACCCCAAGTCGCTGGGCCGCATCGGCGGCAAGACCCTGGTATGGATCCTGGTGGTGACCACGCTGGCCGTGGCCCTGGGCATGGTGGTGGTGAACCTGGTCCAGCCCGGCCGCGGCATCCCCGCCGACATGGCCGCCGAGCTGATGGCGCAGACCAGCGAACGCGCCTCGCAGATCGCCGCGGGCCGCGAGGCGGTGTCCGGCATCGACGTGCTGCTCAACATCGTGCCGCGCAACCCGGTGCAGGCGGCCGCGAACGGCGACCTGATCGCGGTGATGTTCTTCGCGCTGATGTTCGGCATCGCCGCCACGGTGATCCGCAGCGATGGCACCCGCGCCTTCGTCGCCGCGACGCAGGGTGTCTACGACATCTGCCTCAAGCTCATCGACTGGGTGATCCAGCTGGCGCCCTATGCCGTGGCGGCGCTGCTGTTCTCGATCACCGCCAAGCTGGGCTTCGACGTGCTGGTGCAGCTGGCGCGCTTCGTCTTCACGGTGCTGCTGGCGCTGGGCATCCACTTCTTCGTGGTGTTCCCGATCCTGCTGCGCGTGTTCGGCGGCATGTCGCCGCTGGCCTTCTTCCGCAACGCCCAGCCGGCGATCCTGACCGCGTTCTCCACGTCGTCCTCCAGCGCCACCCTGCCCACCACGCTGAAGGTGACCGAGGAGGCCCTGGGCGTGCCGCGCCGCGTCGCACGCTTCGTCTGCACCCTCGGCGCCACCGCCAACATGAACGGCACCGCCCTGTTCGAGGGCATCACGGTGCTGTTCCTGGCCCAGTTCTTCGGCGTCGAGCTGAGCTTCTTCCAGCAGGCCCTCGTGCTGGTGATGTGCCTGCTGGGCGGCATCGGCGCGGCCGGCGTGCCCGGCGGTTCGCTGCCGGTGATCGCGATGATCCTGGCCATATTCGGCATCCCGCCGGAGGGCATCGGCCTGATCCTGGGCGTGGACCGCCTGTTGGACATGTGCCGCACGGTGGTGAACGTCGGCGGCGACATGGTCGGCTCGGTGGTGATCGGCCGCAGCGAGGCCGACGAATCAACCGACACCGGCGCCCGGCCGGCGTAACGGCAAGCCGGCCTGGCACCGCGGCCGGTAGGCACGCGGCAAGAGCCGTCCCCCCGGCCGCCGGCGCCGTAGCATCCGGCCTTGGCCGGATGCAACGGAGACACGGGCGGCCGGGTCGGCGACAATAGCGCCCCGTCGGCCCGGCCCCGGGCCCCGATCTGGACGCCCCGATGACCACGCCTTCCCGCCGCGAGCTCGCCAACGCCATCCGCTTCCTGGCCATCGACGCCGTGGAGGCCGCCAAGTCCGGCCATCCCGGCATGCCGATGGGCATGGCCGACATCGCCGAGGTGCTCTGGAACGACTTCCTGAGCCACAACCCGAACAACCCCAAGTGGTTCAACCGCGACCGTTTCGTGCTGTCGAACGGCCACGGCTCGATGCTGATCTACGCGCTGCTGCACCTGAGCGGCTACGACCTGCCGATCGGGCAGCTCAAGCGCTTCCGCCAACTGCACAGCCAGACCGCCGGCCACCCGGAGTTCGGCCACACCCCGGGCGTCGAAACCACCACCGGCCCGCTCGGCCAGGGCCTGGCCAACGCCGTGGGCATGGCCCTGGCGGAGAAGCTGCTGGCCCAGCGCTTCAACCGCCCCGAGTTCGACATCGTCGACCACCACACCTGGGTGTTCCTGGGCGACGGCTGCCTGATGGAGGGCATCTCGCACGAGGCCGCCTCGCTGGCCGGCACCTGGGGCCTGGGCAAACTGATCGCGTTCTGGGACGACAACCGCATCTCGATCGACGGCGACACCTCGGGCTGGTTCACCGACGACACCGCCGCCCGCTTCGAGGCCTACGGCTGGCAGGTCATCCGCAAGGTCGACGGCCATGACCCGGTCGAGATCACGCAGGCCATCAAGACCGCGCAGGCCGAGACCGGCAAGCCGACCCTGATCTGCTGCCGCACCACGATCGGCTTCGGTTCGCCCGGCAAGGCCGGCAAGGAATCGAGCCACGGCGCCCCGCTGGGCAAGGACGAGGTGGCCGCGACCCGCGCCGCGCTCGGCTGGCCGCATGCGCCGTTCGAGATCCCGCAGGCGATTTCCGACGGCTGGCGCGCCGGCAACAGCGGACTGGTCCGCGAGGAGCAGTGGAACCGCCTGTTCGACGCCTACGCCAAGGCTTACCCGGAGCAGGCCGCCGAGCTGGTGCGTCGCTCCCGCGGCGAGCTGCCGGAAGGCTTCGACGCCGCCGCCCAGGCCTACGTCGAGAAGCTCCAGCTCGACGGCCCGGTGGTGGCCTCGCGCAAGGCCTCGCAGATGGCCATCGAGGCGTTCGCGCCGCTGCTGCCCGAGCTGGTCGGCGGTTCGGCCGACCTCGCGCATTCCAACCTCACCCTGTGGAAGGGCAGCAAGTCGGTCACGTCCGATGACGCCAACGCCAACTACGTGCACTACGGCGTGCGCGAGTTCGGCATGAGCGCGATCGCCAATGGCCTGGCGCTGCACGGCGGTTTCATCCCGTACGACGCCACCTTCCTGGTGTTCTCCGACTATTCGCGCAACGCGCTGCGCATGTCGGCCCTGATCCCGACCCGCGCCATCCACGTCTTCACCCACGACTCGATCGGCCTGGGCGAGGACGGCCCCACCCACCAGCCGGTGGAGCACCTGGCCTCGCTGCGCTACATCCCCAACAACGACGTCTGGCGCCCCTGCGACGCGGTGGAGTCGGCGGTGGCCTGGCGCGCGGCGATCGCCCGCACCGAGGGCCCGAGCTGCCTGGTCTTCAGCCGCCAGAACCTGGCGCACCAGCCGCGCACCGCGCAGCAGGTGGCCGACATCGCCCGCGGCGGCTACGTGCTGTCGGACCCGGGCGAGGCCCGCTTCGACGTGCTGCTGATCGCCACCGGTTCGGAAGTGGAGCTGGCGATGGAAGCCATGCGCCGCCTGGCCGCCGAGGGCATCCAGGCGCGGGTCGTGTCGATGCCCAGCACCGAGGTGTTCGAGCGCCAGCCGCTGGAGTGGCGCGAGGGCGTGCTGCCGTCGTGGTGCCGCAAGCGCGTGGCGGTCGAGGCCGGCGTCACCGGCTTCTGGCACAAGTACGTGGGCCTGGACGGCGCCGTGGTCGGCATCGACAGCTTCGGCGCGTCGGCGCCGGCCGACCAGCTGTACGCGCACTTCGGCATCACGGTCGAGGCCGTGGTCGCCGCCGCCAAGGCGCTCTGACTGCGCGCCCGGGGGGCCGGTTCAGCTGGCCCGGTCCGGGGAACAGAAGGCGGCGTGCAGGGTCTCGATGATGTCGTGCACCAGGCCGTCGCTGACCGCGTAATACACCGTCTGCGCCTCGCGGCGCGTGCTGACCAGGTTCTTTTCGCGCAGCACCGCCAGGTGTTGCGACAGCGCCGACTGGCTCAGGTCGACCAGGGCGTTGATCTCGCCCACCGACATCTCCCGTTCGATCAGCAGGCACAGCACCCGCAGGCGCTGCGGGTTGGCCATGGCCTTGAGCAGGTCGGACGCCGCCTCGGCCTGCGCCTGCATCTGCAGCGCGGGGCTGGCCGCCGCGGACTTGCGCCCCGGGCTCATGCGCCCTCCACTTCGCCGCCACCCTCCACCCAGCCCAGGTAGCCGCCCGCCAGCGACAGCGGTTCGGCGAAGCCCAGGCGCTTGAGCGCCTCGGCGGCGAGCGCCGAGCGTCCGCCGCTGCGGCAGTACAGGACGATCGGCTGGTCGCGGTGGGCGAGGGCGGGGTCGCGCGCGCAGTTCACGGCCGGATGGCCGTCGATCTCGAACTCGAGCACGCCGCGCGGGATGTGGCTGGCGCCGGGCAGGTGGCCCGCGGCGAACTCGGCCGGTTCGCGCACGTCCACGACGGGCACGCCGCGGGCCTGCAGCGCCCGCAGTTCATTGGCATCGATCTCGCGGATCCGGGACTTGGCCTCGGCCAGCAGCTGTTGGACGGTTTGACGCATGTCAGGGCACCTCCTTGGGGGCGGGGGCATTATGCTTGAAAACTAATTAAGAAATCCCTAATATACAAACGCCGGTGGATTGCCGGCCCTCCCAGGAGTCCTTGCCATGAACATCGACCGTGCCGTGATGGCCTTCGCCGGCGTGATGATCCTCGCCAGCGTCGCGCTGGCCCATTTCTCCAGCCCGCTGTGGCTGCTGCTCACCGCCTTCGTCGGCGTGAACATGCTGCAGGCGTCCTTCACCGGTTTCTGCCCGGCGGCCAGGGTCTTTGGCAAGCTGGGCCTGAAGTCCGGCTGCGCCTTCAAGTGAGCTGAGGCCATGACCCGTCTGCGCGCCCTGTCCCTCGCCGTGTTCACCGCCCTGGCCGTGTCGGCCTGCGGCGGCGATCCGGTGGTTCCCGTCGATGCGCCGCCCGTGGGCTTCGAGACCCTGGTGGTCGAGGCGCGCGACCGCGCGCGCGAACGGCGCTGGGACGGCGTGGTGGAGGCGGTGAACCAGGCCACGCTGTCGGCGCAGACCGCCGGCCGCGTGCTGGAGCTGCCCTTCGACGTGAATGACTATGTCGAGGCGGGCCAGGTGGTGGTGCGCTTCACCGACGTCGAGCAGGTGTCGGCGCAGCAGCGCGCCTCGGCCGCGGTGAGCGCCGCGCAGGCCGCGGCCGCCGAGGCCGAGGCGGACTTCAAGCGCACCGAAGGGCTGGTGGCGAAGCAACTGCTGGCGCGCGCCTCGCTCGACCAGGCCCGCGCGCGCCGCGATGCCGCCCGCGCCGCGCTGGAAGCGGCCCGCGCCGGCGTCAGCGAGGCCGGCGAGCAGGTGGACTACACCGTCATCCGCGCGCCTTACTCCGGCATCCTGACCCAGCGCCACGTCGAGCCGGGCGAGGCCGTGCGTCCGGGCCAGCCGCTGGTGTCCGGCCTCTCGCTCGACCGCCTGCGGGTGAACGTGGAGGTGCCGCAGAGCGACATCGCCGCCATCCGCGAGCACGGCGCCGCCGCGGTGCTGCTGGCCGACGGACGCCGCATCGAGGCCGAGCGCGTCGTCGTCTTCCCTTACGCCGATCCCGCCACCCACAGCTTCAAGGTCCGGATCGAGCTGCCCGAGGCGCAGACCGGCCTGCAGCCCGGCATGACCGTCAAGGCCGCGTTCAAGGCCGGCGAGGCCCGGCACCTGTGGGTGCCGCGCACCGCGCTGGTGACGCGCAGCGAGGTGACCGCGGTGTACGTGGTCGATGCCGCGAACCGCGTGGCCCTGCGCCAGGTGCGCCTGGGCCACCGCGAAGGCGACGCGGTCGAGGTGCTGGCCGGCCTGGCCGACGGCGACCGCATCGCCGCCGATCCGGTCGCCGCATTGGCCCACCTCGCCGGGGCTCGCGACGATGGCTGAGCCACGCTTCGGCCTGTCCGGCCGCCTGGCCCGCGCCTTCCAGGCCAATCCGCTGACGCCGGTGCTGGCGATCGCGGGCCTGCTGCTGGGCCTGTTCGCCACGATGATCACGCCGCGCGAGGAAGAGCCACAGATCGACGTGACCATGGCCAACGTGATCGTGCCCTTCCCGGGCGCGCCGGCCGAAGACGTCGAGAACCTGGTCAGCTACCCGCTGGAACAGGCGCTGTCCGAGATCGAGGGCGTCAAGCACGTCTATTCGACCAGTCGCGCGGGCTCGGCGCTGATCACGGTGGAATTCGCGGTCGGCGTGCCAAGGCAGGACGCGCTGGTGCGCCTGTACAACCAGGTCTATTCCAACGCCGACTGGGCGCCGCCGGGGCTGGGCGTCGGTCCCGCGCTCGTGCGCCCGATGGGCATCGACGACGTGCCGGTGATGGCGCTCACGCTGTGGACCGACGACCCGGCCCGCGGCGCCACCGAGCTGGCCGAGGTCGCGCATTCGCTGGAAGCCGAGATCAAGCGCGTGCCCGGCACCCGCGACGTCTACACGATCGGCGCGCCCGAGCGCGCCGTGGTGGTCGAGCTCGACGCCACCCGCCTGGCCTCGTACGGCATGACGGTCGATGACCTGGCCGGCGCGCTGGCCGCGGCCAACACGGTCACCCAGGCCGGCGACCGCGTGGCCGCGGGCCAGGTGCTGCCGTTGACCGCGGGCGAATACCTGGCCGACGCCCAGCAGGTATCGGAGCTGGTGATCGGGCTCGCCGGCGGCCGGCCGCTGTATCTCGCCGATGTCGCCGACATCCGCCGCGGCGCCGACCTGCCGACGCAGTACGCCTGGTACACCGCCCCCGAAGGCAAGGCCCGGCCGGCCGGTGGCGTGGCGCCCGCCGTCACCCTCGCGGTGGCCAAGAAGCCGGGCGCGAACGCCGTGGACATCACCCGGGCCATCAGCGCGCGCATCGAGGGCCTCAAGGCCACCCACCTCCCCGAGGGCGTCAACGTCAGCCTGACCCGCGACTACGGCTACACCGCCAACGACAAGGCCATGAAGCTGATCCAGAAGCTGGTCTTCGCCACGCTGTCGGTGGTGCTGCTGGTGCTGTTCGCGTTGGGCTGGCGCGAGGCCATCGTGGTGGGCAGCGCCGTCATCCTCACCCTGGCGCTCACGCTGTTCGCGTCCTGGGCCATGGGCTTCACCATCAACCGCGTCTCGCTGTTCGCGCTGATCTTCTCGATCGGCATCCTGGTCGACGACGCCATCGTGATCGTCGAGAACATCCACCGGCACATGCGCCTGGGCGGCAAGACCCTGCGCGAGGCGATCCCGCCGGCCGTGGATGAAGTGGGCAGCCCGACCATCCTGGCCACCTTCACCGTGATCGCGGCGCTGCTGCCGATGGCTTTCGTGTCCGGCCTGATGGGCCCGTACATGCGGCCGATCCCGATCAATGCCTCGGTCGGCATGCTGCTGTCGCTGGCGATCGCGCTGACGGTCACGCCGTGGCTGTCGCTGAAGCTGCTGTCGCGTCATGCGCATGGCGAGGGCCACGCCGCCGACGGTTCGCACGGCGAAGGCTTGTCGGACCGCCTGCGCCGCCTGTTCGAACGCCTGCTGCGGCCCTTCCTGCACGCCCGTGAGGGCGGTCGTCGCCGCAAGTGGCTGTTCGCCGGCATTGGCGCCGCCGTGCTCACCGCCGCCGGGCTGGCCGTGGTGCAGCTGGTGGTGCTGAAGATGCTGCCCTTCGACAACAAGTCCGAGTTCCAGGTCGTGGTCGACCTGCCCGAGGGCACGCCGCTGGAGCGCACCAATGCGCTGCTGCTGGAGCTTGCGCAGGAGCTTTCGACCGTGCCCGAAGTGCTGGACATGCAGGGCTACGCCGGCACGTCCGGCCCGGTGAACTTCAACGGACTGGTGCGGCAGTACTACCTGCGCGCCGGTGCGAACGTGGGCGACCTGCAGGTGAACCTGGTCGACAAGCACGCGCGCGACCGCCAGAGCCACGAGATCGCCCGCGCCGTGCGTCCCGCGCTGGCCGCCATCGGCGCCACCTACGGGGCCGCGGTGAAGGTCGTGGAAGTGCCGCCCGGCCCGCCGGTGATGGCGCCGCTGGTGGCCGAGGTCTACGGCCCCGACGCCGGGCGCACCCGCGCCATCGCCCGCGACCTGCAGGCGCGTTTCGCCGCCACCGAGGGCATCGTCGACGTCGACAGTTCGCTGGAGGCCGAGGCGCCCCGCGAGCTGGCGATCATCGACCGCGGCCGCGCCGCCCGGCTCGGCGTCAGCCAGGCCGACATCGCCCGCGCGCTGCAGCTGGGCGTCGCCGGTCGCGACGCCACCTACCTGCGCGACGGCGCCTCGAAGTACGCCGTGCCGGTGCGCCTGCGCCTGCCGGCCGGCGACCAGGCCAGCCTGGACCAGCTGCTCACCCTGCGCGTGCGCGCGGGCGACGGCCGGCTGGTGCCGCTGTCGGAGCTGGTTCAGGTGGTGCGCCTGCCCTGGGAACCGATGATCCACCACAAGGACCTGCTGCCGGTCGCCTACGTCACCGGCGACGAAGCGGGCGAACTCGACAGCCCGCTGTACGGCATGTTCGACCTGGTGGGGCAGGTGGGCGATGCGCCGCTGGCCAGCACGCCGGTGGAGCAGCGCTTCCTTTCGGCGCCGGACTCGGGCCTGGGCTTCGCCATCAAGTGGGACGGCGAATGGCAGATCACCTACGAGACCTTCCGCGACATGGGCCTGGCTTACTCGGTGGGCCTGCTGCTGATCTACCTGCTGGTGGTGGCGCAGTTCCGCGACTACGTGGTGCCGCTGGTGATCATGGCGCCGATCCCGCTCACGGTGATCGGCGTGATGCCAGGCCATGCGCTGCTCGGCGCGCAGTTCACCGCCACCAGCATGATCGGCATGATCGCGCTGGCCGGCATCATCGTGCGCAACTCGATCCTGCTGGTGGACTTCATCAACCAGTCGATCGCCGGGGGCCAGCCGCTGGCCGACGCCGTGATCGAGGCCTGCGCCGTGCGCGCGCAGCCGATCGCGCTGACCGGCCTGGCGGCGATGGCGGGCGCCTTCTTCATCCTCGACGACCCGATCTTCAACGGCCTGGCGATCGCGCTGATCTTCGGCATCCTGGTCTCCACCCTGCTGACCCTGGTCGTGATCCCGCTGCTTTACTACGTGCTGCTCAGCGCCCGCACGCGACGAAGGGAAGCCCGCGCATGAACGACGCCCCCATCATCCTGGCCTGCCCGCACTGCCACCGCCTCAACCGCGTGCCCGCGGACCGGCTGGCGGGCGGGCCGCAGTGCGGCCACTGCCACCGGCCGCTGTTCGCGGGCCGGCCCGTCGTGCTGGGCGTGGACGAACTGGGCGCGCATGCCGACCGCAGCGAACTGCCGCTGTTGATCGACTTCTGGGCGCCGTGGTGCGGTCCTTGCCAGATGATGGCGCCGCATTTCGAGCGTGCGGCGGCGATGCTGGAACCCCGGGTACGGCTGGCCAAGGTCGACACCCAGGCGCAGCCGACCCTGGGCCAGCGCTACAACATCCGCAGCATCCCGACCCTGGTGCTGCTGCGCAACGGCCGCGAGATCGCCCGCCAGTCCGGCGCCATGGACGCCAACGGCATCGTGCGCTGGACCCGGCAGCAGCTGGGCGGCTGAGCGCGCAACCCCGTGGTCACCGGCGCGCGGCTGCGCCCCGCGCCGGCCGCTTGCGCCTAGAGCGCGTCGATCGGCAGCTTGAGGTAGCGCACGCCGTTGCCCTCGGGTTCGGGCAGGGCGCCGGCGCGGATGTTCACCTGCACGGCCGGCAGGATCAGCGTGGGCATGGCCAGGGTGGCGTCGCGCGCGGTGCGCATCTGCACGTACTGGGCCTCGCTGGTGCCCTCGCGCACGTGGATGTTGGCGCGCTTCTGCTCGGCGATGGTGGTTTCGCAGCGCACTTCGCGGCCGCCGGGCGCGTAGTCGTGGCAGACGAAGACGCGGGTGTCGCCCGGCAGTTCGAACAGGCGCTGGATGGACTGGTACAGGGTGGCCGCGTCGCCGCCGGGAAAGTCGCAGCGCGCCGTGCCGCCGTCGGGCATGAACAGCGAATCGCCGGTGAACAGCGCGTCGCCCACGAGGTAGGCCACGGAGTCGCTGGTGTGCCCGGGCACCGGGATCACGCGCGCCTCGAGCACGCCCACCGCGAAACGCTCGTCGTCGTCGAACAGGTGGTCGAACTGCGAGCCGTCCACCGGGAAATGTTCGCCGAGGTTGAAGATCGGCCGGAAGGCCTTCTGCACCTTGCGGATGCCCTGGCCGATGCCCAGGCACGCCTCGGGCAGCGCGGCCTTGAGCCAGTGGCCGGCGCTGAGGTGGTCGGCGTGGGCGTGCGTTTCCAGGATCCAGCGCACGGTGCAGCCGCGCGCCGCGATGGCGTCGAGCAGGGCTTGCGCCGAGGTCGTGGCCGTCCGGCCGGACTTGGGGTCGAAGTCGAGCACCGGGTCGATGACCGCCGCTTCCTTCGTGGCCGGGTCGGTGACCAGGTAGGTCCAGGTGCTGCTGTCCGCGTGGAAGAAGGGCTGGACGTCGGGCGCGGGCATGGCGGCGGCTCCTGTTTCGGCTGACCCTGAGTCTAATGCGGTGGTGGCGCCGGTGCGCGCACCCGGCGGCGCCGGCGCGATGCCGGCATCCGCTCGCCGCCGTGCGGCCAGGGCCAGCCTCAGCCGGCGGACGTGCGGCGCAGCGCCAAGGCCAGCACGCGCGCCTCGAGCGCTTCCGCGAGGCCGCGTGGCGTGTCCAGGGCCATGCGCGCCATCGCCTCGCGGTCGCCGGTGCGGCCGCCGGCGACGGCCTGGAGCAGCAGCCGGGCCTTGGCCAGGCCGGCGGCCCGCGGCCTGAGCCAGGCCAGTGCACGCACCAGTCGCTGCTCCACGTCGGTGAAGTCGCTGCCCATCGGGTAGTCGGGCAGCACGCCGGCGCGGCGCAGCGGCGCGAGACGGCGCGAAAGGGCGGCGGCGTTGTTCTCCGGGACCACCAGCGCCCGCCCTTCGCCCAGCTTGCCCGCCTTGGTCGCCGAACCGGCCAGTCCCGCCTGGTGCGCCGCGTCGCTGATGGCCAGCATCGCCCGGATGCAGTCCTCGTCGTTGCGCCCGCGCAGGTCGGCGATGCCGTACTCGGTGATGGCGACGTCGCGCAGGTGGCGCGGGATGGTGGCGTGGCCGTAGTTCCAGACGATGTTGCTGGCCTTGCCGCGGGTGGCGCGCAGCATCAGCACCGAGCGCGAATCGTGGAGCGCATGCGCCATCGCCACGAAGTTGTATTGGCCACCGACGCCGGACACCACCCGCCCATCGTCGAGGCCGTCGGACACCGCGGCGCCGAGCGCGGTCATCATCATGCAGGTATTGAAGAAGCGCGCGTCGCGGCGCTGCTCGCGCTCCAGCGCCTCGTTGTTGCCGTAGAGCTCGTTGATGTGCGAAACGCGGGTCATGCCGATGCCTCGCGCCTGCGCCGGCGACAGCCCGCGCAGCCAGTCGTAGAGCGCGTGCGAGCCGAGGTAGAAGGCGCCGTCGAGGTAACGGCCCTCGGTTTCCAGGCGCGCCAGGTCCTGGGGCGTGGCCTGGCCCCGGTTGATGCGCGCCATCGCCCCGGTCTCGTCGAGCACCTTGCGCGACAGCACGCCGGCTTCGGCCAGGCGCCGGAAGCCGTCGTTCACCATCTCGCTGGCGCCGTACACGCCGAGCCGGAACGGCTCGGTGCCACCGGCGTGCCGCACCAGCCCGGAAGCGGCCAGGCCCGGCGACAGCGCCTCGAGCGCGGCCAGGTAGTCGGCGTTGCGGGTGTGGCGCAGCACCAGCGCGTGGCACAACGCATCCGACAGCGAGCCGATGCCGATCTGCAGGGTGCCGCCGTCGCGGACGAGCGTGCTGGCGTAGAGGCCGATGGCGTAGTCGGCGTCGCCCACCGGTTCGCGCACCAGGGCGAACAGCTTGGGCGCGGCGCCGGGCAGGTCGACCACGGCGTCGAAGAAATGCGCCTGCACCGCGCACGGCCCGTCCAGCCACGGCAGGTTTGGATCGACCTCGGCCACGAGGTAGGGCCGCGGCTTGCCCAGCCGCTCGGTTTCGTCGAGCAGGTCGAAGGTCAGGTCCGGGTTGCAGCTCAGGCTCAGGCGCGTGCCGCCGGGCTCGCGCGCGACCTTCTGCACCACCGCGTTGGCGCCGCGCTCGGCCACGGCGCGGGCGACGTGGGTGTAGTTGAGGCTGGTGTAGTGCCGCTGCGCCTGGCGCGAGCCGAGCAGGGCGCCGGACTGCATGTAGAACTCCTCGACCACGAGGTTCGGCGGCAGCGCATCGCGGCGCATCGCCCGGGCGTAGTCCAGGGCCGGGAAATCATCGCCGAAGTGGCGGCTGAGGAAGGGCGCCAGGAAGCGCCGCTGCAGGCCGTCGCCGGGCGGCGGTGGCGTCAGCGACAGCGCGGTGAGCAGCCTGAGCGACAGGGTGGGGTCGGCGGCCACGCGGCGCGTGATCGCATTGAGCAGCCGGTGCGGCTTGCCCAGGCCGAGCGGGGCGGCGAGCACGATGGCGTCGCCGGTGGCCGCGCGCAGGGCGTCCACGGCGGCGTCGAGCGAATCCAGCGCGAGCGGTCGGTGCATGCCTGCCTCCCCCGGGGGTCGCCGGCAGTATCGCACTCCCCGCAGGGGCATCGCGGCGCCGTGCCGCGGGCGGCGTGGCTCAGCGGGCCGGTGCGAGCGCCGCGTTGAGCAGGCGGGCCAGGCGGTCGCCGGCCTCGCGCACGCGGCGCTCGGCGGTGGGGCGGTGGCGGTCGAGGTACTCGTCGGTGAGCACGCGCTTGCGGCGCGGCGGGTAGGCCTGCTCGGCGGCGATCAGCCGGCACGATTCCAGCGTCCAGGCCAGCGGCGGGTTGGTCGCGTCGCGGGCCGGGTCGACCGCCATCGGCGACTGCATCAGCCGCTGCACGTAGGCCGGGTTGTCGAGGCCGGCGCTCTGCAGCAGCCAGTAGTCCCAGACGCCGTGCAGGTTGGTGCCCTGGCCCTCGGGCGCGCCCTTGCCGCGGTAGTTGACCTGGAAATTGTTGCCGCCGCGGTCGTGGGCGAAGCCGGCGTGCATCGGCTGGTGGGCATCGCCGACGAAGTGCACCACGAACTTGAGTGCGTTGCGGCGGTCCTCGTCGCTGCGGCTGCGGTCGGCCAGGATCGCGGCCTGGGCATTGATCGCGCCGATCACGCAGTTGCCCCCGGGGCAGTCGCGCGCGGGCTGGTAGTCGCAGCCTTCGCCGGGGAAATTGACGTAGTGCCAGCGGCTGCTGAGCTCGCCGAGCTTGTTGCCGGTGGTGCGGCTCTCGGCCCGGATCTCGTCGGCCCAGGTGGAGACGCCGGCCAGGGTCGGGTCGGGCTCGCCGGCCAGCAGGCGCCGGACTTCGGCCAGGGCCACGGGGTCGAGCTGGCGCTCGGCCAGTTCGCCGACGAGCTGGTGGCCCTGCTTGCTCCAGGCCAGGGCCTGGCCGGACACGGCCAGGAACAGGAAAGCGGTGAGGAGGCGGTTCATGGCCGCGGACTTTACGCCAGCGGCCATGAACGGGGCTAGCACGCCGGGCTCAGAACGCCCAGACGAAGGCGGCGCCGTACACCACCGGGTCGATGTCGACGGTGCCGACGTCGGCGCCGTTCACCTTCACGTCGGTGTCGATGTCGATCCAGCGGGCGTCCACGCGCAGCCACTTGCCGGTGCCGACCGCGAAGTCGAGGCCGGCGTGGGCGGCCAGGCCGAAGGAGTCGTCGAGCGCCAGCTCGGTGCCGGCCAGCGGGCCGCGGGTCTCTTCCTCGAAGAAGGTGGTGTAGTTCAGGCCGGCGCCGATGAAGGGCTTGACCCGGGCGCTGCCCTCGAAGTGGTACTGCAGGGTCACCGTGGGCGGCAGGTGCTTGGTGGAGCCGGCGGCGACGCCGTTGAGGCGGATGTCGTGCTCGAAGGGCAGCGCGGCCAGGATCTCCAGGCCCAGGCGGGGGCTGAAGAAGTATTCGGCGGTGACGGTCGGGCGCCAGTCGCTGCCGACGTCGGTGGCCAGGGCGCCGCCGGCGAGGGTGCCATTGTCCGAGGCCGGGTCGACGACGTGCGCGCCGACCGAGAAGGTCCAGTCGCCGGCCTCCTGGGCCATGGCGGCCGGGGCCAGGGCCAGGGCCGCGAGCGCGGCCAGCGGGGCAAAACGGGTGGGAAGACGCATGGGGACACTCCAGTGGGGGAACGGGCGCCAGTGTCCTCCCGGGGCGCGCCGGGCCTTTTGAGGCGGGTCAAATCGCCCGCGGGTCGTTCCGGGCGCCCGGGGTTGCTAAAATGCCGGGCTTTCCACCCCAACCCCCGGCGCGTCGCCGGCACCAGGAGTCCCCATGTCCATCAAGGTCGCCATCAACGGCTACGGCCGCATCGGTCGCAACATCCT
>ERZ1066122.1334-NODE-1334-length-20354-cov-7.957683_pt1 | contig 20354 bp, 20 predicted proteins | sample MGYA00382769_ERZ1066122 | MGnify/ENA primary metagenome ERZ1066122 (study PRJEB33369, sample SAMEA5778352) | biofilm metagenome | biome: Industrial cooling water; feature: Water cooling tower basin; material: Biofilm | place: United Arab Emirates | collected... | reverse complement strand
GGTCATGATCGTCGCCGGGTTGGAGTTGACGAGGATGATCCGATACCCCTCCTCCCGCAACGCCTTGCACGCTTGCGTCCCCGAATAATCAAACTCGCACGCCTGCCCGATGATAATTGGACCGGCGCCGATTATGAGGATGGATTGGATGTCAGCTCTTTTGGGCATTGACTGCTATGCTTTCATTGCATACATTGATTGCATTGCAATCGAATTGGATATTTTGCTATGGCCAGCCTGACGGTGCGGAACATTCCGGACGACGCCAAACAACGTTTTCGCCAGATTGCTGCTGCGCATGGCCGTTCGATGGAAGAACATTTGCGGCATTTGGTGATGGAGGCGGAGCCGGCTAGCGAGCCCGTGTTTCAGGGAGTGCGGGACGTGCGCCAGACATTTCGACACCCGCCCGTGCACTTGGCGCCGCAAAGCGAAGCGGCGCGAGACTCGGACCACGCCGCGCGCATCCGGGCAATGAGCAGCGCCGAGTTCATCAAGTATCTCGTTAAAACGGCGGGTGGCGTCGGACTCGATCTTCCGCCGCGTGCCAATTTCGCCAGCGATCGCGAGGTTTTTGGTGCTGATTGACACCAATGTTTGGAGCGAACTGGCGAGACCCAAGCCCGACCAGCGCGTTCTCGACTTCATGGCCGAAAACGACCGCACATGTTTTCTCTCAACGATCGTCTTGTCCGAGATTGAATATGGTATCGCTAAGGTATCCGACCCTGCCCACCGCCGCCGTCTGCTTACATGGTTCGACGCGATCCATGCGCGGTGCGAAGATCGCATATTGGAACCAGACCAGGCCACTGCGGCCATTTGGGGGAAACTGAAAGCTTCGCTCGAAGCACAGGGCCAGGTGATCGCCGACATGGACTTACTGATTGCCTCGCAGGCGATTGCCGCAGGCGTACCACTGGCGACCCGAAATGTAGGACATATGGAGAGAACTGGCGTGCTCATCATAAACCCTTGGGAAGCCTGACACCCTGCCCGCACACCTGACCGATGATGAGGATGGATTGAATGTCGGTGCGTTTGGGCATTATATCAACCACTCCATGAACAATTTGATGGCGGATTTGACCAACTCAGCTACTGATGTATCCGCTACCTTTTTGCCCAGCCATTCCAAAGTATTACGTGCCTTGTCTAGCAAAGAACTTGGCCTAAACGCGGGCTTTTTCAAATCTGACTGAAGGCTCGCAATCTCCTCGCTCGCAATTTCTCGCAAATTTCCGAGAGCAGCGCCAACCTCATTGTCGAAATCAACCTTAGATTTGATTTCATCGAGGACTTGTTCCAACTCTGAAACTCTAGCTTGATTATCGCTTGTTTTTACGATCCTATCCGTTGCTGGAACTCTTGCTTGAAGAGCAGCGCTATCCAATTCCTGCCAAAATCGCTCTCTATGTATTTCGAGTGCCTCATTCAGCCAATCGGTACCAAGGTCGCAGTATGATTCGAGCAGCTCGAAATCTGGCACATTACTTTCGTTAAAATGCTTGCCCATGCTGTAAGCGCGAAGACTTCCAGTCTTCTCAAATAGACCGAAAACGGAAAAAAATTTCGATGATTTACCCAAATAATAGATAGGCATGTCATCGTGGACATGAGCTACCAAAACACCATGTTCTTCTAACAACTCAGTAGCCTCGGTGAAGCACCTTGGATCCTGCGGGTTATCAAACTTAGTTGCACTCTTTACGATCAAGTCTTCGTGTCGGCCTTTGAATGTGCCACTTTTCAAACTTGCGATATATTCGACAATGCAAGCTGCATATAGTTCGACTGCGACGCTCACCCCATCATCCCCGCAAATTTTTCAAAGAGATAATGGCTGTCCTGCGGTCCCGGCGAAGCCTCCGGGTGATATTGCACGCTGAACGCGGGCTGCCCGGTCAGTTCAAAGCCGCAATTGCTGCCATCGAACAGGCTGGTGTGCGTCGCGCGTGTGCCTTCGGGCAAAGTCGCCGCGTCCACTGCAAAGCCGTGGTTCATGCTGGTAATCTCGACCGCGCCATCGCTCAGCCGCTTGACCGGATGGTTCGCGCCGCGATGGCCTTGGTGCATCTTGGTGGTTTTCGCCCCCACCGCCAGCGCCAGCATCTGATGGCCAAGGCAAATGCCGAACAGTGGCTTTTTGGTCGCCAGCCACTGCCGGATCACCGGCACCGCATATTCCCCCGTCGCCGCCGGATCGCCGGGGCCGTTGGAGAGGAACAGGCCATCAGGCTGGTGCGCCATGATCTCCTCGAAACTCGCGGTCGCACTTACGACCGTAACCTCACATCCTGTATCAACTAGGTTCCGTAAGATATTGCGTTTGATACCATAATCGATGGCAGCGACCTTCTTGCTGCCTTTTGCGGGGGTGCCGTAGCCCTGCCCCAGCTTCCAAGGACCGTCCTCCCAGCCATAGGTCTGCAGCGTTGTCACATCCTTGGCCAAATCCATCCCCTCCAGCCCAGCCCACGCCCGCGCCTCAGCCAGCAAGGCAGGCACATCGAACCTGCCATCCGCCGCATGCGCAATCACCGCATTCGGAGCCCCGCGCACCCGGATCAGCCGCGTCAGCGCGCGGGTATCAACGCCCGAAAGGCCGATCCGCCCATTGGCGCGCATCCAGGCATCGAAATGCTGCCCGCTGCGGAAATTGCTTGGGTCGGTCACATCCTGCCGCACAATCGCGCCCAGCGCATGCGGATTGGTCGCCTCCATATCCTCGCTATTCGCGCCGACATTGCCGATATGCGGAAAAGTGAAATTGACGATCTGCCGCGCATAGCTGGGATCGGTCATAATCTCCTGATAGCCCGTCATCGCGGTGTTGAAGCAGACTTCGCCAACGGCGCTGCCTTCTGCGCCAAAGCCGCGTCCCCAGATGACTTCGCCGCTTGCCAAAACCAGTACGCCTGTCGCTCCGGTCGGCGCGCGCGTAGAGCTAGGGTCAGCCATGGGGCGGTCCTTTTGACAAGAGTATCGGCGATGTCGCTAAGGCACCGCGCCTAGAGGCACCGACGCGCAGCGTCAAATGGTTATTCTGGGAAAGCTGTGGATGGAACATCCTTTGTGTCTTCGTGGCTTCGTGCGATATGGATTTCTTGACTCGCACAAAGGCACAAAGCCACGAGGAGGTTTGAATGATCAGGGATACCATCGAAGCTGCACAGATTTCAGCCATGAAGGCTGGTGAGAAGGAACGGCTGGCTGCCGTCCGCCTGATCCTGGCCAAGTTGAAAGACCGCGACATCGAGCTGCGCACGGCCACCCAACAGCCTGATGACGACACGCTGGTCGTGGAGGTGCTGCAAAAGATGGCCAAGCAACGCCGCGAATCGATTGCGCTTTACGAACAAGGCGGGCGCGCCGAATTAGCCGCAGTCGAGGCGGCAGAACTTGCCGTCATCGAGGAATTTCTGCCCGCGCAGATGAGCGAGGCCGACACCGTCACTGCGATCGAGGCCATCAAGGCCGAACTCGGCGCATCGGGCATGAAAGACATGGGCCGCGTCATGGCCACGCTGAAGGAACGCCATGCTGCTTCGCTCGATATGAGCAAGGCCAGCGGCCTCGTAAAGGCAGCGCTTTCCTGACATAGGGAGCCGATGACCCTCACCCCGCAATGGCTTGACGAACTGCGTGCGCGCACGACGCTCTCGGCGTTGATCGGGCGCAGCATCAAGGTCACCAAGGCGGGGCGCGAGTATAAGGCGTGCTGCCCGTTCCATAATGAAAAGACCCCCAGTTTCACGATTAACGATGAAAAGGGGTTCTATCATTGCTTCGGCTGCTCTGCGCATGGCGATGCGATCCGCTGGATGACCGACCAGCGCGGGCTTTCCTTCATGGATGCCGTGAAGGAGCTGGCCGATGCGGCGGGCATGGAGGTGCCTGCGGCTGACCCAAGGGCGGCCGCAAAGGCCGAGCGCGCGAACACGCTTTATGACGTCATGGCAGCAGCGCAGGACTGGTTCGTTGCACAATTTCAGGGGCTGGAGGGCGCAGAGGCGCGCGCCTATTGCGAGAAACGCGGACTGAAGCCCGAAACCCTCAAAGCCTTTGGCATCGGCTTTGCGCCCGACAGCAGGTCCAAGCTGAAAGATGCGCTTGCTCACATTGGTGAGGATAAGCTGATCGAGGCAGGCTTGCTGATCGCGGTTGACGACAAGCCGCCCTATGACCGTTTCAGGAGCCGCCTGATGATTCCGATCCGCGATGCGCGTGGGCGGGTGATTGCCTTTGGCGGGCGGATATTGGGCGCGGGCGAGCCCAAATATCTGAACTCTCCCGATACGCCGCTCTTCGACAAGGGGCGCACGCTCTATAATCTCGACAAGGCCTCGCCTGCCTCGCGCGCGACCAACCGCATCATCGTGGTCGAAGGTTATATGGATGTGATTGCGCTCGCCCAGGCAGGCTTTGCCGAGGCGGTCGCGCCGCTTGGCACTGCCCTGACCGAGCAGCAGATTGCCATGCTATGGCGGATGGTGCCAAAGCCGCTGCTATGCTTCGATGGCGATGCGGCGGGCCAGAAAGCGGCTTATCGCGGTGCGCAGAGGGCGCTGGGTGGGCTGAAACCGGGGCATAGTCTCGACTTTGTTACGCTCCCGGCAGGCCAGGACCCCGATGATCTGGTAAAAGCGAAAGGCCCGCGCGCCTTTCTGGCGCTGCTGGAGCAGGCCGAGCCGCTGGTCGACAGATTGTGGAAGACAGAACTTGCTGCCGGCCCGATCGCCACACCCGAAGACCGCGCCGGGCTGAAGCAGAGGCTCGGCGCGCACATCGCCAATATCGGTGATGGGGAAATCCGCCGCCATTATGCCGACGCCTTCCGCGAGCGTTTTGACCAGCTATTCGCGACCCCTTCCCGTCCCGCATTCCAACAGCGTCCGGCCTTCCGCAAGGGTCTTGCCGCCAAACGCCCGACGACGCGCGAGGCGCGCGCTATCGGAGACAGGGGTATCGATCTGCTGATGCAAGGTGTGCTCGCTGCTTTGCTGCATCAGCCATCCTTGATCATGCGACATTATGAGGCGCTTGCGGCGCTCAGTCCGGGCGATGCGGGGCATGCCAGGCTGCTATCCGCGATGATCGATGCTGCAATGTCAAAAGAAACACTTGATACGGCAGCCCTCCTTACCATATTGGGCGATGATCTGTATAATATGGCGCAATCCCTGCTCTCGGGTGACGGCGCGGCCTTTGCTTTTGCACGGCCGCAAACGCCTGAAAACGGGGACCTATCTGCGGGAGGCGCGGCGCGAGGACTGGAGGAAGCAATCCAGTTGCTGCACCAGCGGCCCCGGCTGGAAATGGCGCTCAAAAGGGCAACAGAGGGGGCGGTCAACGATTTGACCGAAGAAAGTTACGCCTTGCAGCAGCGGCTGCGGGCCGAAAAAGAAGAATTTGATAGCCGGATCGCGGCGCTTTTTCAGCGCGACGATTTCGACTGAGCAATAAGGGCAATATTCACTTGGCTACCACCACCGACGATGACAGCAGCGTCGATACCGGCGATGCACCGCTGATCGACCTTAATGATGCAAATGTCAAAAAGCTGCTCGCAAAGGCGAAGCGCCGCGGATATTTGACCTATGACGAGCTGAACGCAGCTTTGCCGCAGGATCAGATGTCGTCCGAACAGATTGAGGACGTGATGTCCGCGATCAATGACATGGGCGTGCAAATCGTCGAGTCTGATGAGGCGGGTGAAGAGGGCGAAGAAACGCAGGAAGAAGATGTCGAGACCATCGACAATATCTCCGAAAACGACCCCCGCTCTCTGACGCAAGCGAAAAAGCCCGGTGCTAACGAGCGCACCGATGATCCGGTGCGCATGTACCTGCGCGAAATGGGCGCGGTCGAGTTGCTCAGCCGCGAAGGCGAAATCGCGATTGCAAAGCGTATCGAGGCTGGCCGCGACACGATGATCCTGGGCCTGTGCGAAAGCCCGATCACCTTCCACGCGATCATCGAATGGTCGAACGCGCTGAACAATGGCGAAATGCAGCTGCGCGAAATTCTCGATCTCGATGCGATGCTGTCGAAGGAGCCTGCGCCCGAATCGCTGACCGAAGATGGCGAGGAAGACGAAGAGGTCGAAATCAGCGAGAAGACCGCTGGCCCCATCTACAAAGAGGAGGATGAGGTAGAGGACGAGCCCGAAGCCAAGTCCGATGACGAGGAAGACGAGGATTATACCGAACGCCGGATGCGTCCTGTCGAGGAGGAAGAGGAAGACAACACCCTCAGCCTCGCGCAGATGGAAGAGGCGCTGAAGCCCGGCGCGCTCGAGAAATTCGCGACCATCACCTCACTGTTCAAAAAATTCTCCGCGATGCAGTTGCAGCGTATGCAGGCGATGGGCGCAGGCGAAGAGTTCTCCAAAGCAAACGAAAATAAGTATCAGAAACTGCGCGAAGATTTGACCGCCGAGGTAGAGAGCGTCAAATTTCACGCGAACAAGATCGAGTTTCTGGTCGACCAGCTCTATTCGTTCAACCGCCGCCTGACCGCGCTTGGTGGGCAGATGCTGCGTCTAGCCGAGCGACACAAGGTTGGCCGCAAAGATTTCCTCGACCGCTATGTCAACCATGAGCTTGACGAAAACTGGCTGGAAAGTGTCGCCGGGCTCGACAAGAAATGGGCCAAGTTCGTCGAGAATGAGGCCGATGCAGTCGATCGCATCCGCAGCGAGGTGTCGGATATCGCCTCTGCCACCGGCATGTCGCTCAGCGAATTCCGCCGCATCGTGAATATGGTGCAAAAGGGTGAGCGTGAGGCACGCATCGCGAAGAAGGAAATGGTCGAGGCAAACCTGCGCCTCGTCATCTCGATCGCGAAAAAATATACCAACCGCGGGCTGCAATTCCTCGATCTTATTCAAGAAGGCAATATCGGCCTGATGAAGGCGGTCGACAAATTCGAATATCGCCGCGGTTACAAATTCAGCACCTATGCGACCTGGTGGATCCGGCAGGCAATCACCCGCTCGATCGCGGATCAGGCGCGCACGATCCGCATTCCGGTGCATATGATCGAGACGATCAACAAGCTGGTGCGCACCAGCCGCCAGTTCCTGCACGAGCAGGGCCGCGAGCCTACCCCTGAGGAAATGGCCGAGCGCCTCTCGATGCCGCTGGAAAAGGTTCGCAAGGTGATGAAAATCGCCAAGGAACCGATCAGCCTTGAAACCCCGATCGGGGACGAGGAAGACAGCCATCTGGGCGATTTCATCGAGGACAAGAATGCCATAATTCCGGTGGACGCGGCGATTCAAGCGAACCTGAAGGAAACCGTGACCCGCGTGCTGGCATCGCTGACCCCGCGCGAAGAACGTGTGCTGCGCATGCGCTTCGGCATCGGCATGAACACCGACCATACGTTGGAAGAGGTTGGCCAGCAGTTCAGCGTAACCCGCGAACGCATCCGCCAGATCGAGGCCAAGGCGTTGAGGAAGCTGAAACACCCGAGCCGTTCGCGCAAAATGCGGAGTTTCCTCGATCAGTAAATTTGCGGAGGGTGCGGTTCTCGCCGCACCCTTGCTTTTCAATCAACGCGTCAGCTTGCCTGCCATGCCGATAATATCGTCGAGCGGATTGCCGTCGCCATCCATATCGAGCAGCGAGCCAAGGCCACCGAGCCCGCCTGCCGCTGGTGCCGCCTGCTGGCCGCCGCCGAGCACCGACCCCAGCACATTGCCAAGCAGGCCACCGTTTCCGCCAGCCTGACTGCCGCCACCCAGCATGCCGCCGATCAGGCCACCTAGGCCACCGCCATCGCCCTGCGCACCGCCGCCCTGTTTGGCCAGATAGCCCGCAACGAGCATCGCAAGCAGGGGCAGCATCTTTTTCAGCATCGACGGATCGATGCCCGTCTGTGCCGAGGCATGGCCGGCGACCGACCGGCTGACATCCTTTGACCCGAAAATCTGGCCCAGAACATCATTGCCCTTTTCGACCTGTGAGGGTTCAGGCGCGACAACATTGTCGAACAGACCGCCTCCGCCAAGCTGGCCGAGTAATCCGCCGAGACCGTCGAGACCCGTCGGCTGGGCCTGCGCAGTCTTTTTGAAGCCGCCGAGTATTGAGGGCAGCAGCGCCTCTGCCCCCGTTTGCGCAATTTGCTCGTTGACGCCCAACTGCTTGGCAATCGACCCGATTGCGCCGGTCTGTTTTAAAATGCTCATCATATCCATGGCGGACCTCCTATCGTGCGGCAATGCTGGAGCCTTTGTGCGAAGAATGCAACAAAGCCGAGGCAGCGAGGTTACACCGACAGTCGATTTTACATGTGGCGACGGCTTTCCGCTCCCAATCGGAGCGGGAAACGCCTATTGTCGGAACAGCATATATTTACCCACCACAGGAGGAAATCCCATGAGCATTTTTAGCAAGATCAAGGACGCGATTTTTGGCAAGAAGGCAGTTGCCGCGACCCCTGCCCCGGCCGCCGAAACGCCCGCAATTCCGCTCGAAACCCCCGCCGCGCCCGAACCCGTTACAATGAGCGAAGTCGATGTGATCGCGCATCTTGAAGAAATCGATGCCAATGACGGCCGCAATTTGAACTGGCGCAGCTCCATCGTCGATCTGATGAAGATGCTCGGCATGGAAAGCTCGCTGCAGGAGCGCAAGGACCTGGCGATGGAACTGGGCTATACCGGCGAACTCGAAGGTAGCGCCGAGATGAACATGTGGCTCCACAAAGCAGTGATGCGCGAACTCGCCGCCAATGGTGGCAAGGTTCCGGCGGAATTGCTGGACTGAGGCCTATGTCGTCATCCTGAACTTGTTTCAGGATAACGAGCGACGGTGCGTTATCCTGAAACAAGTTCAGGATGACGAAAGATTGGAAAAGCCCGGCCATCGCGCCGGGCTTTTTCGTTTCGGCTCCGCCTCTATTCATTCGTCATCCCCGCGAAAGCGGGGATCCATCCCCGAACTATCAGTCTGCACATCACGGGATTTGTAGAACCGACGCGTTGGGGATGGACCTTCGCTTGCGCGGGGGTGACGAAGGCCGGGTTGAGTTGATGGTGAGTTGACGATTTGCCGACACCGATTATCACAACCGAAAAATCAGAGAGGAACTAACTGTGTCGCACCCAGCCCAATCCCTTACCCGCCGCCAGACGCTTTATGGGCTGGGCGCAGGGGCAGTTGCGATGACATTGGGCGGCTGCGGGGCGAAGGGCATCGCAACCGCCAGCAACGCGCCTCTTGATGAAGCAAGCGCAAAGTCGCTTCTCGACTCGATCTCGGATAATCTGCTTGCACTTTCACCCGAGACCGCAACCTCGCTGGGCGTCGACACCGGCGCGAAAGCTAGCCTGCGCGCCCAGCTCACCGACCGTTCGGCTGCCGGGCAAGCGAAAATTGCCGATACACTGAAAGCTGATATCGCGCGCATCCGGGCGGCCGACACATCGCAGCTCAGCTATGGCACGCGCACAAGCCTCGCCGTCGTCGAGAGCGCTTATGACGTGGCGCTCGCGGGCTTTGCCCTGCCCTATGGTGATGTCGCGGTGGGTGGCTGGCGCAACACGCCCTATGTCGTAATCCAGAATGTCGGCGCCTATCTCGATATTCCACGTTTCCTCGACAGCGATCATCCGGTGCGTACCAAGGAAGACGCCGAAGCCTATCTGTCGCGTCTGTCCGAATATAGCTTTATCCTGGATGGCGAGTTGCGCCGGATGAAACTTGCCGCTGGCAAAGGACTTATCCCGCCTGCTTTCCTCATTGAAAAAGCGATTAAGCAGATGGAGCAAAGCCTTGCGAACGCTAGTGAGGGGGGCGGACTGGTCGAAAGCATCCGCCGACGAACCGCAGAGCAGCAGATTGCAGGTGATTGGGCTGTCCGTGCGGACAAGATTGCGCGCACCGATGTAGCTTTTGCGTTGCAGCGCCAGCTGGACGAATTGAAGGCGCAATTGCCCAAAGCAAGCAATGATCCCGGTATGGCATCGCGCCCAGGCGGCGCAGAATTCTACGCCTGGGCGCTGCGTGCCAGCACGACGACGCGGATGAGCCCGGCGGAGGTTCATACCATGGGTCTCGACGAGCTGCGGACGCTGCATGGCCGGATGGACCCGATCCTCAAAAGCCTGGGTTATACGGATGGCCCAGTCGGCGCACGCATGAACGCGCTGGCGAAGGACCCGCGTTACAAATTTGCCGAAGGCGATGCGGGCCGGGCGGAAATCATGGCATTCATTCAGGATTGGCTCGGCAAAATCCGCGCTGAAATGCCGCGCGCCTTCCGCACACTGGTGCGCGGCAATCTGGAGGTCAAACGCCTGCCGCCCGAGGAAGAACCTGGCGCGCCCGGAGCCTATGGCGGTGCCGGCTCCATCGACGGCAGCATTCCCGGCAAATTCTGGATCAACCTGCGCACCACCGACCTGCACAGCAAATATAGCTTGCCCGACCTGACATTCCACGAGGCGATACCAGGCCATGTCTGGCAGGGCGAATATGCCAACCAGATGCATCCGATCCGCGCGATCCTTGCCTTCGGTGCCTATTCGGAGGGCTGGGCGCTCTATGCGCAGCAGCTTGCAGACGAACTGGGACTATATGACGACTATCAGGTCGGGCGGCTGGGCTATCTGCAGTCGCTCGCCTTCCGCGCCTGCCGCCTCGTGGTCGACACCGGCCTCCACGCAAAGGGCTGGAGCCGCGAACAGGCCGTGCGCTTTTTCGTCGAGGAAAACGGCTCCAACCCGCTTGAGGTCGGTAGCGAGGTGGATCGCTATTGCAGCTGGCCGGGGCAGGCCTGCAGCTACAAGGTCGGGCATAGCGAGATTGTCAGACAGAGGGCACTGGCGCAGTCAGCGCTCGGCCAACGCTATGACCTGCGCGACTTTAACGACGCCGTGGTAAAAGGCGGCAACGTGCCGCTCGATGTGCTGGCAAAGAATGTTGCAGAATATGTAGCCAGTCAAAAATAAATAGGGACAGTCCCTATTTATTTGGCAGGCTCTACATATGATCGGCGCGCCTCTATCGAGAACAGGCGTTCGTGCGTGTAAAAGCGCAAGGGCCAGTCGCGCCTGCCGCGTTCGCTTTGCAGCAAGGCGTTCACCGCGTCGCATAAGGACAAGTCGCTATTTTCCGCGTTATATGCGCGCACAGTCGCGATATAGAATTGCGTCAGCGTTTCGTGATAGCCCTGCGTGTCATCATTCACACCGCCGACGCTTTCATTGTACCGCCGGATGATATCGGGCAGTTCACGCTCCAGTACGATATCGGGCCGCTCGCGCACCAGCCAGAGACAGGCGGCGAGATGCGCCTCGTGCGTCCATTCGGCGCGCGGTAGGGTACACGCTAAAAGTCCCTCGCCCACATGGGCGATGGCGGCATCGTCGGCAAACAGTCTGGCTCGATATTCGGTCATTTCCGGGTCCCTATCCAGACCCGGAAATGTCCGGGTCGCTTATGCAGCCTTTGGTGCTGCCTCGATCACGCCTGCATCGACATGTTGTTCGAATTGCGCGAAATTGTCGATGAATTGCTGAACCAGATTTTTGGCAGTCGCATCATAGGCTGCCTTGTCGCCCCAGGCCTCACGCGGATTGAGGATCGAGCTGTCGACGCCATCCACCGCCACCGGAAATTCGAAACCGAAATTGGGATCTTTCTGGAACTGCGCATTGTTCAGGCTGCCATCAAGCGCAGCATTGAGCAGCGCGCGGGTCGCCTTGATCGGCATCCGGCTGATCCCCGGCTGCGTTGCCATGCCGCCGGTCCAGCCGGTATTGACCAGCCAGCATTTCACGCCGCCCTTGGCAATCCGCTCCTTCAGCAAGTTGCCATAGACGCTGGGATGACGCGGCATAAAGGGCGCGCCGAAACAGGTGGAGAAGGTCGCCTCCGGCTCGGTGACACCGATTTCGGTGCCGGCAACGCGGGCGGTATAGCCCGACAGGAAATGGTACATGGCCTGATCGGGCGTAAGCCGTGCAATGGGCGGCAGCACACCATAGGCATCGGCAGTCAGGAAAATGATATTCTGCGGCACCGGCCCCATATTCTTTTCCGAAGTGTTCGGGATGAAATCGATGGGATAGGAGCCACGGCTATTTTCGGCGAGGCTGTTATCGTCGAAATCGAGTTCGCGCGTGACGGGATCGATAACAACATTTTCGAGCACGGTGCCAAAACGCTTGGTCGTGGCGTAGATTTCGGGTTCTGCCTCGGGCGAAAGACGGATCATCTTCGCATAGCAACCACCTTCGAAATTGAAGACTGCCGTATCCGACCAGCCATGCTCGTCATCGCCGATCAGCGTGCGACTGGCGTCGGCTGACAAGGTGGTCTTGCCAGTGCCGGACAGGCCAAAGAATATCGCCGTATCGCCATCAGGTCCGATATTGGCCGAACAATGCATCGGCATTACGCCCTGAACCGGAAGCAAGTAGTTCAGGATGCCGAATACGGACTTTTTCATTTCGCCTGCATAGGCGGTGCCGCCGATCAGGATCAGTTTCTCGCTGAAATTGACCGCAATCACCGTTTCGCTGCGGCAGCCATGGCGCGCGGGGTCGGCGCGGAAGCTGGGCAGATCGATGATCGTATATTCGGGCACAAAGTCGGCCAGCTCAGAAACACCGGGTCGCACCAGCAAGGTGCGGATGAACAGATTGTGCCAAGCCAGCTCGTTGATCACGCGGACGTTGACGCGATATTCGGGCTGCGAACCGCCATAAAGATCCGCCACAAACAGCTCATCCTTTTTCGCCAGTTGGGCAAAAAAATCGGCTTTCAGCGCCGCAAAATGATCTGGCGACATTGCGACATTGGTGTTGCCCCAGGCAATGCTGTTTTCGGTTTCGGCATCGCGAACAATGAATTTGTCCTTTGCCGAGCGGCCGGTATGTTTCCCTGTCTGAACAACCAGCGGCCCGTCCTTGGCCAAAATCCCCTCGCTCTTGTTCAGCGACGATTCGACCAGTCGCGCCGTGCCGTAGTTCCAGTGTACCGTGGCGCCAGTGTCAATTGACTGATTGGAAAGCGAAAATTTCGGCGTGTCGGTCACTGCAAACTCCTGGCGCAAGGGGGGATGATATTAATGCATAGGTATGCACTGTATGTTGACCTGCCCCTATACGACCGATGCCTCAAGGTCAATTTGCAACTAGAGCGGCACGTATGACAGGAACGAGCACCGGTTTACGGGCATTGAAGCAAGGCGCTGCCCTGCCTATAAGCGCCACGTCATGTCGTCATCGTCTCTAGCCAGCAACGGCCCCGCCAATGTTGCCGCAACCATTGCCCTGGTCGATGATGACCGCAATATCCTGACCTCTGTCTCGATTGCGATGCAGTCCGAAGGTTATATCACCCGGCTCTATCCCGATGGAGAATCCGCGCTGCAAGCCTTGCTCGATAATCCCGCCGATCTTGGCATTTTTGATATCAAGATGCCGCGCATGGATGGGCTGGAGCTGCTTCGCCGTTTGCGCGAGAAATCGGACATGCCCGTCATTTTCCTGACCTCAAAAGATGAGGAGCTTGACGAAGCGTTGGGCCTTGCGATGGGGGCAGATGATTACATCACCAAGCCATTCTCGCAACGCTTGCTGATTGCGCGGGTCAAGGCGATTTTGCGTCGCGCCACCTTTCGCCGCGATACAACGGCAGAGCCTGCGCTCGACGAGCCCGAACCGATGGTGCGCGGCAAGCTGGAGATGGACCCGGCACGCCACCACGTCCGCTGGGACGGCAAAGCGGTTTCGCTGACGGTGACCGAGTTCATGATATTGGAGGCGCTGGCCAGCCGTCCCGGTGTCGTGCGAACGCGCAGCCAGTTAATGGACATTGCCTATCAGGACGATGTCTACGTCGATGACCGGACAATCGACAGCCACATCAAACGGTTGCGGCGCAAATTCCGCGAAGTTGATGAGGAATTTGCCGCCATCGATACACTTTATGGCGCAGGCTATCGTTTTGCCGAAGGCTGACTCCGAAAAACTTTCGCTCCGCTGGAGTCGCAACTGGTCGCTGACCGGACGCATATTGGCGGTGAACCTGTTTGCGCTGGCGCTGATGGCTGGCGGTCTGTTCTTTCTGGACAGCTATCGCACCAGAGTGATCAGCGAGAGGCAGGATTTTGCCGAGCGGCAGGTGCTGTTGCTGCGCGACGCGCTCGGTGCATTATCCCCCTCGCAGCAAACCGACCTGATCGTTAAATTTGCAGTGGAGGAAAAGGTTCGCATCCGTCTTTATGCGCCGGACGGCACGAAAAGATTTGACAGTTTTGACAGTGTTGCGCCGACTTATGCGCTCGTCGACCCGGCGAAGGAACCGCTGCGCAAGCAATTGGCGCGGGGTATCGATCGCGTTTTCGACTTTCTGGTGGGCTCACCGGGTTTCGGCAAATATCGCGAGCCGGAAAGCGACCGTGCGGCGGCCTGGAACGTGCTGCGTACCGATGGCGGAACTGCTGTGCGGTCGGATGTTAAATTGGCTGATGATCTGACGCATATGATCATCGCCGGAACGCCATTAAGTTATACCAAAGGTGCAATGCTGATGACGGCCAATCCCCGCGATATCCGCGCGCTGGTGCGGGCCGAGCGGTTCAGCATTGGCATGTTCATTTTGCTCGTGCTCGGCATTTCGGTGCTGCTGTCGCTCTTCCTTGCGCGTACCATCGTGCGTCCGTTGCAGCATCTGGCGCGCGCTGCCGTGAAGGTGCGGCTCGGTCGTGCACCCGAAGTGCATGTGCCGCGCCTTCCCGAACGCCGCGATGAAATCGGCATGCTGGCGCGCGCGCTGTCCGACATGAGCATTGCGCTGCGCCAACGGATCGACGCGACAGAGTCCTTTGCCGCCGATGTCGCGCACGAAATCAAAAACCCGCTCGCCTCGCTCCGCTCCGCGCTCGACGGGCTGGACAAGGTCAGCAAGGCCGAACATCGCGAACAGCTTATGGCGGTCGCCCATGCCGATGTGCTGCGCATGGACCGGCTGATCAGCGACATTTCCGATGCTAGCCGCATCGATGCGCAGCTGGCCAAGGCAAAGTTCGAACCGATCGATCTGGGCGATATGATCGACCAGTTGCTCAATGCGCGCGAAAGCCGCAATGCCGATGGCGAGGTTACCATTGCCTTCGCCCGGCCGCGGCGCGGCATTGCGCTGATCATGGGGGAGGATTTGCGGCTGGAGCGCGTGTTGACCAACTTGCTCGACAATGCCGTATCCTTCTCGCCACCCGGTGGCGTCGTTGAGGTTTCGGCGACCCGCAGCGGCGACGATGTCATCATCCGGATCACCGATCAGGGGCCGGGCATCCCCCAGCATGAACGCGAAGCCGTGTTCCGCCGCTTTCACAGCGAACGTCCGGCGTCCGAGGATTTCGGCAATCACAGCGGGCTGGGCCTCGCCATTGCCCGCACCATCATTGAAGGACATCAGGGTTCTATCACCGTGCATGATCGCGAAGACGGCCAGTCTGGCGCAAGTTTCCAGATCATGCTGCCTGCCGCAGAGTCTATCGTACCATGAACCCGACCGAGCATGGGACGGCAGTTGCGATCGGCGATCATGGCGTGCTGCTGACCGGACCATCGGGCGTCGGGAAATCCGATCTTGCCCTACGCCTGATCGACCGTGGTGCGCTGCTGGTTGCCGATGACCGGGTGCTGGTGGGTGCGGGCCTGACACTCGCCCCGCCCGATGCATTGGCCGGGAAGCTGGAGATCAGGGGCATTGGCGTAATGACAGTACCATACTGCCAGAGCGCAGCGTTACGCCTCTTGGTCGAGCTGGGAGGCGAAGGCGAACGCCTGCCCGCGAGCTGGCCGCTGGTCGATTTTGCGGGCTGGTCGCTGCCCTGTCTGCGGATCGACGGCTTTTCGCCGAGCGCACCTGTCAGGATAGAATATGCGTTGCGATCGATCATAGACAGCGGATTGCTGCCCACTCGCCTATCGGCTAATTAGGGTCATGCCTGAAACGCCGCATCCCAAGAAAATCCTGCTGGTGACCGGCCTTTCGGGGGCTGGCAAAACGACCGCGCTCAAAACGCTGGAGGATCTGGGCTGGGAGGCCGTCGATAATTTCCCGATCCGGCTGGCAGGCTCGCTTCTGGCTATGCCGTCTCCGGGTGGTCGTCATGAGCCTGACGCGCCTCTGGCGCTCGGCTTTGACACCCGCACCCGTGGTTTCAACACCGACCGGCTGATCGAGCAGATCAAGCATTTGCAACAGCGCGACGACCTGGAAATCATGATGCTGTTTCTCGATTGCGCAGGTAGCGAGATCGAGCGGCGCTATAGCGAGACCCGCAGACGGCATCCGCTCGCGCTTGACCGACCCGCCATCGATGGCATTGCGCAGGAACGGCATTTGATGGGGCCCTTGCGCGACTGGGCCGATCTGGTGATTGACACGACGAAATTGTCGGCAAGCGATCTTCAGGGTGAAATCCGCGAAAAATTCCGCGTCGCAACCGGCGGGATGACCGTATCGATCATGAGCTTCGGCTTTTCGCGCGGTGTGCCGCATAATGCCGATCTCGTTTTTGACATGCGCTTCCTGAAAAACCCGCACTGGATCGCCGATTTGCGGCCGATGACCGGGTTCGATGCGCCCGTCGCCGACTATGTCGCCGCCGATCCCGAATTTGCCGGGGCCTTTGAGCGGATCTCCGACCTGATCCTCTACCTCCTCCCCCGCTATGACGCGCAGGGCAAAGCCTATGTCAGCATAGCTTTCGGCTGCACGGGCGGTCGTCATCGATCGGTGTTCATCGCTGAAAAATTCGGGCAGATATTGAAAGCCGCTGGCTACAACCCCACTGTCTCACACCGGAACCTTCATTCGCGCCCCATTGACTCGCTGGAATTGCAAGGCAATCAGGGCGGCCCCATCTATAATGACTGACTGGCGCAGTCCCGTTTTCAACACGACAGGATTTGTTTCCGCATGATTGGATTGATTCTGGTTACCCACGGCACGCTGGCGAACGAGTTCGTTGTCGCGATGGAGCATGTCGTTGGCCCGCAGGGGCAGATTGCGACCATCTGCATCGGACCGCGCGACGACATGGAATTGCGCCGCAAGGAAATTGCCCAGGCGATCAGGACGGTCGATACCGGCGAAGGCGTGATCATCCTGTCCGACCTGTTCGGTGGCACGCCGTCGAACCTTTCAATCTCGCTGCTGGATGCGGGCAAGGTCGAGGTCATTGCAGGCGTCAACCTTCCCATGCTGATCCGCCTGGAAAGCGCACGCAAGACGATGTCGGTCACCGATGCGGTTGCCGCCGCGCGCGATGCAGGCCGCAAATATATCAGCGTGGCATCCGAGGTGCTGGAAGCATCGCGATGAGCAGCCATAGCCGCACCCTGACAATCGTGAACCAGAAAGGGCTGCACGCGAGGGCCAGCGCCAAGTTCGTGACCTTTGTTTCGCGTCTGCCAGATGGTCTGCTGGTCGAGGTGGAGAAAGACGGACACAAAGTCACCGGCACGTCGATCATGGGCCTGATGATGCTTGGCGCGGCCAAGGGCAGCGAAGTCACCATCCACGTCAATGGCGAAGGAGCCGAACAGGCGCTGGAAAAACTGGCAGGCCTCATCACCGACGGATTTGGCGAGGATTAGGGAAGCAATCCATGCGCCGCGAAATTACCGGCTTTTCCAACCCGCTGGTAAAGCAGGTTCGCAGCTTGCGGGAAAAGAAATACCGCAAACGTGAAGGCCTGTTCCTTGCCGAGGGCCTGCGCATTCTTACCGATGCGCGCGAAGCGGGCTTCATTCCTGAAATGCTCTTTCGCCTTGCCGGTCGGGAAAGCCACCCTCTCGAAGAATTGATCGAGCAGGCCGTGCTCGATGCGGGCGGTGAAATTATCGAGACCAGCGGCGATATCCTGTCGAAATTGTCGGGAAAGGATAATGCCCAGACCGTGATTGGCGTCTTTCGCGAACATCCGACCGAATTGGCGGCACTGGATCGCAGCAGCGCACCCATTTGGCTGGTGGCGCAGGCGATGCGCGACCCCGGCAATCTTGGCACGATGCTGCGCACCGGCGATGCTGTCGGTGCTGGCGGCCTGATCCTGATCGACGACTGCACTGACCCATTTTCGGTCGAAGCCGTGCGTGCAAGCATGGGCGCTATATTCACGCAGAAAATCGTGCAATGCCGCTGGGAGGAATTTCTGCTATGGCTGCGATCTGGCGCGGGGCAACTGGTTGGGACCAGCCTGTTGACCGACCTTGATTATCAATCGCCACACTATGTCGCACCATGCTTTATCCTGACCGGCAATGAAGCGCAGGGCCTCCCGCCTGCCTATGCCGCTGCATGCGATTTGCTCGTAAAGATGCCGATGCGAGGAAAGGCCGACAGTCTGAACGCTGCAATGGCGACCGCTGTGATGGCCTATGAGGTATTGAACCAGTTTCGAAGCAATTGATGCCGTTCATTGCGGGTTCTGCCTGAAAAATGCTATGCCCACTGCCATGAACACAACCCGCATCCTTTACGCCGCTCCGCTGATCCTGTTGTCGGCCTGCCAGACCATCCCATCAACCGATGATGCTCCCGTCGCTGCGCCAAGTTACAAGGCATTGGGAACCGAGCCCTTCTGGTCGCTCAACATTGATGGCGACACCATGGTGTTTGATCGGGCCGGGATGGAGAAAATCGCCGCCCGCAATGTCAAAGCGCGGCCAAGTTTCAACGGCTGGCGCTACACGGCGGAGAATATGACAGTCGATGTGACATTCGGCGAGTGCAGCGACGGCATGAGCGATCGTACCTATAAGGATAGAGTCACTGTCATGACAGGCGATGCTGTTTTCAAAGGCTGCGGTGGCGGTATTGCGGCCCCCAAAACTCTTGAAGGAACAAGCTGGCGTGTAAGCTCAATCGATGGAACAGCGATCCCTAACGAGCGCGAGGCGGCATTCCTTTTCGAAAATGGCCGCATGAGCGGAAGCATCGGATGCAACCGGCTGAATGCAACCTATTCGTACGAACGACAGGCTCTGTCTGCTGGTCCTGTCATGTCGACGCGCATGGCCTGCCCCGACCCCATCGGCGCCCAGGAATCGGCACTCACCGGTCTGTTGGGCTCACCATTTGCAACCGAGTTTCCAGGCGATGGCTCGATGGTGCTAAGCGGCCCCGACGGAGCCCGGATCATCTTGGTGCAGCAGATTTAGCCGCCGAGCGTCGCTGATCAGGCGAAGTAATCGACAGGCTTGATCGTTTCGGTCGAAATGCCCTTGTCCGCTTCGCCTTCGCGCGGAGCAAAGCTTGCCATTGCCTGATTGATTTGCAGCAACAGCGGGATGGCCGCGTCGGAAAGACTGTTTATATCGAGACGCGGCGCACCTCCCGACGGGGCAGCCTGGCTGGCCGGCTCGGTCAGGCTTGTGCCTTCTACCGCCAGCAATACAGCGGCCAAATCGATCGGCGGGGCCTTTATCGGCTGCGCCTTTAGCATAGCAACGGCAGCATCTGCAGCGGGATCGGTCGAATCCGTCGCCATTGACTGGCCATCGCCGCTGCCCTCAGCTCCTCTCATATAGGTTAGCGCGACATCTAGAAATTCCATGTTCGTGCCATCGGTCCGGGTATAGCTGCCTCTGTTGATGACCGCGACATCATCAAGGCTCGTGGTAGCGTTCACCGCCTCACCGGCAAGATTGATCGAGGCGACGCCTGCCTCCGAAAGGGACAGCATTTCGCCTTCGTCAATTGCGCCATCGCCATCGCGGTCGGCCCAGACCAGAAAGTCCCCGAACCTCGCGTCGAGCGCCGACAGATGCCCGTCAGCATTGCCGTCAAAGGCACGCAAGCCTTCAAGGTCGGAGCGCGCACCCTCTACGTCTCCGACAAAGCTAAACTCGCCAGCATTGCTCACGGTGCCGTTGCCGTCGCGGTCGAGCACCAAAAGGCCTTCGGTCGCGCCGAACCAACTGGTCCGGTCACCCACGCCATCGCCATCCATGTCGAAACGACTGCGGCTTTCAGACGCGTTCAGCGTTTCAACGCCGCGACCATCGAGATCGAGGATAATCGGCGCCACCAACCCGACCTGCTCACCATCCTTGAATTGCGCAAGTTCAACCCCGACCAGCGTATCGGTGCCATCATCGCCGTCGAGGATGGCATCGTTATCGACAATCTGCACCGAACCGCTGCTTGTTATAATCGAGTAATTGACCCGCAAGCCACGATACACGGCGATATCGGAACCCGAGCCGCCGAACAGCGAGTCATTACCCTCCAGCCCCCGCAGCACATCCGCGCCTGCGCCACCATCGAGGGTGTTCGCGCCTGCATTGCCGGTGATGTCCTGCACCAAAGCATTGCCGG
>ERZ1066122.1332-NODE-1332-length-20365-cov-34.491482_pt1 | contig 20365 bp, 24 predicted proteins | sample MGYA00382769_ERZ1066122 | MGnify/ENA primary metagenome ERZ1066122 (study PRJEB33369, sample SAMEA5778352) | biofilm metagenome | biome: Industrial cooling water; feature: Water cooling tower basin; material: Biofilm | place: United Arab Emirates | collected... | reverse complement strand
GCCGGCGGCAGGCGCCCGCCGCGCCCCGGTCGCCGCGAGCGCGAGGCCGAGCGGCAGCGCGCGCTTGAGGAGCTGGGCACGCTGCGGCTGCAGGCGTACCTCGCGCGCTGTGGCGTCGCCTCGCGCCGCGCCAGCGAACAGCTCATCCTCGACGGGCGTGTGGAGGTCAACGGCGAGGTCGTGGACGAGCTGGGCAGCAAGGTGGACCCGGCGAGCGACGAGGTGCGCGTGGACGGCCGGCCCGTGCGGCTGGAGAAGACCGTCTGGGTCGCGCTCTACAAGCCGTTCGGGCTGGTAACCGCGCGCCAGGACCCGCGCGGCCGACGCACCGTCTACAACCTGCTGCCGCCCACGCTGCACCACCTCTTCCACGTCGGCCGGCTGGACTACGACAGCGAGGGCCTGCTGCTGCTGACCAACGACGGCCCCGCCGCGCACCGCCTGCTGCACCCCAGCTTCGGCGTGACCAAGGAGTACCTCGCCGAGGTGGAGGGCGTGGCGAACCAGCGCGTGCTGGAGCGGCTGCTGCGCGGTGTGCGGCTGGACGACGGCGTCGCGCGCGCCGCGGAGGTCGAGTTCATCCACCCGCTGGCGGAGGGCCGCAGCCGGGTGCGCGTGGTGCTGCAGGAAGGCCGCAGCCGCGAGGTGCGGCGCATGCTGGAGGCGATCGGCCACCCCGTGCACCGCCTGATGCGGCGCCGCTTCGGCCCGATCGGCCTGGGCGGGCTGGAGCGCGGCGACTGGCGCTACCTGACGCCGTCCGAAGTGCGCGACCTGCACTCCGCCGGCCGCGCGCCCTGAACGCTCATCCCCCTGAGTCCCATGGACATCCGTGGCTCCCGAGTGCTGATCCTGGGCGGGTCCGGGCTGGTCGGGCTGGCCATCGCACGCGAGCTGCTGCCGCTACGGCCCGCGCACCTGGTGATCTCCGGGCTGACGCAGGCCGAGGCGGAGGGCGCGCTGCGCGAGCTGCGCGCGGAGCCCGCCGCCGCGGAGGTGGAGCTGGTCGCCGAGTGGGGCGACGTCTTCCTGCCGCACGCGCTCAAGGACCGCCGCCGCGCCGAGCTGCTCACCGACCCGCCCGCCCGCGCCGCACTGCTCGACGACCTCTACGGCCCGGTGGACGAGGCCGCCGTCGAGCGCTCCGCCTTCGGCGCGCTGCTGCTGCGCCACCGCCCGCAGGTGCTCATCGACTGCATCAACACCGCCACCGTCTTCGCCTACCAGAACGTCTTCGCCAGCGCCACGGCGCTGCGCGCGAGCGCGCGCGGCGGCCCCGTCGCGGGCGACCAGGTGGAGCGCCACCTCGCCACGCTCTACCTGCCGCAGCTCATCCAGCACGCGCAGCTCGCGCTGGAGACGATGCGCCGCACGGGCACGGAGATCTACCTCAAGGTCGGCACGTCGGGCACCGGCGGCATGGGGCTGAACATCCCCTTCACGCACTCCGAGGAGCGGCCGAGCAAGATGCTGCTGGCGAAGTCGTCGCTGGCCGGCGCGCAGACGCTGCTGCTCTATCTGCTGGCGCGCACGCCGGGCGCGCCGGCGGTCAAGGAGATCAAGCCGACGGCGGCGATCTCGTGGAAGCGCATCGGCAGCGGCGAGGTCTGGCGCGGCGGCAAGCCGATCCAGCGCATCGACGCGGTGCGCGAGCTGCCGGTGAGCGAGGCGTTCGCCGCCACGCCGGCCGAGTCCGACGCCTGGCACGCGACCGGCGAGCCGCTGCGCGGCGTCTACCTCGACGCCGGCGAGAACGGCCTCTTCTCGCCGCCGGAGTTCGAGGCGCTCACCGCGCTGGGCCTGATGGAGTTCATCACGCCCGAGGAGATCGCGCAGGACGTGGTGCGCGAGATCCGCGGCTACCCCAGCGGGCGCGACGTCGTCGCCGCGCTCGACGCGGCGACCTCCGGGCCGACGTATCGCGCCGGCGTGCTGCGCCAGTACGCGCTGGACCGCATGGCCGCGCTGGAGGCGGAGCAGGGCGTCGAGAGCGTCGCCTACGAGATGCTCGGCCCACCGCGCCTCTCCAAGCTGCTCTTCGAGGCGGCGCTGCTCGGGCGGCTGAGCGGCGGCTCGCTGCGCGCCGCCGCGCGCCTCGACGCCGAGGCGACCGCCGCCGCCGCCGCCGAGCGGCTGCGTGCCGACGCGGACCTGCGCACGCGCATCGTCTCCATCGGCCTGCCGATCCTGCTGCCCGACGGCGAGACGCTGCTGCGCGGCCCGGACGTCAAGGCGCCGCCCGCCGACCCCCGCGCGGCAGAGATCGACCGCGCCGTCGAGCGTGGCTGGGTGGACCTGCGCGCCAGCAACTGGCGCCGCTGGCGCGAGCGCATCGCCGCGATCGTGGCGGAGCAGTTGGGCGAGGTGGGCCCCGACGGCGGCTCGCGCGAGGCGCTGGAGCTCTACCCGCACGGCGACGCCGTCCGCCCCGGTGCGCTCGCGGCCTGGGTCTTCCGCTACGAGGAGCAGGGCGAGCGCATCAAGCGCTGACCCGCCCGGCGCGGTGCGGGTGGCGACGGAGCACCACCGCCCGCACCGGGGCGCACGGATCCGGCGCCATGTACGCAGCCACGCCACGCGGGCGCGTTACCTGCTCCGGAGAGCAGGTTCTCTCGGGCGAGCTTACGCTATCGTACTGCAACCACGCACGTTGCCTCGCGAGGGCTGCGCGTTGTCTGCCGCTGACGGCAGGATCGACGGCTCGCACGCCGCAGTAAGCGCCGTCGTTGACCCGTTGACCCAGCTTGCCGCTCCACGCGGGGCGTGTTGTGGCGAACTGAGTACGTCGAATAGGTAGTTCGGCCCCTGACCACCGTTCTTCCGCCATCGGCTCATTGCGTCGCGCTCGAATCGTCCTGACGGCCGTGTTCGCACTCCTCGCGCTGAATGCGTGGGCGCAGGTGGCGTTGGTCGTGCTTGGGCGCTCGGACGATCCGCCGCTGCTCACTGCGTGGCAGACGCTGGTCGGCGCTGCGGGCGCGGCAGCGGCTTGGGGGAGCTGGACGGCGGCGCGCTGGGCGCCGGCCGCGGCGGCGACGTATGGTGTCGTGACGGCCGGGATGGTCATCGCGCTCGAGCCGATGCTCGCCTTGGAGGCGGACGCGCGCGGCGGCTTGTGGGTGGGTGCGGCTGTGGTATTCGCCCTCGGCGTTGGGAGTGCGTGGTATCTGCACCGCATCGGGTGAGTCGCAGCGCACCGCCGGCTGGCGAATCGCTGCGGTGGCTGCGGGACCATCCTTGTACTCGGCGCATCGCACCCGTGTTCACGCACCCAGCCGGGCCGAACCAGGCGCTGCAGCGGATGCGGGGCCCTGCTCGGTTGCCCGTGGTCAGATGCACTGCCATCTTCTCGTCGTGCGGCACCGTGTTGCCCCGCACCGCTGAGCTTGAGCTGTTCGGCGGCGCCCGAAGGATTTGGTGGCAGCCGTGGGTGCCTTGGTGTAGATTCGGCGTATGGGCAGACACGAGAAGCTCCTCCTTCAGATCCTGCGCGGTACCTCGGATGCAAGCATCCCCTTCGAGGGGCTCTGCTTACTCTTGCGCTGGCTCGGCTTCGAGGAGCGCGGCCGCGGCAGCCACCACATCTTCAGCCGAGATGGCGTGGCCGAGATTCTGAACCTGCAGCCCAGGGGCGCAGAGGCAAAGGCGTACCAGGTCAAGCAGGTGCGGCAGGTGATCCTGAAGTACAAACTGGGAGGCGAGGCGAATGAAGCCTGAGTACCGCTACGAGGTGATCATCTACTGGAGCGAGGAAGACCAGGCGTTCATCGCCGAGGTGCCGGAGCTGCCCGGCTGTGCGGCCGATGGAGCAACCTATGCGGCGGCCGTCTCCAATGTAGAGGTCGTCATTCAGGAGTGGATTGAGACGGCGACGGAACTCGGCCGTCCTGTGCCGGAGCCGAAGGGCCGCCTGCTCTACGCATAACTACGGCGTTCATAGCTGCACCGCCGCCAGACCAGTCGCTGCAGCGGATGCGGGGCCCTGCTTGGTTGCCCGCAGTCAGCACCACCGCCATCTTCGCTTCGCGCGGCATCTCGTTTCCCCGCACCGCTGAGCTTGATTCGTTCGGCTTCAATCCTCGGGTGGCAAGGATTTGCGCCAAGGCTTGACAGGCGCTACACTGGGACATGGCTATGCGCGCGAGCCTACAGGACCTCCAAGTGGTATCACCGACTTCGCACCGCCTCGCACGAGGGGGACTTTGGCACTTCTACGCTCTCTACAAAGCCGAGGGTCTCGCTTGGCGAGAGTGACCGTCCGGTCGCGCTCGCCTCCAGGGTAGCTACAGGATTCCGTCGTATCTGCCGAGCGCACAATCATGCTCGACCCTTCCATCATTCTTGGAGCGGAACGCTTCGGACGTGAATGACCTCAACTGGAAGGCTGTTCCATGAACCTGGATTATTCACCAGGATCTCGTAGATGCCGCGCGGAAAGGCATTTCTGCGTTTTCCCGCTTCACCTCTTGGGTGAAACCCCGAATCGGCTAAGATACCGTCGAGACAGGCACTTGGGCAGATCTGGTGAATAACCCAGGCTCATTCTGCTAGTCGATAGCCTGCCGGTGCCCAACGCGCGGGCGGTGATCGTGCGCCGGCCGTCGTCTCCGGTTAAGGACTACATTTTGCTCACGCGCAGATCTGCGACGGCGCGTCAGCTGAGCGCGGCAGTGTTTACCCTGTTGACGGTGCACGCCACCGCCGGGATAGCGCCGAACCGCGACGCCGTCGTACGCGTCCCAGCCACGGAGGGTCCCGCCGCGTGGATCGAGACGGAGGAGCGGCGCGCGGAGGCTATGGTGCGGCGCCTGTACCGTGCTAAGGCGCGGTACGTCCCTGGCTTCGGCTTCGTGCCCGCGGTGCGCCTTACGGTACCGGCGCAGGCGATGCAGGGCCGTCTCAAGGCAAAGGCCTGATACAGCTCCGGCGGCAGCGGCTTTCGCGACTTGCCGCCGCCGTCGGGCCGGATCGGACGAGCATCTCCCCCAACGGTTCGTGAGGCACCACGTGTCAGAGGAGCGTGATCCGAATGACACCGACGTCACCGAGACTCCCGTGGCGTTCGGCTGGGGCGGATTGATTGTGCGGGACGGTGTGGGTTGGCCTATGCCCGATGAGATGGCCCTAAAGATCGCGCTCCCGCAATGGGTGGAGGAGGTGCGCGATTCCGAAGCAGTGGTCGTCCTGTGTTTCCGCGCACTTCAATACGATTCGGCGAGCCTTCGAGTGGTCGCGCTGGAGACACTCGCGCGCGTGGCGGCGCGCCCGGAGCCACTGCCGCGGCTCGCCGAGATACGGCGCGAGATCCAGCGCGTCCTTGACGGCGCCAATCCGCGTCTGCGATCAGCGGCGCGGGCCACGCTCGCGGCCATCGCACGCCACGAGCGTTAGCGCGTCTATTGCTCTGTTGCACGGCCCCAGCCGCGCCGAACAAGGCGCTGCAGCGGACGCGGGGCCGTGCACGTGAGCAGGTGATGTGCTACGTTGTGGTTCAGCGCGCTCGCCAACGCTGCGGTGACGCCCCGCGCCGCTGAGCTTGAAGGCGTTCGGCCGCGCCTCCCCGGAGTCGATCACCTTTCCCAAAGGTGCGCCATGGCTGCGGACTGCGTCTTCTGCCAGATCGTCGCCGGTCGGAGTCCGGTGAGTGCCTTCTATGAAGACGAGGTGGTGCTTGGGCTCATGACCATTGGGCCAGTCACCGCTGGACACGCAATGGTGATTCCCAAGGCGCACTTCGCTCATCTCAGCGAGATGGATGAGCTGACCGGGCGGCATTTGTGGACGGTCACGCAACGAACCGCGGAAGCGCTCCGCCACTCCGGCGTGCGCTGCGAGGGCGTGAATCTTTTCCTGGCTGATGGCGAGGCCGCGTTCCAGGAGATCTTTCACGTGCACATGCATGTCTTTCCTCGTTCCCCTGGAGATCCGTTCAAGCTCGTTGCCGATTGGAACATCCATCCGCCGCGTGAAGAACTTGACCGTGTCGCTGGCCGGATTCGCAACGCCTATGGTAGGCTCTGGGCTGGGCTTCCCCCGGCCTGATCAGGCGCTGCAGGCGCCCCGGGGCCGGGCACAGTCCGGCTCATCCTCGGCTCCCGCGTACCGGCCCTGGCCACCTGAGCTTGGTCGTTCGGCCGCTCGCAGTCCGGGTGGTGGAGGCGCGTCGCACAGGGCAGGTCCCGTCAGAAAGCGGGTTCCCGAGCCGTTCTCTACCAGCAGTGCTCAGTCCCGCGCCCCGCACCCCGCACCCTGCACCCGCGAATGTCCTACTGTCGAACGCTCTGCCTGGTTGCGGCGGCGATCATCGGCCTCGCTCCGGCTACCGCCGCGCAGGCACGCCTGCCCATCTCCGCCGAGGCCGGCGTGGCGTTCCGCTTCGGCATCGGCGGCACCTACGTCAATCGTGCGGGTGCGGCACTGGACGCCCTGCTCGCCGCCCGGCTCCGCGCCGTTCCCGCGGGTACGCTGATCGGTGCGCTGGGCGCGAACCTGCAGGGTGCAATCATGGTTGCGGAGAGCTGCATCCTCCTGCCGGAGGGCGGGTGTGTGCCGGAGTTCCCGGTGCTCGTCTCGGGTGGCGTCCTCCTGGGGCTGGAGCGTGGCATTGCCCGAGGCGCTGCGGCTCGCCTCCTGGCGGGGCCCGCGTACTACCGGGCACCGGACGGCGGTAGCCGCGCGTTGGGGCTGCAAGCCCGGGCAGATCTGGCAGGCGAAGCGCTCCCGCACGTGGCCGTGGTAGTGTCGCTGCGCGGGGACGTGCTGCCCCGCTTTCGAGGGGAGAGGGTGGCGATCGGGTCTGTGGGGCTGGGGCTGCGCATCTGGTGAGCACTGCGGCCGAACGACCCAGGTTCAGCGGTGCGGGGCCAGCCGAACGTCCGGCGCACGCGAAAAATGGCCGAGCATGGAGTGGACCACAGTGCTTACGGCCCCGCATCCGCTGCAACCGATGGTTCGGCGCCCGCGTGGGGGCCCCTTGTCAGAAGCGCGTGATCCAGTACTCCGGTTCGCGCCGGTGGTGGGCTACGGCCACAACGACCAGAGCGTCTGGCTCATTGAGGTAGATGAGGCTATACGGAAAGCGCGACAGCACAAAACGATGGGTCCCGGCGCGGTGCGGAGCGCCAAGCTCGGGGTTCTGGCGCAGCAGGAGGAGGGCGGCCGTGAGCACGGCAAGGAACTCATCACCGAGCCCGGTCGCCTGCGCCTCGTAGTACTCGGAAACCTCCAGCACCTCGACCCGAGCAGGCTCAAGAAACCGGTACGGCTTCACCGTTCCCGCAGCCGAGCCCGGGCCTCAGCCAGCACTTTCTCACCGTCGATTGCCGCGAGTTTACCCGCTCGGTACGCTTCGACTCGGCGCTCAATCTCGGCTGCCCAAGCCTCTTCGACGCTGGTTTCTTGGTCCAGACTCGCGAGCAACCGTTCGGCGAGGCGGGCGCGCTCGTGCAGCGGAAGCTCAAGAGCAGCGGACTCGACTTGCTGCGGATTCCAGATCATCGCACCTCCACGCTTGAGGTTACGGAGCAGCCTCAAGATACGGCAGGCAGCCGGATCATGCCAACTGCGGTGGCGCCGAACGCGCGTCTATGGACTCCTCCCGCACGCGGGCGCAGGGTTGATACGAACTTCGGGTGCTCCGTTCCCGAGTGGGGGCTTCTCCGCAATCCGATCAACTCGCTGCGCTCGGACCAAGCGGAGTGCTTCACAGCCCCCAATCGCTCACTCCTCACCCGAAGTTCGTATGCGCCCGGCAGGGGATCGGATGCAGTCGTCTGTCCGGCCTCATGCAGTGGAGCGGCGTGCTCCGGGCCAGCATGGAATGCGCGCACCGGGTGGCATTCGGTTGCAGGGCCTCGGGGACGGCACGTGTTCTCGGCTTCACCTCGGCGGCGGTCCGACCGCACTGCCCTGTACCCGCGTCTGCTCCACGCTCTCGATCAGGAGGGGGACTTCACCGACTCAGGCGGCCTTCGCCCGCGGCTAGGGCTGGGGCAGGCCGAACTCGACGAGCAGGCCGCGCAGGGCGTTGATGCGCGCCGTGCGCGTGCTACTCCACTGTGAGCAGACGGTGCAGTCCATTCTAGCGGTGGTGGCGGGGCGGGATGAGCCGATACGGGATTGCCCTGCGAGAGGAATGCGGTGCTAACCAGCGGCAGCCTCGCGAAAAGGCCGGAGCGCACCTCCTGTGCAATGGGTCTCGGGGTGCCGCGGTGTCGAGTTCTGTCGGCGCTGGGTCCGCGCTGAGGCGCGGGCGCACGGCCCGGCCCCGGGGACGCGCTGCGAGAAGCACCTGCGCGAGCGCGCTCTCCCGGCGCGGGCCCGAGGCACCGTTCGCGGCCTGAAGGCCCCCGGCTCAGGCTGAGGCCGCATCCGCCGCGGTCGCGCCGCCTCTTTATTGTTTGCGAAGGTGAGGCCCGGCCACTATCATAGTTGCGACAACACGCACGATTGCTGTTCAACCCATCGAGAGCGAGGTGGCCGTGGCGGAGCGGAACGAGGAAGTCATGGAGATGGTCCGCGGCGAGATTGCGAAGAACCCGGGCGCGAAGCTCGCGGATCTCTACCAGCGAGCCCGGGAGATCGACCCGACCATCACGCAGATGTCGACCCGCCAGTTCTATGCGAGCTATCCCCTGCAAGTGAAGCGCTCTCGGCCCGGGAGCAAGGCGAAAGCCGGAGGAGGCAAGAAGACCGGCCGCGCGGCACAGCCGGCGCGTGCGGCGAAGAGCCGGGGTGCCGCGCCGGAGCCGGATCGGCGCGACGGCATCCGCCGAGTGGTGCTCGCGTTCGCAAGGGACCTCGCCGAGGCCGAATCGCGAGCGGAGGTCGTGCGGGTCCTCAGCGGCGTCGATACGTACGTCGAACAGATCGAGGAGCTCGTGAGCCAGAGAGACGCGGCCGGGCAGACCAAGGAGACCCGGTCGTGACACTGCTGTGAGCCGCGGCTGGACGCGCGCGCCGGCTCTCCGGCAGCGCGGCGCCGCCGAGCCGGGCGTCATGCAGCCACCGTCCCGGGCGGGGCGGTGGCTGTGTGCTTGCAGGGAGGTCAGCCGAACGCCGTGGTGATCGAGCCAGCGCTGACCGAGTCGGCGAGCCCCGGCAGCGTTGCCGTGGCTCCGCCCCTACCGCTATCCTGTCGGCGGATGGTCCCCGCGGTACTCACGACTCCCGGAGTCACCGGCCATGAAAGCGATATTCGGCCTGTTCGCCACCTTGCTGCTGATCCTGGCGCTGCTCCTGGGCATCGCGGTGGGCGTCGGGCTTCTGCTGGAGTGGCTCCTCGCGGTGGAGCGCAGCTTCGCCATCCTGATCGGGGTGATCGCGACGACGGTCTCGGTGCACTTCCTGCTGCGTGTCCTCGGCGCCGAACCTTCGCTGGAGACGGCGGAGCGAGCGGACGCCGAGCTGCCGGAGGTGCTGCTGGGTCCGCCGCCGTCCTGGCGGCGGCGCCCACGCAAGCCGAAGCGACCACGGTAGGGGTGGATCGGTGGATCGAGGTGCGCTCGGCCTGCCGGAGCCCGTAATCGGGGCGGGACCGTCCGCCGGTTGCACGCAGAGCGAGGGGATGACGATGAAGACGATCGACATCGACCAGTTGAGCGAGGCCGAACTGGTGGACCTCAACCGCAGGATCGTGGCGCGGCTGCGCTTTCTCGGCCAGATGCGGGCGCACGTGCAGATGCTGGAGTTCACGGTCGGCGACCGGGTCAGCTTCCAGCCCGAGGGGCGGCCTCCGCTGGTGGGGCTGCTGACGCGCTACAATCGCAAGACGGTCACCGTCCTCACCGAAGCCGGGGAGCAGTGGAACGTGTCTCCCGGCTTGCTTCGCAGAGTCGAGCCCGCGAGCACGGCCGATCCCGCGCACGGGACGGTCGTTCGGTGGCGACGGAAATGAGCCGAGCCCGGGGCCGCCGGCCCGATCGTGCAGGACGCCGTCGCACGGAAGCGCGGCGTCGCGAGCTTCCTCCTGCGTGAGCTGGAACTCCACGTGGAACCGCAAGACAACAAGCGCCTGGCGCTGCAGAAGGCCATCAACTCGCACGAACAGGCGGCCGCCGCGCTCCTCGACCTGATGACGGACCCCGCGGAGGCGCGCTATGCCGCCATGCTCGCCCGGATCCAGCAGAACGTGACGGAGCTGCAGGCCGAGGCCGCGACGACGGACCCCAGCGAGCACGTGTGACGGCCTGATCGCGGGGCCGCAGCCGCGCTCGTACCCGGCAGCTCCGTGCCGCGAGCCACGCCGTGCACGCCACCCTCGCAGCCACTCTCCGCCTAGCGGTGCGCGGAGCGGTGGCTGTCGGTTTGCAGGGAACTGGCAGCCGAACGCGGCGGCATCCCCGACTCCGCCGCCGGGTCCCCCAACCGTGGGCCGCATGGACGACACGATCGCCGCGCCGGAGCGCGCCGCCGCCGGCGCGCTGGTCACGCGCATCCTGGAGCAGGTGCACCACCGCGTCGTCGGGCAGGACTACATGGTCGAGCGGCTGCTCATCGGGCTGCTCACCGGCGGGCACGTGCTCTTCGAGGGCGTACCGGGGCTGGCCAAGACGCTCACCGTGCGCACGCTCGCGGACGCGGTGCACGCCAGCTTCCAGCGCATCCAGTTCACGCCGGACCTGCTGCCCGCCGACGTCGTCGGCACCACCATCTACAACGCCAAGACGGGCGAGTTCATCCCGCACCGCGGGCCGGTGTTCGCGCACATCGTGCTGGCGGACGAGATCAACCGCGCGCCGGCAAAGGTACAGGCCGCACTGCTGGAGGCGATGCAGGAGAAGCAGGTCACCATCGGCGGCGAGACCTTCGCGCTGCCGCGGCCGTTCCTGGTGCTGGCGACGCAGAACCCCATCGAGCAGGAGGGCACCTACCCGCTGCCCGAGGCGCAGGTCGACCGCTTCATGCTCAAGGTGCGCGTCGGCTACCCCACGCGCGACGAGGAGCGCGAGATCCTGCGGCGCATGAGCGGCGAGGCCGAGATCGCGGTGCGCGCGGTGGCGACGCCCGAGGAGATCCTGGCGGCGCGGCACGCGATCCACGCGCTCTACCTCGACGACAAGATCTCCGACTACATCCTGGACCTGGTCGCCGCCACCCGCCGGCCCGCCGAGCACGGGCTGCGCGAGCTGGTCAACCTGATCGAGTTCGGCGCCTCGCCGCGCGCGACGCTGGCGCTGGCGGTCTGCGCGCGGGCGCACGCCTTCCTGCGCGGCCGCGGCTACGTGGCGCCGGAGGACGTGAAGGCGATCGCGCCGGACGTGCTGCGCCACCGGGTCATCCCCACCTTCGAGGCCGAGGCCGAGCAGGTCAGCTCCGACGACCTGGTGGCGCGCGTGCTGGGCGCGGTGCCGGTGCCGTGAGGCTGCCGCGCTGGTGGCGCCGCCCGCCGCCGCCCGAGCTGCTGATCGGCGCGTACCCCTCCGTCGCCGAGCTGCTGCGCCAGGTGCGGCGGCTGGAGCTGCGCACGCGCCGGCTGGTCGACTCGCGCTTCAGCGGCGAATACCACTCGGTCTTCAAGGGGCGCGGCATCGAGTTCGCCGAGGTGCGCGAGTACCTGCCCGGCGACGAGGTGCGCACCCTCGACTGGAACGTGACCGCTCGGCTGGGCCGGCCGTTCGTGAAGCAGTACGTCGAGGAGCGCGAGCTGTCGGTCTTGCTGGTGGTCGATGTCTCCGGCTCGCAGCGCTGGGGCACGGCCGGCCGGCTGAAGCTGGAGCTGCTGAGCGAGGTGGCGGCGACGCTGGCGCTCTCCGCGCTGCGCAACAACGACCGCGTGGGGCTGGTGGCGTTCAGCGACCGGATCGAGCGGGTGATCCCACCGCGCAAGGGCCGGCGGCACGCGCTGCGGCTGCTGCGCGAGCTGCTGGCGCTGCGGCCGGCCTCGGCGCGCACCGACGCCGCGCTCGCGCTCGACTACGCGGTGCGCGCGCTGCGCTCGCGTGCCGTGCTCTTCTTCTTCTCGGACTTCGCGCTGGGCGAGGGCTGGCCGCGCTTCGAGGCGGCGCTCGCGCGCGCCGCGCTGGCGCACGACGTGGTCGCCATCCTCGTCGCCGACCCCGCCGAGCGCGAGCTGCCCGACCTGGGCCTGCTGCGGCTGCGCGACCCGGAGAGCGGTGCGCTGCTGACGCTGGACACCGGGTCCGCCCGCGGGCGCGCCTCGCTCCGTGCGCTCGCCGCCGAGGAGAGCGGCCGCGCTGCCGCGCTCTTCCGCCGCCTCGGCGTCGACGCCGTCGAGCTGCGCACCGACCAGCCGTACGCGACCGCGCTGCTCGGCTTCTTCCGCCGTCGCGAGCGGCGGCTGCGGCGATGAGGGACGTGGTGCCAGGCGCTGACCGCCCGGTCCGTTCCCCGGCAGACGGGGGGGCGGCCATGGGTGGTCGGCCGACCCGAAAGCCGAGACTCCTTCGGGCGGCTGAAGCCGCGGCAACGAAGGCGCAAAGCCGCCCTACGGCGGCTGATCGCCGCTCGGCATGTCGTTCAGCCCGCGAAGGCGGGCTTCGCGTAATCGTTGCCGCGGCTTCAGCCGCCTGGGCGCTGCTCGGGCCGCCGGCGCCGTCCGCCGCGGCGCAGCCGCCGCTGGCCGCGGCAGCCGCCGAGTCGGCGCGCGCGGACGCGCTGCGCGCCGACTCGCTCTTCCGGCGCGTGCGCGTCTCCAGCGGCGCGGCGCCGGAGACGGTGACGATCGGTGCGCGCTTCGCTACGGCGGTGCGCGTGACGCTGCCGGCGGGGCTGCGCGTCGCCTTCCCGACCAGCCCGCCGCAGGCCGCCGCTCTGGAGGCGACCGACTCGGTGCGGCTGCGGCCGGACGCCGCGCCGGCCGCGGACGGCGCACGCAGCGTCACCGCCGTCTACCCGCTCGTCGCCTGGCAGACGGGCGAGCTGCCGGCGGCGGAGCTGCGCGCCACCCTCTCCGACAGCCTCGGGCGTACGCGCGTGCTGACGGTGCGGCTGCGGCTGCCGGTCGTCCGCTCCGTGCTGCCGGCGGATCGGCGCGGGGTGCAGCCGCGCGGGCCGGCGGGCGTGCTCGGGCCGAACTGGAGCGTGCGGCTGCTCGCGCTGCTCGGCGCGCTCGCTCTGCTCGCCGCCGTGCTGGCCTACCTCGTCTGGCGGCGACGGCGCGCGGCGCATGCCGTCGCCCGCGCGCGGCCCGCGCCGGACCCACGCGCGGCGGCGCTCGCCGGGCTGCAGCGTGCCCGCGCGCTGCGCCCCGCCACGCCCGCGGAGTGGAAGGCGTTCTACACCCTGCTCAGCGACGCCGTGCGCGGCTACGCGGCGGCGCTCTCGCCGCGCTGGGGCCGCGAGCTGACCACGGCCGAGCTGAGCGCGCGGCTGCGGGCGGCAGGCCGCGACGACGCCGCGATGCGCCAACTGCTGGGGCGCGCGGACTGCGTGAAGTTCGCCCGTCATCAACCGGCAGACGACGTCGCGGCGCGCGACCTGGAGGCGGCCCAGGCGTGGGTGGCGGCCGTGAGCGCGCCCGACGCCGCCGCTCGCACCGAGGAGGCGGCGTGACGCTGGAATGGGCGCATCCCTGGGCGCTGCTGCTGCTCCTGCTGCTGCCCGCCTACGCCGGGTGGTTGCGGCGCCGCGGCCCGCGTGCGCTGCCGCTGCCGCGCGCGGACCGACTCGCGGTGCGCGCGGCGCGGTCCGCCCGCCTGCTCGGCGCGCTGCCGGAGCTGCTGCGTGCGCTGACGCTCGCGCTGCTGGTGCTGGCGCTGGCGCGCCCGCGCAGCGGCGCGAGCGTGGAGGAGCGGGTGAGCGAGGGCGTGCCCATCGTGCTGGCGCTCGACCTCTCCTCCTCGATGCTCGCCGAGGACTTCCAGCTCGCCGAGCGGCAGGGCGGCGCGCCGCGCGCGCGCAACCGGCTGGAGGTCGCGCGGCACACGCTCGCCGAGTTCGTCGCCGGGCGCGAGGACGACCCCATCGGGCTGGTCGCCTTCGCGGGCGAGGCGCTGACGCAGGTGCCGCTGACCACCGACTACCGCGTGCTGCGGGCCGCGCTGCGCGGCCTGCGCGTCGGGCTGCTGGAGGACGGCACCGCCATCGGCGACGGGCTGGCGACGGCGGTGAACCGCGTGCGGCGTGTGCCGGCCGCCTCGCCGGTGGTGGTGCTGCTGAGCGACGGCGAGAGCAACCGCGGCGAGATCGACCCGCTGCAGGCGGCGGCGGCAGCGCGTGCGCTGGGCGTGCGCGTCTACACGGTCGGCGTCGGGTCCGAGGGCAGGGCACGGGTGCCGGTGCGCAGCGAGGGGGGCGATATCACCTTCGTGGAGGCGCCGGTCGGCGTGGACGAGGCGCTGCTGCGCGAGATCGCGCGGCTGACCGGCGGCGTCTACTTCCGCGCGACCGATCCCGACGCGCTGCGCGACGTCTTCACGGCGATCGACCGGCTGGTGCCCTCGCGGGTGGAGGTGCGGCGCTACACGCGCTACCGCGAGTGGTACCTGCCGCTGGTCTGGCTCGCGGTGGCGCTGCTGCTGGCGGAGTGGGCGCTGCGCGCCTCGCGCTGGGGACGGCTGCCGTGAGCGCCGGCCCCTGGCTGCGGGTGCTGCTGGCCGTGCTGGCGGCGACGGCGGTGATGGCCGGCGCGCTGTGGCTGCATGCGCGCCGGCGCGAGCGGGTGGCGGCGGCGCTCGGCGGCGGCGCGATGACGCGCCGCCTGCTGGGCGAGGATCTCGGCCGCGCACCGCGCCTGCGCTACCTCGCGCTGCTGCTGGCGGCCGGCGCGCTCGGCGCCGCCGCCGCCGACCCGCGCTGGGGAACCGTGGACGACGAAGCCCGCGCGGCCGGCACCGTGGTGCTGGTGCTGGACGCCTCGAACTCCATGCTCGTGCGCGACACGCCGCCCTCGCGGCTGGAGCGACTGCGGCGGCTGGCGAGCGAGCTGGTGGAGGCTCTGAACGCGCAGCGCGTCGGCGTCGTCGTCTTCGCGGGTCGCGCCTATGTGCTCAGCCCGCCCACGCCCGACGCCGGCGCGCTGCGCCTCTACCTCGACGCGCTGGACCCGCAGGTCGTCGCGCAGACCGGCTCCTCGCTGGCCGCCGCGCTGCGCCAGGGCATCGGGCTCGCCGCCAGCGCCAGCGGCCAGGTGGCGGGCACGCTGGTGCTGGTCTCCGACGGCGACGCGCTGGAGCCGGAGGCGGCGGTGCTCGCGGAGGCGGCGCGTGCGCGTGCGGCCGGCGTCGGCGTACTCGCGGTCGGGGTCGGCTCGGCGGCCGGCGGGCCGGTGCCGGACCTCGACCCCGGCACCGGCCGCCTGCGCGGCTACAAGCGCGAGCCGACGGGCGAGCTCGCCGTGTCGCGGCTGAACGAGCCGCTGCTGCGGGCGCTGGCCGAGCGTGCCGGTGGCACCTACCTGCACGCGGCCGAACCCGACGCCGCCGCGCGGGTGCTCGCCGCGCTGCGGCGGCAGCCCGCGGCGCGCGGCGGGCGCGATGACGGCGCGGAGCCGGCGCCGCGCTACGGCTGGCTGGTCGCGCTCGCGCTCGGCCTGCTGCTCGCCGACGCCTTCGCCGAGCGCCGCACGCCGCGCGAGGGGGCGCGATGAGGAGCCTGCTGCTCCTCGCGCTCGCCGGGCTGCTCGCCTGGCTCGGGCTGGACCTCGCGGCCGGCAACCGCGCCTACCGCCGCGGCGACGTGGCGCGCGCCGCCGCGGAGTACCGGCAGGCGCTGGCGCGCGGCGACGGCTCGGCGCTCGTACGCTACAACCTCGGCACCGCGCGGCTGCGGCTGGGCGAGCACGCCGCCGCCCGGCCGCACCTGCGGGCCGTGCCGCCCGACGCGCCCGCGCCGCTGCGCCAGCGGGCGCAGTACAACCTCGGCAACACCGGGCTGGAGCCCGCCTGGCGTGCGCTGGTGGACACGGCCGCCGGCGCGGTGCGGCGCCCGGCCACGCCCGCCGAGCGCGAGGCGCTGCAGCGCGCCGTCGCGGCCTATCAGGCGGCGCTGCGGCTCGCGCCGCAGGACACGGCGGCGAAGTGGAACCTGGAGCTGGCGCTGTGGCTGCTGCGCGAGGCGCCGCAGGGTGGGGGAGGGGGCGGAGGAGGCGGCGGAGGCGACGCCGAAGCGCCGGCCTCGCCCGGCGACGCGCAGCCGCAGCCACGCGGCCCCGGCAGCGACGCGCCGCTCACCCCCGCCGAGGCCGAGCAACTGCTCAGCGCCGCCGAGCGCACCGAGGCCGACGTCCAGCGCGCCCTCCTGCGCCAGCAGCAGCGCCGCCCCCCGAGTGTGCGGGATTGGTAACGGCAGGGGTCGGGGGTCGGGGGTCGGGGGTCAGGGGAACGGCAACTCAGCTCGTAGTGGACGTTGCAGTTCCCTGACCCCCGGCCCCTGACCCCTGACCCCCGATCTACGCCGCCCTCAGCCAGCGGCCCAGCTCCTTCAGGGTCGGCTTCTGGCCGGTGCTGAGGATGCCGACGCGGTAGATCTTGCCCGCCAGCCAGGCGACGCCCACCAGCGTGAGCACCAGGAGCAGCAGCGCGGCGACGATCTGCAGCGGCGGCACTTCGGCGACGCCCATGCGCATCGGCATCGCGATGGAGGAGGTCAGCGGGAAGAGGCCGAGGACGGTGGCGATGCGGCCGAGCGGCTCGTTGGAGATCTGCATCGTCATCAGCATCGGCAGGATCAGCGGCAGCACCACGAACATCTGCAGCGACTGCGCCTCCTGCTCCGTATTGACCGCCGCGCCCATCGCCGCGAAGATCGCCGCGTAGGCCAGGTAGCCGAGCACGAAGAAGCCGACGAGCGCCAGCCCCACGCCCGGGTTCAGGTGCACGGAGGTGAAGAGGTCCGGCGGGATGTCGAAGCGCTCGGCGAGCACGTCGAGCTGGGTGATCGCCGCGATGATGAAGAGCGCCCAGATCCCCACCTGCAGCAGCGCCACGCCGCCGACGCCGATGATCTTGCCCGTCAGCAGGTGCGAGGCGCGCATCGAGCTGACGATCACCTCCGCGATGCGGTTACTCTTCTCCTCCAGCACGCTGCGCATCACGGAGACGCCGTAGAAGAAGACGAGGAAGTAGGTGAGCAGCGCCACCACGTAGGCGTAGATGAGCGGCGCGAAGGCGTTGCCGCCGGTCTCGCCCGTCGCGGTGATCCGCGTGGTCTGCAACTGCACGCCGCGCGTGAGGGCGGCGAGCTGCGCGCCCTCCAGCCCCGCTCGGCGCAGGCGCTCGGTGCGCACCGCGGAGGTCGCGGCGTCGTCGATCCGCTCCAGCACGCCGATGTTGCCCACGTTGCGCGCCGCGAAGACGACGCTGTTGCTCTCCACCACGTCGGCCGGGAAGGCGACGTACCCGTCGATCTCCTCGCTCTGCACGCGCTGCGTCAGCGAGGCGCGCAGGTCGGCCAGGCGGCCCTCCACGCGCTCGATGCGGTAGGTGTCGCGCTCGTCGGCGTCCGCGCCGGGCGGCACGGTGGTCAGCACCTCCACGAAGCGGTCGGCGACGCCCGGCGGCGCCTCGTCCACCAGCGCCAGGCGCCGCTCGCGGCTCTCCTGCCCCACCAGGAAGGGGATGGAGTAGATGCCGATGAAGAAGAGCGGGAAGAACAGCGTGCCGAAGAGGAAGCTCTTGGTGCGCACGCGCTCCAGGAACTCGCGCTTCACGACGATCCAGATCTCAGACATGGGCGGGCTCCGGCCGGCGGTGCGGGGTGGTGGCGCCGCCGACGTGCGCCACGAAGATCTCGTGCAGCGAGGGCTGCACGTGCTCGAAGCGGGTCAGCGGCACCTCCAGCTCCACCAGGCGCGCCAGCAGCTCGCGCGCGTCGGCGCCCGGCGCCAGCTCCACCAGCCAGCCGTCGCCCTGGCGCGTGACCTGGTGGAAGCGGCCGTTCGCGCGGAAGAACGCCTCGGCCGCCGCGGCCTGCTCGTCGAACTCGACGGCGTAGTGCGCGCCGCGGTTGCTGCGCCGCACCTCGCGCAGGCTGCCATCCAGCACCTTGCGCCCGCCCGCGATGATGCACACCGATTCGCAGAGCTGCTCGGCCTGCTCCATGTTGTGCGTGCTGAAGATCACCGTCTTGCCGCGCCGGCGCGCGTCGAGGATGGTGTCGCGCAGCACCTCCTGGTTGACCGGGTCCAGCCCGGAGGTCGGCTCGTCCAGGATCAGCAGCTCGGGATCGTGCAGCACGGTGGTGATGAACTGCACCTTCTGCTGCATGCCCTTGGAGAGCGTCTCGACCTTCGCGTTCGTCCACTCGCCCAGGCCCATGCGCTCGATCCACTGCTGGCCCGCGCGCCGCGCCTGCCGCTCGTCCAGGCCCTTGAGCGCGGCGAAGAAGACGATCACGTCCAGCACCTTCATCTTCTTGTAGAGGCCGCGCTCCTCCGGCAGGTAGCCGACACGGCGCAGCACCTCGCGCTCGCGGGCCGGGTCGGCGCCGAGCAGCGCGATGCGGCCGCCGTCGCGCACGATGATGTTCATCACCATGCGCAGCGTGCTGGACTTGCCGGCGCCGTTCGGGCCGAGGATGCCGTAGATCGTGCCGGGCGGCACCGTCAGGCTGAGGTCGTCGACCGCGAGGTGTCCGGAATAGCGCTTGGAGACCCCTTCGAGCAGGAGAGCGGGTTGCATCATGCGGGACAGGTTGGGGGCGGGGGGCACAGCGCCGGGTCGCGCTCGCGGGCCAAGCTAGGCCCGCTCGGGCCCAGCGGCAAGGCGCCGCGAGCGCGCCGGGCGCGCTCAGCGCGCGCCGCCGGCGCTGTGGCCCGCGATCTCCGCCGCGTAGCCCTCGTCGGCGACGGCGGCCACCAACTGCTCCGCCGCCACCTGCGTCTCGTCGTACTCGACCTCGGCCGCGCCCTCCTGCAGGTGGACGGTCGCGTTGCGCACGCCCGGCCGGCTCTTCAGCGCGCCTTCCACCGCGCGCACGCAGTGGTTGCAGGTCATCCCGCCGATCTTCAGTCGTGTCGTCGTCATGCGTCGTCCTCCCGCGAGGTGTGGGGTGAGATGGTGGGCGCCGGCTGCAGGATGCATACCGGCCGCGCAGGTTGCGAGTCGGCGGCGCACGCCCTACTATCCGTCGCCAATCTAACCCGGAGGGCAACGCCGTGGGTGACTTCCCGAACCTCACCGTGCTGGATCACCCGCTGATCCAGCACAAGCTGACGGTGCTGCGGCAGACGGAGACCTCGAAGAAGAAGTTCAAGGAGCTGGTCGACGAGATCGCCATGCTCATGGCCTACGAGGTCACGCGCGAGCTGCCGCTGGAGCCGGTGGAGATCGACACGCCGCTGGAGCGCACCGCCCAGAAGCAGATCAGCGGCAAGAAGCTGACGCTGGTGCCGATCCTGCGCGCCGGGCTCGGCATGGTCGACGGCGTGCTGAAGCTGATGCCCTCCGTGCGCGTCGGGCACATCGGCCTCTACCGCGACCACGAGACGCTGCAGCCGGTGGACTACTACTTCAAGATCCCGCACGAGCCCGCGGAGCGCGACTTCATCCTGCTGGACCCGATGCTCGCCACCGGCGGCTCCGCGTCTGCGGCGGTGCGTTCGCTGAAGCAGCGCGGCGCCACGCGCGTCCAGTTCATGTGCCTGGTCGCCGCGCCCGAGGGCGTGCGCCGCATGCTGCAGGACCACCCCGACGTGCGCATCTACGCCGCCGCGCTGGACCGCGAGCTGGACGCCAACGGCTACATCCGGCCCGGCCTCGGCGACGCCGGCGACCGCCTCTTCGGTACCAAGTAGCGCGGCGCACGCGTTGACGGAAGTTCCGTGCAGAGGGTATCTTATCGTCGGTCGGGCCCATAGCTCAGCGGTCAGAGCAGCGGACTCATAATCCGTCGGTCCTGGGTTCAAATCCCAGTGGGCCCATCGCCCCCGCCGGGCAGGCCGTTGACAAAGATCGCGGCGCCCGGATAGGTTCTTTCGTTTCCCTCCGCCCCCGGGCGTCGGGGACCCTTTCGTTCTTCTGCCTCCCTCGCGGGAGCCGGCCTCGAATCGATGTTCAAGAGCCTTACGCCTCGCTTCGTCCTCATCGCGGTGGTGCTGGTGGCCAGCGCGTTTTTCTTGTGGCAGCGCGGCATCACCCGCGGCCTCGACCTGCAGGGTGGAACGTACCTGGCGATCGAGATCGACGACCCGGCCGGCACCATGTCGGACGAGCAGTTGACCGACGCGACCGACCGCGCGCTGCAGATCATCCGCACGCGCATCGACGCGCTTGGCGTCGCCGAGCCGGTGGTGCAGAAGCTGGGGCAGCACCGCATCGTGGTGGAGATGCCCGGGCTGGAGAACGAGTCGCGCGCCAAGGAGATCATCCAGCGCACGGCGTCGCTGCGCTTCCACCTGGTCGCCGCGAGCGACGAGCTGCAGCGCGTGCTGCCGCGGCTGGACCGCGCCGTCGCCGCCGCCGGGCTC
>ERZ1066122.1331-NODE-1331-length-20375-cov-36.638632_pt1 | contig 20375 bp, 19 predicted proteins | sample MGYA00382769_ERZ1066122 | MGnify/ENA primary metagenome ERZ1066122 (study PRJEB33369, sample SAMEA5778352) | biofilm metagenome | biome: Industrial cooling water; feature: Water cooling tower basin; material: Biofilm | place: United Arab Emirates | collected... | reverse complement strand
CGAATCCCGAATCCCGAATCCCGAATCCCGAATCCCGAATCCCGAATCCCGATTCCCGAATCCCGATTCCCGAATCCCGAATCCCGAATCCCGAATCCCCATTCCCCCCACAAGCGCATACGCCCTCGTACAGACAGCGCGGCGGATTCGCACGTATCATTCGCGCTCCCGTCGTACAGGAATTTCGCGTGAGCGCGAGCGCCGACTCCTTCGTTCCAAGCCCAGATCTGGCCTTCGTGTTTCCCGGGCAGGGCTCGCAGTCGCTGGGCATGCTGGCCGAACTGGCGGAGATGGAAGTCGCCGCAGGCACGCGCGTCGTACGCGATGCCTTCGATGAAGCGTCCGACGGCGCGGGTGTCGACCTGTGGGCGCTGTCGCAGGGCGGCCCCGAGGAGCAGCTCAATCGCACCGAATTCACCCAGCCCGCGCTGCTGGCCGCCGGTGTGGCCGTGTGGCGGCTGTGGTGCGCGCGCGGTGGTGCGCGGCCGGCGCTGATGGCCGGCCACAGTCTCGGCGAATACGCAGCCCTGGTGGCCGCGGGCGCGCTGTCGCTGCGCGAGGGCGCGCATCTGGTGCGCATCCGCGGCCAGCTGATGCAGGACGCCGCGCCCGACGGCAGCGGTGCGATGGCCGCAGTGCTCGGCGTCGACGACGACGTGGTCCGCGCGGCCTGCGAGGACGCCTCCGACATCGAGGTGGTGGTGCCGGCCAATTTCAATTCGCCGGGGCAGGTGGTGATCGGCGGACACGCTGCGGCGGTGGCGCGCGCCAGCGAGCTGCTCAACGCACGCGGTGCGCGCAAGATCGCGCCGCTCGCGGTGAGCGTGCCCTCGCACACCCCGCTGATGCGCGATGCCGCCAATCGCCTGGCCGAAGCGATGCATGGCGTCGACTGGCGCGAGCCCGCGGTGCCGGTGATCCAGAATGTCGATGCCGAGATCCACGACGGCATCCAGGCGGTGCGCGATGCGCTGGTGCGCCAGCTGTATCTGCCGGTGCGCTGGACCGCCTGCGTGCAGGCGCTGGCCGCGCGCGGCGTGGTGCGCATCGCCGAGTGCGGCCCGGGCAAGGTGCTGTGCGGCCTCAACAAGCGCATCGACAAGGCGATTGAGAACCGCGCGCTGGGCACGCCCGGCGATTTCGAGGCTGCACTGGAGGCGTGGCGCGACGCCTGAGCCGCGACCCGCGCGCTGCCGCGTGGTCGTCGCACGATCTCGCGCGCTGGTTGCGGCGCTATCCTGTCCGAGCATCGCTCCACACATCGCTTCGCCCATCGTCATTCCACCGAAACGCATCGCAGATCCACATCGCAGTGCCGGGCAGTGCCCCGCATCGACGCATCCGTCGGGCGGGCACGGCCCCGATCCGCAGGGAGACACACCTACATGACCGACATTTCCGCTTCGTCACAGCATCCGCTCGCGGGCGAAATCGCCCTGGTCACCGGCGCCAGCCGCGGCATCGGTGCCGCCATCGCCGACACCCTGGCCGCGCAGGGCGCGACCGTGATCGGCACCGCCACTAGCGAATCCGGCGCGCAGGCCATCGGCCAGCGTCTGGCCGCGCATGGCGGCCACGGCCGCGTGGTCGACGTGGCCGACGGCGCCGCGGTCGAGGCGCTGATCGATGCGATCGGCAAGGAATTCGGCGCGATCTCCATCCTGGTCAACAACGCCGGCATCACCCGCGACAACCTGCTGATGCGGATGAAGGACGAGGAGTGGGACGCGATCCTGCAGACCAACCTCACCAGCGTCTATCGCACCAGCAAGGCGGTGCTGCGCGGGATGATGAAGGCGCGCAAGGGCCGCATCGTCAACATCGCCTCGGTGGTCGGCGTGACCGGCAACCCGGGCCAGACCAACTACGCCGCGGCCAAGGCCGCGATCATCGGCTTCAGCAAGTCGTTGGCGAAGGAGATCGGCAGCCGCGGCATCACCGTCAACGTGGTGGCGCCCGGTTTCATCGACACCGACATGACCCGTGCCCTGCCGGATGCCGCGCGCGAGTCGCTGATCGGCCAGATCGCGTTGGGCCGGCTGGGCGAGGCGCAGAACATCGCCGATGCCGTGGCCTTCCTCGCCGGCCCCGGCGGGGCCTACATCACCGGTGAAACCCTGCACGTCAACGGTGGCATGTACATGCCCTGAGTGACGGCCCTGACTTACGGCCCCGACCGACGGACGAAAAACCGTCCGCCGAGCGGGGCGTAGACCGCCTTTCCCCACGAATTCAGGCCAAGCCCTTGAATCGAAAGGTGTTGCCGATGCCCGCCATCGGCCCGCCTTTCCCTTACACTATCGTCCGCACCATTCCCCATCCGGAGCACACCACACATGAGCACCATCGAAGAGCGCGTCAAGAAGATCGTCGTCGAACAACTCGGCGTGAAGGAAGATGAAGTCACCAACAACGCCTCCTTCGTCGACGATCTCGGCGCCGACTCGCTCGACACCGTCGAGCTGGTGATGGCCCTCGAAGAAGAGTTCGAATGCGAGATTCCGGACGAAGAAGCCGAGAAGATCACGTCCGTCCAGCAGGCTATCGACTACATCAAGAACCACGTCAAGGCCTGATCCACGGCACCATCCACGGCGTCGGCTCCGGTCCGCAGAGGCGGGCCGGATGCCATCGCCCAAGTCGCCCGGTCCCGTACCGGGCGTCGGGTCGAAGGAGCGACGTCCGGTGCCGTGTCAGGCGCCGTGCGTCCGGTGGCATGCCACTTCGGCTCTGCTCGTCCCCGCACGGGCGCTGAGCGTGCGGTCCGCGCATCGCCAAGGGCATCGCGGACGGGCCACGGCGTCGAACGCAGCAGCCGCACGATCGATCGCGCCCGGCGTCTCGGAGCCCGGCAGTCCCGGTTGCGATGAGGAAGGTCGGCAGGGCCAAGGTTGCATGCGGATCGCGCCGCAGTTCGACGACCGGGCGGCCCGCAGCACCCTCGCCCGTGGCCGCGGCAGCCAACTCCCGGAGTCGCAGTCCCCGGGTCCGCAGCCTTTCGATGGGTCGTCTTTTGGTCAGCCGCGCCACGATCCGTAGCGATCGGGCCATCACCCGCAGTCCCAGGAGCACATCATGTCCAAACGTCGCGTCGTCGTGACCGGTCTCGGGGTGATTTCCCCGCTCGGCAACGATCTGGCCAGCACCTGGGAGGGCATCGTCGCCGGTCGTTCCGGCATCGGCCCGATCACCCATTTCGACGTCTCCGAATACGCCACCCGCATCGCCGGCGAAGTGCGCGATTTCGACGCGACCCAGTGGGTCCCGGTGAAGGACGCGAAGAAGATGGAGCCCTTCATCCACTACGGTGTGGCCGCGAGCATGATGGCGCTGCGCGATTCCGGGATCGAAGTGACCGAGGCCAATGCCGAGCGCATCGGCGCGATCCTCGGTTCGGGCATCGGCGGCCTGCTCGGCATCGAACAGCAGACGCTCCGCATGCACGAGGGCGGTATCCGCAAGGTCTCGCCGTTCTACGTGCCCAGCACCATCATCAACATGCTGCCCGGCCAGGTGTCGCTGCTCACCGGCATCAAGGGCCCCAATTTCTCCGCGGTCTCGGCCTGCGCCTCGTCCAATCATTCGATCGGCATCGCGATGCGCATGATCCAGTACGGCGATGCCGACGCGATGATCGCCGGCGGTGCCGAGCGCGGCACCACGCCCACGTCGGTGGCCGGTTTCTGCTCGATGAAGGCGATGTCCACCCGCAATGACGACCCCGCGCGCGCCTCGCGCCCCTGGGACAAGGACCGCGACGGGTTCGTGATGGGCGACGGCGCCGGCGTGCTGCTGCTGGAAGAGTACGAACACGCCCGCGCCCGCGGCGCGCGGATCTATTGCGAACTGGTCGGTTCCGGCGCCAGCGCCGACGCCTTCCACATGACCGCGCCGAGCGAGAACGGCGAGGGCCCTGCGCGCTGCATGCGCGCCGCACTGAAGGATGCCGGCATCGCGCCCGAGCGCGTGGGCTATCTCAACGCCCATGGCACCTCCACGCCGCTGGGCGACGTGGCCGAAACCCTTGCGATCAAGGCCGCGTTCGGCGACCACGCCTACCGGATGATGGTGTCTTCCACCAAGTCGATGACCGGCCATCTGCTCGGCGCGGCCGGCGGGCTGGAAGCGGTGATCACGGTGATGGCCCTGCATACCGGCATCGTGCCGCCGACGATCAACCTGGACACGCCCGGCGAGGGCTGCGACCTGGACTACGTGCCCAACGTCGCCCGCCAGGTGGATATCGATGTGGCGATGTCGAACGGCTTCGGCTTCGGCGGCACCAACGGCACGCTGATCTTCGCCAAGCTCTGACTGCGGCCGCCCACGTCCGCCGCTCACGCCTTCCGCAAGCCGCCCTCCGCAAGCCGCCCGCAGCATGCTCTCGACCCGCGCCCTTCCTGCGGACTGCGACCCGCTGGCCGTGCATCGGCTGGCGCCGCGGCGCTATCCGATGCTGTTGCAGTCCACCGCCTCGGCGCTGTACGCCGGGCGCACCCTGGGCCGCTGGGACATGCTGCTGGCGACCGACGGCACCGCGCTGCGCCTGGACCGCGACGGCCGCCTGGCCCGGCGCGATGCCTCCGGCGTGTGGACGCCCGCAGCCGGCGAAGAGGCGGGGCAGGGTGAGCACGATTTCCTGCGCGCGCTCGACGCCGACTGGCGCGCGCTGCGCCAGCCGCGCGAGGAGCCGCGCTGGCCCTTCCGCGGCGGCTGGGCGCTGTTTCTGGCCTACGAGCTGGCCGGGCAGGTCGAACCGGTGCTGCGCCTGCCGCCGGCCGAGGGCGCGCTGCCGGTCGCCCTGGCCCTGCGCTGCCCCGCGGCGCTGCTGCGCGATGCCGCGACCGGCGAATGCGTGGCGCTGGCCGAGGTGGAGCACGCCGCGATGCTGGACACGCTCTGCGCCGATGTCGCACGCGCCGCGTCGCTGCCGCCGCTCCCCGACTGGCGCCCGCCGACCGATCTGCGCGAAGACCCGCCGCAGGGCTTCCTCGACGGCGTCGAGCGCGTACTGGAGTATCTGCGCGCCGGCGACGTGTTCCAGGTGAATCTCTCGCGCGGCTGGCGCGCCGCGCTCGATGCGCCGCCCGGCGACGCCGCCGCGGCGCTGCATGCGCGGCTGCGCGCGCGCAACCCCGCGCCCTTCGCCGGCCTGCTGGCGGACGAGGGCTGGGCCCTGGCCAGCGCCTCGCCGGAGCGGCTGGTGTCGGTGCGCGGCGATGTGGTCGAGACCCGGCCGATCGCCGGCACCCGCCCGCGCTTTCCCGGCGACGACGACGCCGAACGCATCCGCGAACTGGTCGGCCACCCGAAGGAACGCGCCGAGCACGTGATGCTGATCGATCTCGAACGCAACGACCTGGGCCGCATCTGCACCCCGGGCAGCGTGGAAGTGGACGAGCTGATGACCGTGGAGAGCTACGCCCACGTGCACCACATCGTCAGCAACGTGCGCGGCCGGCTGCGCGAGGACGTGGCGCCGGGCGAAACCCTGCGCGCGGTGTTCCCCGGCGGCACCATCACCGGCTGCCCCAAGGTGCGCTGCATGCAGATCGTGGCCGAGCTTGAAGGCACCGGCCGCGGCGCCTACACCGGCGCGATGGGCTGGTTGAACCGCGACGGCGACATGGATCTCAACATCCTGATCCGCAGCGCCGAGCTGGATGCCGATCCGGACAATGGCCCGCACGCAGGCCCGCACGCAGGCCCGCACGCAGGCCCGCAGGGGCAGGGCAGCCGCCTGCGCTTCCGCACCGGCGCGGGCATCGTGATCGACTCCGACCCGCAGCGCGAGCTGGACGAAACCCGGGCCAAGGCGCGCGGCATGCTGCGCGCGCTGGAGGCCGACGATGGCGGCTGATGGCGTGGCCGATAGAGTGGCCGACAGAGTGGCCGAAGGGGCGGCCGAGACGGCGGCCCGACGCTGCGCGGATCGGTCTGCGTGGCCAGCGCAGGACCGTCGTCGCGTTCGGCGGCGATGCGTGCACGGTATCCTCCCGGGTTCGGGGCGCAGACGGCTGCGCCCGTCCATCTGCCTGATCGAGACCTCCCCGCGCGCATGAGTCCCGCCCGTTCCCGCCGCCCCACCTCCGCCACGTCCCGTCCGGGCCTGCTGCGTCGTGTCCTGCGCGCCGTGCTGCTGCTCACGCTGCTCGGCGGCCTGGCTGCGGCCGCGGTCGGGCTGTGGGCCTGGCGCGAGTACCGCGATTTCAGCGACCGCCCGCTCGACGGCATCGAAGCCGGCGACACCCTGGTGGTCGCGCCCGGCGACAGCCTGCCGGCGGTGCTGCGCAAGCTGCGCGAGCAGGGCATCCGCACCGGCCGCGACCTGGAATGGCGCGCGCTGGCGCGGCAGCTGCAGACCGCCGGCCGCATCCAGGTGGGCGAATATGCGTTGGAGCCCGGCACCAGCCCGCGCGCGCTGCTGCTGCAGATGCGCGACGGCAAGGTGATCAGCTACCGCTTCACGATCGTCGAAGGCTGGAACATCCGCCAGCTGCGCGCGGCGCTGCGGCAGGCCACGCCGCTGGAACAGGACGGCGCGCAGCTGGACGACGCCGCACTGATGCGCGCGATCGGCAAGGGCGGCGAGCACCCGGAAGGCCGCTTCCTGCCCGAAACCTACGCCTACGCCCGCGGCGACAGCGACATCGACCTGCTGCGCCGCGCCGCCGATGCGATGGAGCGCACCCTGGCCGAAGCCTGGGAGGCGCGGGTCGAAGGCCTGCCGCTGCAGACGCCGTACGAGATGCTCACCCTGGCGTCCATCGTCGAGAAGGAAACCGGCGTGGCCGACGAGCGTCCGCAGATCGCCGGGGTGTTCGTGCGCCGGCTGAAGGTGCCGATGCGGCTTGAGACCGACCCCACCGTGATCTACGGCATGGGCAGCGCCTACAACGGCAACATCCGTCGTCGCGACCTCGAAGCCGACACGCCGTACAACACCTACACCCGCGACGGCCTGCCGCCCACGCCCATCGCCATGCCCGGCCGCGACGCGCTGATGGCGGTGGCGCGCCCGGCCGAGGGCGATGCGCTGTTCTTCGTCGCGGTGGGCGACGGCAGCGGCCGTCATGTGTTCAGCCGGACCTACGCCGAACACCGCGCGGCCGTGGCCGAGTACCTGCAGCGTTACCGCGCGCAGCGCGCGGCGGGACGCTGAGGTGGCGGCCTTGCCCTCGGCGCACGACATGCCCGCGCAGTCCGTCTCGCCGCTGCAGCCGTTGCCCACCCACCCGAGGTTCGTCAGCCTGGAAGGCGGCGAGGGCGCCGGCAAGAGCACCGTGCTCGATGCCCTGCGCCAGCGCCTGCAGCGCGCCGGGCACGAGGTGGTGAGCACCCGTGAGCCCGGCGGCACGCCGCTGGCCGAACAGATCCGCGGGCTGCTGCTGAATGTCGCCGCCGACGGCCGTGCCCTGCATGAAAAGCCTGCTGCGGAGACCGAACTGCTGCTGATGTTCGCCGCGCGCGCGCAGCACGTGCGCGAGACCATCCAGCCGGCGCTGGCCCGCGGCGCCTGGGTGATCAGCGACCGCTTCACCGACTCCAGCTACGCCTACCAGGGCGCCGGGCGCGGCCTGGACACCGGCTTGATCGCCACGCTCGAACGCGACGTGGTCGGCCTGCGTCCCGGGCTCACCGTGCTGCTCGACCTCGGCGTGGCGATCGGTCGCGAGCGCACCCGCGGGCGCGACCTGTACCCGGACCGGATCGAACGCGAGCGCGACGACTTCTTCGAGCGCGTGCGCCGCGCCTTCCTCGACCGCGCCGCGGCCGAGCCGGAACGGATTCGCGTGGTCGATGCCTCGCGTCCGCTGGAGGCGGTGGTGGCCGCTGCGGTGGCCGAGCTGGAGCGCGCGATGCAGCGCGCGGAGGCGGCATGAGCCGCGCCGCGTCCGCGGCCGGTGCCGCGCCGGCCATGCATGCCGGCCTGGATGGCGAACTCTCGCCCTGGCAGCGCCGAGCCTGGGATCAGGCCTGCGCGGCGATGGACGCCGGCCGGCTGGCGCACGGCCTGCTGATCTGCGGCCCGGCCGACCTCGGCAAACGCGCCCTGGCCGAACGCCTGGCCCGGCGCATGCTGTGCCTGCAGCGGGCTGCCGGCACCCAAGCGCCGGACGCCGATGCCTGCGGCCAGTGCCGCAGCTGCCAGCTGTTCGCCCAGCGCGTGCAGTACGACCCGGCGGAAACCCGGCCGGACGGCAGCTTCTCGCACCCGTTCGGACGCAGTGCGCATCCGGACCTGCATCTGGTCGGCTTCGAGATCAACGACAGGACCGGCAAGCCGCGCAGCGAGATCGTGATCGAACAGATCCGGCGTCTCTCGGAAAAACTCGCGCTCACCCCGCAGTACGGCGGCGAGCGCGGCGCACAGGTGGCCATCCTCGAACCGGCCGACGCCATCAACCACCACGCCTGCAACGCGCTGCTCAAGACCCTGGAAGAGCCGCAGCCCGGCCGCTACCTGTGGCTGGTCACCGCCGATCCGGCGCGCCTCTCGGCCACGGTGCGCAGCCGCTGCCAGCGCATCGAGCTGCGCCTGCCGGGCGAGGTCGAGGCCATGGACTGGCTGCGCGGCCTGGGCCATGCCGAGGCCACCGCGCGCGAGGCGCTGGACGCCGCGCGCGGCCATCCCGGCCTCGCCGCGCGCTGGCTGGCCGAAGGCGGGCTGGCCCTGCGCCGCGAGGTGGCCGCCGACCTGGCCGCGCTGCGCAAGGGCGAGCGCGCGCCGTCGGAGGTCGCCCAGCGCTGGGCCGCCGAAGACCCCGAACCGCGCCTGCGCCACGCCGCCGACCTCGCGCTGGCCGAGGCCACGCGCCTGGGCGGCGGTCCTTCGACGCAGATGCCCGCCGACGCCGCGCAGCCGGCCGGCGCGCGCTTGACCGATGTGCGCAGAATCCGCACCCTCGCAGCGTGGTTCGATGCGGCCAACCGCACCCGCGGCCTGCTGCGCACCACAGTGCGTGCCGACCTCGCGCTCGTCGCCCTGCTGGTGCAGTGGCGCGAGGCCGGCGGGGCCGGCCGCACGCCACCCGCTTCGGCCGCTCCCGGCCGTCCTTCCTCCCAGTCAGGAGCCAGACGATGAACATCAAAGCCGCCGGCGGCGCCCGTCAGGGCATCCTGTCCCTGACCGTGAAGGACAAGGCCGCGCTGTTCCAGGCCTACATGCCGTACGTGAAGCAGGGCGCGGTGTTCGTGCCCACGCCCAAGCGCTATTTCATCGGCGACGAGGTGTTCCTGCTGCTGATCCTGCCGGAATCCAACGAGCGCCTGCCGGTGGCCGGCAAGGTGGTCTGGGTCACGCCCGCCGGCGCGCAGGGCAACCGGACCGCAGGCATCGGCGTGCAGTTCGCCGACACGCCCGAGGGCGAGGCGGTGAAGGGCAAGATCGAGGCGATCCTGGCCGGCATCCTGAATTCGGACAACCCCACGCACACCATGTGAACCGGCGCGGGGTGGACCGGCGTTGGGTGAACCGGCGTGGGCCGGGCCGTCCGAGGTCTGGCAAGCAGGGCGAGCGCGACGCAGGCGCGGCCGGCAGCGCGGTCCACAGCAAGGGCGACATCTGCGTGTCGACAGCAGAAGCTCGGACGCCACGTCCGGCGTGTTCCAGGGAAGTGGCGCGGGGGCGCCGGGGGAGAAATCGAGATGAGCGAGCAGACATCCGGACCGCAGGGCCCGGCCTCTCAGGGCGCAGGCCCGCAGCTCGGCACCGCGGACCCCGCGGGCGGACGGCCTGCGGTCGTCGCAGTGTGCGACAGCACGACGCCCGGCACGACGTCAGGCACGACATCAGGCCTGAGTTCAGCGCTCACTTCAGGCCCGGCCGAGGTCTCGGCCGCCGGCGCCCTGCCCGACGACGCCCCGAGCGCGCGTGCTGGCCACCCCGCGCTGGTCAAGCTGTACTGGCATCTGGCGATCACCGGCATCCTCACCTTCGCCGGCTTCGCGCTCGCCCTGCTGGTGGCGCGCCTGGGCGGCTATTCCGACCTGATGCTGCTGGTGTTGCTGGCCGGGTCCACCGGCGCGGTGATCAACAACTACTACCGGCTGGCCAAACTCGCCTGCGCCGACGCGGCGAGCATGGCGGAGATGGACAACAGCGTGTTCACCGTGCAGCTCTACGTCTCGGTGCTGATCTCCGGCGTGCTCGGCATCATCATGTACGGCCTGTGCCTGAGCGGACTGATCGCAGGCGATCTGTTTCCGGCGTTCAAGGGCGTGCAGGCGGACTACGCCAGCGTCACCGAGCTGATGGCCAATGTCTCGCCCGCCGGCAACATCGATGCCGCCAAGGCCGTGGTCTGGGCCTTCATCGCCGGCTTCTCGGAAAAGCTCATCCCGAACCTGATCGACCGCATGGCCGACCGCGCCGAGGCGCGGTCGGGCTGATCGTCGGTGAAGATCGCCGCGCAGTTCGCCGCTCAAGTTCGCAGCCCGCTTCGCAGCCCCGCTTCGCCGCTCCACTCCGCCCCTCCAGACTGTGTCCGCGCTGAACCGTTCGGCGCGGGGGTGCCCGAAGGGCCGCTGCGCGTGCACGATACCCGCCCGCAGGCCTTCTCCGGCGCGGCCCTGGCGCTATAGTCACCGCTGTCATGCGCCCGCCGCGGCGCCCCTCCTTCATCCGAATCCCGGCCCATGCCCAGCTCTGCCGACGACAACCCCCCGCAACAGGGCCCGGCCCGGCCCGAGGCCGTCCAGACGGTCGATGCGCTCGCGCATGTGAAGCTGGGCGCCGAGGAGCGCCAGCTGCTCGACACCATCCGCGGCAAGCTGCACACCGTGGCCGGGCTGGCGCAGGACAACGTCGACCGCCTGGCGCTGGCCGCGGTGGCCGGCAACAGCGATCACGACAACCCCAGCCGGGTCACGGTCGACAAGGTCGCGGTGTGGAATCACCCGCAGGAAGGGGTGAAGGTGTCGCTGATGAACCAGCACGGCGAACACAACACCTTCGGCCTGCGCGATGCGCCGTCGATCGAACACAGCGCGCAGGCCATCGAGCGCCTGCAGCAACAGCAGGCCCAGCAGGCCGCCAGCCAGCAGACCACCCAGGTCGTCGAACGCGACAATGTGGTGTCCCTGGGCAGCCGCAACGCCTGACGGCGTCCGCCGACTCCACGCCGCGCGGCAGGGGCCGGCGCGCATGACGACGGCTCAGTCGTAGGCGACGGCCACCACGAAGAACCGCCGGATGCCGCCCGGCAGCATGGCCTCGAATTCGTCGTCGATGCGCTTTTTCAGCATCGCGCGGGCCAGCGGCGAGTCGATGCTGATCCAGCCCAGTTTGGCGTCGGTTTCGTCCGGGCCGACCACCCGGTAGCGGCTGAGCTGGCCGCTCACCTCGTCCTCGATCTCGACCGTGGCCCCGAAGAACACCGCCTCCGGGTCCGCGGGTGGGCCTTCGACCACGCGCAGGGCTTCCAGCCGCTTCGAGAGATAGCGCACCCGGCGGTCGATCTCGCCGAGCTGCTTCTTGCGGTAGGTGTACTCGGCGTTTTCCGAGCGGTCGCCCTCGGCCGCCGCGGCGGCCAGGGCTTTCACCACCTCGGGGCGGCGGACGCGCCAGAGCTCGTCCAGTTCCGCCTTCAACCGGTCATGCCCCTGGCGGGTGATGAGGGCGGTGCTCGATTCGCCGGGCGGTCGCCAGCGCCCCATCGATCACTGCCTGCGCAGGCTGGCGCCGCCGGCGATGCGCACGTTGCCGTCCGCCTCCAGCTGCAGCAGGCGGTCGGTGTCGCCCTTGGCGTCGGGGTCGAGCACGATGGTCTTGCCCCCGGCCTGCAGGGTCCAGGTGCCGGTGAGGACCTGGCCGCTTTCGTCCAGCGCGAACTGGCCGTCGGCGCCGATGTCCAGGCGCGTGGTGCCGGCGCTGTAGGTGCCGGCGAAGGCGCGGGCGTCGAAGTCCGGGGCGGCGGCCGCAGGGCCGGACTGCTGGGCCACGATCACCGCATCGGTGCCGGGCAGCGGCTGCGGCGGCTGCGGAGCCTCCGGCGGAGGCGGCGGGGTGAGCACCGCGTCAGGCGGGCTGGGCACGCCGATGCGGCTGTCGGCTCCCGCGCCGGCTTGCGCGTCGGTGCTGCCGCCCGAGGCGGTGTCGACACCGGCCTGCGTTTCGTCGGTCCCGGCATCGGCGGCGGACTCAGTCGCGTCCTTGCCGCCGCAGCCGGCCAGGACAAGGGCCAGCATCAGGGCCAGCACCCGCCCGCAGGCCGCGAGGCCGGCGCCCTGCGCGAGCGGGGCGCGGGAAGTGAACGGAATGCGCATGCAGCGGTCTCCTCGGAATTCGCGAAAGGGAAAGGGGTGAAGCGGGAGGCGTCGACGGCTCAGCGCTTGCCGCCGAAGATGCCGCCCAGCACGCCGCGCAGGATCTGCCGGCCGATCTGGTTGCCGACGGTCCGCGCGGTCTGCTTGGCCATGGTTTCGATCATGCCCTGCCGGCGCTTGGTGCCGAACACCGCGTCCTTCATGCGCTGGCCGAAACCGCCTTCCTCGGCCTCGTCCTGTTCGCGGGTGCGGGCCGCGGGGGCCTGGGCCTGCTCGGCGGCGGCCTCGGCCTTCTTCGCCAGCAGCTCGGCAGCGGATTCGCGGTCGATGCGGGTGTCGTACTTGCCGCCGATCGGGCTGCGGCCGCGCACCTCGGCGCGCTCGGCCTCGGTGATCGCGCCCATCCGGCAGCGCGGCGGCGCGACCAGGGTGCGTTCGACCGGCATCGGCACGCCCTTGGCCTGCAGGGTGGAGACCAGCGCCTCGCCGGTGCCCAGTTCGGAGATCGCCTTGGCCACGTCCAGCGCCGGGTTGGGCACGAAAGTCTGCGCCGCGGTCTTCACCGCCTTCTGGTCGCGCGGGGTGAACGCGCGTAGCGCGTGCTGCACCCGGTTGCCGAGCTGGCCGAGGATCTCGTCCGGCACGTCGTCGGGGAACTGCGAGCAGAAATACACGCCCACGCCCTTGGAGCGGATGATCCGCACTACCTGCTCCACGCGCTGGCGCAGTGCCGGCGGTGCGTCGTCGAACAGCAGGTGCGCTTCGTCGAAGATGAAGACGAGCTTGGGCTTCTCCAGATCGCCCACTTCCGGCAGGTTCTCGAACAGCTCCGAGAGCAGCCACAGCAGGAAACTGGAATACAGCTTCGGTTTGAGGATCAACTGGTCCGCGGCGAGGATGTTGACGATGCCGCGGCCGTCCAGGCCGGTGCGCATCAGGTCGTTCAGCTCCAGCGCCGGCTCGCCGAAGAACATCTCCGCGCCTTCCTGCTCCAGACGCAGCAGCGCGCGCTGGATCGCGCCGATCGACTGCACGCTGACCAGGCCGTAGGACGTGGAGATGTCCTTGCGCTCCTCGGCCACCAGGGCGAGCAGGGCGCGCAGGTCTTCCAGGTCGAGCAGCAGCAGGCCGCGGTCGTCGGCCAGCTTGAACACGATGTCGAGCACGCCGGACTGGGTGTCGTTCAGTTCGAGGATGCGGCCGAGCAGTGTCGGCCCCATCTCGCTGACCGTGGTCCGCACCGGGTGGCCGCGCTTGCCGTAGAGGTCCCAGAACACGACCGGACTGGCTTCGTTGCGGTATTCGCCCGCGATGCCCATCAGCGCCAGGCGCTCGCCGATCCTCTCGTTCATGACCCCGGCCGCGGCCAGACCGGCCACGTCGCCCTTCACGTCGGCCAGGAACACCGGCACGCCGATCCGCGAGAAGCCTTCCGCCAGGGTCATCAGGGTGACGGTCTTGCCGGTGCCGGTGGCGCCGGCGATCAGGCCATGCCGGTTGCCGTATTTCGGCAGCAGATGGACGTTGCCGCTCTCGGGCGTGGTGATGGCGCGACCGATCAGCAGGCCGTCGTTCTGCGTGGGATCCATGGAGGTCCTCGAATGCGGGGGGATGCGGGGAATGCGCGAACCCCGGATTCTATAGGCATCTCCACATCCGTCGCAGCGGCGGTGACCGCATTCGACCGGTCTGCCGGCGTACGGTTGCCCCTCATGTCGTCGAGGGCTACTCTGCGGGTTCCTCCGTCTGGTCCTTCGTCGCTTCGCAATGCATCCGATGCCTGCCGTATTTTCCGCCGGTTGCTCCCGGCGTTTCCGTCGCCACGCCCCCGCCGCGCTGGCCCTGATCATCGCCCTCGCATTGCCGGGGCTGCCGGTCGGCGAAGCCGCCGCCCAGTCCAAGCGCGAGCGTGAAGTCGGCGCGCTGCAGGCGCGGCTGACCGTGGCAGAGGCCCGCTACCGCGATGCGCTGGTGCGGATCGGCAACAACGACCCCGAAGGCGTCACCGAAAGCAACGCCGCACTGGAAGACATGGAGGACGTCATCGATGCCTGTCTGAAGCTGAAGGGCTGCCCGGTGTCGCAGATGGTCGCCGGTTACAAGCGCCTGCTGAAGGCCGACGTGGACGCCCGCATCGCCGCGCGCGACGGCGCAGGCGAGGAGGACGGCGAGGACCTCGGCGACCTGCCCACCGGCCGCGTGCCGCGCGGCGCACAGGCGGCGGCCCTGCTGTCCGACGATGGCGAGCGCTTCAAGCGCATGGTGCAGATGAACCCCGCGGTGCAGGCCGGTATCCGCCGCTGGCTCACCGACATGCGCGTCTCGCTGGTCCAGAGTCACGAGAACTACCAGTACATGCGCCATCTGATGTCGCCGGCGTTCCAGCGCAGCGGCCTGCCGGAGGCGCTGTTGTTCGGCATCATGGCCAAGGAGTCCACCGGCCGCGTGCACGTCGGCTCGCGCGCGGGCGCGGTGGGCCCGCTGCAGTTCATGCCCGCCACCGGCCGCCGCTTCGGCCTCGGCCCGGACGGCAGCGGCTTCGACACCCGCTACGACCCGCGCATGTCCGCCGACGCCGCCGCGGCCTATCTCAACGAGCGCTACGCCGAGTTCGGCAACAACATCGAGCTCTGGCTGGCCGCCTACAACGGCGGCGAAGGCCGCGCCCTGCGCGTGTACAAGGGCAGCGGCGGCCGCAGCTTCTGGGAGTCGGATGTCTACGGCCAGTTCCCGGCCGAAACCCGCGACTACGTGCCGATGGTGATCGCCGCGGCCTGGCTGTACCTGCACCCGAAGGAATACGGCCTGAGCTTCCCCAAGGTGGATGCGCGTCCGGCCTCCATCCGCCTCGCGCGGATGGCCTCGATCTACGAGCTGACCATCTGCCTGGGCAACGGCAACACCCGCGACGGCTACATGCGCGTGCTGCGCAATCTCAACCCGCGCTACGAGGCCGAAGACTGGATCCCCGCCGGCACGGTGCTCAACGGCACCGTGAAGATGGCCGCGCTCTACGAAAAATACTGCGTGCAGGGCGAGCGCGCGCAGACCGCCAACCTGCTGGTCAACAGCGACCCGCGCAGCGCGATCCTGCCGCCGGTGCGCACCGCGACGCTCGACGGCGAGGACGGCACCGTGCCGCTCGCCGAAGCCCAGCCGAAGCCCGCGCCCGCGCCATCGACGCGCAAGGGCCCGCGCCGGCACAAGGTCGAACGCGGCGACACGCTGATGTCGATCGCCCGCCGCTACGCCTGCGACGTCCGCGATCTCGCCCAGGCCAACCGCCTGAAGGCGCCGAAGTACTCCGTGCGCCTGGGTCAGCAGATCGAATTGAAGGGCTGCGGGGGCTGATCGCTGCGGCGGGCGCAGGCTGCCCGCCGCATGTCCGAGCAGGACCTGCCAAGCGAGCTCTGCTCAGCCTGCCCTACTCAGCGCGTCTCGCCGAACGCGCCCTGCCGAACGAGCCCTGCTCAGCGAGCCGTGTCGTCGCCGAACTCCACCGCCGACAGCTTCCACTGCACCAGCGCGTGCCGGCGGTAGATCAGGGTCACCGGCCTGTCGCCGATGCCGGCATCGCGGATCTCCACGGTGAAGGTCGACAGGTCGCGATAACCGGCGCGGGCCTGCATGCCCATCGCGCGCTCGGGCAGGGTGTCGAATGCGGGCGCCGGGTCGGGGCGTCGCGGCTCGGTGGGGTCGCCGGCGACTGCGTTGCCGGAGCCGCGCGTATCGCGCAGGGCTTGTGCATTGCGCCCACCTTCCGAGGCATCGCCGGGCAGCGCCGCGCGCCACCAATCGCGGCCCAGGAACAGCAGCTGCAGGCCCTGCGGCGAGACCATCGCGTCCATCGCCGGCCCGGTGACCGCCATCGCCAGCCGCCCGGCCAGACGCTCCAGCCCGCCGAGGCGCAGGCCCTGGGTGCGTTCGGCCACTTCGGCAGCGAACTGCGCCTTCAGGCTGGCGCGCACGGCCGGGTAATCGACATGGCGCGAGAAGGCGTCGGCATCGCCGGCCACGGCGGCCGTGTGCATGGCGCGCACGGTGAGATGCGGCGAGAAGTACTGCCAGGCCAGCAGCAGCGGCAGCAGCAGGGCGAAGGCGAGGACGAGCGGTCTGCGCATGGTGCGGTCCTGTAGGCAGGGCGGGATGGCGCGGCCTGCCGGGCGGTGTGCATCGCCCGGCAGATCACATCTCACCATAGACCGCGCGGCCCCGGCAGAGTGCCAGGTGAACAGCGCTTCGCGACGCGAGCCGGAGAGGCTGCCGCGCCGCCGCTGCGCTACAGCCCCATTTGCAGGCGCATCGACGCCTCGTCCACGCCGTGGTTCTGCACGAACACCTCGTCCTGCGTGCCGCGGGTGAGATTGCGATAGGTCTCGAACCCGAGTGCGTCGTCGTTGTCCCAGACGAGCTTGTCGCCGACGACGACCTCCCAGTCGGAGGTCAGTTCGACGATGGTGAACCCCTGTCCCTGCACGGCGATGGCAACCGCGGATTGTTCGCGGTCGACGATGGTCACGGTGCCTTCACGGCTCATGCTGCGCTCCTTGCTTGTGGGCGACGGGCCTCATGCCCGACCGCGCGACGTTGCCATAGCAGCACGCGTGCGGGCAACAAGGAAATTCCCCCGCAGCGCGTACGCTGCGGACCGAGGGTGCGAAGTGTGGCCTGCCGCACACGGCGACTGTGCGCGACATCATCCGCAGGCTCGGTTTGCAATCAGCCGCTGTGGAGCAGAAGCGCCCACGCCTGTCGGTCGTCGTGCGTATGTGTGTGCGCGTGCGCATCTGTGCATGTGCGAGCATCCGCGCATGCGCGCGTCCGCTCGCGGGCGCGCAGGCGTGCGAGGAGTCGACGGCATCTGTGCCGCAGCGCGGGTCGTGCGCGCCCGCTGGACAGGCGTCCAGCTTGTCGACAGTACCGGCTCAGACCGTGCGGCGCATCGCCAGACGCTGGCCCAGCCGCACCGGCGCTTCCGCCGTCAGTGCAGGGTCGAGCGCCGCCACGCCCTTCGGCAGCAGCACGATGACGGTCGAGCCGTAGTTGAAGCGCGCCATCTCCGCGAAGCGCTCCAGCGCGATGCCGCGGCCACGGTAGTCCTTGCGGGTGATGGCATCGCCGTAGGCGGGAATCTCCACGCCGCTCCACACCGTCTCCACGCCGGAGACCAGCAGGGCGCCGACCATCACCAGACACATCGGCCCGAAGTCGGTGTCGAAATGGCAGACCAGCCGCTCGTTGCGCGCGAACAGCCGCGGCACGGACGCCACCGCATCGGTGCCCACGCTGAACAGCCGTCCCGGCACATGCACGGTCTCGCGCAGCGTACCGGCCCAGGGCATGTGCACGCGGTGGTAGTCCCGCGGCGACAGATACACCGTGGCATAGAGTCCATCGGCGTAGGGCGCCGCATCGGCCGCGTCGCCCAGCAGCTCGGCGGCGGTGAAGGACTGGCCCTTGGCCTGGAAGATGCGCCCGTCGCGCGCGGCACCGTTCCCGGCGTCGAGCGGCACGCCGGTGATCGGTACCGCGGCGACAGGTACGATCTCGCCGCACTGGCTGATGTGGCCGTCGGCGGGCATCAGCAGTGCCGACGGGTCGGCGTCGGGCACGCGAGCGCCGGGTTTCAGCGCGCGGGTGAAGAACGCGTTGAAGGTCGGGTAGGCGCGCGCATCGGGCTCGGCCGCTTCGGCCAGGTCCACGCCGAATTTGCGGACCACCGTGTCGATCAGCCACTGCTTGACCGCCGGATTGCGCGAGTAGGCCAACTTGCGCGCCAGCGAAGAGAGCAGCCGGTGCGGCAGCACGTAGGTGAGTGCGGTGACGAAGCCCATGTCAGCGTCCCGCCTTGTCGAGCGCGATCAGGTCCTCGGCGATCGCCGCCGGGTCGAGCGGCGGCTGGATCACGCCGGCCATCCGTCCCTTGGGGTCGAGCAGCACCAGCGCCGCGGAATGGTCGATGGTGTACTGCCCGGGCTCCTCGCCCTGCGGAACCTTGGCGAACACCAGCGACAGCGATTTGGTGAACTTCTCCAGCGCCGGCACGTCGGCGGTGGCCGCGAGCGTGTCCTTGTGGAAGCCGTGGGCGTATTCGCCGATGGTTTCGATGCTGTCGCGCTCGGGGTCGACCGATACGAACAGCACCCGCGGCCGGGTGCTCTCCGGCAGCGCTTCCCAGCGCTTCTGCGCCACCGAGAGCTGCGCCAGCGTGGTCGGGCAGATGTCCGGGCAGAAGGTGAAGCCTAGGAACACCACCGTCCAGTGCCCGTTCAATTCGCCCGGCATCAGCTCGGTGCGGTCCGACTGGCGCAGCGCGAACGGCGGCAGCTCGCGCGGCGTCGGCAGCAGGCGCACGGTCTTCAGCGCGGGGCCGGCCGGCGGCTTCGGGGCGAAGACGTACTGGGCGGTGACCAGGCCGGCGGCGGTGGCCACGGCGACCAGAAGAATGAGCAGGGTAGTGCGATTGAACATCGTCGTGATGGGGATGCGTACGGAATGACGGGGTGGGGCGCGCAGTGCGGGGCGTGTCGCGGGAGGCCCTGGCTGCCGAGTGCGCGCGGTGCCTGCGGGCGGGACAGGCCAGCAGCGGCCTGTCGCGGCCCGAAAAGGGTCGGCGACGCGCGCGCGGGCCCTGCGGGGCCGACCGGGCAGGGCGGATCAACCCGGCATGATAGCGCGCGGGGCTATACTGCGCGGCCTTCCGGCGCCCGCCGGGCCACCGTCCAGACCACAGCACGCCCGCCATGACCGACGAACTGCAGACGATCATCGACCTGATCCGGTATGGCGCCAGCCGCTTCAACGCCGCCGGCCTGACCTTCGGCCACAGCTACGACAACGCCCTCGACGAGGCCACCCAGCTGGTCCTGCACGCCCTGCACCTGCCGCACGACCTGCCGCCGGTCTACGGCCAGTCGCGGGTCACCCTGGCCGAGAAGGAAGACGTGCTCAAACTGTTTCTGCGCCGGATCGAAGAGCGCGTGCCCGCCGCGTATCTGACGGGCGAGGCCTGGTTCGCCGGCCTCAGCTTCAAGACCGACCCCCGCGCCCTGGTCCCGCGCTCGCCGATCGCCGAACTCATCCAGTCCGGGTTCGAGCCCTGGATCGGCGAACGCGAGGTCCGCCGCGCCCTCGACCTGTGCACCGGCTCCGGCTGCATCGCGATCGCCATGGGCCACTACAACCCCAACTGGCAGGTCGACGGCGTCGACATCAGCGACGACGCCTTGGCCCTGGCCGGCGAAAACAAACAGCGCCTGCACGCCGACAACGTGCGCCTGGTGAAGTCCGACCTGTTCGCCGGCCTGCAGGGCGAACACTACGACCTGATCGTCACCAACCCGCCCTACGTCACCAACGACGAAACCGACGCCCTCCCGCGCGAATACGCCCACGAGCCCGAACTGGGCCTGCGCGCCGGCGACGACGGCCTGGACCTGTGCCTGCGCATCCTGCGCGACGCCCCCCTGCACCTGACCGAAGACGGCCTGCTGATCTGCGAAGTCGGCGAAGCCGAACAGGCCCTCAGCCGCCTCCTGCCCGAACTCCCGCTGGCCTGGGTCGAGTTCAAGGTGGGCCAGATGGGCGTGTTCGTCGCCGAATGCCGCGACCTGGTCACCTACCACCAGCGCATCCGCCAACTCGCCGACGCCCGCGAACCTCGCAACACGGCCGGGCAGAACGGGTTGTTCTGAGCTTATGATCACAGCGGACAGCAGCAGACCCGCCGTTCGGCTGTAATCCCTCGGCTTCGGCTTCGGCTTCGGCTTCGGCTTCGGCTTCGGCTTCGGCTTCGGCTTCGGCAGGTGCTCGTGCTGTTGCTGTTGCTGTTGTCTTTAGCTTTTCGCTCCCCGCCGCCCATCGAAGCGGCGATGCTTGCGGATCAGACCCGCAGGGCGCACGACAGGATGTCGTGCGTTTTTCGAAGGTACATGGATGTGCCTTCGAAAAATCCCGCAAGCATCGCGAACCCGGCGCGCAGCGCCGGGCGCGACGACGGGCTGCCCTTTCTTTTGGTGACTTTTCTTTGGGCAAACAAAGAAAAGTCACCCGCGCGACAGCGCGGAAGCTCTTGCTTTTCCAAGGCATAAACCCGAGGAGAAGCGGCC
>ERZ1066122.1330-NODE-1330-length-20376-cov-23.698932_pt1 | contig 20376 bp, 12 predicted proteins | sample MGYA00382769_ERZ1066122 | MGnify/ENA primary metagenome ERZ1066122 (study PRJEB33369, sample SAMEA5778352) | biofilm metagenome | biome: Industrial cooling water; feature: Water cooling tower basin; material: Biofilm | place: United Arab Emirates | collected... | reverse complement strand
GCCACACCTTCAAGCGCCCGATCTACGCCGGCAACGCCATCATCACCGTCGAGGCGCCGGCCGGGCAGACCGTGGTCGCCACGGTGCGCACCGCGTCCTGGCCCGAAGCCGCGCGTGGCGGCAGCGCCGCGGTCGAGGCCGCGTCGGTCTCGGCCACCCTGCCCACACACACCCGCTACCTGGGCCTGGCCGCCGGCAAGTCCGACCGCCCCGACCTGCAGAGCGCCAGCAAGGTGGTCTCCGGCGGCCGCGGCGTGGGCTCGGCCGAGAACTTCAAGATCATCTACGACTTCGCCGACCGTCTGGGCGCCGCCGTGGGCGCCTCGCGCGCAGCGGTCGATGCCGGCTACGTGCCCAACGAGCTGCAGGTCGGCCAGACCGGCAAGATCATCGCGCCGGAGCTCTACGTCGCGGTGGGCATCAGCGGCGCGATCCAGCACCTGACCGGCATCAAGGACGCCGGCACCATCGTGGCCATCAACAAGGACGGCGAGGCGCCGATCTTCGAGATCGCCGACATCGGCCTGGTCGGCGACCTGTTCAAGGTGCTGCCGGAGCTGCAGGCGGCCCTGGGCTGATCTGCAGCCGCGGCCGGGCGTGGGTTTCGATCCGCGCCCGGCTCTGACTCGCCGCCTTCCCCCGCATGGCCCGCTCCCGGTCGCGCATCGCCGACACCGTGCACGGGTTCCTGCATGGCCTCTATCGACGGCTGCCGCTGTCCTGGGAGGCGAAACTCGCGCTCAAGGGCGGCCTGTTCCGCACCTTTTCGCCGCTGCTGCGCGGCAGCGACGCCTACGCCCGCTGGTACTACGACGCGCGCATGCGGGCCGAGGACTACCTCGCCTTCGACGCGCCACCGCCGCGCGGCCGGCACGCGCCCGACGCCGCATCCGGGCCTGCGTCGGGCCACGACGACGCCACCGAATTCGTCGCCACACCTGCGGCCACCGCGCCCGCCGCCCTGCGCGCCCGCGCCATCGCCTTCTATCTGCCGCAGTTCCACCCGATCCCCGAAAACGACGCCTGGTGGGGCGAGGGCTTCACCGAGTGGACCAATGTCGAACGCGCGAAGCCGCGTTTCGTCGGCCACGACCAGCCGCGCGTGCCCGGCGCACTCGGCCGCTACGACCTGCGCGATGCGGAGGTGATGCGGCGGCAGATCGCGCTGGCGCGCGCGCACGGGCTGTCGGGCTTCTGCTTCTATCACTACGACTTCGGCGGCAAGCGTCTGCTGGAGATGCCCGTGGAGAACTGGCTGGCGGATGCCACGCTCGATTTCCCGTTCTGCCTGTGCTGGGCCAATGAGTCGTGGAGCCGGCGCTGGGACGGCCGCGAGCAGGACGTGCTGATCGCGCAGACCTACGGCCCCGAACAGGACGCGCGGCTGATCGACGACCTGCTGCGCCCACTGCGCGACCCGCGCTACCTGCGCATCGACGGCCGGCCGCTGCTGCTGGTCTACCGGCCGGGCCAGCACCCCGAGCCCGCGGCGCTGGTGCGCACCTGGCGCGAACGCGCGCGTGCGGCCGGCCTCGGCGAGCTGTTCCTGGCCCTGGTGCAGAGCACCGCGGCGGAAGACCCGCGGCCCTGGGGTTTCGATGCCGCGATCGAATTCCCGCCGATGGCGATGCAGTCCGCGCTGCGGCCGATCAACGACCGTCTCACCCTCACCGACCCGGATTTCGCCGGCATGGTGATGGACTACGCCGCTCTGGCCGATGCGGCGATGGCGCGGCCGCGTCCGGATTACCCGCTGATCCGCGGCGTGACCCCGGGCTGGGACAACGAAGCGCGCCGCCCCGGCCGCGGCTACGCCTATGTGCCGGCCACGCCCGCGCGCTACCGCGCGTGGCTGCGCGCGGCGGCCGAGGACGCCGCAGCGGCACCGGTCGCAGGCGGCGAAGCGCTGGTGTTCATCAATGCCTGGAACGAGTGGGCCGAAGGCGCCTATCTCGAACCCGATGCGCGCCACGGTTACGCCTTCCTGCACGCCACGCGGCAGGCGCTGGCCCTGGAGCCGCCGCGGCGGGTCGCCGTGGTGGTCCACGATGCGCAGCCCAACGGCGCGCAGCAGCTGGCCGTGCATCTGCTGCGCGAGTTCGGACGGCTGGGCGTCGAGACCGATCTGCTGCTGCTCGACGGCGGGCCGCTTGAGCCGGCGCTCGTCGATGCCGCGACGCACGCGCATCGGCTGTGGACGCTGGAGGCCGAGGCGATCCGCGCCCTCGCCGTTCGCCTGCACGGCGAAGGCGTGCGCAGCGCGTTGGTCAACAGCGTGGCCAGCGGCCGCATCGCCGCGCCGCTGGCCGAGGCCGGGCTGCGCCTGATCACGCTGGTGCACGAACTGCCGACGCTGATCCGCAACACCGGCCTGCTGCCGCCGCTGCGTGCACTCGCCGCTGCCGACGCGCAATGGGTCGTGCCGGCATCCATCGTGCGCGATGGCCTGATCGCGCTGCTCGGCGCGGACGCAGTACACGGCGCGCGCATTCGCCCGCAGGGCCTGTACCGCCGCAACCGCCATCGCGGGCGCGACGACCTCGCCGACGTGCGCGCACGCATGCGCACGGCCTGGGCCCTGCCGCAGGACGCGCGCATCGTGCTCGCCGCAGGCTACGCCGACCGACGCAAGGGCGTGGACCTGCTCGCGCGCGCGGCAGTGCGCGCCTGCGCACGCGACGCGCGGCTGCATGTGGTGTGGGCCGGCGCCTGCGAGCCAGGGATCTGCGCCGAAGCCCGCGCCACGCTCGACGCGGCCGGGCTGTCGGGGCGGTTCCACTTCATCGGGCCGCAGGACGACCTCGACGACGCCTACGCCGCCACGGATGTCTATGCGCTGACTTCGCGCGAGGACCCCTTCCCGTCGGTGGCGCTGGAAGCATGGTCGTCGGGAGTTCCGGTGGTCGCCTTCGCCGGCACCGGCGGCATCGCCGACCTGATCGCCGCCCATGCGGCCGATCACCGCGACGCGCCGGGCGGCTGGCACACGGCGAGCAGGCGAACAGGTGCCGATGGCGATCCGGACATCGATGCGGACGGCGACGACGCACCGCCCACCGGCCCGCTCGGCCTGCTCGCGCCGGCCTTCGACACCGACGCCTTCGCCGACGCCCTGCTCCGCTTGCTCGACGATGCCGCGCTCCACGCGCGCTGCGCCGCCGCGGGACGGCATCGGGTCGAGACCCGCCACGCCTTCCGCGGCTATGCGCTCGACGTGCTGGCGACGGTCGGCATCGACCTGCCGCGCGTGTCCGCGGTGGTGCCCAACTTCAACTATGCCCGCTATCTGCCGCAGCGGCTCGACGGCATTTGCGCGCAGCGCCTGCCCCCGGCCGAGGTGCTGGTGCTCGACGATGCCTCCACCGACGGCAGCGTCGATGCCGTTCTTGCAGCCCGCCCCGCGCTGCAGCCGGACATCCGCCTGCTCCGCAGCCGTCGCAACGGAGGTTCGGTCTTCCGCCAGTGGCGGCGCGGCGCACGCCTGGTGGAAGGGGAGTTCGTGTGGATCGCCGAAGCCGACGACGCCGCAGACCCGCGCCTGCTGGAGGCGCTGATCGCGCCGATGCAGGCGCATCCGGATGTGGTGATGGCCTATTGCCAGTCGGCCGCGATCGACGGCGAGGGCCACATGCTGTCGGCGGACTATCACGGCTACACCGACGACCTCTCGCCGGCACGCTGGCGCGGCCCCTACCTCGCCACCGGGGCGCAGGAGGCCGAGGCCGGGCTGGCGGTGCGCAATACCATCCCCAACGTCAGTGCCGTGGTCTTCCGCCGTGCGCCCCTGCTGGACACGCTGGAGCGGCACTGGGACGACATCGCCGCCCGTCGCATCGCCGGCGACTGGACGGTGTATCTGCATCTGCTCACCCGCGGCCGGATCGCCTACGACCCTCGCCCGCTCAACCGCCACCGCCGGCATGTCCGCAGCGCGACCGCGCGGCTCGACGCCGCCAGGCACCTCGCAGAGGTCCAGGCCGTACAGGCCCTGGCGGCGCACCTCTACCCGCTGTCCCCGGCCACCGAGCGCGCGGCACGCGCGTGGCGGGCGCACCTGCGCGAGCACTTCGGACTGCCCGCAGACTGACCAGCGGATGGCGCGATACGAATGGCCGGATACGAATGGGCCGCCGCTTCTGACGAACCCCACGGCGTACCGTCCGCGCGAAGGCACCGCGCGGTGCTCCGCCGACGGCGCAAGTGGCGACCGCAGCAGGAGGACCACCGCGGAGGACCAGACGCGGCGGCCCCCCATCGGTCGGCGGGTCCGGAGAGGCCAGGGCCGCTTTCACCCCGGCCTGTCCGACAGGCCGTCGAACACACGACCGATCAGGCAACCAGGGAAAATCGCCTCGACGAAGCACACGCGCGCTCGATTCACCCTGAGCGAATTCCGGCATGCGCCGGACTCGCGACACGCCCCATGCGCACGGCACGTGTGCTCGACCACCCGCCGGACGGCAAAGCCCGGACCTGTGGATGAACGCCCGCGAGGACAGCCCGGCTGAACACGGTCCGCCCGGAACCGCCCGTTTCACGCAGTGGAGACCCCCTGAATGGGCAACAGCTCGCAGTTTCGTCGATCCGGACCTGCCTAGAATGGAGCGTACCCGATGCTCGCTTCGCCGCCGTCCGGGCTTCTCCGGGCGAAGGGGACGCGTCGCGACCATACGGACAGGCCGATGGACCGCCACTCGTGCATCCGGACACGGCACGACGCGCGTCCCGTGTACGAGACACGCCGCAGTTCAGGCCGCCGGAGGCGGCATGATCGCGTTATCCTTGCCCGGCCCCCTGCCCCCGCAGGGCCTTCAAGTCACGTCGAGACCGAATCATGCGCAAGCTGCTCCTTTGCCTCACGGCCGCCGTCGCCGTCGCTGGCTGCACGTCCGAGTCGGACCATCCGATCTCCAGCGCCGTCGGCAGCCAGGCCCAGCCCGCCAGGGCCGCTCTGGCCACAGCCATCGGTCGGGCCACCGTTCGGTCGAGCGTGGCCTCACTGCCCGACCGCGGCGCCCTGCTGGCCTTCGATACGGTTAGTGCGCCGTCCAGCGCGGGGGCCACCACGCTGTACCCGATCCGGATGAGCGAAGCGCACGCGCTGAACGCGGCCGCGCCGGGGCGCGCGATCGACATCGCCACGCCCGACGGCAAGACCATGCGCTTCGCCTATGCCAGCCACACCGAGGACACTTCCGGCAACTGGACCTGGGTCGGCAACACGATGGACGGCCTCAGCGCTGTCATCACCTTCGGCGAAGACGCCGTGTTCGGCCAGATCGCCCTGCCCGGCGCGGCTCCGCTGCAGCTCACCACGCGCAACGGCCGCACCTGGCTGGGCGTGATCGACAGCTCCCGCGCCCTGTCTGCCCACCTGCTGCGCAAGGGCCGGCCGGACGTGATGATTCCCCGCATCGCCGCAGCCGCAGGCGCCACCCTCGTCGGCCCGAAGGCCGCTCCTGCCCAGCCGGGCTTCGCGGTGAAGGCCAGCGCGACGAACACCGTGGACCTCCTGCTCGGCTACACCCCAGGCCTGGTCGCCAGCTACAACGGCTCCGTGTCCGCGGTGAATACCCGTCTGACCAATCTGGTCGCGGTGACCAATGCCGCTTATCAGCGCAGCCAGGTCACGCCGCGCGTGCGCCTCGTCCATACGATGCAGGTGAACTACACCGACACCAATTCCAACGATGCCGCGCTGGCCGCGCTGACGGGCTTCAACTGCACCCCCAACTGCACGCCCGCATCGGTTCCCGCCGAGCTGCAGCCCCTGCGCAACGCACGCGACCAGTACGGCGCCGACCTCGTGTCGCTGGTCCGCCCGCTGCGCGCCCCGCAGCAGGACGGCTGCGGCATCGCCTGGGTCAACGGTGGCGGCGAGAACCCCATCGACAATACCTATGCCCCGTTCGGCTATTCGGTTGTAGGCGATGGCCAGGACCTGGACGAAACCGACGGCAATACCTACCTGTGCTACGCCGAGTCCCTGGCCCATGAACTCGGTCACAACATGGGCCAGGCGCACAACATTGAGGACGCTGAAGGTCAAGCGGGTACGCACAGCTATTCCTACGGCTACCGCGAAGCCAGCACCGTCGGCTTCTTCACCATCATGGCCTACCCGCCGGTCAACAGCAGCCAGTACCCGATCTCCTACTTCGCCAATCCCTCAGTCAACGACACCGCGACCGGGCGTCCGACGGGCACCGCCACCGCCGACAACGCCCGCAGCCTCAACCAGACGATGCCGCTGGTCGCGCAGTTCCGCGCGGCTGTGGTGCCGTTCCCGAGCGGCGCGCGGAACGACATCAACGGCGATGGCCGCAGCGACTTCGTGCTCACCAACGCGAATCTGTTCGCGTATTGGCTGATGAACGGATCGACGGTCACCAACGGCGTGGTCGTCGGCGGATCGGTCTCCGGTTATCAGGTCAGATACACCGGTGATTTCAACGGCGACGGCCGCTGGGAGCCCATCTATCAGAATGCCAGCGGCAACATGTGGGTCTGGTTCCTCGGCAGCGATGGGGCAACCGTATCCGCAGCGGAAATCGGCACTCCGCCTTCGGGATGGTCGGTGTTCGCGACCGAAGACGTGAACGGCGACGGCAGGACCGACCTGCTGCTGCGCAACGGCAACCTGCTCGCATACTGGTTGATGAACGGCGCGACCGTGACGCAGGGCATCGTGGTCGGCGGGTCGGTCGCGGGCTACCAGGCTACATGGGCCGGAGATTTCGATGCCGATGGCCGCGCCGAAATCATCTACCAGAACGCTGCGGGCAACATGTGGCGCTGGTCGCTCGGCTCCAACGGGACCACTGTGACCGCAACCGAAATCGGAACCCCTGCAGCAGGCTGGTCGGTCTTCGCGGTGGACGACATCAACGGCGATGGCATCTCCGATCTGGTTCTGCGCAACGGCACTCTGCTGGCCTATTGGCTCATGAACGGCTCCACGGTCACCAACGGAGTCGTCGTCGGAGGCGCCGGCGGCACATATGTTCCGGCCAGGACCGGAGACTTCGATGGCGATGGACGCGCCGAGGTGGTCTACGAAAACCCGAATCGCAACATGTGGCGGTGGGCGCTCCCGCCGGGCGGCGGGGTGCAGTCGAGCGAAATCGGCACTCCTGCCACCGGCTGGACCGTGCTGACCTGGTAAGCCACTCGAATCGAGCCAGCGGTCTCGGCCCAGCGCCGAACCGCTGGTCTTGGCACAGAACGAACGGCCGCGCACAGCGGCCGTTCGTTTTCGGGCTCGCGCTGCCGCATGAGGCGCCCCCGATCACGACTGCATGAAAGCAGTCGCGGTGCGCTCAATCACGCGAGACAGCGCAGCGCCGCGTCGTGCCTCCGTGTCGGCATCGACTGGCTCCCGCATCGCGGAAAGCGACGCCGGATGGATCGCGCCCGGCGAGTGCGTCGCATGCGATGCGGACATGCCCACCAACTGCAGGTCGACAGCAGGCAGTATGGACTCGCGGCGTCCGCAAGCGAACGGGCCATCGCCTTCGCCCCGCGGACGGCTCGACCAGCACGTACCGCCCCTGTGCAGCGATCACATCCGGAACCGGCGCGACGGTCTGCCGATCCACTCAGCCGACGGAAGACGGGTGCGGAGGTTTCAGTCTGCGATGCCGGAGGGAAGACAGGCCACAGCGGTATCAAGCCTCATGGACATGCCCGACGTTGCCGGAAGAGTCGTAGTAGACGATCGCCCCATGCGCGAAATTATGGGTGACGACCGAGCGCCTCGAGAGCGATTTGTCGCGCCGGATCGTGCCGGCATGCATCAGGTTCTCGTGCCAGACCAGGATCTGGCCACGCTTGGCCAGATAGGGAATGGGCTGCATTGCGTTCTCTCGCAGCAGCTCTGACCATCGCCCCACGACCTTGCGTCCGAATTCGCTCCAGTCTCCTCGAACTTTCTCGCAACCCGCTTCCTGCATGTAGACGCGCGGGAGGCGATGACTGCTCGGGTACACGACCAGCTCACCGGCACCTTCGCGGACATCCTCAAGCGCAAACCATACACCGCACATCATGCCCGCGGGGAACGGGGTAAGGTGGATCGTGTCCTGATGCGCATCCTGCTGGCTCCCGAACAGGTACACGAGAGACTGGCACGGCTGCGATTTCGCCCCGAACACGAGCGAGAGGAAACGATGGACGGGGGGATAGAGCCAGATATCGCGGATTTCTGGATAGACGACGTGCATCTGCTCGAGTCGCGTGCTCTCTCCGTAGACATAGCCCTGATAGCCTGATTCCACCGCGTGATCGAGCGCGGAATTCGCACGGTCGATCATCGAATCCGGAAGCGCATCGTCGAACACCACATAACCATCGCGCACGAAACGAAGCAGCATGTCCGCCTCGGACCGGTCGATATCCCCCGCGCGAAGCATCGATTCGATGCGCTCGGGCGCATCGGGGCGGTCCACCCAGACCACGGTATCGCGATACGCGGCGGCATAACGACCGGAATCGCAGTCGCCGAAGAACGCCAGGGCAGCGCCGTGCGTCCGCAAAGCGTCGCGCACGGTCTCGGCCACTGGACCTTCGTTCTTGATCAGGTACTTCGCGGCGCTGCGATACACGCCGCCGTCATGGACGGCGCGGATCGCGATCTCGTGGTGACCGTTGCCGAGCAGATGCGTATGGATATTCAGGTGGACGCGACCATCGTCGTGGAACGCTCCCGGCGCACTCCATACCGCCGCGCCGTCGACCTCCAGCGTCACCGTGTCGAAACAACGCGTGTCCGGAGCCGAAAAAATCGCACGGAGCAGCCCGAAAGCCGTTCCGGAGCGGGTCCATTCGACGGGAAGTTCTCTCATCATTTCGTCAACCTTTTTCATGACCTGTGAACGCATGCAGGACACCCAGCCACCCTCCTCGGGCGTGGATGTGGCGAAGTTGTCTTATCCGCGACCGTCTGTGATCGCCATCGATCAGGCCGAACGCCGCACTGCGCAGAAGACGCCCGGCCCTGCGCAGTGCTCCGCTCAGCCGACCGCTTTTTTTGGCCCGAATACCTCCGGATACTCGATCGGAGCTTGCCGTTCCATCCACTGTTTCAGGGACCGGTCTCCGACAGCGAAGGGATCCGGATACGCTTCCTGCAGGTCGGGCCGCGCCCGATAGAGGCGTCGATGCTCAAGAGGGATCCTGCTGCCGTCGTCGTAGCTGCCGTAGCGCCACGGCAATCCGGACACCGGGTCTTGGTCGTCGAGCCGCGTCGCCTCCGCATACCATTCGATCAGCGACCAGACCGAAGGAGACCCGGAAGCGTATTTGTCGGCCATGACCCGATGGGCGCCGGAATCGAAACCCGTGAAATGATAGAAACCGAGCGGCTCCCCGTCCACACGGAAGCCGTCGACGACGCTCCCTTCCATTCGACGCGTCGGCAGATTCCAGGTGGCGACGTTGAATCTCGGACTTTTCAGGATGCCCACCCCGTCGAAGAAAGCGGGCGCGAGATCGAGCCACCGCTGGTCCGTGAACAGGCCTCCCGGGATATCGGCGATACAGAAATCGTAGACGCGATCCGCCCACCAGCGCGAAAAACGCAGCCCCTCTCCGGTACGATTCACGCCGATGAAGCCGAGATTGTAGACCCCGTGCTTCAGCGCGGAAATCTCGTTGTCGCGGATGCCTTCGATACCGGATTCCGGCTTGGTGAGATGGGGAGTCAGCACCAGATTCGCATCATCGAGCGATTCCAGCAAATCGTCGAGCCTGGAGAACAGCACCATGTCCGGATCGAAGTAAAGGACACGATCCACGTCGGCATCGGCCAGCAGATCCAGGAGCGCGAACGGCTTGATCGCCGTCGCGAGCTCGACGATCGCATGGAAGTACGTCCATCGCCGACGGTCGGGGATATCGAGATCGTCGAGCGCGATCACGCGGTCGAAAGACTCGCGATCCAGATCGACCGCGGGGTTGCGCTCGTCGGCGAGAGCCAGCACGAATTCCCATTCCGGATGATGGGTCCGTATCGATGCGCAGAGCTTTCTGACTTTCGGCAGATAGTTCAGCGCGGCCGAGGTGAAGGCGATTGTCTTTCCCATGCTATGCCTCTTGATTGATATGGAACATCCGCCCCTGACAGCCTACGGCTCACGAGAGCGCCTGACGAAATCGAGTATCTCGCACACCGCGGTCTGCGCGTCGACGCGGCTGAGCACCAGTCCATCCGCATACCGGGCCACACGCTCGGCAGGCGCTCCGATGGGAAAGACGGCGACCGGCATGCGCATCGCCATGTATTCGTCGGTGACGAACGAATAGGTCTCGGCGCAGACCGAGGGCAGAAAACAGATCGAAGCGCCCACGCGCTCCAGAAGATCGGGGAGTGCGCGGGTCTCGAATTCCCCGAGGACATCGATGTGATCGCTCTGGCGATGCCCTTCCAGGGTGCCGATCACGACGATCCGGACAGGGAGGGAACCGTGCCGGATGAATTCGGCCATCTCGCGGAGCATGTCCGCGCCCTTGGGCCGGCTGATGTGACCAGCCACCGCGACGACCACCACCTCGCCCCTGGCGGGTACGACCGGACGCATGGCGGACGCATCCACCCGGTGAGGACGAATGTGGACGCGATCGACCGGAAAGCCTGGATGCGCCAGGCGGAGGATGTCCACGGAAGCGGAGGAAAACGCGACGATCTCGTCGCATGCCGCAATGAATCGACCCCAGCGCTCTCGCCACTCGACGAGATCGTTCTCGCGGGTGAATCCCATCGTGTTGGCGGAGTTCTTCGGCAGGCAGGCCCGGCATCGCTGGATCGACGGCACCCCGCAGTAACGGCCGTCATCCGCGATCAGGGTCCATGAAGGACATGCCGCATAATAATCGTGGGCATGGAACACCAGCCTGGATGCGTTCTTGCCTCGCGATTCGATGCACCAAGCGATGATCGCATAGACGTCGTGAAACGAAATGAGCTCGTTCACGTGGACATGCAAATCCGGCATGTCGGACAGCGCATCGAGAACCGGGGCGATATCGTCCACGCCGCACTCGAAGGGGGCACATCCGGGAATCAGCACGGATATCGAATAATCGAGAGACGCCAAGCGAGGCACGATCACGACGACGGCGACACCGGAATCCGTCGACGTCCGCACGAATTCGCGTCGATAGCGATTGGCGCCGCCACCCATGCCGTGGTCGAGGACGAGCGCGACGCGGCGACCGCGCAGCGCCCGGAGGCGCGACGGCAGTCTTTGCCGTCTGTTCACCCATCGCGCCCGCAGCGTGCGTGCGACATGCGAAAGTCCAGCCCACTCGCCGGACGCGTTTGCGCGCTTGCGCCATTCGCCCAGCAAGGTGCGCAGCCTCGACCGGAGGCGCACGAGTCCGGAAGTTTCCGGAGACAATGCCGCGACCGACACTTCCCAGGACTCCGTGCGACCGTCTGCGAGACGGACCTCGAGTTTCGCGGGCTGCGAACGATCCGGCTCCAGGTCGAGAGGCGATTGAAGCATGAACCCAGCTGCCGCCGCATGAGGCACATCCGGATGGGCGGCCTGAAGGTCCGGGCGCATCCCGGAAAAAATGCAGGCAATGGACTGGAATCCGCCTCCTTTCGTCGTCAGGACGAACGTGCAGCTCTCGACAGGGGCAACGGTGTCGAGAAACCAGCCCCAGCCGAAAAGCCGGCCATTGCGTATCGTCAGCGAATCGATGGAGTAATGGATCGCCATGCGCATCACTCCGAGTCGCACGGCGGAAGCAGCCGCAGCACTCGCCCCAGCCTGTAGAACCATGACACGGAGATGTCGCGAAGCCGCTGCGACAAGCGGACGGTCCTCAGCTCCATGTCGGACACGAGAGCGTTCAGACGGGCGACTTCGGCCGTCTCGTGCCGCAATCGCTCATGCGCTTCGGCGAGTGCACGTTCGCTCTCCTCAAGCGCCCTCCCGCGGGCCTCGGCCAACTGCTGGGTCTCACCCAGGGCCCTGTCGGTCTCGGCGAATGCGCGCCCACGCTCTTCGGCGAGCACCTGCGCTTCGCCGAGAGCGGCGTCCAACTTCTGGGCCTCCTCCATCCTCGCAATGGAGACGGCCCGCACCGTGTCCAGCTCTGCCGAGAGGCTTTCGATCTCGTGAAGACGCCGAATCGAGACCGATTCCAGGGCGGAGAATGCTCGCTCGATCTCGTCGATGTAGGCACTGCGCGATTCCGACAAGCCGGTGAGGATTTCGATCTCCTCACGACAGGAATCGATCTGCCGATTCTTCACGCGAATGATCGACTCCAGCCCGGACGCCTTTTCGTGCGCAGCGGAGAGATCTTCCGACAGCCGCGCGATCGCCGTTCGCATCGATCTGCGCGGGAGACCGGCGAGAAGTATGCCGGCGGAAATTCTTGGGGTGCCGGCCAATCTGATCGCGGATGCGCAGCGGATCGCGCCATCGACGATTTCGATCAGATCGTTCATCGCGAATTCGTAGGGGGCGACACGGCTACCCACGAATTCCATCAGGTCCTGTTTCATGCAATCGTCGGCCGCGCGCAGACCTGCCCACCATGACTGGATCGCGACGTCCTTGCGCCCCTGGGAATAGGCGATCAACCCCGCCCGGAAGGCCGATTCGACGATCTTCGTGCCCAATGTGGGCGTGACGTGCAGATACTCGGATGCGAAACAACGCGAATAGGCGGCTTCCGCGCCTGCCCAATCCCCCATCCTCGCCCGCATGGCGCCACCGAGGAAACGCAGCGAGATCGACCATCTGATGTGGTGCGGATTGACGGGCGTGCGATCGAGATAGGATTCGCAACGCGACAGCCACTCACGCTGCGACGACCGATCGCCGCGACCTTCCAGCAGACGGTAGCCTTCCACAGCAAGCGCTCCGCCGTAATCCGGCCCGTCTTCGCCCGAGGTCTCCTGAACGTCCAGCGCCAACTGCAGCAGTGCGTCCGAATCCTGAAGACGATACGGGATTTCGATCATCGACCGCAGCAGCCATGGATTCGCATAGAACCCGGCGAAGTCGACCAGCGCAGTTCCACCCTCGAAGTCGGCGTGGGCGCCGTCCCGGAACTCCGAAGGTCCGTCCGACAAAGGCGACTTCAGGGCCGACATCAGCCACCATTCCGCGTCCTGGCCGGCCGCCTCGGCGAGGCTCGCATGCGCGAACGTCCTCGGCGCCTCTCGCCAGACACGAGGAGTTCCGCTCTTGCATCCCGATGCGACTTGCCGCACGGCTTTTTCCGGGATGAACCGCCCCGACATCTGAGCGTGGAGGGTGTCCCATGTGTAGACGTGCAGATGGTGCGGATTGGGGTCTTCCCCGCTCTCGTCGGCCCAGTCGTTCGGCACACTGACGAGGATACGTCCACCCGGCACGAGCAGTCTTTCGAATTCGCCCAGAAGCGCCTCGGGGTCGGGGACGTGCTCGAGCGTCTCGAAAGACAGGATGCAATCGAACGAGCCGCTCTGGTATCCGCCAAGCGCGGATGGAAGCTCGCCCACCTCGAAAGCGACCCGCCCGGAACCGTAATTGCAGCGCGCATACTCGACGGCGAACTCGCTCCCGTCCACACCCACGACTTCGCTTGCGCACGAGCGCATCGCGAGCACATGGGCCCCGTAGCCCATGCCGCATGCCGCATCCAGAACGCGATCTCCGGGCCGGATCAGGGAGGCCGCCCACTCGTACCGCACGATGTGTGCATCGGAACGGATGCCGGCTTCGCGCAGCATGTCCATGTGCAGATCGCGTTCGCGCAGCAGTCGCTCCAGGGGGAATCGCTCGCGGGAACGAGGCTCGACCGGCTCGAATACCGCGATCAATTCGCCGTCCTCGTCGCCGATCGTCTCGAAATCCGCGAAATAACAACTCGCCGGATGCTTCCGCCATCCGAGCCCTATGAGGGTGCTTTCGATCCGTCCGCGAACGGTCGTCCCTTCCGAGGAAAGCTGGCCGACGACTTCCGAACCGAACGTCGCGACCAGGACCAGGCGAGCGGGCAACTCACCGCTGGCCTCGACAGCCAGCCCTTCGATATCGGACGCGACCGACAGTGCCTTGGCATGCAGCCATGCATCGGCGCGCCCGCCGTCGCCGACCGGAAAGACCGTGCTCTTTTCGAGCAGGAAATCCAGATAGCGCTCGGCATCGCTGTCGATGCATCTCACCGATGCCACGCCCACCGCTTCCGCCACTTTCTCCGCTCGCTTGCGGAAGGCGACCGCTTGCAGGGCGCTCGATTCGTCGCTCATGCGACCTCCAGCTCGCATGAGGGCGCGATGTCCGCGACACCGCCGTACCACCGGACGAACCTGTTCATGGAGACCCTGAAGAACGCGGCCTCGTCGACCCAATGCAACGTCCGCTGATGCCCGGGCGAGAACGCCTGCTCCTCGGTCACGTACGGTTGAATCTCGTAGAACCCTTCGCCGAGGTTGCATTCGAATCTCATCGTGAACCGCAGCGTGTCGCCCTGACGGAAGCTGCGCGACCATACCGTATTGCCGGGATCGCCCATGGAGAGGTCGCGATTGAAGGTGCCGCCCGAATAGATCTTCACGCCTTCCTTGTTCCTGATCCGCACTCCGAGGTTGAGATTGGAAATGTCGTGCCTGACCAGACACTCCATGAGAATTTCCACGGTATCGCCCGGATAGAAGAGATCGCAGCGATTTCCTCCGCCGTCGCGTATGGACGTGGACAGGATCTCGACATCCATGTCGCCGAACGCCATCGTGCGCGACCGACCCGGGCGTTCGGTCTGATCCTCGCCGGGATGACTCTCCACGACGGCGTCGGCCGTCTTGCCCGCCAGATTGTCGAGGACGATCTTCGCATATGCGTTCTCCTCTTCGTGCAGAAGACGCCTGTACTCGAGCACCACCTCGGAGGACGCGCCGACCCGTTCGATCTTTCCGGACCGCAACAACACGGCGCGGTCCGTGAGCGTCCGGACGGTTTCCTGATCGTGAGACACGAACAGCAGCGTCCCGCCCGACGCCATGAATTTTTCGATGCGCGCATAACAGCGCTTCTGGAACAGCGCATCGCCCACCGCCAGTGCTTCATCCACGATGAGGATGTCCGGCTCGAGCTGGACCTGGACGGCGAACGCGAGCCTGACCAGCATGCCGGTCGAGTAAGTCTTGACGGGCTGGTCGACGAAGTCACCGATCGCGGCGAACTCCAGGATGCTGTCGAGACGTTCCTGGATCTCGGCGCGGGAAAACCCCAGGATGGCGCCGTTCAGAAAAACATTCTCCCGCCCCGTGAAGTCCGGATTGAAGCCCGAGCCGAGCTCGAACAGCCCCGCCATCCTGCCCGTCACCTTCACCGAGCCCGACGTCGGGGCGATGATTCCCGCGATCAACTGGAGCAGGGTGGATTTCCCGGCTCCGTTCATTCCGACGATTCCGACCGCCTCTCCCTTCCTGATTTCGAGGGTGATATCGCTGACCGCGTTGAACTCGGTGTAGAACGCATTCCTTCGCCATGAGGGAGGCAACAGCCGCGCCCCGGGCCGTCCGAGCAGGCCGCGCAGCGGGGGAATGAAGAACTGCAGCAACCGATCACTGGGCCGCTCGTAGATCTGATAGCTCTTGCCGACGCCCTTGAGTGAAATGGCGACTTCAGAGGACATCTGCGAAACCCTTCTTGACCTTCAGGAACAGGAGATAACCCAGGACGAACACGACACTCCCCATGAGGGTCGATTCGACTATCGTTCGCCAGCCCGGCAGAGTGCCCGTCAACACTGCGCCACGCATGCCTTCGATCGCCCCCGCGATGGGATTGAAAGCAACGATGAAGCGGAATTCATCCGGAATGGCGTCTGCCGGATAGAAAATGGGACTCAGGAACATCAGGGCGGACACGGCGATGGGAACCGCCTGCCCCAGATCGCGGACATACACTGCGATTCCGGACAGCGCATAGCACAGCCCGCCCGCGAGGAGCACGACTGGCAACAGCATCAGCGGCGCCAGCGCGATCGTCCATACGAACTCCCCGTACACGATCAGGATCGCGCATGCCAGCACCGCCAGACTGATGAATGCTTGCACGAGGGCGCTGATGACGACCATCATCGGCAGGACTTCGAGAGGAAAGATCGCTTTCTTGACCAGATTCTGGTGGCCCTGGATCAACGTGGTCGAGCGCTGGACGCATTCGGCGAAGAAATTGAACACCAGCAGGCCCGCGAACAGGGACAAAGAGAAGCCCGCCATCGAAGTGTCGTGGCCCCACCTCGATTTGAACACCACTCCGAATACGAAACTGTAGACGAGCAACATGCCGATCGGCACGACAAGAGACCAGAGCAGGCCGAGAGCAGAGCCGCGGTAGCGTGTCTCGATATCTCTCTTCGCCAACTCCCAGGTCAGCCCTGTTTTTTTTCCGAAGACCACGTTCTACTCCAGCTGTGCAATGTACGGTCGTGCATGCGGGCAGGCAGGCATGACCGCATGGCCGCCATTCCGGTGCGCGAATCCCCTATCGGAACCCGCGGACGCCCGACAGCGCGACGCAGATCGGTGTCGGCCGTCGATTTCGGCGATCTTTTCCGGACACAGCGCCACATTTCAGCGCCAAGTGTTCAGAGCGCGCCCTCGAGATCGCGGCGCAGGTCCTCCAGCGATTCCACGCCCACGCTCAAACGCACCAGGTCGTCATGGATGCCGAGCAGCGCGCGGCGTTCGGGCGGGATCGAGGCGTGGGTCATCACAGCGGGGTGGTTCACCAGCGACTCCACGCCGCCCAGCGACTCGGCCAGGGTGAACAGCTGCAGGCGCTCGCAGAACCGCTGCGCGCCGGGGTAGCCGCCCTTCACCCGCACCGAGACGATGCCGCCGAAACCGTCCATCTGCCGCGCGGCCAGCGCGTGGTGCGGGTGCGAGGCCAGACCGGGATAGATCACCTGCTCCACGCCCGCATGCGTCTGCAGCCATTCGGCCAGCGCCTGCGCGTTCTCGCAGTGCGCGCGCATGCGCAGGTGCAGGGTCTTCAGGCCGCGCAGCGCCAGGAAGCTGTCGAACGGCCCCTGCACCGCGCCCACCGAGTTCTGCAGGAAGGCCATCTGCTCGGCCAGTTCGGCGTTGTCGCCGACCACCGCCATGCCGCCGACCATGTCGGAATGGCCGTTGAGGAACTTGGTGGCCGAGTGCATCACGAGGTCGGCGCCGTGTTCCAGCGGCCGCTGCAGGATCGGCGAGGCGAAGGTGTTGTCGACCACCATCAGCAGGCCGTGCTTTTTCGCCACCGCGCTCACCGCCTGCAGGTCGACGATCTTGAGCATCGGGTTGGTCGGGGTTTCCACCCAGACCATGCGCGTGTTCGGCCGGATCGCGGCCTCGAAAGCGGCCGGGTCGGTCAGGTTGACGAAGCTGAAGTCCAGCCCCGCACTGCGCCGGCGCACGCGCTCGAACAGGCGGAAGGTGCCGCCGTAGACATCATCCATGCACACCACGTGGCTGCCGGTATCCAGCAGCTCGAGGATGGTCGAGGTCGCGGCCAGGCCCGAGGCGAAGGCGAAGGCGCGGCTGCCGCCTTCCAGCCCGGCCACGCAGCGCTCGTAGGCGAAGCGGGTCGGGTTGTGGGTGCGGGAGTACTCGAAACCCTGATGCACGCCCGGGCTGGACTGCGCATAGGTCGAAGTGGCGTAGATCGGCGGCATCACCGCCCCGGTGCTGGGGTCGGGCGCCTGACCGGCGTGGATGGCGCGCGTCCCAAGGCCCCAGTCGGCGCCGTCGTCCTGCGTGTGCATGTGCATGTAAATACCTGAATGGTTGGGGATTCTAGCAAATGCCCGGGGTCGGCCGAAGCCGGTCCGGGGCGTGGGACGCAGGCCCGACGGGCCGCCAGCCGGCTACTGCACGCGTCGGCGCAGCCAGTTCAGCAGGTCGATCCGGGTGATCAGGCCGAGGAAGCGCTCGCCGTCCATCACGATCGCCACATGGCCGCGGTCGAACACCGGCAGCAGGGCTTCGACCGGCGCGCGCACATCGAGGATGTCGAGCTTGCTGACCATCGCGGTGGACACCGGGTCGCGGAAGCGGGCCTCGTCGCCGTAGACGTGCAGCAGCACGTCGCTCTCGTCGAGGATGCCGACGATGCGCTCGCCGTCCATCACCGGCAATTGCGAGATCTCGTACAGCTTCATGCGCTGGTAGGCGGTGACCAGCAGATCCTTCGCGCCCACCACCACCGTGTCGCGCTGGGTGTAGGGGCGCAGGATCAGGTCGCGCAGGTCGCCGTGCGTCTGACGCTCCAGGAAGCCGTTGTCCAGCATCCAGTAGTCGTTGTACTGCTTGGACAGGTACTTGTTGCCGGTGTCGCAGACGAACACCAGCACGTTCTTCGGCGTGGTCTGCTCGCGGCAGTATTTCAGCGCCGCCGCCAGCAGCGTGCCGCTGGAGGAACCGCCCAGCACGCCCTCGCTGCGCAGCAGCTCGCGCGCGGCCAGGAAGCTTTCCTTGTCGGTGATCGCGTACGCCTTCTTCACCCGTGTGAAGTCGGAAATATCCGGCAGGAAATCCTCGCCGATGCCCTCCACCATCCAGCTGCCGGACTTCTCGCTGAGCGTGCCCTCGTTGATGTATTCGGTGAGGATCGAGCCCACCGGATCGGCCAGGATCAGCTCGGTCTGCGGCGAATGCTCGGCGAAACAGCGCGACAGGCCGGTCATCGTGCCCGAGCTGCCGCAGCCGAAGACGATGGCGTCCAGCCCGCCGACCGTGGCCATCTGGCGCAGGATCTCCGGGCCGGTGACGTGCTCGTGCGCGGCAGGGTTGTCCGGGTTGCCGAACTGATTGACGAAGAACGCGCCCGGGGTCTCCTCGGCGATGCGCTTGGCCATGTCCTGGTAGTAGTCCGGATGGCCCTTGGCCACGTCCGACCGGGTCAGCACCACCTCGGCGCCCATTGCCTTGAGGTTGAAGATCTTCTCCCGGCTCATCTTGTCCGGGACCACCAGCACCAGTTTGTAGCCCTTCTGCTGGGCCACCAGCGCCAGGCCGATGCCGGTGTTGCCCGCCGTGCCTTCCACCAGCGTGGCGCCGGGCTTGAGCTCGCCGCGGCGCTCGGCCGCCTCGATCATGCGCAGGCCGATGCGGTCCTTGATCGACCCGCCCGGGTTCTGGCTTTCGAGCTTGAGGTAGAGGGTGCAGGGCCCGGTGTCGAGCCGTCGGGCGCGGACCACCGGGGTCTCGCCGATCAGCGCGAGGACGGAATCGTGGACGGTTGCTGGAGTCGCCATGCCTGACCGCTCGTAGTCGGAAAGTCGGCGATTATCGCATTGGCGGCGCGCCGTGATCGTGCGGCGGGTACCGCCTGCGAGACAGGGCCTTGCGTCACGACGCCGCGGGCAGCACCCGGCGTTGCGGACGCGACTGCCCCGGATGCCCCAAATGCCTTGGGGTGGGTGGCACGAGGCAGATGGGACGCGCGGCGCGCCTGAACGGCAGAAGGGGTAGTCCGCAGAGTGATCCGGAGGCCGGAGGCATTCGCCGGTGTGGCGAATGGTGCAGCCGCGGACAACCCGGCAGGCAAGGCGGGAGACCGATCCTGCGGCAGCGGCTTCGCGGCTCCGGCTGCAGGGCCCGCCTCCACCTCCGCACCCGGCCCGTCCTGCGCCGGCTTGGGCGCCACGGACCAGGTGCATGTGTGGGGGGGAGGTCGGTCAGTGGGTCAGTTGGTCGTACATCCTGAGCAGACGATCCTTGGCCGCCAGCTTCTCGCGCTTCATCTGGCCGAGCCTGGTGTCGTCGATCGGCAGCACGCCGAGCTCCGCGTCGAGAACCTTCTTGTCCAGCTCCTGGTGATGATGGAACAACTGCCGGAACTCGGTGTTGCTCTTCATCAGTGCTTCGATTTCGCTCTGGGGATGGCCTTCGAACATGGCGTTCTCCTCACTGCAGGTTGGGCGGCACGGGACGGCCCCGGCCGCAGGACGGCCCCATCCGGACAACACCGCACTGGGCGGCAGCCATCGGGGCGGACAAGCCCGCCGGCCGGCACGGCCGGAGGCGGAAAGGGATGAGACGAGCACGCACCGCACACGCCACAACGCGTCGGCCCCTGCGGGCGAGAGGCGGCATGCGGATGGCGGGTCGTGTGTCTGCGCCACCGGTGGTGACCACGGCGGCAGTCGCGCTGCCCTGCCTGGCGGCTGAGCGGCACGGCCAGGAGCGAGGCAGGACATCGGTTCGATGGGAACCGTGGGATGGGCAGGGCGCGATGAAAACGGTGCGACGGAGGCGACGGCGCCCGGAGGCGACGATGGCCGGGGGCGGTGGAACCTGAAACCAGACGGGCGATGCGCTCGGGGCGACCGCCCGCAACACGCTTGCGGCGGCATCCTCCCGGGTCGGATCGTGAC
>ERZ1066122.1329-NODE-1329-length-20376-cov-26.374293_pt1 | contig 20376 bp, 12 predicted proteins | sample MGYA00382769_ERZ1066122 | MGnify/ENA primary metagenome ERZ1066122 (study PRJEB33369, sample SAMEA5778352) | biofilm metagenome | biome: Industrial cooling water; feature: Water cooling tower basin; material: Biofilm | place: United Arab Emirates | collected... | reverse complement strand
CTGCCGAGCCTGATTCCGGACCTGTGCCGGACTTGCAGCGCCCCTCGGCAGAGGGAGCGCGCATTGTATCGCTTTCTCGCGATGGAGAGATGACTGGGGGCCGGCTGCAGGCCTGAGTGCCGCTTGGGTACTGCCCGGTGCGGGCGGGCAGGGGGCGATATGGGCGGGGCGGGCCCGCCTGTGGCCCGATGCCGCAGTGATCCGACACCGATCCCGGCAAACGAGACGGTTTCGGGCCATCATCCGGAGACCGGCACGACGCGCGCAGGACGTATATCCGGAAGGACACGCCGCACAGCCGCTCCAGACCGAGACTGGCCGGGCAGTGGAGGCGGTGCCGGCGGCCGCAGGCCCGGCAGGCACCGGAATGGCGACAGGGAGGCAGCAATGCAGACGGGACAGGGCAAGGCGACGGGCGGCATCCGCGGCGCGGAGGTGCCCACACCCTCGCTGGAAGTCAGCGACCCGATGACGGCGGCGACGGACGGACGCCTGCCCGCGGACGAGCGCGACGCCCTGCCCGCGCGCAGATGCGCGGCGCGCGCGGTCCTTGTACACGTGGCGCCTGCCCAAGCTCGGCCTTCATGGATTCCGTCTTCGCAGTTTCATACCGACAGGCTGCGCATCGACAGCTTTCGCATCGACAGGGAGGACTCATGAACACCATCCGCAAGATCGGCTTCGACGACCTGGTCCACATGCTGGAGGCCTGGCAGCCGCAGCGACGCATCGACGCCTTCCACGTGCACCACACCTGGCGGCCCCGGCACCGCGATTTTCGCGGTCTGTCCACCATCGAGGCGATGCGCCGCTACCACATGCGCGAGATGGGCATGCGCGACATCGCCCAGCACCTCACCATCGACCCCGAAGGCGGCATCTGGACCGGCCGCGCCTTCGACCTGCCGCCGGGCAGCGCCCGCGGCCACAACGGCAACAGCCGGCGCGGACCGTTCATGATCGAGATGGTGGGCGATTTCGACGAAGGCCAGGATGTCTTCGCGGGCAATCAGAAGCGCATCGCGCAGGCGGTGGCCGCTGCGGTGCTGGACAAGTTCGGCCTGGATGTCAAAGCGCTGCGTTTCCACAACGAGCTTGGTCCCAAGACCTGCCCGGGCAGTGGCATCGACCTGAAGTCTTTCCGCGCCGATGTGACGGCATTGCTGAAGGCGGGCGGGCCGCCGCTGTCGCGGCTGTCTGATGCGCGCATGCCCGCGGCCGAGGCGCGCGCCTGGGTCGCGGTGTCGCGCGACGGCGACGCCGACCCGCGCTCCATCGCGCTGGAAGCTGCCGGCGCGGAGCCCCCGGAAGACGAAGCCGCGGGCCATGTGATGGAATACATCGCCGATGGCCTGGAGCGTGGTCTGGAACCGGCGACCGTCTACGACGATGGCGACGGTGCGCGCGGTGCCGGGCTTCCGCCGTTCGATACCGCCACGCTGCTGCCTTACGTCATCAACCTCTCGCGCGGCGTGCTGTCCGGCGAAGGCAGGATTTCGAGCGGCTCGGGCGAGGACGGTCCGGGCGGCGATGGCGGTTTCGTCTGCACTCGGTCTTCATTGCGCGCCATTGTCGAGCGCCACCTGCCGGCCTACATCGCGCAGTGCCGCGCCGAAGGCCGCACGCCGCGGCTGATGTTCTACGCCCACGGCGGCTTGGTGCGCGAATCGGCGGCCTTGAAATACGCACAGGCAATGGCGCCGTGGTGGCTGGCGCATGGCGTGTACCCGATCTTCTTCATCTGGGAATCCGGCCTGCTGGAAACCATGCTGCCGTCCTGGGCCACCCATCGCGGCGCGCCGGCGGCGCCGCGCGGACTGACCGACACTGCGCTGGAGTGGGGCACGCAGCTGCTGGCGCGCAGGGTGTGGGCACGGATGAAAAAACATGCCATGGATGGTTCGACGCCAAGCATCGAGAGCCAGGACGGCAAGCCCGGTGGCGCATGGCTGTTCGCCGAGCTGCTGAAACCGCTGCTCACCGCCACGCACGAGCTGGAGTTGCACGCCATGGGTCACAGCACGGGCCCGATCCTGCTCGCGAAATTCATGCCGCTCTTGATGGACGCCGGGGGCGTTTTCCCCGGACGCGAATTCCGTACGCTGAGTTATCTTGCGCCGGCCATTCGTACCGACACGTTCACTGCACTCGTGCGGCCGCGGCTGGAAGCCGCCGACAACGTGCCCGGTATCCGCGCTTTGCGCATGTACACCATGACCGATGGTGCGGAACGACGCGATGATGTGATCGGGATCTACCGCAAATCCCTGCTTTACTACGTGCGAAACGCATGTGAAGACGACACGGGAGGGAAGATTCTCGGCCTTGCCCGCGATCTGGTTGCAAATGCTGGCTTGCGGCAATTTTTCGGCAATATCGAAAAACAACCGACTCGGCTTTCGTATCGTAGCGATGATGGACGTATCGGCGTGGAGTTCTCGCCCGAACATGATTCGGGTGTGCGCAATCCATTGACCAGTGCGGTTGAACACGGCTGCTTCGACAACAATGCCGATACCCTGTTTGCGGTGATCGCTCATGTGCTGGGCAGGCAGGTGGCGCAGACGGTTGCCGGCGGCGAGCAGCAGTTCCCGTCGGGCAGGGACTTCAAGGACTGCAGCATCTGGGGCAAGCGTGAGAGGAATGAAGAGAATCGCGCGTTGTCAGGTGAATTCGTTGGCGGCTGCCCATGCTGTTCCTGCAGCGGTGGACAGATGCAGGGTCCGTCGGAGCATTTTGGCGATGACGCCGAGCCGGCGGACGATGATCGCGATGATGCGTCAGCTGATGACATTGACGGCAATGACGGCAGTGCTTCCTCGGGAACGGGCGGCAGCAGCGGTTCCGGCGGCGGCCGTCGTCGCCCCGTCCGGCGCGCGCTGTGCATCGGCATCGATGCCTATGCCCGTCAGCCGCTGAGCGGCTGCGTGGCTGACAGCCGGCGGTGGGAGAAAACATTGCGTTCACAGGGGTTCGAGGTGAAGCGCATCGCCGATGCCGAGGCTACGCGTGCGGGCATGCTGCGTGGTCTGCGCGATCTGATTGCCGGTGCCCGCGACGGCGATGAGCTGGTCTTCCAGTACGCCGGCCACGGCAGCCAGGTGGAGGATCTCTCGCGCGATGAGGACGATCAGCTGGACGAGGTGTTCCTGCCCTTCGATTTCGACAGCGGCGCGTTGCTGATCGACGACGACTTCCACGTCGAAACCCTGCGTCTGCCGCCCGGCGTGCACCTGACCCTGTTCATGGATTGCTGCCATTCCGGCAGCAACAGCCGGGTGGCGTCGGTGCCGCGCGCGCGTGGCGACGCCCGCCCGCGCTTCCTTCGCCTGGAGGAGGCCGAGGTGGAGCGCTACCTTGCCGCCCGCAGCCGCATCGGCGCACGCGCGATACGCAGGCGCGGGGTGGATGCCGAACGCGCGCCCCCGGGCGTGGTGCACTTCGCCGCCTGCCTCGACCGCGAGTTCGCCTGGGAAAGCGGCGGGCAGGGCGACTTCACCCGCATCGCCTGCGGCCTGCTCGCACGCGCCCGGCGCGGCGGGTGGGACAATGCCCGTTTCATGCAGACCGTGCAGGCGGCGTTCGACAAGGAGTTCGACGGCCGGCCGCGGCAGCGCCCGCAGCTGCTGTCGCCGGCGGCGGGACTGGATGCGCGGCGCCTGCTGGGCGATGCCTGATCCGCCCGCCGCCAGGCACCCGCCACGCATCACGCACATGGACCGTCACGCGAGAGCTCACCCATGCCCACATCGTCCCGCCCCGCAGCACCTCCACAGGCCATGCACTGGCCGTTCGAGATCCACACCTCGCTCGGCCGGCGGCCGGTGGCGCGGCTGGCGCTGCCGGACCGCGCCATGCCGCCCTACCGGCACCTGCGCGTGTACGCGCAGGACCCCAGCCTGCGCCGCGAGGACGCCGCGGTGTACACCGTGTCCGTGCCCTACGAGCCACTGCGTCCGGGCCCGGAAGGCGCGGTGCTGGTGGTCGAGGACCTGGACAACGACAGCCAGGCGATGCACGCGCCGGTGGATCTGGAGCAGCCGGCGTTGCTGATGGAGCGCGGGCTGTCGCCCAGCAGCACCAACCGTAACTTCATGCAGCAGATGGTCTATGCGGTGGGCATGGAAACCTATCAGGCCTTCGTGCGCGCGCTCGGTCGCGACCCCGGCTTCGGGCCGCTGGGGGGGCGCGGCGCGCGCGACGGCCGCCTGCGCGTGCAGCCGGCGGCATTCATGGACGCCAATGCCTATTACGACCGTGACAGTGGCACGCTGAAATTCGGCTACGCGCGTGCCGAAGCCTTCGCCAAGGGGCCCAGCCAGCCCGGTGCGCTTGTCTACACCGCGCTGTCGCGCGAGATCGTGGCGCACGAGATGAGCCATGCGTTGCTGGACGGGTTGCGCCCCAATTTCATGCGACCCACCCATCGCGATGTGTCCGCGCTGCACGAGGGGTTTTCCGACCTGGTCGCGGTGTTCCTGCGCTTCGCGCAACGCGAGATGGTGGAACGCGCCATCGAGCGCCGTCAGGGCGACCTCAAGGATGACCTGCTGGTCTCTGTGGGGCGGGAGTTCGGGTTCACCCTGATCGACGGCGCCAACCCGCTGCGCACCGCCATCGTCACCAATGGCCCCGACAAGCCGGTGCCGGACGATCAGTTGTACGCCCATCACGAGGAGGAGCATGACCTGGGCGCGGTGCTGCTGTCGGCGGTGTTCGATGCCTTCTGCGAAATCTTCCACCGCAACACCGACCAGGTGCGCGGCTCGCTGGCGCCCTATCAGGGGCGGCTGTCGCAGGAGGGCGTGCACTGGCTGGCCGGGCAGGCCTCCAAGCTGGCGCGCAAGTTCCTCAACATCGTCATCCGCGCCATCGACTATTGCCCGCCCATCCACTGCAGCTTCGGCGAGTACCTGCGCGCGGTGATCACCGCGGATTACGACCTGGTGGGCGACGACGGCGCGATGTACCGCGAGGCGATCATCGCCTCGTTCCGGCGCTTCGGCGTGACCGTGCCGGACGTGCCTACGCTCAGTGAGGAAAGCCTGCTGTGGCGACAGCCCGCCACCGGCCCCATCGTGATCCCGGAGCTGCAGTTCCGGCGCCTCGGCCTGACCTTCATCGGTGGCTATTGCGACTGGCCCACCGACGACGACGGCGCCACCGTGCGCCGCGCCGCGCAGGCCCTGGGCGAGGCCATCTGCACGCCGCAGCATGCGCACGAGTTCGGGCTGGTGGAGGCCGGCGGCGCGTTCCGGGTGCCGCGCATCCTGTCGCTGCGCACCCTGCGCCGGGTGTCCTTGCGCGGGGACGTGGCCTTCGACCTGGTGGCCGAGGTGGTGCAGAAGTGCAAGGTGCGCGAGGGCTGGTTCCTGGGCGGCGCCACCGTGGTCATTTCTTCCGAAGGCGAAGTGCGCTACGCCGTGACCAAGCACGTGGACAGCAAGCGCCGCCTGGCCGAGCAGCGCCGCTGGCTGCGCTCACAGCCGAAAGACGTGCAGGACGCGGCCTGGCACGAGCACTCCGTCGCCTCGGCGCGGCTGCAGCGGCGGGTGCATTGCCGGCGTTGAGGGGCACAGACGCACGTGCATCGGTGTGTGCGCATGCGCGTAAGCGAGGCGCCGTGGGGCTCGGGCCGTCGTGCGGGAAGGGCGCTCCTTGCTTCGCAGCCAGGCTCAGTCCAGGAATTGCCGGCTGGCGACGTCGTACCACGCAGTGCAGAGCCGCTGCTGGGCCACGACCGCGGCGGCCCCACCCACCCAGATCCTGCCGCGCGGGGTGTCCGTGGGTGTGTCGTAGGCGCTGCGATCGAACGCCGCCACGCCGATGCACCAGCGCAGTCGGGTGGGCGTCACATGCTCTGGCAACTGGGTGATGGATTCATCGTTCAGTTCGGCGCCCGGTGCCAGTTCGAGGACCAGCGGTGCCTGCTGCCGCCGCGTATCGTCCGACGGCGGCGGCACGGCGATGTGCGCGAGCGTGACCGAGCCACCCGTCTCGATCTCGATCCGTGCTTGGCCCACCGGGCCCGGCGCGTACACCGCGCCGGCACGCTCGCCGTACAGGCCGCGATCGAACACCGCCAGCGCCTGCTCCGCGCCGTCGTTGCGCAGCCGATAACGCACATACACGGTGCGCGCATCTTCGGAATGGAACAGCTCTGCCTGCAGCAGGGCGGTGGAGGCGGGGCCGAGCGCGAGACTGCGCTCGGACAGGGGGTGGCGGGACGTGTTGGTCATGGCCTCGGTGCCGGGAGCGGGTGTGGAGTCGGGGGTGGGCGTGGCGACGCAGCCACACAGCACCGTCGCCAGTGCGGCGGCTGCGGCGAGCGTGGCGGACGGACGCGCCATGCGTCGATTCATCGACGCATGGCCGGGCCGGTCACGGCCTGGGGTTCGATCTCGGGAGTCGGCGGCGGCGCTGTGTCCTGCTGCAGCCGTGCCGCTTCCCGCGCGCCCTCGCGCGCGAAGTCGGCAGCCATCGGGTCCTGTACGCGCATCTGGCGGATCGCGTCGTTCAGCCCGGCCTGGTTTCCGGACTCGACCGCCCGCGTCATCGACTCCAGGTGCGGGTCCTGCACTATCCCGCCGACGGCATTGGCCGTGCCAGGTGCGACCAGCGCATCCGCGCTCACCGTGTAGTTCTGGCGCAACGGCAGGCCCATCTCGGCGCGCAGGCCGTTTTCGGTGAACGCCGCCGGGTTGTCGCGGGTGGGAGCGGTGGCCGGGTCGTTGTCGAAGTCGAAAGGCACGCCGGTGTTGGGCTTGCCCACCGCCTGCCGCTCGGAGTTCGGAACGGTGTTCTTGTCCGGCCCGCTTCCCGTGTACACCCCGTCCTGGATGCTGCCGTTGGCGATGTCCTTGCCGTGCGACAGTTCGTGGTAGAGCACGACCGCCGGCGCGGAGAAGCTGTCGCTGTGGAAACTGGGGTTGTAGGACACGTTGACGTTTTCGCCAGGGCCGGACAGTGCCGTGCCATCGGGCTGGGTCTGCAGCAGTGCGTTGCCGGTGACCGGTGCGGCGAAGCCGTTGGCCTCGTTCTGCAGCTCGGAAATCGTGATGCTGTTGCCCTTGCCGGCAGCGGGGTCGGCGATCCGGTCCAGTTCGGCCAGCATCTGCCGGCCCACGGGTGAGCTGCGCATCATCTCCAGGTCCGCCTCGGTCCACTGCCGGAACGCGTCGCTGCCCTGGACGGTCACGCTGTTGCCGACGCTGGCGGACATCTCCACCTCCACCACGTCGTTGCGCGCCCCGCGCCCCGCGGTGATGGTGTCCTCGCCCGCCTGGCCGTAGACCTTGTCGCGCCCGGAGCGGTTGTCCACGGTGTCGGCCCCGGCGCCGGTGTAGACCGTGTCGCGGCCACGGTCGCCGCGCAGCGTGTCGTCGCCCAGACCGCCGGAGAGCACGTCGTTGCCGGTCCCGCCTTCCAGCGTGTCGTTGCCGCGCCCGCCTTCCAGATAGTCGCGGCCGCGCCCGCCGCGGAGGATGTCGTTGCCGTCGCCGCCGTAGACCACGTCGTTGCCGTTGCCGGCGTCGATGGTGTCGTTGCCGCCGTTGCCGAACACATCGTCGCGGCCGCCGCGGGTCTGGATGGTGTCGTCGCCGAGCCCGCCGTCCACGCGGTCGCGGCCGCGGCCGGTGACGATGGTGTCGTTGCCGTCGCCGCCGCGCACGTCCATGTCCACGCGCACGTTGTCGGCGGCCTGCACGATGTCGTTGCCGTCGCCGGTGCGCACTGCCAGCTTCTGGTCCTGCGAGAGGGTGATCTGGTAGGGCTGGCCGTTGACCTGCACTTCCAGCATGCCGTTCCTGCGTTGCGAGACCTGCACGTTGTCGTTGCCGGCGCCGGTGCCGATCACCAGCACGTCCGCGAACTGATCGCCCTGCGGGATGCGCTCGCGCGAGATCACGATGTCGCCCTGGCGATGCAGCTCCTGGCTGACGATGGGCTTGCCGTCAGCGGTCTGGCTGAAGCTGGGTGCGGGAGCGCCGATCGGGACCGTGCCGCCATCGAGAACGATGGGGGTGGGCGGAGCGGGCGCCGCGGAGGGGGAGCCTTGCGGTGCGGTGGACGCCATGGGGTGAGCCTCGTCTGGTCGCGGTGCCGGCGATGCGGGCGGATGCCGCCCACGGATGCGAAGGCAGCATGGGCGCAGCCTAGCAGACCGGCCCGCGGCACTCCGCGTCCCGCCCATCGGATGGCGGGCTGGCGGCGCAGTTCCGGCCAGACTGGTTCAGCGTGCGTTTTTTGGCAGGGATTGCTGGCGGGGATTGCCGACAGGCGCTCCCGAGAGGCGCTCCCGGCGGTCGCTTGCGGCAGACGTCCTGCGGCGGTTTTCATCGACCGTCGGATCGCTCTTGTCCCGGCCTTCCCCCGCCCTTGGCGGAGTGTTTCAGGGGGGCTCCCAACACACACCGCCGGTCACGCCGTGTGTGTCGTTCGGCTCACTTCAACAACACGTACTCGCCGTCCTTGCCCCAGCGCGGGGTGTCTTGGTCGAGTTTCAGGCAGGGCGTGCCGCCGCAGGAGGTGACATTCGCCTTGGCCATCGCTTCGGCCATTTCCGCCTCGACCTCGGCGGCGGCGGTGCGATCGCGGGCCTGCCGATAGGCGGCGTGCTCGAAATAGAGCAGCCCCGCGCCGCCGAGCAGCAGCAGGCCGATCGAGGCGAAGGCGACCCATTGCGCCCTCCGGTACGCACGCTGCAGTCCCGAGACCAGCGCGGCCTGCTCGGCGCGCAATTGTTCGCCGGTCGCGCCGGCGTGCCTGGCGGCATCCTGCAGCGCGTCGTCGAACTGGCGCACGCCGTTGCCCAGTGCCTGCGATATCGTACGCTCGACCTGCTCGCGCAGGAGACGGTCGGCTTGTTGCGCCTGCCCCTGCAGCGACTGCTGACTGCGTTCCACCTGCTGCTGCAGCGCCGCGGCCGTACGCGCGTGCTGTTCGGCCGCGGCCGTGGCGTTGCGCTCCAGGGTTTCGGCCAGCAAGGCATAGCGCTTGGTGACTTCGACGAGTCGGGCGTAGGCATCTTCCTGCATGGCGATGGTCCAATGTGGGTGGGGGTAGAACGGTCGCGGTGCTGATGCGATGCGGTGTCGCGTCCCGGGTCGCGGATCGGGCGGGCGGTCGCGTGGTGCATGGCGCGACCTATGCTGTTGCAAACCGGCACATGCGGCAAGGCGCAGCGGCCATCGCCATGCTGCCGAAGCCCGCTGCTCCGGTCGGCTGCGCAACGGCGTGAAACACGCGCCTGCTGCGTTGCAGCGTGACCTGTGGCGCATTGACGGGCTGCGCATGGGGCGGAACGATGGCCGGCTACGTCCCTGGGAGCCGCCCCGTGCCTGCATCGTCCTCCGCTGCGCCTCTTGCCTGTCTGTCTTCGCATTCAGTGCGCCGTTGCGCCGGGGGGCGGGCGCACCGCGCTGCGGTTGCTTGGTCCCGCCTGCTGCCGGCGCTGCTGCTGGTGCCGGTATTGGCCTTCGCGCAGGCGAATCCACCATCCACCGGCTACCGCACCCCGGTGCCGGAACTGCAGGCCATCGTCGACGCACCGCGTTGGCCGCAGCTCACGCTCGGGCCGAAGCGCGACATCGCCGCCATGGTGCGCACGCCGGAGCTGCCGTCGATCGCGACCGTGGCCGAGCCCGAGCTCAAGCTGGCCGGTCTGCGCATCAACCCGCGCACCTATGCACCCAGCCGTTTCAGCTTCGGCAGCGACCTCTGGCTGATGGACGTGAACACCGGTGCGGAGCGGAAGATCGAAGGCCTGCCGCAGCCGCTGTCGATCGCCGGGATCGCCTGGTCGCCCGACCAGCGCTGGATCGCGGTCAACCAGCAGGAGCCCAGCACCGGCGTCAACACGGTGTGGCTGGTCGATGTGGGCGCGGCCAAGGCACGCAGGCTGCTGGACCGCCCGCTCAACAGCGTGCGCATCGGCCTGACCTGGATGCCCGACAGCCGCCATCTGCTGCTCGGCCTGCGCACCGGGCAGGGCGGCCCGCCGCAGCCCTCGCCGGTGCCGGCTGGCCCCGCGATGCAGGAAACCCGCGGCGGCGGCACCGTGCGCCAGCTGCGCACCTACCAGGACATGCTGCGCAACGAGGACGACGCGCGCACGCTCGAGCATTACCTGCGCGTGCAGCCGGCGCTGGTGGGCGTGGACGGCACGCTGCGCGAGATCGGCAAGCCCGACCTCTACGTCGACCTCTCGCCTTCGCCCGACGGCAAACACCTGCTGGCCCAGCGCCTGCGCCGGCCGTTCTCCTACGTGGTGCCGTGGAGCTTCTTCCCGCGCACCGCCGAGGTGCTGGCGCTGGACGGCAAGCGCCTGCATACCGTCGCCGAGCTGCCGCTGTTCGAGGGCCTGCCCAGCGGCAACGATGCGGTGACCACCGGCCCGCGCCGCATCGACTGGCGCAGCGACGCGCCGGCCACCCTGGTCTGGGCCGAAGCCCAGGACGGCGGCGACCCGTCGAAGGACACGGCCGTGCGCGACCACGTGCTGATGCAGGCCGCGCCGTTCGATGCCGCGCCGCAGGTCCTGGCGAAGCTGGGCTACCGCTATGCCGGCGCCACCTGGGGCCGCGGCGACCTGGCGATGGTGGCCGAGTACTGGTGGAAGACCCGGCAACTGCGCAGCTGGCGCGTGGCGCCCGACGCGCCGCAGACCGCGGCGAAGCTGCTGTTCGAAGGCTCCACCCAGGACCGCTACAACTCCCCCGGCGATGTGGTGCTCACGCCCGGCGCCGACGGCTTCCGGCGCATGCTGATCGCGCCCGACGGCGACAGCGTCTACTTCATCGGTGACGGCGCTTCGCCCGAAGGGGACCGCCCCTTCCTCGACCGCTGGAACCTCGCCACCGGCGAGAAGACCCGGCTGTTCCGCTCCGAGGCGCCGACCTACAGCGAAGTGGCCGCGGTGCTCGACCCCGCCGCCTCGCAGCTGCTCATCACCCGGCAGAGCCCGACCGAGCCGTTGAACTACTACCGCGTCGACCTGGCGGCGGTCGATGGCGCGTCGCGGGCGCTTACCGCATTCCCGCATCCCACGCCGCAGTTGAAGGACGTGAAGAAGGAGCAGATCCGCTACACGCGCAAGGACGGCGTGGAGCTGACCGCCGACCTCTACCTGCCGCCCGGCTTCACGCCCGGCCGCGATGCGCCGCTGCCGCTGCTGATGTGGGCCTACCCGGCCGAGTTCAAATCCGCCAGCGACGCCTCGCAGGTCAGCGGCTCGCCCTATCGCTTCAATTTCGTCAGCTTCTGGGGGCCGCTGCCGTTCCTCGCCCGCGGCTACGCGGTGCTGGACGACCCGACGATGCCGATCGTCGGCGAAGGCGACGCCGAGCCCAACGACACCTACCTGCCGCAGCTGATCTCCAGCGCCGAAGCCGCCGTGGACGAGGTCGTGCGCCGCGGTGTGGCCGACCGCGAACGCATCGCCATCGGCGGGCATTCCTACGGTGCGTTCATGACCGCCAACCTGCTCGCGCACACCCGCCTGTACAAGGCCGGCATCGCACGCAGCGGCGCCTACAACCGCACGCTCACCCCGTTCGGCTTCCAGGCCGAGGAGCGCAACTACTGGGCCGCGCAGGACACGTATCTGAAGATGTCGCCGTTCAACTACGCCGACCGCATCCAGGACGCGCTGCTGCTCATCCACGGCGAGGAAGACAACAACTCCGGCACCTTCCCGATCCAGAGCGAGCGCATGTTCGCCGCGGTCAAGGGCCTGGGCGGCACCGCGCGCCTGGTGATGCTGCCGAAGGAAAGCCACGGCTACCGCGCCCGCGAATCGATCCTGCACATGCTGGCCGAGACCGACGCGTGGCTGGAGGAGTTCGTGAAGAACGCCGCACCTGCCGCCGCGCAGGGCGAAGCGAGTGCCGCGGCATCGCCCACGGTCGAGCGCGCCGGGCGCCCGCGTCGCGCCGCAGGCGGTTGAGCCCCGGGCTGCGGGTAGCATCCGGCCCGCAGCCGCTCACTTCCGTGCCTTGCGCCTTGCGGGGTGCGGGCGCAGTGGCGGGGGCGGGCTGCACGCGGCCGTGTCCGCGGGTGGGCGGGCGTCACCGTTTCGGGGCATCATCGGAGCCCGCCGCCGTTCGATCGCGGCCGCGACGGCGGTGGATGCGGGCCGCGCCGCCGCGTGCACCCCATGCGGCCCGCGCCGGCACCGTCCTCGCATCGCCCTGGGCGGCCGCCACGACAAGGAGATCCGTCATGTCCCGTACCGTCTGCCTGTCCGTCCTCTCCGCCCTGGTGTTCGCCGCGGCGCTCCTCGCGCCCAGGCCCGCGCAGGCGGTTCCGTTCATCCTGTCCGATGCAGAGGCGGGCTACGTCTGCGACTTCAGCATGGCCGGTGCCGTGATCTACTACCGCGCCCATGGCAACACCTACCTGTACACCTGCGATGGCAACTCCTGGGTCATCAGCGGCATGCTGTAACCCCATGCGCCCCAGCGTCGGCCGTGCGTGGCAGGCGCTGCGGCGTCCTTTCTTCCTTTCCGCTCCCGACGATGCCGGTGCGGCCCGCCCAGGCCCGCGCCCATGTGCCTGATCGCCGTCGCCTGGCGGGCTCACCCGCGCTGGCGTCTCGCACTTGCGGGGAACCGCGACGAGTTCCACGCCCGTCCCACCCTGCCGCTGGCGCCGTGGGAGGACGATGCGCGCATCGTCGGCGGCCGCGATCTGGAGCACGGTGGCGGCTGGCTGGCGCTGCGCGGCACGCGGCTGGCGGCGGTGACCAACGTGCGCCGGCTGCCGCCGCCCGAGGGCCGCAGCCGCGGCGAGCTGGTCGCCGAGTTCCTGCGCCACGACGCCCCCCTGCAGGCGAGCCTGTCCGCGCTCGATGCCCGGGCCGCGCAGTACCGCCCCTTCAACCTGCTGCTGCACGACGGCGACCGCCTGGCGCTCACCACCAATCTGCCCGATCCGCATCCATCGCCTGCGGGCGGGGCCGTGCCACTGGATCGGGCGGCCGCAGGCGATGCGGGCCGTCTGCTGCGGGATGCCGTCGACGCGGATGCCCACGACGCGGATGCCCACGCAGATGCCGCCGTGGACCGCCGCCGCTTCGCCCTGCGCAGCCTCGGTCCCGGCATCCATGGCCTGTCCAATGGCGCCCTCGACGCGACCTGGCCGAAGACCGCCCGGCTGCAGTCCGCGCTCGCCGCCTGGCTGCGCAGCCCCGGCGCCGCACAGGAGGCCCCCGATTTCGCCCCGCTGTTCGACGCCCTGTCCGATACCACCCGGGCTCCCGATGACGCGCTGCCGGACACCGGCATCGGTCTCGAGCGCGAACGCTGGCTGTCCTCCGCGTTCATCCAGAGCCCGCTGTACGGCACCCGCGCCAGCACGGTGGTGCTGATCGCCGACGACCACGCCCTGATCCACGAGCGCCGCTACGGGCCCGAGGGTGTCTTCCAGGGCGAGACCCGCCTGCGCATTCGCGGCTGACTGGCCTGCCGTCACGGCGTCGCCCGAGCCGAAGCGCACGGAGCTGCGCGTATGGACCCGCGCCCACGGACCCGCGCGCTGCATGGATCCGTCCATCCGGCGCCGTGCGTGTGCCGGAGCGTGATTGGTGCCTCCCCGGCGTGCGGGCGGGGCGTGCGCGATGCGGATCCGGTGTCTTCGAAACAATGGCCCGTCTTTCGCATTGACAGGGTCTCCACCCGACCAGATGCTCGGGCCCTCCGCGACCGTGCGCGGACAGCTCAGGGAAGGAGCCCATGGATGCGCATCGCCCAACGCGGCATCCCGCTCCGCGTCGCAGCGCCGGTCACGCGTCCGCAGGCACGCCGCGCGCGTTGGTCGCGGCATCCGTCGAACGCGCTCCGCGCGGGGCGTCTGCAGCCCATCCGTCGAATCCTTCGAATCCTTCGCGCCCCCACGCATCGGGAGCGCCGTTGACTCATGCCCGTCGTGCCCGCACCGGCCTGCGCGTCGCCGCGCGCCGATGCCCGCGCGTCGCCCCGCACGCCTGCGCACGACGCGCATCCCATCGTCCATCGCCACAGTTCGCACTCAGGGGGAGTCCATCCACATGCCGAAACGCCGACCGAAGACCCAGCCGTTCACCGTCGCCGACTATCTGCTGACCCGGCTCAAGCAGCTCGACGTGGATCACGTGTTCCAGATCCCCGGCGATTACGTCAAACACTTCACCCAGGCGCTCGAACACTTCGACGGCATCCAGACCATCGGCGCCGCCAACGAGCTGGATGCCGCCTACGCGGCGGATGCCTACGCGCGCACCCGCGGGCTGGGCGCGGTCTCGCTGCAGTTCGGCGTGAGCAGCTTCAGCGCGTTGAATGCCTTCGCGGGTGCCTGGGTGGAGCGCAGCCCGATCGTCGCGATCAGCGCCACGCCCGGCGCCGACATGCGCAACATCACCGACATGTACGACGTGCTGTTCCATCACTCCACCGGCGACCTGGACGCCGACATGAACGTCTACCGCAACGTCACGGTGAAGGCGATCACCCTCGACAGCAACGTCGGCGCGGAGGAGAAGATCGACGACCTGCTGGTCGACGCCATCACCCACCGGCGCCCGGTGTACATCGCCTGCTACAAGGAAGTCTGGGCCGAACCCTGCCGGCCGCCGCCGAAGACCCGGCTGAAGCCGCGCGAATTCGTCAGCCCGCCGGCGGCGCTCGAGAATGCGGTGGAGCAGGCCTGGTCCATGCTGAGCGCCGCGAAAAACCCGCTGATCTTCGCTGGCGTGGAACTGCTGCGCTTCGGTCTGACCGGGCTGCTGCAGGAGCTGATCGAGGCCAGCGGTTATCTGTACACCACCACCACGCTCGGCAAGACCGTGCTGGACGAGGGCGGCGACAAGTTCATCGGCACCTATTCCGACGCCGCCTCGATTCCGGCGGTGCGCGACACCGTGATGGCCGCCGATTGCGTGCTCACCCTCGGCGCCATCATCACCGACGACTATCTGGTCTTCATCGAGAGCAAGTATCCGCAGATGGTGCTGGCCGATACCAGCGGCGTGCGTGCCGGCTATTTCAAGTATGGCGATGTGGGCATGAAAGACTTCATGCAGGCGCTGCTGAAGAAATTCCGGCAGGAGCGCAAGCGCTACCCGATCCGCGCCGTGGCCCCGCCGCAGCCGAAATGGCCGGAACCGTGGGTGTCGAATTCGGACCCGGTGTACGCCGACGACCCGCAGGTCATCACCTACAACCGCTTCTTCCAGCATTCGATGGAATTCCTGCGCAGGCACGACATGCTCAAGGACATCGTGATGACCTACGGCGTGAGCTCGGCGATGTACGTCGCGACCAACGCCTACGGCCTGAAGCAGGGCAGTTACGTGTCGTCGGCCGCATGGCAGTGCATCGGCTTCGAGACCGGCGCCGCCTGCGGTGCGCAGCTGGGCAGCGGCAAGCGCGCGTGGACGGTGGCCGGCGATGGCGGCTTCATGATGCTCTGCCAGTCGCTGTCGACGCTGGCCCGCTACAAGCTGGACGCGGTGATCTTCGTGATGAGCAACCAGGTCTACGCGATCGAGCAGGTGTATGTCGACATGACCGCATTCCAGCCCGGCCCGCAGCACGTCTTCGACGCATTCGACATCCTGCCGAAGTGGGATTACCTCGCGCTCGCGCAGGCCTTCGGCGCGGAAGGCATCCGCGTGGAGACCGTGGACCAGCTCAAGGCTGCGCTGGCGAAGATCCGCAAGACCAGGGGACGCCCCACGCTGGTGGAGGTGGTCATCCCGCAGAAGGACCTTCCCGGCCAGATGCGACGCCTCGGCAGCGAGTGAGACGCGCCGCTTACACCCGAACACCACACTGACAGGGGACATCGCACGATGACACGGAAAACCTACGCGATCTTCGGTGCCGGCGCCGCCGGCCTGTACACCGCCTGGCGCCTGCTCGAGGGCAAGAGCAAGGCCAAGGCCGCCGGCCGCCGGTTGAAAAAGGGCGATGTGCTCGCCCTCTACGACTGGGGGCGCTACGACTTCGGCAAGCGTGCGCCCGGCACGCGCGCACCCGGTGCCCGCATCTGCACCTGGTACTACCAGGACGACAGGAACGCGTCCTATGTCGAACTCGGCGGCATGCGCTATTCGTACTGGGACCAGTCGGCCAAGGAGGCCAACGGCGGATTGGCGGCGGGTCATCGCGTGGTCACCAAGACCATCGAGCTGCTGGGGCTGGACGGGTATTCGGTGCCGTTCAACGTCACCGCCAATCAGCTGTTCTATCTGCGCAGCCGCAATTTCTACCTGGACGGCATCGGCTCCAACACGCCGGCGCCGTATGCGGCCAGCGGTTTCGCCGCCGGCACCAGCCCCGATCAGGGCTTCACCACGGTGCAGGATCTGGCCACCCCCGAGCATCGCGACTGGAGCCGGATGACCCGCCGCGACTGGTGCACGCTCTATCGCGAAGGCCGGATCACCGCGACGCTGCCCGAAAGCAGCGTCTTCCAGAAGGGCGACCGGCTCAGGGACATCGGCTACTGGAACCTGCTGTACGACCAACTGGGCGCGGAAGGGTTCGAGTATGCCGCCGACGGCAACGGCTACAGCTCGAACGTCATCAACACCAATACCGCGGTGTCGTTCAACATCAACAACGAATTCGCGCCGGGCACGCAGTACCGCACGCTGTCGATCGGCTATTCGGGGATGTTCGGCGCATTGTTCGACGCGATCGTCGCGCTGGCGAAACAGAAGGGTGTCGAGTTCCAGTATCACCCCGACACCCGCCTGCATTCGATCCTGTGGAAGGGCGGCAAGGCGGCCTACACCTGCGCATCGCGCATCGAACCCAACATCCCCGCCAGCGCGGGCGAAGCCGATGCCGCCTGGCTGGCGATGCCGCGCGCGGCGATCGATCTGGTCGCCCAGGCCACGCGTTTCGCCAGGCCCGAGGACGGCGCGGTGGATGTGCTCAACCACGAGCGTGTCAATCTGTATCTGGAATCGACCATCATGCAGCCGTCCTACAAGGTCGGCATGTTTTTCGACACGCCGTGGTGGGCACCCGATGGCGACAACCCGCCGCCGTACCCCGCGCAGATCGTCGGCTACACCGTCACCCCGCAGGCCATCGTGGCGCTCAAGAAACAGCGCTTCCCCACGGATGCCTGCAAGGCGATGGTGCAGCTGGCCTACACGCCGTACACATCCCTCGCCGATCTCGTCGCCGCGATCGAGTCCATCACCGAGCAGCCGCTCGGTATCGCCCAGGTCAAGCAACTGGCGCAGGCCACGCGCAACGACACCATCGGGCCCAGCGTCACCAATTCGCCGGTGCGCATGGTGGTGTATTTCGGCGACAACGCGCTCGACCGTAAGCGCAAGCCGGTCTACGGCATCCTGGCCAGTTACGACGACGAGGACAACACCGCGTTCTGGCGTGAACTCGAGGTCGGCCCGGAGCGCGACCGGGTGGTTCCCGCCTCGCAGGACACCCAGCCGCTGGAAGGCCCGCGCCTGGTACCGTCGCGCATGGTGAAGATGCTGCGCAAGATGCTGGCCGAACTGCACTTCGGCCCGAACACGGACTACAGCGCCGTGCCCGAGCCGCTGGAGACGCGCTACATGGACTGGTCGCTGCCGCCGTTCAATGCCGGCTATCACGAGTGGGCCCCGCATTGCGATGTGGGCGACGTGCAGCGCAAGATCCGCAAGCCCTCGCAGCTCATCGACGGCGTGGACGCGGACATCTTCATCGTCGGCGAGGCCTATTCCAACGACCAGGCCTGGGTGGAGGGCGCGTATTGCACGGCGGAGTCGGTCCTCAACGATTTCTTCGGCATCGAACCCATCATCGACGACCGCCAATACCCCTTCATCTGCCCGGAGTGATGGGCACCGCCATGCGGCACCGCCTGTGCGTGCGCCTGCGCGCGCGGGCGGATGCATACGCGTCGATGCACAAAAGGGCAATGAACAAAGGGCGATGAGCAGGCGGCATGCGTATCGCCCCTCGCCGATGTTTCGTCCCGTGCTCACCGCTCCGTCTGCTCGAGATGGGCGGTTTCGCCGTGCGCGCGTGCGCCAAGACCGCGCTCCGACACCGCAGACACCCTGCAACGGCCGTCCGTGCGATGCGTCCCGCCTCTACAGTGCCAGTCACGGTGACCGCGAGGGGGCGCAGTGCCGTCTCACGCACGGATTGGCCATGGGCGGCGCGCACACTGCGCGTCGCCCCTCACTGGAGGGGATCACGATGTCGCACACAACAGCTCACCATCGCGACACGCATGCACGCAGTCACGCGGATGCATCCACGCAGACACACCACCGGCCGTGCCGGTCCTTCGCGAACCTGCGCCTGGCCGGCCTGGCCTGCGCGCTGGTCGTCGCGCTCGGCCACATCAGCGCGCCCGCCGAGGCCTTCACCCAGAGCGGCTTCGGCCTGGGCTTCGGCAACGGCGTGCCGATGGGACATGAATGGTTGACCCGGCTCTCCGCACTGGAGCTGCTGGGCAACGACCCGGTGATCAAGCCGGACCCCAACGACCCCCGTCGCAACTGGCGGCAGGGCCTGGCGCGGAACACCAGCCTCGCCGGTGCGCAGGCGGAAGTGGCGCGCATTCGCAGTCTGCCGAAGCTCGGCGACACCCGGTACCAGTCGGCCTACAGCCCGGTGTTCGACGCGATCATGGGCGAGCGCTGGGTCGACATCGCCGGCTTCAACGCCACCAAGGGCATGCTGGGCAACGTCAACTGCTGGGATGCCGTGGCGCAGGAGGCCGCCGAGGCGCAGTACGACCATTTCATGCGCCGCTACGATGATGTCGGACCGCAGGGCGGCATCAACGCCGCCACCCAGTCGCAGCAGCGCTTCATCCGTTACTTCGTCGAGGCCGCCACCGCGCCTTCCATGCAGATGATGATGTGGGACGGCGGCGGTTACTCCGTGCAGGAGCAGGTCGACCGCAACTACTTCCTGTTCGGCCGCGCGGTGCACCTGTTCCAGGACTCCTTCAGCACCGAGCACACGGTGCGCCTGCCCGACGACAACTACACCACCATCCGCGAGGTGAAGAGCTACCTCTGCGCCGAAGGGTCGGAACAGCACACCCACGACATCGGCCAGATCCTCACCTACGCCAGCGGCGATGTGGTCTGGGTCCCGGGCACCCAGCTCAGCGTCGGCTGGTCCGGCTACAAACCCAGCAACATGAAAACGCCCGCACTGGTCGCCACCGAGGCGAGCAAGGACCTGTGGGCCGCGTTCATCCGCACCATGGCCCTGCCGCTGGCGCAGCGCGAAGCGGCTGCCCGGCGCGAGGCGCAGACCCTGGTGGACAACTGGCTCAGCTTCAACCCCGACCAGATGCGCACCTGGTACGACAGCGACGGCCACCGCGACCGCACCTATGTGCTGATGCCCAACCAGCGCGGGCCCGGCCAGAGCCAGACCCAGTGCATGCAGAACCTCAAGTTCCGCTCCCAGGCCGAGGCGGTGGAGAAGTTCCGCCGCGAACAGCGCCTGTGCCTGTACAACGTGCAGCCGATCGCGGGCTATGCCGACCTGTACGACCCCTCCGTGCACATGCCCTTCAACTGGGAGTGGACCAGCAGCGGCAGCTGGAAGATTCCGCCGAACGACTGGCAGATCCCCACGCGTCCGGCCGATACCGGCCGCCGCCTGACCCTGCGCAGCGTCGACGGCCGCCCGCTCGGCGCGCCCGACGGCATCGCCAACAACAACTGGGTCTACGTGCGCCAGGGCATCGCCCCGCTCGGCATGGTGGCCGTGGACGCTCCCGGCGGCGGCCAGTACTTCCGCACCCTGCAGGACCCCACGCTGTTCCTCAGCTACACCGCCACCACCGGCGCGATGAAGCTGTACAACTCGCCGAACCAGGCCAGCTTTCTGTCCGTCGCCATCCCCGGCGGCCGCTACACGCTGAAGAACCTGCACTGGAACCAGTGGATGTGGCTCAGCGGCGAATCGCCCTACGTCAGCCGCACCGGCAACCCGGGCAACGCCAACGCGCAGTGGGTGTTCGGCGAACCCTGAGCCGTCGCGGCTTGCCGCAGAACTTGACGCAGGACAGGCTTCAGCCGCGCCGTGATTCAACCACGCCCCGGTCCCGCCCTTCCGTCATACCCCGAATCGGGCCTGAAGGCCCTCCTACGGCAGGCCACACCTCCCGTAGGAGCGGCTTCAGCCGCGACCTGCTCCAGCCGCGACCTGCTCCAGCCGCGACCCGCTCCAGCCGCGATCCGCTCGAATCGCAGCCCCGGTTCCGCCATTGCTCCCTCCCGCCCACATCGGGCCTGAAGGCCCTCCTGCGGCAGGCCGCATCCCACATCGGGCCTGAAGGCCCTCCTGCGGCAGGCCACACCTCCCGTAGGAGCGGCTTCAGCCGCGACCTGCTCCAGCCGCG
>ERZ1066122.1327-NODE-1327-length-20397-cov-9.743732_pt1 | contig 20397 bp, 19 predicted proteins | sample MGYA00382769_ERZ1066122 | MGnify/ENA primary metagenome ERZ1066122 (study PRJEB33369, sample SAMEA5778352) | biofilm metagenome | biome: Industrial cooling water; feature: Water cooling tower basin; material: Biofilm | place: United Arab Emirates | collected... | reverse complement strand
GTTGAGGGTAATCCCAAGATGATGTCGCTGGGGCTCCATTTGCGAATCATCGGGAGGCCCGGTCGGATATGGGCATTGGAACAATTTTTCCGCCACGTGGCGCAGCACAAGGACGTCTGGATCACCACGCGCCATCAGATCGCGGCACATTTCGCGAAAGCCTGTCCGGCATGAATTTGCGGCTCGAACGCGACGGCCCGATTGGCCGCATCCTGATCGACAGGCCCGAAAAGCGCAACGCCTTCAACCAGGAGATGTGGGAGCATTTCCCGGTGCTGCTGAAACAGGCCTTGATCGACCGCGCGATCCGCGTCGTCGTCGTGCAGTCGGCGACACCCGGCATGTTCTGCGCCGGAGCGGATCTCAGCGAACTGATGATGCACAAGGATAATGCCGCGTGGCGCGAAGGCAATCAGGCCGCAATCAATCGTACGCAGCATGAACTGGCGCGTTTTGCAAAGCCCACAATTGCGTTCATCGATGGCGATTGCGTCGGCGGAGGCTGCGGCATAGCGCTGGCCTGCGACATGCGCGTCGCGACCCCGGGATCGCGGTTGGGGATCACGCCTGCAAAATTGGGTCTTGTCTATCCGCTGCATGACACAAAGCTGCTGGTCGACCTGGTCGGCCCGGGGCAGGCCAAGAAGATGCTGTTTACCGGCGAGCTATTGTCCGCCGAGGAGGCATTGCGCGTCGGCCTGATCGAAGCCATCGACATCAGCGCGAGCGGGCTGGCGCGGCAGATTGCCGAAAATTCGGCGCATAGCACGCATGAGATAAAGGGCTTTGTCCGGCGCATATTGGACGGGCAGGCGGACGACGATCTGGAAACCAAGCGGATTTTTGCCGAGGCCTTTACCAAGCCCGATTTTGCCGAGGGGACAAGCGCCTTTGCCGAGAAGCGGAAGGCGGAGTTTAGGTAGTAGTGTATCCAATTACCCGTCGCCCCGCACTTGATGCGGGGCTTGGCTTTTTAAGCGGCGGGGTCGAAAAAAGCCAAACCCCGTGTCAAGCACGGGGTGACGATAGGGGGTATGGGTGAGCAGATTCCTAACACACGGCCGCATCATGGGAGGGGTGGTCACGACCCCTGATCTGGATGCAGCGCTTGACGACTACTATGGACGGCTGGGCCTGACCATTGTCGAGCAGGGCATACTGCCCGCCGACCTCGCCGCAAGCTGGGGCTGCCAGAACAGTGCAGGCGCCCGCACGGCGACGCTCCAACCGCAAAGCGGAGCCCATTGCTTCCTCCGCCTGGTCGAGCAACCTGTGCCCGATGATTTCCGCCCGACGCGGACCTATGGCTGGGCTGCCTATGAGCTGACCGTGCAGGATGTTTATGGCTGGCCCGAGAGGCTCGCGGGCAGCGGTTTCGACATCATCGGACCGCCGAAGGAAATTGCCGGCCTTCCCTATTTCGTGCCGATGCAGGTTGCCGGGCGCGGGCGCGAGATGGTCTACCTCAACGAAGTGCGCGAAAATACGCCTTCGTCGGACTTGCCCAAGGCGCAGTCACTGACCGACCATATCTTCATCGTCATCCTTGCCACGCATGACCGCGAAGCCAATCTCCGGTGGCTACAGGACAGCATCGGCCTTGATATCGGCGGCAGCTACACGCTCGAATATACGATGATCAACAAGGCATTCGGCCTGCCTGATGGCACGCAATCGACGATCACCATGGTGCAGAAAGGACGGCTGCCTATCATCGAGGTCGATGACTATCCCGACGCGGCAACCGCCCGCCCGCGTGCCGAGGGGTGTTTGCCGCCGGGTAATGCGCTGGTGACGCTTGGCGTTCAAAGCCTTGATGCGGTGAAGGTGGAGTTCATCACTGCGCCTGTTGTTCGCGAGGGTCCGCTCTATGGGGGGCGGCGTGCGGCGACCGTTGTTGGCTTTGCTGGCGAACTGCTGGAATTGGTGGAGGTCGGCTGAACATCCTCCCCATCCTTTGGATGGGGAGGGGGACCATCGAAGATGGTGGAGGGGTATTGAGAGGTAGCGATACCCCTCCACCATTGCTGCGCAATGGTCCCCCTCCCCAAGCAAGCTTGGGGAGGATTTAAGCGACCAACACTGTGGATCCCGTGGTCTTCCGTGCTTCCAGATCGGCATGTGCCTGCGCTGCCTCTTTCAGCGCAAAACGCTGGCCAATTGTGACCTGTAACACTCCTGTCCGCAGCAGCTCCCAAACCCGCGCTGCGCCTGCCGCCCGCTCTTCGGCTCCGGCATAATAATCGAACAGCGTCGGACGCGTGTTGAAAAGCGAGCCTTTCTGCGCGAGGATGCCCAGATTGACTCCGCCCACCGGCGCGTCGGCATTGCCATAATTGACCACCAGCCCGCGCCGCCCCGTGCTGTCGAGCGATGCCTCCCATGTTGCCATGCCGACCCCGTCAAAGGTTGCGCGCACCCCTGCGCCGCCGGTCAACTCGCGCACCTTGGGCGCGACGGCTTCTTGCGTGTAGAGGATGATATGGTCGGCCCCGGCTGCGCGCGCGGCCTCTGCCTTGGCCTCGGTGCTGACCGTGCCGATGACGATCGCGCCGACATGTTTCAGCCACTGCACGAGCAGCAATCCTACCCCGCCCGCCGCGGCGTGCACGAGCACAGGCCAGCCTGCCTCGACCTTTGCGCAACGCTCGACGAGAAATTCGGTCGTGCAGGCCTTTAGCAAGGCGGCGGCGGCGATCTCATCGCTAATGTCATCGGGCGTTTTGAACAGCGATGCCGCCGCGACATTGCGCGCCTCTGCATAGGCCCCCATGGCGGGGCCGAAACAGCAGACCCGGTCGCCTTCGCTAAGGTCCGTCACGCCTTCGCCGACCGCCTCGACCACGCCAGCCGCTTCCAGTCCAAGCCCCGTTGGTAACGCCACCGGATAGATGCCACGGCGGTGATAGGTGTCGATGAAGTTCAGCCCGACCGCATGGTTGCGCATCCGCACTTCGCCGGGACCGGGGGGCGGCAGGTCGATGTCGTGCCATTCGATGACGTCGGGGCCGCCGGTTCGGGTGATGCGGGCAGTCAGGGTCATTTTACCATTTCCTCTATCTGTTTGCGCAGCGCAAACATGCCGCTGTCGTAAAATTCGGTGATGTTGCCATCGGGATCGCGCACCGCGAAAATGTCAGTCACATAGCCGCCGTCGATTTTTACCTTGGCTGCGGAATAGGTGACCTTCACCCCGCGCCGTTCGAGCGACGCACGATAGGCGGCAAGATCATCGACCGGATAGCGCAGCGAAATAATGCCCAGATTGGGCGGGCTGGCGAGGCTGGAATAATCGCTGCCGCCGGTAAAGCCGTCGATCTGCATCACCTCGACCCGGCCGGTTTCGCCTGTTCGCGGTTGCAGCGCAGCAGCCGCGCGCTTGATCGTCGGGGTGTAATTCAGCGGGATGCCGAAATTGGAGCGTGCCGGATCTGCAGGCTCGCTCGCGCTATCGAACAGCACCGAAAAGCCGAGCAGGTCGCGGTAGAAATCGCGCGCCTTCGGGCGGTCCTTCACCATGCGCATCGAATTGAACCCCTGGCTGATGCGGCCGACGGGAAAAGCCGTAAAGGCAGGGCTGATGCGTTCGTAAACCGCGATGTTGATGCCATGCGGGCCGGTCAGGACGACATTGCGCAGGTCCGACTGGCCGAAAGTGAAACGGACAGGTTCGCTTTCCGCCCACCAGCCCATTTTGATGGCCGCATCAAATAATGCAGGCACATTGTCGCTGCGCACCATGATCGAGTAAATCCCGCCCGTGTCCCATGCGCGTGCGGCAAGCCGGATGGGGCGCTGCTCCACGCCCGCAAAGCTGACAAAGCGGATGCAGCCGGTGTGCACCTTGGGCGCGCAGACGCGTTCATATTCGCCGGTGACGGTGCCGGGCAGTTTCCAATAATCGAGCTCGCTGCGGTCAAGCGCGCCCTTCGCGCTGACATGCCAATCGCCCAATTCGACGAACAGTCGCTTGGCGCTCGCTATGTCCTCGACGCTGACCACCGCTTCGGTCCAGGGCTGCACATTGTAGCGGAGGGTGGGGTTCTCGCTGACCGTGCTTTCGCCCAGCGCCGCAGCCGCGATCATTGCCAGCATCACCATATCCTGCCCTCGATCCATTCGCCTGCTGCGGGGAGGAAGGGATGGATTTCCCACCGCTCCCAAATCCCTGCCTTAAAATAAGGATCGGCGCGGAAAATGGCCTCCGCCTCGGCCGGCGAAGCCGCCTTTAGCACGAGAAGCGAGCCGATATTCTGCCCCTCCTCGTTCCTGATCGGCCCGGCTATGGCAATCTGGTCGATGACCGTTTCGATGTGGCGGAAATGCGCGGACCTTGTCTCTTCGCGGAGCACGGCAATGCCGGGCCTGTCCCAGGCGAAGATGGAGAAATGGCCGGTCATCCTGCGTCACCATTGATTTTGGGCGCTTCGATCTGCAGCACCTGGCAGTCGGCAATCCCTTCGCGCAGTTTCCTTATTTCGGCATATTCAGGCGCGTTCCAGAATGCCTGCGCCGCTGCCTTGTCGGGCCATTCCGAAATCACGATCGATGCATTCTCTCCAAAGCCACCCTCCAGTAATTCGGCGCCCGGAGCACGCAGCACATATTTGCCGCCAAACCGTGCGACCAGCTCTGCCGCAGCTTTGCCATAGCCGCTGATGAAGGCATCGCGGTCCGCAATTTGGGCGACGATGATCATATAGGCCGGCATTGGCATTCTCCTCCCGCGTGCCGCGCGGTTTAGGCGCATATTTGCACTGTGACAATTTGGTAACGCAGCACGACAAGCGCGCGCCCAATTGAAAATTTGTCTGGACAAATTTTGTGCAAAATGGAAGCAACATTCTCGGGAAAATCATGCCGGGAGGGCGACAGATGAAATTGGTATCGAAATCTACCTTGTTTGCGGCTTCGGCGGTGCTGCCGCTGGCGATGACGCTTGCCGCGCCCGCCCATGCGCAGGATGCGGAGGATGGTGCCGAGGAATCAGGGCCGCTTGAGGAAATCATCGTCACCGCCCGCCGCACCGAAGAAACCTTGCAGGACACGCCCGTCGCCGTCTCCGTCGTCACCGCCGACCAGATCGCCGAAAAAGGGCTGACCTCGATCGACGATTTTGCCCGGCAATCGACGGGCATCAGCTTCAGCCAGGCCTTTGGCCGCTTCTCCGACCGTCCGGTCATTCGCGGCGCATCCAACGTGCTTGCCAATGTGCAATTCGGCGTCGAGACCGGCGCTGCCTATTTTGTCGATGGCGTCTATTATCAGGGCGACCTGCAAAGCTTCGACCCCAATGAGATTGAGCGCGTCGAAATCGTGAAAGGCCCGCAATCGGCGCTGTACGGCCGCAACACTTATGCCGGTGCGATCAACTATATCACCAAGGACCCGTCGAGCGACTGGACCGTATCGGGCCGTGGCCGCCTTGCCGAGCATGGCGAAATGGATTTCGGCGTGTCGGTATCGGGGCCGCTGATCAAGGATTTCCTCTCGGTCCGCCTTGGCGGCCGTTACTATGATTATAATGGCGAATTCCGGAACAACATCACCGGCAAGCGCGTCGGAAAGGAAGAATCGGAATCGGTCTATCTGACGCTGGTCATGACCCCTTCCGACAATTTCAAGGTGCGCACCCGCATCAGTTACCAGCGCGACCGCGATGGTGCGCGTGCATTTTTCCTGCAAGGGGCAGCGGCGAACAATTGCCTTCCCGGCTACCGCTCCGCCGGTTTCCGGAATGCGGGTGCACCGCCTGTCGGCTTGCCGGCATCGACCAACCGGAACCAGTGGTTCTGCGGCACATTGCAGCCGCAGCCCAACAATATTTTCCTCAATACCGATCCCGCAACCTATCCGCTGACGCGCAATGGCGTGACCACCAATATCACGTCGCAGGACGGCACGGCCTATGACGGCATTTTCAACGCACAGGTCAATATCAGCAATATCGTCGAATGGGATATTGCAGGCTCAGGCTGGATGCTCGAGCTGCGCTCCGGCTATCGCAAGAACAAGAACAGTTCCGGATCGGACTCGGACCATAGCGAAGCATTTTCCGCCTTCGGTCCGGGCGAACCGCTCTTTGCGCTGAGCGACCGCGACCGCCAGGTCGATCACAGTCAGGAAATCAAGCTGCGCACGCCGCAGGACAATCCGGTCCGCGCCATGGTCGGCGGCTATTATTACAAGCAGACATTCTGGAACCAGGATTATACTTTCGTCGATCCCGTCGCGCGTACCGGAACCTTCCTCAACAGTCTGGGCACCAACTTCTCGTCGCTCTCGACAATTGAAAACCGCGCATTGTTCGGCATGATCGAATGGGATGTTACCTCCAACTTGTCGATTTCGGCAGAACTTCGCTCTGCAACCGAAGAGAAAACTATCATCGAACGGTCGAGCCCGAGCGCGACGGCGGTCTATATCTTCTCGGCGGGTGTGCCGGTTGACCGCCAGCTGCAATTTGGCTGCACCACAGCATTGCTGACCCGTGCGCCGACCCCTGGATGCGTCTCGCGCCCGAAGGGCAAATGGGAAGGGGTCGATCCGCGCATCACGATCAATTACCAGACCGACAGCGGCATGCTGTTCTATGCCAATTACGCAACGGGCCGCAAACCGGGCGGTTTCAATGGTACGGCAGGGATTACCGCACAGGCGTTGCTCGGCCGTGATGCCAGCCTTTACGAGGCTGAAAAGTCCAAGGGCTTTGAAGTCGGCATGAAGTTCGATGCGTTCGACCGGCGGGTGCGTGGTTCGCTTGCGCTCTATCGCAATACGCTGAGCAATGTGCAGCTTTCGACGGCGGTGCCCAATCTTGCCGCGGGCGGCTCGCTGACCTCGATCGTGACCACGACAGCCAATGCGCGCACGCAGGGGATCGAATTCGATCTGACGGCGGCACCCACCGACAATCTGACGCTGACCGGCGGCATATCCTATGTCGATGCAAAGTTCGGGAGCGGCTGCGATGCCGACCTGTTCATTTACCAGTCGGGCGGTCTGCGGCCCAATTTCGATACCGCCAACCCGACGCCTGCCGGTCTCGCGCTATGCAATATAAGGGGTAAGCGGTTGCCGCTCGCAAGTCCGCTGACGCTGAACGGTTCGGCAACCTATGAATTCCCGTTGAGTGAAACGATGGATATCATCGCGAACACGACGTTCAGCTATGAAGGCAAAAAGAATATCCAGACCGACAATTTCGCCAAGGTCGGTGATGCCTTCCTCTTGAATGCACGCATCGGGATCAAGACCGAGAATTTCACGCTTTCGCTCTTCGGTCGCAACCTGACCAATGAGGATTCGGTGCCGCTGGCAACGCGCTGGTTCGATCTGCGCTATGGCAGCTCGGCAGGTTTGATCCCGCCTGGCCTGACCTTTGACGGTCGCCCCGCCTTTGCCGAAACCGGCAGCCCGCGCGGCATGTTCGGCGCGCTGCGCAAGTCAAGGAACTTTGGCATCGAAGGCACGTTTAACTTTTAGAGCCCGAAAAGGTCGCACAGCGAAAGGGCTCCGGCAGCAATGCCGGGGCCCTTTTGCTTTTTATAAGCGCTTAGCCTGACGAAAGGATCGCGTTTGCTGCCCGCAGGCCGCTTTCCAGTGCCGCTTCCATACCAGAGCTCGCCTGCGCCAGATGTTCACCGGCAAAATGCAGGCGCTTGCCGACATGGTTGGTGGCAGAGGCGAGTGCGGCGGCCTGTCCGGTGCCGATATGATGATAAATGCCGCGCGCCATCGGGCTTTTCTGCCAAGTGAAAAGCCGTTCCATCCTGAGCTTGCCTTTGGCCGAGGGACGGGCTGCCTCAATGGCAGCAATGATCCTTGCGCTTGCCATATCGGGCGCGGTGCGATCCAGCAGGTCTGCTCCGGCCCCGACTGTCCAGGCCTTCAGCATCGGCGGTGCATCGCCGAGCACGAACACCCGGCCAAGCCAGGGATTGTCGGTCCATAATGTCTCGGGCAGGCCATCGGTTTGCCAAAAGGGTTCGCTTGCCGACAAATAGGCGAAACTGGCGCGGGTATAGGGCAGCGCCGCAATCATATGCGCAATCGCCGGATCAATGGCGGCATCGATGGGTATGGCGCGCAGCGCGGCAAAGGGAATGGTGCAAATGGCATGTCGCGCGCGGATGGCCCCCCGCGTCGTTTGCACCGTCACGCCGTCCTTGTCCTCGCCAATAGCCTTAACGATGCGGCCAAGCCGTATCGGGCTTTTCAGCCGCGCCGCCATCGCTTCCGGAAGGCGTTGCGATCCACCGGCGATGGTCATGACCGGTCCCGGTCCGGCCCGAAAGATCGCCAGCGTGCGCGCAAGATGCAGTTGTGACATCGCCGCAAGCGAAGTGCCGTTGAGATTGCATTCGATCAACCGCATCGCTTCGCGGCTCGCCCCCGCCTGCCGCAGCGCTTCGGCATAGCTGATGTCGAGCGCCGGCTCTGTCGACAGCCACGCTTCGGGTGCGGAAAGCCTGGGTAGGCCCGCGCTATATTTGAAGCCCAACGCAAGCGGCAATGTTGCCTTTTCGCTGTCGTTCAGGTGGTTGATTGGCGAGGTCGCCCAGTCGGCAGGCGCGATAGTCGTGCCGCCAATGCTGAGCAGCGCGGTCGGACTTTCGGCCGCGCCCGCGCCGCCACCCGGGCCGGTTTTGAGCGTGACCTTCAGATCATCGGCGATCGCGCGCAAAATCTTGTAGCCGCTCCCGACCTGGATGCCGCCGGCATCGGGCTTCCCCGGCAGATCGTCGAGCGTATGCAGCCGGCCGCCCACCCGCCGCTCGCCTTCCACGATGAGGCATTTGAGGCCAGCTGTTTCCAGCCGGTGCGCTGCATATAATCCGGCCAGCCCTGCACCGATGATGACGACATCGGCCTCGGTCCGCCCCCAGGCGCTACGTGGTGCCGTTCCTGCAATGATCGCGGCGCTGGCCCCGGAAAGGACGGCGCGCCGCGACCAGTTCATCTCAATGCCCGGTCTTGGGTTGCTGCTCGCCCTTCGCCGCGCGTTCGGCATCGACCTTTTTCTTGAACACAGTCCAGGTCGTTTCATTGGGGCGCGCGTCGTCGGTTGGCGGAGCCTTGCTATATTCGGGATAATTGAGCGCGATCTCGTCCTTCAGCACCTTGGGCAATTCGTCATAGCTTTTCAGCTTGTTGCCCATCGCGTTGAATACCATCTGCCCCTGCCGCCCGCGCATCTTCATCCACGGCATCCAGTCCGAAATGCGCACCCAGCTGACGATCGGATAGACCATCGCATTTTTCCTGTTCAGCATTTCGTCGGCATCATAGGCAAAGTCGAAAATTTCCATCGCGTGATATTTGCCGCCGACATAATCCTGATAATCGCCGCCCAGCACATTGTGGTAGAATAACGGAACCTCGAACGGCTGGAAAAACCAGCGGCCCTCGCGCCGTGCGGACAATTTGTAGGGCGTGCCGTCGGCTGCATAGGGGAATTGCGGACGCTGGTTCACCGGATCGTTGGCGATGTGCATGACGTCGACCTTTTCGCCGGTCCAGGGATTGTCCCATGTACGCACGACTTCCCCCGTCTTGGGGTCGAGATAGAGCATGATCTCGCGGCTGACGAGCCGCCAGCCCTTGCCGCGCTTCGGATCATCGACCGTAACGCAGGTGCGGATATTCATGCCTTCGCCCTTGAACAGTAGCCTGTCGGGCTCGCCCTGAACACGCGAATAGACATTGCCTGCCCAATGATAGACCGCAGGCTGGCCATCGGCGGGGCCGCATTGCACGCGCTTCGAAATTTCCAGCGCGTCCTCGGGTTTTGATGGGTCGAGCATGTCGGGTTTCGCCTTGGCGGCGATGGCACCTGTCGCAAGGGTGGCGGCAAGCGCGGTTGCGGCGAGCAATTTCAGTTTCATTGGGCCTTTGCCTCCTCATTGGTCTTGAACGTATCCGTATCGAGTTTCGATGGCGCGCCCAGTCCTTCTATGGCGCACCCCGCCTGCACCCAGCGCAGGTTGATGCCGACACGCGCGCTGTCGGGCGCGGCCCAGCTATAGGCCTCGGCCTTGTCCCAACTGTCAGGCTTGTGGACGTAAAGGGCGACGACCGGAGCGTTGGTGCTGCCTTTGTCCCAGGTCACGTTGCGTATGCGGAACATGACGGGCTGCGTGTCGCTTTCTCCACCGCCGACCAGCGCGCGTCCGCCTTGATCATGCAGCTTTACATCGCGCTGGAAATACCAATCCTCGCTGCCATCCGGCTTGGGCGTTTGCTTGCGGATTGCGACCCAGCAGCTGACAGGGCGCGCGCGGCGGAGTTCGGTGGTGCGGCCATTGGGCATGTTGAAAATTATACGGTCAGCGGATCGGGCGACAATGTCGGGGCGCGCAGGAGCCACCAGCCATGGTTTGCCAAAAGCATCGACAAAGGTGAAGCGGGCATGATCGGCCCGGTCATCGACCAGGATCGACGTCCATGGCGCTGCTGGCCGTTTTGCCAGCGTGTCGAAATAGACCTCTTCTTCATTGGTGTAGATGCCGGGCACGATTTCCTCTGCATGGGCGTGCATAGTGCAAAGCGTTGCAACTATGCCTGCGCAGATAATCGATCGCATCGAATCCTCTCCCGTCATTTAGGTGCTAGACTAGCTGCGCAAAAAAGCAAATATGTCCGGACAAATTTTTGTAACGAGAATGTGATGAAGCGTCTTTTTGTTTTGCTGCTGTTGCTCTGGTCTGTTCCGCTGGCCGCTGATGTACCGCTTGATGGTCGCGCTGTGCTGGCGAAAGCATTCGAGGCTGCGGGTGGCGACAAATGGGCCAATGCGCGCACCTTGGTGCTGAAGGGGCGCGCGGTTTTCTGGGGCAAGACCGGTGCGGAGCCGACATCTGCGCCCGATAGCTACATCATGTACCGCGAACTCGATCCCGACCGGGTGGCGGCGCACGGGGCTGAGGGCAAGGTGCGGATCATCGTTTCGGACAAGGGCAAGCCGCTCTGGACGGTCGGCTATGACGGCGCGACTACATGGAACGACAAGGGGATCATCCCCAAGGCCGAGGCCGATGCCTATTGGGCGAGCAATTTCGGCTTTGGCATCATCCGCCACGCGATGAAGCCGGGGTTCAGGGCGGAGCGGCTTGCGGACGGCAATGTCGATGGCTTTGCCACCTGGATGGTGCGGCTGACCGATCCCACCGGCAGCGAAAGCCTGTTCGGGATCGACCAGCAGAGCCATGCCATCCGCATGGTCGGCTTCGCGACGCCGCGCGGCTGGCATATGCGCACCTATAGCGACTTCTTCCGCCCCGCTTCGCGGCCCGAATGGCTTCAGGCGGGAAAGGTCACGCTCTACTATAATGGCGTGAAACAGAATGAGATCCACTGGGACAGCGTCGAGGTGGATGGCGTGATTGATCCGGCGGTGTTTGCGGTGCCGAGCGCGCTTGCGGGCCCGTGACAAAAGCCGTTTGACCCCAGGTCATCGTCATCCCGGCGAAAGCCGGGATCCAACTCCCGGCGTCGATGGCTATTGCAACGGCAGGTGATGGACCCCGGCTTTCGCCGGGGTGACGAATATAAGGCTTTGTCGGTTACAGACGTTCGGTGTTTATGGGCGTCGTATCAGCCTTAACGCGACTGTTTCTCGGCTTTCTCACCCAGCTCCTGGGCCTTGTCGCCAGCCTTTTCGAGCGCATCGCCGGTTGCCTTTGCGGCGTCGCCTGCCGCTTCCTTGGCCGCTTCACCAGCCTTGTCGGCAGCAACGGCGGCTTCAGCGCCAATCTCGTCGGCCTTGGCTTCGGCGGCCTGCATGGCTTCTTCAACACCGTCGGCAGTAGCATCGCCAACCGCATCGACGGCTTCGGCGGTTTCCTCGGCAGCCTTGTCGCCCGATGCGCCGCAGGCGGCAAGCGGCGCGGCCAGCAGCGCGGCAAGCGCCCATTTCGAAATTTTGGTCATGACATTCTCCTCACAGAAAGCTTCTGAAAGGAGTAGCTATGGACAAGGGCTCCGGCTTTCAAGCCCCGGCGGTCGCTTATTACAGGCACGCCTCAAGATAGGGCTGGTCGAAACCGAACTGTCGTGCCTTTTCGAGCGTATAGGGGCGGACGCTGCCCGATACCCATTCGCCGATGATTTTGCCGTCGGCATCCTCGTCGCGATATTCGAATTTGAACAGGTCCTGCGTCACGATGACGTCGCCTTCCATGCCGATCACCTCGGTGATCTGCGTGGTGCGGCGCGAGCCGTCGCGCAGACGCTTTACCTGCACGATCATGTCGACCGAGTCGGCGATCTGCTTGGATATTGCTTCTTTCGGAATCTTGATGTCCCCCATCAAGATCATATTCTCCATACGGCCAAGGCATTCGCGCGGGCTGTTGGAGTGGAGCGTACACATTGAGCCGTCGTGGCCGGTGTTCATCGCGGCGAGGAGGTCGAAGCACTCCGCGCCACGAATTTCGCCCAGGATGATGCGGTCCGGGCGCATACGCAGGGCGTTCTTGACGAGGTCACCAATGGTAATCGCGCCTTCGCCCTCCAGGTTCGGCGGGCGGGTTTCGAGCGGCAGCCAGTGCGGCTGTTGCAGGCGAAGTTCGGCGGCGTCCTCGATGGTCAGCACGCGTTCGCCCGGATCGATCATTTTCGATAGTGCGTTGAGCATCGTCGTCTTACCCGAACCGGTACCGCCCGAGATAACGATGTTCATCCGGCAGGCCCCGGCGATTTTCAGCACCGTCGCCATTTTGTCATCCATCGAGCCGAAATTTTTCAGCATGTCGATGGTGATCGGCTTTTCGGAAAATTTACGAATTGAAATCGCGGTGCCGCGCAGCGAAAGCGGGGGCACGATGACGTTCACACGTGAACCGTCTTTCAGGCGGGCGTCGGCAAGCGGGGTGGTCTGGTCGACGCGGCGACCGACCTGGTTCACGATCCGCTGCGCAATCTGGAACAGATGTTCCTCGTCGCGGAACTGGATGCCGGAAAGCTGGAGCTTGCCCGACTTTTCGACATAGGTCTGCAGCGGTCCGTTGACCATAATATCCGAGATTTCGGGATCGCCGAGCAATTCCTCGAGCGGGCCGAAACCAAGCAGTTCGTCAACCAGCACCTTTTCGAGCGCAAACTGCTCGCGCCGGTTGAGCGTCAGTTTGAGCTCTGCAAGAACCTCAAGGATGATCGGGCGGAATTCCTCGGTCAGCTCATCCTTGTTAAGCGATGCAGCGGCTTCGGGATCGACGCGTTCCAACAGGCGCGGCAGCACCTGTTCCTTGATCTTGTGGACCGAGGATTCAAATCCTTCGGCCCCTGCAGAATGGATCTGGTTCGACCGTTCGGCAAGCCGCGACATCGCATCCTGGTTGCGCGCCGCGGCATCCATGCCGCCGCCGCCATTGCCCGGGAGTTCAACCGAATCGATGGGCGGAAATTGTTCGCCGCCAAGCGAGGCTGGATTGGGTTGCGGGGCGGAGGAAGGTGCGGGGCCTGACCCGCCCGTCATCGGCCGGGCAACACCAAAGGCAGGACGACCGCCGGTAAGACCAGGTTTCTTGCCAAATGCGCTCACAGCTTTGTCGCTCCATTATCTGCTTATCGCTATCCGGCAGGGTGGTAAGAGAAAATGGTGAATAAAAGGGTAACGGGTTGCGACATCCTTGGCCGGGCGACATAGCGCCTCTTTCGTTGCACCAATAATGCGCCTAGCGCGACGGAGTAAGGCGAGGTTTGGGGGGACAGAATATGCGGAGCAGCAACGGCTTCCTGATTGCTGCGGCGGGCTTTGCCCTGCTGTCCTGCGGCGATGCGCTGATCAAGACAATGGCGGGACAATGGCCCGCACCTGCCGTCGCCGCGCTCCGCTTTACGCTTGCCATTCCGCTGCTCGCGCTGGTGGTGCGCTGGAAAGACGGGGCATCGGCCTTTGCCGTGCAAAAGCCCTGGTTGCAGGTCGGGCGCGGCGTTACGCTTGCCATATCGTCGGCACTGTTCTTCCTCAGCCTGTTTGTCATGCCGCTGGCGGAAGCGACAGCGATCGTGTTCGTCAATCCGGTCATCACCGCAATCGTTTCGGCGGTGCTGTTGAAGGAGCCCATGCAGCCGCGCGCATGGCTTGCTTCGGTGCTGGCGCTGGTTGGCGTTGCCATTGTGCTGCGCCCCAATCTCGCCGAACTGGGCCTCGTCGCGCTGCTGCCCCTGGTCGCGGCCTGCTTCTTTTCGATGATGATGATCTTCAACAGGCTGGCAGCGGGAACAGGCAAACCGATGGCCTTGCAATGGGCGATGGTCAGCGTCGCTGCCCCTGCGATGCTGTTCGGCGCAGCGGCGGGGCATTTCTCGGGGGTGCCTGACTTCCATGTCGGCTGGCCCGACAATAGCGTCATCCTGCGCTGTGCAATCGTCGCCGTTTCGGCAAGCATTTCGCACTGGCTGATCTTTCAGGGGACGATGCGGGCGACCGCCGCCGATGCCGCGCAGGCGGTCTATATCCAGTTGCCCGTTGCGCTTTTGATCGACGCGCTGGTGTTCCGTCACTACCCCGACGCGATGGCATTAGGCGGCGCGGCACTGATCATTTGCGCGGGCCTCTCGATGTGGCAGATGCAGCGCATGAGGAGGGTAGCATGATGAAATGCTGGAGAAATGTGGCAGCCTTGTTGCTGCTCGTGCCGTCTGTCGGGTTGGCAGCTGCGGATAATGCCGCGATGCCCGGCTGGATGACCGGCGCATGGCTGCATGCAGAGGGTGAGGAATGGGCCGATGAATATTGGACGCCGCCACGCGGCGACATGATGATCGGTGCAAGCCGTTCGGGCAAAGGCGACCGGCTATTATTCTGGGAGCATATGCGCATTGTGCGCGAGGATGATGGCAATATCGCTTTCTGGGCGGTGGCTGGCGACCAAAAGGCTGTCCGCTTTGCCCTGGCCAGCGCGACGGAAAATGCGGTCGTGTTTGAAAATGCTGCGCACGATTATCCGCAGCGCATCCGATACTGGCGCGAAGGCAAGGCTCTGAAGGCCGAGATTTCGGCTATCGATGGCAGCAGGGCAAAGACATTCGGCTGGGAGCCGGCCGGGCAATAGCAACCGTATGTTAACCATGCTGGGCTAGGCCCCCGGCCATGGATGCCAAAAGCATGACACCCCATTTCGCGCTGCCTTTCCGGGGCGTGGCAGGCAGCGTGCCGGCACTGCTGGGGCTGTTGCTGGGCGTGGTGATGCCCATCCTCGCAGCCTTCATCTATCCGACCTATATGCATCATATGGGCAATCCGTTCTACGAATGGACGCGGTTGCAGGAAGTGCCCTTCGTCTTTGCCGAGCTGTGCGTCGTGATCTGGGCGATGGCGCGCGGGATGGAATTGCGCGATTATGTGGCGCCGCTGCCGCGCGATATAAAGGCTGCACTTGCGCTATTCGTGGCCGGGTTGTTCACCAGCAGCCTGCTCGTGTCCGAACAGGTTCTGACCTCGGTGGTGATCTCTGCGAGCATGTGCGTGCATGTGATGTTCGGCGTGGCGGTCTACCATCTCATAGGGCGCGGCGATGCGCATGTGTCCCGCGCACTGCCCTATGGTCTGGGGTTGGGGCTGATCGCCCTCACCATTTTGACCGCGTGGAAATTCCTCGCCCCGCCGCCTGCTTCAAGCGTCTATGGCGGCGTTATCGAATGGCATGCGGCCCTGCCCGGCTTTATCAGCGTCCGCCATTTCGGCTCATGGACCGGGGCGATTGCCGCGCTGTTTGCCGGATTCATCCTTGCCCGGAAAGAGCAGGGCAAGCTTGACTGGCGCGACTGGTTCTTCCTGCTGGCAATCGGCATGACGATCTGGTCGGGGACACGTGCTGCGATCCTTGCCATTGCTGTCGCCTGCCTCATCCAGATTGTCGGCACCCGCCGATTTCCGTCGTTCCATACGATCGGACGTCTGTCGATCCTGACCGGCATGGGCGCGGTTCTCGCCTGGGGCTTGCTTCCTGCTGCTGCACCCGAATTCCGACTGTTCCAGTCGGCCAGCGAATATAGCAGCCTGTCGTCGGCAGGGTCTGGCCGGGTCGAAATGTGGACGCTTGCCTTTCAGCGCTGGCTCGACGCGCCGCTGTTCGGTTGGGGCTCGGGCTCGACATTTTGGGAAGTTTTTATCGGCTGGCGCCATACCCAACCGCATAACTTCGTGCTGCAGTTCCTGATCAGCTGGGGAATTGTCGGAGCAAGTGGAGCGTTCTGGCTTCTGGGCCGAACCGTCTGGCGCGCGCAGCGCATCGTGCTGCGCCAGCAACCGGCGCTGTGGCCGCTGATGACCTGCCTTTACACGCTGCTCGGGATGGCCTGCCTCGAAGGCATGCTGCACTATCCGCGCTTCATCATGCTGATTGTTGCGCTGATGGCGATTATCCTGAAATTGGGTGCAGAGTCCCGCGAAGCGGCGTAATTAGCTGACGACAGCCTCGGCCAGAATCGTCAGCCCCGTGCCGCTTACCTCGGCAAAGCCGCCCGACACGGTCAGCATTTCGGGCGTTGCGCCAGCGCTTGTATAGATGCTGATCGCGCCGTCACGCAATGTCGACATCATCGGCGCATGCCCCTCCAGCACACCAAAATCGCCCTCCGCGCCGGGAACGACGACCATATGGACATCCTCGCTGCGGACGAGGCGTTCGGGGGTTACGAGTTCGAAATGCAATGCCATGTTCTTCTTCCTCAGCCCCTCCTCTTTAGGGGAGGGGCTACGAGACTTGGCAGTTCGCTGCCTAGTCGCAGTGGGGTGGGGCTCTCGGGGCTGGCGAAAGACGGACAGCCCCCACCCCAACCCCTCCCCTAAAGGGGAGGGGCTTAGGTAGGTTTACGCCGCTTCCGCAGCCAGTCGCTTGCCCTTCTCGACAGCTTCATCGATGCCGCCAACCATGTAGAAGGCTGCTTCGGGCAGATGGTCATATTCGCCGTCGACAACTGCCTTGAACGAGCGGACGGTATCCTCGACCTGCACGAACTTGCCGGGGATGCCGGTGAAGACTTCGGCAACGTGGAAGGGTTGCGACAGAAAGCGCTGGATCTTACGCGCGCGGTTGACCGTCAGCTTGTCGTCTTCGGACAGCTCGTCCATGCCAAGGATGGCGATGATGTCCTGAAGCGACTTGTACTTCTGCAGCGTTTCCTGAACGCGGCGGGCAGTGTCATAATGCTCCTGTCCCACAACCGCGGGGGTCAGAACGCGGCTGACCGAGTCGAGCGGGTCCACGGCGGGGTAGATGCCAAGCTCCGAAATTGCGCGGTTCAGCGTGGTCGTTGCGTCCAAGTGCGCGAACGAGGTGGCGGGCGCGGGGTCGGTCAAGTCGTCGGCAGGCACGTAAATCGCCTGCACCGAGGTGATCGAACCCTTGGTGGTCGAGGTGATGCGCTCCTGCAGGCCGCCCATGTCAGTGGCCAGCGTCGGCTGATAGCCCACAGCTGAAGGAATACGGCCAAGAAGCGCGGACACTTCCGAACCCGCCTGCGTAAAGCGGAAGATGTTATCGACGAAGAACAGCACGTCCTGCCCTTCCTGGTCGCGGAAATATTCCGCCATGGTCAGGCCCGAAAGCGCAACGCGGGCGCGCGCACCCGGAGGCTCGTTCATCTGGCCGAAGACCAGCGCCACTTTCGATCCTTCGGGGGTCGGGTTGCCGTCGGCATCCTTGGCGATAACACCGGCGTCGAGGAATTCGTGATAGAGGTCGTTGCCCTCGCGGGTCCGTTCACCCACGCCAGCGAACACCGACACGCCGCCATGGCCCTTGGCGATGTTGTTGATCAGTTCCTGAATCAGAACGGTTTTGCCAACGCCTGCGCCGCCGAACAGGCCGATCTTGCCGCCCTTTGCATAGGGTGCAAGCAGGTCGATCACCTTGATGCCGGTGACGAGGATTTCGGCCTCGGTCGACTGGTCGGTGAACAGCGGAGCTTCGGCATGGATCGGGGCGACCTGCGCCGCGCCCACGGGGCCACGCTCGTCGGTCGGCTCGCCGATCACGTTCATGATGCGGCCCAGGGTCTTGGGACCAACCGGGACCGAAATCTGCGCGCCGGTATCGCGCACCGGCTGACCACGGGTCAGACCATCGGTCGCGTCCATGGCGATCGTGCGGACGGTATTCTCGCCCAGATGCTGCGCGACCTCGAGAACAAGGCGGTTGCCATTGTTGTCGGTTTCCAGCGCCGAGAGAATGGCGGGAAGCGGGCCGGTGAAGCTAACGTCGACGACAGCGCCGATGACCTGGCTGACGCGGCCGCTTGCGGTGCCAGCGGTTGCAACGGGCGTGGTCGGCGCGGCTTTGGTGGCGCGCGGCTTGCGGGCGGGCTTTTCTGTGGTGGGAGCTGCGGTAGCCATTTTCGTCTTCCTTGGTTGATGTCGTTAGAGCGCTTCTGCGCCTGCAATAATCTCGATCAATTCAGTCGTAATCGCCGCCTGACGCGTGCGGTTATACTGGATGGTCAGCTTGTTGATCATGTCGCCCGCGTTGCGCGTTGCGTTGTCCATCGCGGTCATCTTCGAGCCCTGCTCGGAGGCCGCATTTTCACGGGTGGCGCGCAGCAGTTGGACAGAGACGTTGCGCGGCAACAAGTCGGCGAGGATCTCTTCCTCATCGGGCTCATATTCGACCGAAGCACCGACGCTGGGCACGGTGCTGTCGGTGGCGACCGCGACGGGCATCAGCTGGATCGCCGTCGGCTCCTGCGTCAGCACGGTGACGAATTTGGAGAAGAGCAGATGCGCGACGTCAAACTCGCCGGCCTCGAACCGCGCGGTCAGGTCTTCGCCCCAGGCCTGCACATCGGCAAAGCCCAATTTACCGAGATCGCCGGGCTCGATGCTGTGGATGATGTCGCTGCGATAGGTGCGCGACAGCTGGTCCTTGCCCTTTTTGCCGATGGTGTAGAATTTGACGGTCTTGCCCGCGGCCTTAAGTTCTTCGGCCTTTTTGCGGGCAAGGCGGACGATGTTGGTGTTGAATGCGCCTGCCAGCCCCTTGTCGCTGGTTGCGACGACCAGCAGGTGCACTTGATCAACGCCGGTGCCCGCGAGGAGCTTGGGCGACTGCGGACCAACGGTGACTTTGGAGGCAATGCTCGACACCACCGCCTCCAGCCGCTCGGCATAGGGACGCGAAGCTTCGGCTGCCTCGGTTGCCCGGCGCAGCTTCGCAGCGGCGACCATCTTCATCGCCTTGGTGATCTTCTGGGTCGATTTGACCGAGTTGATCCGGATTTTCAGGGCCTTAAGGCTAGCCATCTGTTGTCCTCAGGGTGAGGGGCAATAAAATAGGGACAGTCCCTATTTATTCGAATCCCTCGCAAACAATCCAAAAACGGCGCTTCACAAATAAATAGGGACTGTCCCTACTTTATTGCGTTACGCAAAGGTCTTCACAAAATTATCGAGCGCGGCGACCAGCGCCTTTTTGCTGTCGTCGCTGAAATCGCGGCTTTCGCGAATGCCTTGCAGCACGTCCGCATGGTTGGCACGCAGGTCGGCGAGCATTGCTTCTTCAAAACGGGTCACGTCCGAAACCGCAATGCCGTCGAGATAGCCATTGGTGCCCGCGAAGATCGACGCGGTCTGCTCTTCGAACGGCAGCGGCGAGAATTGCTTCTGCTTTAGCAATTCGGTCAGCCGCGCACCGCGGTTGAGCAGCTTCTGCGTCGAGGCATCGAGGTCCGAGCCGAACTGCGCAAAAGCAGCCATTTCGCGGTACTGCGCAAGCTCCAGTTTGATCGAGCCCGAAACCTTCTTCATCGCCTTGGTCTGCGCAGCTGAGCCAACGCGGCTCACCGACAGGCCGACGTTAATGGCAGGACGAATGCCCTGATAGAACAGGTCGGTTTCAAGGAAGATCTGGCCGTCGGTGATCGAAATCACGTTGGTCGGGATATAGGCCGACACGTCGCCTGCCTGCGTTTCGATAACGGGCAGCGCGGTCAGCGAGCCGCCGCCATTGGCGTCGCTCATCTTTGCGGCGCGCTCCAGCAAGCGGCTGTGGAGGTAGAACACGTCGCCGGGATAGGCTTCGCGGCCCGGAGGACGACGCAGCAGCAGCGACATCTGGCGATAGGCAACCGCCTGCTTCGAAAGATCGTCATAAACGATCACCGCGTGCATGCCATTGTCGCGGAAATATTCGCCCATGGTCACGCCGGTATAGGGCGCGAGATATTGCAACGGCGCGGGTTCCGAAGCGGTCGCAGCGACCACGATCGAATATTCCATGGCGCCATTTTCTTCCAATGCGCGGACGATCTGCGCCACGGTCGAGCGCTTCTGGCCGACGGCGACATAGATGCAATAGAGCTTCTTCGATTCATCGCTGCCGCTGTTGACGCCCTTCTGATTGATGAAGGTGTCGAGCGCGACGGCGGTCTTGCCGGTCTGGCGGTCGCCGATGA
>ERZ1066122.1326-NODE-1326-length-20413-cov-9.280037_pt1 | contig 20413 bp, 10 predicted proteins | sample MGYA00382769_ERZ1066122 | MGnify/ENA primary metagenome ERZ1066122 (study PRJEB33369, sample SAMEA5778352) | biofilm metagenome | biome: Industrial cooling water; feature: Water cooling tower basin; material: Biofilm | place: United Arab Emirates | collected... | reverse complement strand
GGGTAGGGGCGGCCGTCAGGGGCGGGGTCGGGCAGGGCGCGGCACCCGCTGAAAATGCCGGGCGGCAGTTGGCGGTAGCGGCGCTGGTCGCGGTCGAGGAGGGCGAGCAGTTCCTGGCGGAAGGGTTCCAGCGAAAACGAATCGAAGGCGAGTTGTTCGTCGTTGGTTTCGAGGTCGTCCCAGGAGGTTTGGAGTTGGCGCAGGGTGCGTTCGGCCTGCTGCGAGGCGAGGGAGGTTTTGTCGATGCCTTCTACCAGCGCCACCATTTCGGGGCTTAGTTCGTCGTCGTACTCCGCGCCCACCAGCGAGAGGAGCGCCATCCGGTTCTCGACGCGGTTTTTGAGGTTGAGGTAGTCGTCGTAGCTCTTGGCGGGCCAGAAATTGTAGCCCGTTACGGTGGCGTTGGGCGAGCCGAGCCTATCCACGCGCCCCATCCGCTGAATGAGGCGCACGGGGTTCCAGTGGATGTCGTAGCTCATCACGCAGTCGGCGTCTTGCAGGTTCTGGCCCTCGCTCAGGCAGTCGGTGGCGATGAGCAGATCGAGCGGCCGGTCGAGCAGGGCGGCGGTGGCGGGGTCGTGTTGGCGTACCAGCGTTTGCCACTCGTCGAAGGAGGGGCGGGGCGCATCCGGGGCGAGGCCCCAGGCGGCGTAGCGGTCGGTCCAGTCGCGCTCGTTGTAGAGCTTGGTAAAGGGCGCAAACCGTTGGAGCAGCGGCTCGAAATCGGTACCGGCGGCGCCATCGTCGGCGCGGCCCCCGGCGCCGCTCACCATCGCCACGCGGGTAAAGCCCCGGCGCGTGAGTTCGCGGTAGAGGTACGCCGCCGTATCGTGAAACACCGTGAAGATGATGACCTTCTGATTGGGCACGGTGCCATCGGGGCGGGTGGCGCGTTTGGCTTCGATTTCGGTTACGAGGCGGGCGAGCTTGGTATCGGCCCACTGGTCGGGGGGGGTGGCGGCGGTTTCGGTGGCCACGGCGGCGGTCATCGTCTGGATGTGCTGGTAGAGCGGCCGCAGCTTTTTAAGGTCTTTGCCGAGGTCGCGGCGGAAGTCGGCGCGGCGTTGCAGGTCGGCCAGCCGGATGGGGTTGCGGCGGCCCAGGGTCAGGTCGGCGGCGTCGGGCTGGGTGGTGCCGTCGGCGCTTGGTTCGGTGAGGCCGGCCACGGCGTCGGCCAGCTCGTTGGCGTCGGTTTCGGGGTCGGCGGCGCCGTCGTCGTCGGCGGCGGCCAGGGCGGCTCGGGGGGCGGTGCCGGCCTCGAAGGCATCGAGGCGGCGCAGGGCGTTTTCGTGGTGGTCGAGGATGCGTTTGACGGTCAGGCCGAAGGCGTCCCAGCTCGATTCGAGGCGTTTCACCAGCAGCACCATCATCATCTTCACCAGAAAGCCCTCCCGGACGGCCTCATCGCCGAAGAGTTGGGCCTGACCCTTTTTGGGCTTTTGGGCGGCCACGTATTCGGCGGGCTTGTAGGCCGTCATATTGACCCGGAACGCGTCGAAGATGGCCTTGAACGAATGCAGCCCGCCGAGCCTATCCAGGCCGACATACAGATTCTGGGGCGGGTTTTTGGTGGGGAAGGTGAGTTTCTCGGTCATCCCCGCGATGTTGCGCCGGGTACGCGCCACGATGAGGCGGTCGGTGAGGTCGAGAAACGGTTTCGGCAGCGCCTGCGTGAAGGTGGCCAGACGGCGCGTCTCGGCCGGTTCGAGGAGCCACTTTGCAAACACCTCCTGCACCTTACTGAACGCATAGCGCAGGGAGGGCACCGCCAGATCGGGGAACCGTGCGAAGCCGTCGTCCTGCCCGCGCGCCAGCAGCTTAAACTGGTTGCGCACATCCAGCAGCCCCGTGTTGATGGGCGTGGCCGAGAGCAGCAGCACCTTCACATCGCGGTTGGGCCGCTGGGCCAGGTGCAGGATGTGATCCACCAGAAACTGGTAGCGGCTGCCCTTGTCGTTGCGCAGGTTATGGCTCTCGTCGATGACGATGAGCTTGGGCTTGGGGCTTTGAAACCAGCGCAGGTCGCGCGGGTCGTCTTTGCCTTCGCCCTTGTGTTCGATGAGTTCGGGCGTGAGGTCGGTGTGGTAACGCAGCACAAAATCGAACTCATCGGCCTCAAACCGCGAAAACATCCCCTTCTTGAACTTCTGCCAGTTGTGGCGCAGCTTTTTGGGGCAGAGCAGAATGATTTCGCGGTTCTGATCCTGGAAATACTTCATCACGGCGAGCGCCTGCCAGGTTTTGCCCAGGCCCACGGCATCGGCCAGAATAGCGCCCCCGTAGGTTTGCAGCATCCTGATCAGGCTCAGGACGCCGCGTTGCTGAAACGGCAGCAGGTCGCGGTACACCACGGTCTGGCGCAGGTCGCGGAGGCGGGCTTCGGCCTCGGGGCCGGATTGCCAGGCTTTCAGCTCGTCGTAGAACAGCTCAAAGAGTACCTTTTCGTAGATCTCGCGCGGCTGGTACGGGCGGCTCAGGTCGCGCAGCATCTGAATCAGGTGCTGCTTGAACTCTTCCTTCCGCTTCGGCCCGCCGCCCTCCTCGCGCACCTCGATGTGGGTACGGGTCTGGGGCGACGCCCAGAGCGCCTCGAACCACTCGCGCAGGTCGTTGAACTGCGGGTCGTCGCCGGAGGCCGCGATGTTGAGTTCGACGTTGGCGGAGGCCGTCAGCCCCAGCCCCGCCTGCGTCAGGTTCGACGAGCCGGTGGCGTAGAAGTGGCTGTTACTCTTACCGGAAGCTGCGCGGAACAAATACGCCTTAGCGTGGCAGAAAGCGGGTTGCAGGGTGCGCACCTGCACCTCGGGCCGTTCCAGAAACGCAATGGCCGAGCGGGCATTATCGCTCAGCCCAAACGCCTCATTCAGCCCCAGGTCGGCGGCAAAGAGCTGGGCGGCTTTGGTGCGCACATCGCCATCGGTCTGGGCGTGGTCGCCGATGATGAGGCGGCAAGCCGAAAAGTGCGACCCGAAATCGAGGTGAATCCGGCTCAGGGCAGCGGCCGAGAAGTAGCCGGTTACGGCATCGAAGGTGCCCGTGGCGGTGATGCGTTCCTGAAATAGCTCGTAAACGGTAACGGCATTGGCGCCGCGCGGGGTTTTGTTGTCGAGTAGCAAGGAATAGGAGAGGTGGGTTTGTGAGATGCGAAAGGTAGGCTGCGGGGCGGTTTCCGCTCCGGCTAACTACTGCCGTACGCGGGCCAGCGCTCCGGGCATTTAAATCCCAGGCACCAAACCCCGCCCATCTGCTCTCACACCCACCCCACCGAAGCTGGCACCCACCTCCGCGCAGTTGGCACCCCCGCGCTTGCAGCAGGGCAAGGGCAAGAAGTTGCTTTGCCCAGACCTAGCGGCCAACCCAATGCGCCGGCTCCTGCTTGCTTCCGGTTTGTTTTTGCTGCTGAGTCTTGCGGCCGGGCTGCGGCCCGCGCTGGCCCAGGCGCCCGCGCTGGCGTGGGTGGCCCCCCTTGCCCGGCATTTAAATGCCGGGCAAGGGGGGGCGGTCAATACATAACAATCAGATGCAACAGTAGGCGTAGCTTGCACCCAATGCCGCGCTAGTCCACATTTCCGATGCTACTCCGCCGGTTACTGCACCTTCGTTGGATTACCCTGCCGGCGCTGCTGCTGGCTGCCGCCCCGCCATCCGCCACCGCCGCCGCTGCGCCGCCTGATTCGGTGCGCATCGAGGAGTGGTTGAAGCAGGCCGACGTTCTCATCAACCAGAAGCCTAACCGCACGCTGGCGCTCGCCGATTCGGCCCGGCGCCTGGCCCAGGCCCGCCGGCTGCCGCAGCTCGAAGTGAAGGCGCTGGCGTTGGCCGCCACCGCCGCGCAGCTACGCGCCGATTTTCCCAAAGCCACCGCCCTGGCGCAGGAGGCCTACACGCTGGCGCAAAAACAGGGTGTGCCGTCGCTCGGTCAGTGGCAAGCCGCCAATCTGCTGGTCGGGATGGCGTATGCGCGGCAGGATTGGGCGGAAACCATCAAGTACGCCCGCGAGCAGGTGACGATTGCGGAGGTCTTGGGCAAACCCCATCTGCTGGCTTGGAGCTATAACAACCTCGGCAGCGCGCAGAGCGAGGCCCACCAGTACGCCGAAGCCGACGCCAACCTCAAAAAGGCGGTGGAGGTGGCCCGGAAGGCCCAACTGCCGGCGTTCGAAACAAAGTCGCTGGTGGACCTGGCCTACAACGAGATGTACCAGGACCGGCTGGCGCAGGCCGTTGAGTACGCCACCACGGCAATGAACACGGCGGAGCGGCAGATCGACCCCGGAATGCTCGCCACGGCCCTCAACACCCGCGCCACGGTGCGCAGCAAGCTGGGGCAGCACGCCGGGGCCGTGGCCGACCAGGAGCGGGCTATTCAGTTGTTGCGGAAAAACGGGCACTTCAACGAAGAAATCCAGTTCCGGTCCGAGCTGTCGGGCCTCTACGAGCGCGCCGGAATGCTCGATAAGGCGCTGGCCGCCGAGCGCCGCTACTGGCAGCTGCGCGACAGCACCCAGTCGTTGGAGGTGCAGCAGCAGCTCAATCAGCTCAACACGCAGTTTAAAACCGAGCAGCGCGAAGCCCGCATCGCCGCGCTCTCGCAAGCCAAAAAGCTGGCCGACCTGCGGGTGTGGGCCTTGCTGGCCGGGCTGGTGGTGGTGCTGGCGGGCGCGGCCGTGTTCGGGCGGCAATACGTGCGGCTGCGGCGCACCCAGCGCGCGTTGGCCACCACCACGCGCACCAAAGACCGCCTCTACTCGGTGGTGGCCCACGACCTGCGCTCGCCGATTGCGTCGTTTCCGGGGCTGCTCGACCTCTTGCGCCGCTACCGCGACCGCTCCGCCACCCAGGATTTCGACGGCCTGCTGACCGAGATGCGCGCCGCCTCGCAGCAAGTGGCCCAGCTCCTCGAAAACCTGCTGCAATGGGCCGCCGGCCAGCACGGCGAGCTGGTGGTGCGTCCGGAACCGCTGCCGGTGCAAGTGCTCCTGGCCGAAGCCGCCGACCTCTACACCGCCGCCGCCGCTGCCGCCGGCAAGCATCTCCTCCTCTCGCCCGCCCCGCCCGACCTGCTGCTCCGCGCCGACCGCCAGATGACGCGGGCCATCCTCCGCAACCTCACCGACAACGCCCTCAAATACCTGCCCGCCGGCGGCACCGTGCGCCTGAGCGCCGAAGCTACCCCCGGCGGCGGCACCGTGGCCCTCCTCGTCAGCGACGACGGCCTCGGCCTGACGGGCGCCCAACTGGCCGCCTTCAACGCTACGGCCGCGCCCGTGGGCGGCGCCGCCACTGCCGAGGTGCGCGGCACCGGCCTCGGCCTGCCGCTCTGCCGCCTGCTGGCCGAGCGCCAAAACGGCCGCCTGCTTCTGATTTCCGCGCCCGGTCAGGGGTTGGTGGCGCGGGTAGAGCTGCCGGTGGTGGGCTGACGGGCGGTTGTGGCGCCGCGTATCGCGCCGGGTATCGTGCCGCGCCGGCGCTTGGGCGTCTCCGGCACCGTCCCGGTGCCGGCGGTAGCGAACGTGGCGAGCGCCGTCTCGGCGCCGCGTGGGAAGCCGTGGCCGGGGGTAGCCAAGCAGCGCGAAGCAACGTCTCCGGCACCATCCCGGTGCCGGCGGTTGCGGCCGACTCACCACCCGGCACCGGGACGGTGCCGGAGACGACCAAGCGGCGACCGCTATTCTGGAAGGTTGATGCAGCCAAGCCAGTAAGTTTGCACTCACTAGCCGCCTCATCATTCCTCCGGATGCAAACCCTCAAAATCCTCCTCGTCGAAGACGAAGCCATCCACCAGCGCTTGATGCGCGAAATACTGGTCGTGGGGTATGAGCTGATCGGGCCGGCCGCCACCGCCGCCGAGGCGTTGCGCCTGTTCCGCGCCCACCAGCCCGACGTGGCGCTGCTCGACATTCAGCTGCCCGGCCGGCCGGATGGCATTGGGTTGGCCGCCGAGCTGCTGGCCGAGCGGCCGTTGCCGGTGGTGTTTCTGTCGTCGCTGACCGATGCCGAGACGTTTCAGCGGGCGCGCGCCGTGCGCCCGGCGGCTTACCTCACCAAACCCACCGATGCCCTCACGCTGGAACGCACCCTCGAACTGGCGTTTCACAACTTCGCCACGGCCCGCGAGGCGCAACCCGGCGAGTCGGAGCCGCCGCCCGTGGCCGTGGGCACGCAGGCGCTGCTGCCCACCGCCTGCTTCGTGCGCGACCGCGGCCGGCTCATCAAAATCCGCTACGACGATATCCGTTGGCTTGCCGCCGACGACCGCTACACCGACCTGCACGTCGGCAGCGGGCGCAAAGTGTCGGTCCGGATGCCGATGCGCGAGCTGGCCGCCCAGCTGCCCGCCAACCAGTTCGTGCAGATTCAGCGGTCGTACCTCGTCAATGCCGCCCACATCGACCAGCTCGACCCCACCACCGAAGAGGTGCTCGTCGAGGGCCACCGCCTGCCGCTGGGCCGCGCCTACCGCGATGCCCTGCTGGCGCGGCTGACGTTGTTGTAACGCGCCTCCGCCCGCCGCCGCCTACCGGCCGGGCGGTTTCGTGTACATCCTGGCGGTGTTTACACTCATCGTTCGGGGGTTGACTTCGGTGGGCTTGTGTAGTAAGAGCGCGCGCGCAATTTTTGGCGATTTTTTCACACCAACACAGCAATATTCCGTGAAGTACATTTCCGCTCTGGCCCTGTGGGCCGCGCCGCTGCTGGCCAGCGCGCAGGTTACGATCTCGCAAGCGCAGTTTCCGCTGACGGCGGCCTCGGTGGGCCGCTTCCAGCCGGCCCGCCTGATGGGGGCCACCACGCCCACCACCGGCCCCAACCAAACCTGGGATTACCGCGCGCTGGTGGCGCAGGGCGGGGTGGTAACGTCGCAGCCGTACAACCCGCCGCCCGCCAACCCGCCGTTTCCGGGCACCGTGCGCACGTACGATTTCGTGAGTCAGCTCGGGCCGTTCGCGGTGAGCGTGACGGCCCACGAAGGCTTCGACGCCGACGGCTTCGGGCAGCTCGGCTCCACGATTCCGGCGCAGACGTTTCCGCTGCCCACGGGCGGCGCCGCCGACGTGCTGAACGTGCCCGCCCAGAGCGTGGCCGTCAATACGCTCGAGATTCCGCTGCCGATGTCGGCGAGCACTTACGTGGTGCGGTCGTTTCGGGTCCGCAACAACACGACGCTTACCATCGCGGCGTTGGGGCTTACCAACGCGCCGTTTCAGTACGTGCAGCGCACGCTCACCGTCGATTCGGTGGCCGGCTGGGGCACGGTGCAGATTCCGGTAGCGGGCAGCCCCGGCGGCTCGGCGCCGATAGACGTGCTGCTCGTGCGCCGCCGCTACGTGCAGCAGGACAGCTTTTACGTGGCCGGCCAACCCGCGCCCGCCGCGCTGCTGGGCGCACTCGGCCAGACGCAGGGCCGCATCACGCGGGTGTTCCGGGCGGCGATGTTCCGCCCGAACGCCACGCAGTCGGTGCTGTCGATGATTTTCGGCAACGGCCGGTTTACGGCGCCCACGAGCGTATCGTATTCCGCCGAGATGGGCTTGCCGGTGGGTGTCGGCCGCGAGCTGCCACTCGCCGAGGGCGGCTTGCGGGTGTGGCCCAACCCGGCCGCTGCGGGCGCCGTGCGCGGGTTCGAGGTGCCCGGCGCCGCCCCCGCCGAGCCGCTCCGCCTGACCCTGCGCGATGCCGCCGGCCGCACCGTAGCCCGCGCCACGGTGCCGAACGGCCAGCCCGCCGCCGCCCTGCCCGGCGTGCCGGCGGGCCTCTATTTCGTGGAGGCCGAAACGGCCGCCGGGCAGCGCGCGGCGCGGCGCGTGGTGGTGGAGTAGGGGGAGGCGGTTAGGTACACAAAACAGGTCGGCGCTGACATTCAGCGCCGACCTTTTTTTGTGCGTTTGCGGCGGTTGCGAACGTGGCGGGCGCCGTCTCGGCGCCGCGTTGGGGAGGCGCTGTACGCGGCGCCGAGGCGGCGCTCGCCACGTTTCCTAATCTGCCTTGTTCACGGTGTACGTCAGGCGCACACTCATCAAACGGGGTGCAGTCTGTGAAAACAGGGCGGTACTTTCGAAAGATATAATGTACTTTCTGTCGTTGTTGTTCGTCACTTCGTTACAGGCCGCTGCGGCAAACGACAACGCATTTACGGCCGATGACACGCTACTCGAAACCGAAGCAACCGACGTAGTGCTTCCGGTAGCCGGAACAACACGCAGCAACTCAACGGTAAAACCGTACTGCGTGTTGTTGTCGAAGTACCCTACGTTCATATTCGTGATCACGGCACCGTCGGGCAGGTGTACTGTCGCATACACTTTGTATGCGACAGGAGTGGTTACGATAACAGGAAGGGCAAACCCCGAAAATTCGTTGGTGAGTGCCGAGCCGGGGGGGAAACTAAACCCCGGCATCCATCTAGCGCTTGGGCTACCCCCCACAAAGTCGCTCGGCATCAGCGTCAGGGTGCGGCTTTGCGGGTTGGCGTAGGTGTAGCCGCCCGTGCCCGATACCACCGCGTTGCCCGTGGCGATTACATCGCCGTTGGCGACGACATCGTCGTTGGCGATGAGATCGTCGGCGATCACATCGGCATCTCCTACGATGTTGCCATCCGCGGCGATGGACAAGCCGCTGCTGCCGCCATTCCCCAAAATACGGTTGCTGCCGAGTTTGATGTTTGTGGTGGCGGTATGGTTGCCGAGGTTATCTTGAACGACCGAAAGGGGCATTTGCATCAGCGAGCCGTCCGGGTTTTGGGCCAGCACCCCACCGGGTTGCAGCCGTTGAAAGAGCAGCAGCGTACTGGTGCCGGGGTGTACGACGCCCGTGAGAGCGCCGCGCGTATCGAGGTGGGCGGGGCTGTTCTGGGTGGCGGCGCTGCCTTGCGGGGTCGTCGAGTACGGAATGGTTGTGGTCAGCGAATGGAACGTTACGCTGCCAGGAGTGGTCGATGCGTTGAGGATCGCCAGGGTGTTGCCATCGCCGGCCAACTGGTCGCCGCTGAGGCCCAATGGGGTGTTCGATGTGCCATCGGCGGCATTGCGCACATATACCCCATTCGCGTCGCGGTTATACAACAAGTTGTTGATCAAGGTCAAGCGCGTGATTTGCACTCCGGATATCGGAAATGCGTACAGCAGCGCCGCGAAATTATTGTACGCCGTAAGCTTCGGAGAGCCGCTTTGCATCGAGGCAATCACAATCCGGTTGGCATCGATGGCGAGCACGGGGTTGGTGCCGAGGGTGGCCACTGTCACGGTTTGGTATTGGGTGGGTGTGCCGCCAGTGGCAGTGAACATACGTACTTCGCCGCTCGTATTGACCAAGGCCACGCGTGTGGCACTGGCTACGATCTGAGTACCGCCACTGCTGAACGTGTTGAGGATAGCCGGCGCGGCCGGGTTCGAGACATCGACGGTGGAGCACGTAGTGGCGCTCAGTACATACACGCGGTTGCCGCCCAGTGCCATTGTGGTGCCGCCGACGGCTACGCTGCCCAGCACGGCCGGGGCGGCGGGGTTCGTGATATCAATCGTTTGCAGTTCAGACCCGTTGAAAACGTAGGCCGTCGATTCGCCCATTGCGACTCGCAGCGCACCGGTAGCTACCGTTATGGAGCCGATGGCCGTGGTGGGTGGGGTGGGCGGTGCGGCCAGCGTCGTGCCCGCGCTGACGGGCCGGGCCGACAGGTCGCCGTCGGCATCGGCCACAACCATTTGCAGGGTGTTAGGGGTACCCAAGCGGCTGATGCGCGCTCCGCCCTGCACGTCCAGCTTGGCAGCGGGGGTGCTGGTGCCTACGCCCAGGTTGCCGGTGCCGGTCAGGCTCAGGTTGTTGCCGCCCGTGTTGAGGGTGGTAGCCCCCGCCAGCGTACCGCCCAGCGTGAGGTTGCCGCCCGTGTTGGTGAGGCCGTTGGAGGCGGTAACGGTAGCGTTATCGCCGGCCAGCCCGAGCGTCCAGCTCGTGAAGGTGCCCGTGCCCACGGCACGGTCGGCGTTGATGACCAGCGAAGTGCCCGAATAGCTCGTAACGGTACCTTCCACGAAGTTGGTGGCCGAGTTCGCCACGCGCACCCGCATATTGGCCGTATAGGCCAGCCCGCTTTGCGTAACGAACGTGCGGCTGCCCGTGCCGATGGTGTTGCTGCTGGCGCTCGTGCCGCCGTAGCTGGCGCCGGTGGGGCCGGTGGGGCCCTGAGAGCCTTGTGGGCCAGTGGCACCAATCGGGCCTTGCGCGCCGGTCGCGCCGGTTGCACCCGTGGCGCCAGTAGCGCCCACATCTCCGGCCAACCCAATCGTCCAGCTCGTGAAGGAGCCGGAGCCGCCCGTACGGTCGGCGTTGATAACCAGCGAAGAGCCGGAGTAGCTCGTTACTACGCCCTCCACGAAGTTGGTAGCCGAGTTGGCCACACGCACCCGCTGCCCGGCCACATACGCCAGCCCGCTTTGCGTCGAGAACGTGCGGCTGCCCGTGCCGATGGTAACGCCGCTGGGGCTGGTGCCGCCGTAGCCGGCGCCGGTTGCGCCCGCCGCTCCCGTGGCGCCGGTCGGGCCGGTTGGGCCTTGCGCGCCGGTAGCGCCCGTAGCGCCCTGCGCCCCCACATCACCGGCCGCGCCGATAGCCCAGCTCGCGAACGTACCGGAGCCACTGGTGCGGTCGGCGTTGAGTGTGAGGGTCGTGCCCGAGTAGCTCGTCACGATGCCCTCCACATAATTGGTAGCCGAGTTGGCTACGCGCACCCGCTGCCCGGCTACGTAAGCCAAGCCGCTTTGCGTCGTGAAACTGCGACTGCCTCCGCCAATCGTCACGCTGCTGCTGCTGGTGCCGCCGTAGCCTGCGCCCGTGGCGCCCGTTGCCCCCGTGGCGCCGGTCGGCCCCTGCGGCCCTTGCGGCCCCGTATTGGCGGGCAGCGTAACCGTGTTGCCACCGCCGATGCTCAGGTTTTGGCCACTAAGCGAAAGGCTCGGGGCCGTCCAGGCGCCCGGTTTCAGAAACTGCCAGGTGCCGCCCTGATAATACCAGAGACCCGCCCGGAAGTTGGTCTGATACACCATCAGCCCCTGTGGCGGGCTGCTGATGCCCACGCGCTGCGCCGAATCGAGGCGCGGAATGAGAAGGCCTTTATCGGAAGAGGCAATTTCGAGGGCCGCTTTGGCATTGGGCGCCATCGTGCCGATGCCCGTTTGCGCCTGCGCCGTGCTGACCGCAAACAGCCCCAGCAAACCCGCCAGGGCAGCGGCCGAGACCCGGCGCCAACCAGCGCCGGGCCAGGGATGAGAAATGGGAGGAGATGAGGAAAAGTGGGGCATAAACCTGTGTTCGCCCAAGACCGCTGGCACCCGACGGTGGATGCGCCTCGGTTTGTGCGTACTCCAAAGTTCCAGAGGCCTTTTTTCGATACAATCGCCGGTGTGACGAACGTCCGGGAGGCGTATTTGAATGACGGCTATTCTGCTATGAGCCAGCGCCGGTGGGGCACCGAACGCGGGCAGTGGCAGAGGAGGCGGGCCGTCGTGGCCGCTGTGCTGCCGTGCAGGCATCCGAATACAAATCCGTGCAGTTCGACACGCGGTGGCGGCTGTTGGTAACTGAATGGTTGGGGCGGCGCGCGGTCGGGGGCAGCTTCACGCCAGTAAGCCGCGCTACCGGGCGTGCCGCCGAATGGGGCCTCCCGATACTACTGTCGGGAGGTTTCGCGCGGAGTTTCGCGGAGTTTCGCGGAGTTTTTAGTGCTCGATTGGGCGGCAACTTCGCTTGGCAGTATAGCGCAAGGCTATTGCGGAGGTGCGGCACTTGCCGGGCAACTTTGTTGCAGCATTCAGATGCTGATTTCCCTCGACACCCTCCCAATGGGCCCTCATCGTCATCACACGCTCCACATTCTGGCCGTCGAGGATCATCCGATTCAGGCGCAGATGCTCCATATTCAGCTGTATGAGCTGGGCTACGCGATGCTGCCCGTGGCGCGCGACGCCGACGAGGCCGAACGCCTCTTCCGCTCCGGCGACCCCGACGTGCTGCTGCTCGACATTCAGCTGCCCGGCCCCGTCGATGGCATCGAGCTGGCGCACCGCCTGACGGCCATCCGGCCGGTGCCCATCGTATTTCTGACATCGATGGACGACCCCGAAACCTTCGCCCGCGCCCGCCTTACGCAGCCGTGCGCCTACCTCACCAAACCCCACAACGGCGAGGCGCTGGCGCGCGCCCTCGAGTTGGCCGTGCAGCAATTCGCGCAGCGGCGCGGCATCACGGCCACGCCGGATACGGGGCTGGTCATCACCGACAGCCTGTTCGTGCGGGTCGGCACCCGCCTCGAACGCCTGCGGCTCGCCGACATTGCGTGGGTGGAAGCCGACGGCAACCACGTCCATTTCGTGCTGCTCGACGGCTACAAAAGCACCGTGCGCCTAGGAATGAGCGCCGTAGAAGCCGTGCTGCCGCTGGGCGTGTTTATGCGGATTCACCGGAGCTTTCTGGTGGCCGTCAGTGCCATTACCGGCCTCGACACCACGCACGGTTACGTGCTGGTGGGGCATCAGCAGCTCCCGCTGGGCCGCACCTACCGCGAGGAGCTGCTCGCTAGGTTTCGGCAGGTGGGGTGAGGGCAGAACGTGGCGAGCGCCGTCTCGGCGCCGCGTGGGTTCGCGGTACGCGGCGCCGAGACGGCGCCCGCCACGTTGCTTAACCGCCGGAGACGCATATATGCGTCTCTACGTTGGTGTACATTGCGCTTTATCTGCTATATCTCTTCGCAAATGCGCTCACGGTCTTTTCTGACACCCGCACTGGCCAGCCTGCTGCTGGCGGCGCTGGCCGGGCCGGTGAGCGCCGTGCCGCCGCCGCCCGCGCTGGTGCCGCTGCTGCGCGAGTCGGCCCGGCCGACGGCGGGCGAGCTGGCGCGGCAATCGGCGGCCTTGCGCCGCTACGCCGCCTTGCCCACCACAGAGGCGCTGGGGCGGTTTGGGGCGTGGGTGCGCGTGGCGGAGAATTTCGGGCGGCAGCAACAGCCCGATTCGGTGCCTGGCGCCCTGCACCGCGCGCGGCGGCTGGGCGCGGCCGTGGGGCCAACGGTAGCCGCCGATGTGGCCGCGCTCGTGCTGGTGCCGCTGGGGCAGCACTACTACGACCATCAGCGCCTCGATAGCGCCGCGCACTACTTCCGGGCCGGGGCGCGGCTGTTCGAGGCCCTGAGCGCGGCGGCGCTGTACCGCCGCCAACCCGTCACGCTCGTCGATGGCCGATCCGTAACGCTCGGTTCCGAGTACGCCCACGCCCTGGCCAACACGGGCATTGCGTACGCCGCGCAAAACGACCTGCTCTCGCTGGCCGAATACCTCGAACAGGCCGCCCGCGTTTATGAGCGCCTCGCCGACGTGAACGGGCAGGTGTGGGTGCTGGGGCAGTTGGCGGTGGTGGCGTCGTTGCAGCACAACCAGCAGCAGGCGGCCCGCCACTCGTTGCGCGCCGCCGAACTGGTGCAGGCCGACACCGCCGTGCGCCGCCGCGCCAACGGCGTGCCCGACCTCTCGGCCGAAAGCCGCGCCGTGCTGAACGTGGCGGCGTGGGTTGGCGAAATCGGCGACTACCCCACGGCGCTCCGCGTCATTGCCCGCGCGCAGGAGCGGGCGCAGGCCACCATCGCCCGCTACCCCCACGATCCGCATTTGCAAGCCGACTACTGCCGCCAGTTGCTCGCCGAAGGCCGCGTACGGCTCCAGGTGGGCGGAATGGCACGCGTAACGGCCCGGATGACGCCCGCCCTGCGCCGCCTGCGGCAGCTGGCCTCGCCGCCGATCTACCGCGAGCTGCTTTTCTATAACCTGCAAGCCCACGGGTTGCTGTTTCGGGCCAGCGAGCGGCCCGCCGGCCCGGCCCGGGCGGCGTTGGTGCGGGGCGCGCTGGCCACAATTGACTCGCTGTCGCCGCCGTCGCTGCGGCGCGAGTTCAGCGCGTATCTGGCCAGCTCGTTTGCACTGCTGCACGAGCACGCCGCCGTGCTTCACCTGATGCGCGATGTGCAGGGCGCCGACTGGGAGTACACCCGCTGGCGGGCGGCGGCGCTGGCCGGACTGGGCCGCTCGGCGGAAGCCTACGATTTGCTCATCAGCGGCGAGCGCCACCGCGACTCGGTGCTCGGCGCCGACCACCGCGCCGCCCTCGCCGCCCTCGACTCGCGCAACCGCACCCGCGAGAAAGAGCGCCGCATCGAGCAGCTGGCCTCCGAGGCCCGCCTGCGCGAGGCCCGCCTGCGGCAGGCGTGGCTGGTGGTGGGCGGGGTGGCGCTGGCCGGGTTGGTGTTCGTAGGGCTTTACGCGCAGCTGCGCCGCGCCCGCGCCCGGCAGCGCGAGCTGTTGCGCCAGCGCGAGCAGCTCTTCGCCATCATCGGGCACGATTTGCGGGCGCCCGTGACCGATTTTCGGTACGTGAGTCGGATTCTCGATTTCCACGCCCGCCAGCGGGCCGCGCCCGAGCTGGCCGAAGTAGCCCGCGAAGTAGAAACCCGCGCCGACGCCCTCGGCGGCCTCCTCGACAACCTCCTCGACTGGGGCCGCGCGCAAGCCGGGCGCTTGCAGGTGCGCCCCGAGCCGGTGCCGCTCGCCGACGTCCTCGCCGAAGCCGCCAGCTTCGTGGCCGACGCCGCCCGCCGCAAGCAGGTAACGGTTTCGGTGGAAGCCGCCGCCGGGCTGCGCGCCCACACCGACCGCCGCCTGCTGCTCACCATCCTGCGCAACCTCGTGGCGAACGCCATCAAGTTCACGCCCGGCGGGGGCACGGTGATGCTGTGCGCCGAAGCCACGGCAGGCACCGCCCTCCGCCTGACCGTGCGCGACACCGGCCTCGGCCTCACCCCCGAACAAGTACAGGCGTTGGGTGCCGACCGGGGCCGCAGCGGCACCACCACCACTGGCACGGCCGGCGAGGGCGGCACGGGGCTGGGCATTCAGGTTGTACACGAGCTGCTGGCGGCGCTGGGCAGCCGCTTGCAGGTGGCTGGGGCGCCGGGTCAGGGCGCCACGTTTTGGTTTGAGCTGCCGGTGGGGTAACGTGACTAATGTGGCGAGCGCCGTCGCGGCGCCGCGTGGGTGTGCAGTACGCGGCGCCGAGACGGCGCTCGCCACGTCGCCCAATCGCCGTGGCTCAACCGCCGTGGCCGAGAGGTACTCAGCGTTACGTTTTCTCACCCGCCGCAAACGCTTCACCCAATCGCCCGGCCGATAGCGAATGGTAGGAAATGGATGGGCTGTAGGTGTTTTCTATGTACTGATACAGTACATTTGAATATCCTTCACCTCCCCCTCATCTCATTCCGTATGCGTCACATTTCCGCTTGGACGGCCGGGCCGCTATTGCTGCTGCTGGCCGCCGCCCCCCGTGCCGTTCGCGCTCAGGTGGGCGTAGGCACCGTTGCCCCCAATGCCTCGGCCGCGCTCGATGTAGTGGCCTCCGACAAAGGCGCCCTGCTGCCGCGCCTGACGGCCGCCGCCCGTGCCGCCATCGTGCTGCCCGCCACGGGGCTGCTGGTCTATCAGACCGATGCGCCTGCCGGGTTTTACTACAACGCCGGCACACCGGCCGTGCCCAACTGGCTGCAGCTAAACCCCGTAGGCGGGCTGGGCGATAATCTCGGCAACCACGCCGCCACGCAAAACCTCGATCTGGCAGGCAACGCCCTCACCGGCACCGGCGCGAGCATCGGCGCTACGGTGGGCGTGGGTGTACGCGCCGACGGCGGGCTGAACGTGGGGCAGAACACCACCGGCAACAACGTGTACGTGGGGTATCAGGCGGGGCAGGCCGTCACGACGGGCGCCAACAACACGTTTACCGGCGTGGGCAGCGGGCAGGCCGTCACGACGGGCGGTAGCAATACGTTCACGGGGCGCCAGAGTGGGGCGGCCAACACCATCGGGTTCAACAACACGTTCAGTGGCCACAACAGCGGCGCGGCCAACACGAACGCCAACAACAACACGTTTACGGGCGCCAGCAGCGGGTTGTCGAATACCACAGGCGGCACCAACACGTTTACGGGGGCGGCCAGTGGTGCCGCTAACACCACCGGCAGCGGCAACACATTTACCGGCGCCAGCAGCGGTGCCAGCACCACTAGCGGCTCCAACAACACCTTCGCGGGGCGCGCCAGCGGCTCGTTGAATACCACCGGCTCCAACAACACCTTTACGGGTATGCAGAGCGGAGCGGCCAACACCACCGGCTTGGATAATACGTTTGCGGGCTACCAGAGCGGCCTGGCCAACACGTCGGGTAGCAGCAACACCTTCGCGGGGGTGTCGAGCGGGGCGGCTAACACGACTGGCTCCAACAACACCTTCGCGGGGCGCAACAGCGGCTTTGCGAACACGGCTGGGTTCAGCAACACCTTTACCGGCCAAGGCAGCGGGGCGGCCAACACCACCGGCTCGACCAACACCTTCACGGGGCAAAACAGCGGCCTGCTTAACACCACCGGCGCCAACAATACGTTTACGGGCGGTATCAGCGGGCAGGCCAACACCACCGGCGCCAACAACACCTTTACCGGGGCGGGCAGCGGGGCGGCCAATACCACGGGCGCCAGCAACACCTTCGTGGGTGCCAACAGCGGGCAGGCTAACACCACCGGCAGCTTCAATACGTTTACGGGGCGCGGCAGCGGGCAGTTCAACACCACCGGCACCCTCAACACCTTCGCCGGGTACGAAAGCGGCCGCAGCAATACTATAGGTGCTCAAAATACCTTCGCGGGCTTCCAGAGTGGGTTTTCCAACACGGTCGGCAGCAACAACACCTTCACGGGGACGCAAAGCGGCCTGAGCAACACCACCGGCGTCAACAACACGTTTACGGGGTCGTTGAGCGGGCAGCTCAATACGACGGGCTTCTCTAACACCTTCGCGGGGACCGGCAGCGGGGCGAGCAACACCACGGCCGCCAACAACACGTTTACGGGGTTCCAGAGCGGCGCCACCAACACCACCGGCGCCAACAACACGTTCAGCGGCTCGTTGAGCGGCAACGCCAACACCACGGGCGCCAACAACACGTTTACGGGCTTTCAGAGCGGCCTGCTCAATACCACCGGGCAGGCGACACCTTCGTGGGCTACCAGAGCGGGCAGGCCAATACGACGGCCGGCTACAACACCTTCGCGGGGTTCCAGAGCGGAATGGCCACCACCACCGGGCAGGCCAACACCTTTACGGGGGCCAGCAGCGGGACGACCAACACCACCGGCTCCAGCAACACCTTCACGGGGTACGCGAGTGGGCAGCTCAACACCACCGGCGCTCAGAACACGTTCACGGGGGGCAGCAGCGGCGGGCAGAACACGACCGGCACCAACAACACGTTTGCGGGCTACCAGAGCGGGGCAGCTAATAGCACCGGCTTCGACAATACCTTCACGGGGCAGGGCAGCGGCCTGAGCAACACCACCGGCTCGGCCAACACCTTCACGGGGCGTGGGGCGGGCGCCTCCAACACTACGGGCATCAACAACACCTTCACGGGGCAGGGTAGTGGGGCGGCCAACACCACTGCCAACGGCAACACGTTTACGGGGAGGAACACCGGACAGAGTAACACCACCGGCAGCCAAAACACCTTCACAGGCGCCAACAGCGGGCTGGCCAACACCACCGGCAGCTCCAATACATTTACGGGGCAGGACAGCGGGCTGGCCAACACCACCGGTTCGGCCAACACCTTCACGGGGCGCAACAGCGGGCTGGCCAATACCACCGGCAGCAGCAACACGTTCACGGGGTTCAACTCGGGTTTTGCCAATACCACCGGCGCCAACAACACCTTCACGGGGCAGAACAGCGGCACGGCCAACACCACCGGCTCGGGCAACACCTTCACGGGGCAGAACAGCGGGCAGTCTAACACTATCGGTAGCACCAATACATTTGTCGGCTACCAGAGCGGGTACAATACCTCCACCGGCTCGGGCAACACCTTTATCGGGTACAACAGCGGGTATATCGGCGCCACCACCAACGACAACACGTTCGTGGGGCGCAGCAGCGGGTTTTTCAACACCGGCAGCCAAAACACGTTCGTGGGGCGCAGCAGCGGCGCGGCCAACACCACCGGCACCAACAACACCTTCTTCGGCTACCAGAGCGGCTTCTCCAACACCACCGCCGGCAACAACACGTTCGTGGGCAACAACAGCGGGCAGGCCAATACCGGCGCCGACAACACCTTCGTGGGCAACAACAGCGGGCAGCTCAACACCACGGCCACCAGCAACACCTTCGCGGGCGCCGAAAGCGGGGCGGCCACCACCACGGGCGGGGCCAACACCTTCCTCGGGCGCAGCAGCGGCGCGGCCAACACCACCGGCACCAACAACACCTTCACGGGGCGCAGCAGCGGCTCCAATACCACCACCGGCGCCAACAACACCGCTCACGGCTTCCAGAGCGGTGCGGCCAACACCACCGGCACCAACAACACCTTCCTCGGCGCCAACGCCAACGCCTCGGCCAATAACCTCACCAATGCCACAGCCCTCGGCAACGGCGCGGTGGTCAACGCGAGCAACAAGATCCGCCTCGGCAACGCGGCCGTGACGGTCATCGAAGGGCAAGTAGCCTACACCTTCCCCTCCGACGCGCGCTTCAAGTACGATGTACAGCCCGACGTGCCGGGCCTGCCCTTCATCCGCCGCCTGCGCCCCGTGACCTACCGCTTCGACGGCCCCAAGCTCGACGCTTTCCAGCGCACCGGCGCGTTGGCGCCCGGTTTCACCCCTGACCCCGCCGCCACCGTGCAAACGGGCTTCCTGGCGCAGGAGGTCGAGCAGGCCGCCCAAGCCGTGGGCTTCCGCTTCGACGGCGTACACGCCCCCGCTGACGCGCGCGACCACTACTCCGTGGCGTACTCGCAATTCGTGGTGCCGCTGGTGAAGGCCGTGCAGGAGCAGCAGCTCCTGATTGAGGCGCTGCAACAGCAGAATGCGGCCTTGCAGGCCCAGGCGGCGGCGCAGACCGAGCGCGCCGAGCGCGCCGAAGCGGCCGTTACCTCATTCGAGGCCCGGCTGCGGGCGTTGGAAGCCGGCAGCGGGCAGGCGCGGAAGTAGGGCGCCTTTTAGTGTCCGGCACTGTGGGTGTCCGCAGCGGGCAGGGTGTCGATGGCCGCTTCCGTAGCGCCAATCAGGCTCGCCAGCGCCCTCAATGAAACCGTTGGGGGCCGCGCGCCTCAGCGGCTGACTCAGCGGCTGACTCAGCGGCTGACTCAGCGCCCGACTCAGCGCCCGATCACGATCCAGCCGGTCCCATCCGACTGCACCCGGATGCGCTCGTTGGGCGCCAGGGCGGTGAGGGTGGCGTTGGTCACGTCGTCGTAGATGCCGCCGCCGCTGGCCACGGCCAGCGTCACGTTCGAGCCGGTGCCGTTGGAGTTGATGAGCACGTAGATGCGCCCCGCGCAGGTGCTGGCCGCCGGCAGCGTGATTGTGTTGCAACCGCCGAAGCGGCGCACGGTGTGGTGGGCGGCCGTCAGCGTCAGGTCGCTGGTGGGCGTCACGTAGGCCAGGCTCATCGAGCCGGCCACGGTCAGGGTGGAGTGGAGGAGGGTGGTGCCGATGCCCACCTGCCGGGCCGTGTTCCAGGCCAGGGCCGTGGTGCGGGTGCCGTTCTGGTTGGTGCCCAGCACCCCGCCGTTGAAGCCGTAGAGGGCGGGGCCATCCACGTTCGAGCCGTTCCAGAGCTTGCCCGTGCCGTACCAGCCCAGGCCGTGGTTGGTGTCGCCGCTCGCGCGCAGCAGCAGGTCGTGGTTGCTCAGCTCCACATTGCGGGTGGCCGTGTGCGAGCCGAGGTTGTCGCCCAGCGCGGCCGGGTCCACGCTGCCCAGCGAGCCGTCGGCGCCCTGCGCCAGCACCCGTGGCGCCGCACCGATGGCGAAGACCTGCAAGGTGTTGTCGGAGAAATTGGTTACGTAGGCCCGCGTCCCGGCCGTATTCACCGCCACACTCCAGGGGGATGTTCCGGTGGCCACGGCCGTCCCTTCGGCCACGGGCGCGACGTTAGGGTTGCTGATGTCGTACGCCCGTAACGTGCCAGTGCCGCTATCGATTACGTAGGCCCGCGTACCAGTCGTGTTCACGGCCACATCATAAGGTACTGCGCCGGTTGGCACACCCGCGCCCACGGCCACGGGCGCGGCACCGGGGTCGCTGATGTCGTAGGCCTGCAACGTGGTGGCGATGCTACTGACGACATAAGCCCGCGTACCGGCCGCGTTCACGGCCACATCATAAGGCGCTGAACCGGTGGCCACGGCCGCGCCCACGGCCACGGGTGCAGCGGCGGGGTCGCTGATGTCGTAGGCCTGCAACGTGCTGCTGACCCGATTGACGACGTAGGCGCGCGTGCCGGCCGCGTTCACGGCCACGCTCACAGGCAATGAGCCA
>ERZ1066122.1325-NODE-1325-length-20423-cov-7.393608_pt1 | contig 20423 bp, 13 predicted proteins | sample MGYA00382769_ERZ1066122 | MGnify/ENA primary metagenome ERZ1066122 (study PRJEB33369, sample SAMEA5778352) | biofilm metagenome | biome: Industrial cooling water; feature: Water cooling tower basin; material: Biofilm | place: United Arab Emirates | collected... | reverse complement strand
GTGCTACTCGGCGTTATCTTTTCTGGGGTGCTATCCTCGGCTGCAAATCACTTTTTTCCTAAGAATACCGCATATACAGCGAATCCGTGTTCCCGTAGGGATTACCTACCCCGACACGTGCGGTAGCCCTGGATAGAGACAGACGTTTCGCCGGGTACCATTCGATTCGGTAAGCGGACGTGACGCGGAGCTCCCGCTCCGGCGTCAGACTAAGCCAGCTAGGACGCCGGAGCAGGAGCTCCGCGTCACGTGCCCTTCGCCGCCGCCGCAAATCACTTTTTTTTCCTAAGTTAGCCTTGTACCTTTGGCCCCCGATTCGGAGGCCCCTATGAATAAACCCCTTGCGCTGGCAGCGGTAGCGTCGGTTCTGACCCTCACGCACTGCCGCGCGCCGCAACCCGCGGCGAAAACCAGCGCGCCGGCTCCTGCGGCGGCAGCAGCTCCGGCGCCCGCCGCGCCCAAGCAGTTTCGGTACGAAGAAGTACCCGGCGACCCGCTCAAAGCGCGCATCTACACGCTCGACAACGGCCTCAAAGTCTATCTGTCGGATTACAAGAACGCGCCGCGCATCCAGACCTACATCGCCGTGCGCGCGGGGTCGAAAAACGACCCGCACACCGCTACCGGGCTGGCGCATTACCTCGAGCACATCCTGTTCAAGGGCACCAGCAAGCTGGGGTCGCAGAACTGGGCGCAGGAGCAGGTGGAGATTGATAAGATTGAGGCGCTCTACAACGTCTATCGGACCAAGACCGACCCGAACGAGCGCGCGCGGCTCTACCATCAAATCGACTCTATCAGTGGCGTGGCGGCTACGTACGCCGTCGCGAACGAGTATGACAAGCTGATGTCGGTCATCGGCGCGCGTGGCACCAACGCGCACACGTCGGTGGAAGAGACGGTGTATCAGGAAGATATCCCCGCCAACGAGGTGCGCCGCTGGGCCAAAGTGCAGGCCGAGCGCTTCCGCGAGATTACGCCGCGCCTGTTCCATACGGAGCTGGAAGCGGTGTATGAGGAAAAAAACCGGGGACTCGACTCCGACGGCAACAAGGTGTTCGAGACGCTGCTCGGCGAGCTGTTCAAGAAGCACGAGTACGGCACCCAGACGACCATCGGCACGATTGAGCACCTCAAAAACCCCTCAATCACCGAAATCAAGCGGTATTTTGAGCGGTATTACGTGCCGAACAACGTCGCCATCACGATGAGCGGCGACCTGGATTTCGACCAGACCATCCGCATCATCGACGAGTATTTCGGCGCGTGGAAGCCCGGCACCGTGCCCGCCTACACGCCCGCCCAGGAGGCGCCCATCACGGCGCCTATCGAGCGCACGGTCATCGGCCCGCAGGCCGAAAACCTGATGATAGGGTTCCGCCTGCCCGGCAACCAGCACCCCGACGCCCACGCCCTGCGGATGATTGACCGCCTGCTCACCAATGGGCAAGCGGGCCTCATCGACCTCAACCTCAACCAACAGCAGAAGGTGCTGGGGGCGTACTCGGGCCTCTACGAAAACAACGACTACTCGGTGGCCTACCTCGGCGCCTCGCTGCGCCAGGGCCAGACGATGCAGCAGGCGCGCGACCTGCTGCTCGGCGAAATTGAGAAGGTGAAGAAGGGAGATTTCCCCGAGTGGCTGATGCCCGCCATCGTGACGAACGAGCGCCTGAACCGCCAGAAAGGCTACCAAAGCAACGACGGCCGCGCGTCGGCGATGTACGAGGCGTTCATCGCGCGGCAGGCGTGGGCCGACGTAGTGGCCGACGATGCCAAATTCGCCGCCGTCACGAAGCAGCAGGTCGTGGACGCCGCCAACCGCTACTTCGGCAACAACTACGTCGTTGTCTATAAGAAGGAAGGCAAGGACACCAAGACCGAGAAGGTGGTGAAGCCCGCCATCACGCCGGTGCCCGTAAACCGGGCCGCGCAGAGCGCCTTCGCCGCGCAGGTGCTCGGCGAGGCGCCCGCCGACATTCAGCCCACCTTCGTCGATTACCAGAAAGACATCGAGCGCGGTGCGCTGAAAAGCGGCGCCGAGGTGCTGACCTCGCGCAACACCGAAGACGACTTGTTTTCGCTCACGTACCTCTTCGAGACCGGCACCGACGTGAACCCGCGCCTCGGTATGGCGCTCGACTACCTCAAATTCCTCGGCGACGACCGCCACACCGCCGCCCAGCTCCAGCAGGAGTTTTACAAGCTCGGCTGCTCGTTCGACGCGAGTGCCGGCGGCGACCAGACGCGGCTGGTGCTCAACGGCCCGGAGCAAAACTTCGAGAAGGGCTTGGCGCTGTTCGAGTACTTCATCCGCCACCCGCGCGCCGACAAGGAAGCGCTCGGCAAGCTGGTGGCCGGCGTACTCAAAGACCGCGAGGACGCCAAGCGCTCGAAAGGCGTGATTCTGCGCGGCGCGATGGTGAACTACGCCAAGTACGGCCCCAAAAACCCGTTCACCAACGTGTTGAGCGCCAAGCAGCTCAAGGCGCTCACGGCCGCCCAACTGCTGACTGAGGTGAGTACGCTCACCGGCACCCAGCACCGCGTGATGTACTACGGCCCGCGCCCGGCCGCCACGCTGGCGCAGGCCGTGGACGCCGCCCGCGTCGGCACACCCGCGCTAAAACCCGCGCCCGCCACGAAGGACTTTGTGGAGCTTGACATCACGAAGCCCGTCGTCTATTGGGCGAACTACGATATGGTGCAGGCCGAGATGGTGTTCCTGACGCGCGCCCAGCCCTACGACAAGACGCTCGTGCCGACCATCGCCGTGTTCAACGAATATTTCGGCGGCTCGATGGGCAGCATCGTGTTTCAGGAGTTGCGCGAGTCGAAAGCGCTGGCCTACTCCACGTCTTCGACCTATGGCACGGCCCGCAAGCTCGGCCGCTCCAACTACATCCAGAGCTACATCGGCGCGCAGGCCGACAAGCTGCCCGAGGCAATGGCCGGGATGGAAGCCCTCCTGAACGATATGCCGCTGGCCGAAGCCAACTTCTCGACCGCTAAGACGGCCATCCGCTCCAACATCGCCGCCGACCGCGTGACGCGCGAAAACATCCTGTTCTCCTACGAGGCCGCCCGCCGCCTCGGGCTGGACTACGACATCCGCCGCGATGTCTATGCCCAGGCCGCCACGCTGACCTTCGACGACCTCAAACGCTTTCAACAACAGAACGTCCGCCAGAAGCCGCAGGCCGTATTGGTCATCGGCTCCAAAGACCGCCTCAATTTCAAGGAGCTGGCCAGGTACGGCACCGTTAAGGAGCTGACCCTGACCGAGCTGTTTGGCTACTAGAGTTTATTGAGTGATTGAGTGATTTGTGATTGCGTGATTTTTTCGATTGAGTGAATGAGTGATTTGTGATTGCGTAAATTTTCGACTGAGTGATGTTTACGGAAAACGTAATTCTCTCAATCGAGCTATCAGCAATAAGATATCACCCACTGGAAAATCACTCAATCACTCAATCACGAATCACAAATTCAGCAAATCACTCAATCACTCAATCACTCAATCAAAAATCAGAAAAATTCCCTTTCCCGAATGGCCGCCGCTAAAATCACCATTACCAAAGGCAAGCTGACTGTTCCGAACCACCCCGTCATCCCGTACATCGAGGGCGACGGCACCGGGCCGGATATCTGGGCTGCCTCGCAGCGCGTGTTCGACGCGGCCGTGAAACAAGCCTACGGCGACGAGCGCCGCATCGAGTGGAAAGAAGTGCTCGCCGGCGAGAAAGCCAACCGGCAGGTCGGCAACTGGCTGCCCACCGAAACGCTGCAAGCCTTCCGCGAGTACCTCGTCGGTATCAAAGGGCCGCTCACGACGCCGGTTGGCGGCGGCATCCGCTCGCTCAACGTGGCCCTGCGGCAGGAGCTTGACCTCTACGCCTGTGTGCGCCCCGTGCGCTGGTTCGAGGGCGTACCCTCGCCAGTGAAGCGCCCGGAGCTGACCGATATGGTCATCTTCCGCGAAAACACCGAAGACATCTACGCCGGCATCGAGTATATGAGCGGCACGGCGCAGGCCCAGAAGATGCTCGAGTTTTTGCAGGACGAGATGGGCGTCAAGAAAATCCGCTTCCCGGAATCGTCGTCGTTCGGCGTGAAGCCGATTTCGAAGGAAGGCACCGAGCGGCTGGTGCGCTCGGCCATCAAGTACGCGCTGGAGCACAAGAAGCCGTCGGTGACGCTCGTCCACAAGGGCAACATCATGAAGTTCACCGAGGGTGCCTTCAAAACGTGGGGCTACGAGGTGGCGGAGAAGGAGTTTGGCGGCAAGGTGTTCACGTGGCTGCAGTACGATAAGATTGCCGCCAATATGGGCACCTCAGCCGCCGAGGCCACGATGAAGGCCGCCGCCGCTGCGGGCAAGCTCATCGTGAAAGACGCCATCGCCGACGCCTTCCTGCAGCAGATTCTGCTCCGCCCGGCCGACTACTCGGTCATCGCGACGCCGAACCTCAACGGCGACTACATCTCCGACGCGCTGGCGGCCATCGTGGGCGGCATCGGCATCGCGCCGGGCGCCAACATCAACTACCTCACCGGCCACGCCATTTTCGAGGCCACCCACGGCACGGCGCCCAAATACGCCGGCCAGGACAAGGTGAACCCCGGCTCGGTCATCCTCTCCGGCGTGATGATGCTCGAGTACCTCGGCTGGCAGGAAGCCGCCGACCTCATCATCAAAGGCCTCGAAGGCGCCATCCGCGCCAAGCGCGTGACCTACGATTTCGAGCGCCAGATGGAAGGCGCCAAGCTGCTCAAGACGAGCGAGTTTGGGAATGAGACCATCAAGCAGATGGCGGCGTAGAGCGCGGCTCTGCGGATAACGGAAACGCCCCGGCTGGACCTTTTTGGGGTTCGGCCGGGGCGTTTCGTTTGCTCTTGTAAACGACGTAAATGGACGAAGCAAGCTGCTACTGGCCACGTACCAACCTTCGCGCGCTGGTACGACCATCCGGCGTAGTCAGCCGAAGCAGATAGAACCCCGGTGGCTGCGTCCGCAAGTCGAGGACGGTGCGAGCGCTGGTAACTGTGCCACGCCACACCTCGCGCCCGAGGGCATCGGCGACGGTTAAGGCGGCCCCGGCCGGGGTGGTGTGGGTGTCGAGCTGTATCGTGTAGCGGCCGTCGGCAGATGGGTTAGGAAACACGGCGAACGATAGTGCGTCGTCGGACTCAGCCCGCCCTACCGGGCCGAACGGAAATACTTCCGTGCAGCTCCGGCACGAGAGGTTATTGGTAGCGCACACGCGCACCCGCACCGGCGCGGTGGAGGCAAATGTGTGCGTGGCTACCCAACCCGTATCGGGAGCCGAGCCGTCGCCCCAGTCCCACGTGACGAGGCTCACCACACCGTGGCGCGGCCCCGGTCGGGTAGTGGCCGAGTCGAGCGCGAAGGCCACGGTGGTGCCCTGCGGCGGGCCGTAGGTAGGTGCCGGCACCACCGGTGGGCGGTCGCAGAAGGTGGAAGGTGCGGGCGGAATCAGTCCGCCCAAGCGTTGCAGACCTACATCGGTAGTCCCGGCTGCGTATCTGGTGCCCGACAGATAAGCGGTGCTGTCGGCCTCGTCGTACACCATTCGGTAGGCGTAGTAGGCAGGGCGGTACTGAAACGTGGCGTAGCCCGTGGAGCCACCCGCCGCCGGCGGGTTGATGACGGCCAGATGTGGCACCGTGCCCGACGTACCCAATACGATGAACCGCCCACCGGGCAACTCGCGCACATCGAAGAAGGCGCTGCCACTGCCGGCACTTCCCAAGTTGGACGGCAGAATGTACTGCCACTCCACGTTGAAGGCAGAGTCGAGCTTGGTCAGTACTCCTTCCCTGGGCTGGTTGAAAGTCAGGCTGCGCCAGCCCACCACTGCCACGCCGCCGTCGGTGGTGCCGATGACACGCGCAGGCTCGTCGTGGTAGCCCGCAGTACCGTACACCACCTGATCGAGCGAATCGCCGGTGGCCGATACGCGATAGAGCTTATTGTCGTAGGCGTAGAACTCCGGCGAGCCGCTGCCGGGAACCAGTCCAAAAGTGGCTACCACGTAGGAGCCATCGCGCTGCGGGGCCGCGCCGACGCCAATGGTATGCTCGCTGCCGAAAAAACGCCGCCATTTCTCGCGGCCATCGTGGCCGAGCAGCGTGAGCACCGTCGAACTGCGGGTACGGCTACTGAGCGTGACGCGGATGCGGCCCGTGAGCAGTGTGCCGTCGGGCACAGTAATCATATCCTCGGGTCTAGTGAAAATCTTATGCATCCGCTGGATTGCTCCCAACGAATCTAGATTCACCAGATAATGCATTCCGTACGGCCAACTAGGTGTACCAACAGAATCAGCTGCAACGTAACAGCCATTTTTTCCATCCGACGCGGCCCATCGAAACGAGTTGAAGACTGGATATTGGATTGCCGCGATAGAATCACCTCTCTTATTGCTGATAACAGAATAGGGATGATTGAATCCGGGTGGAATATAAATAGATACACCCCCGGTGCTAATAAATCTGGTGCGACTCACCTTCACCAATCCTGCTGGACTTTCTGCGTCTCTCCTCGCGCCAAAAGTCTTGGTCCAGAGCGACCGTGGCACTTGGGCATACGTTGAGCAATTGGCACTTAGCCATACCAATATACATAAGCCAATGTGCGCAGCCCAGCCTCCCGGCTGAACTACGCAGGACGAAAAACGCCACATAACCGTAAGTGCGCTTACGGACTTAGCGCGAAACAACCAAGCGCCGGGTCGCAACGCGACGGCCGTCAGCAGTCACTGTGTAGGTATACAGACCCGGATTCAACCCCGCCGTGGACAAGGTTAGTATCGTTTGGATCTTCGGATTCAGCGGTACCCGACGTACCTCACGGCCACTAATGCCATCGTAGAGAGTCAGTTCGGCGGACGTTGCGTTACCTAATTCGTAGTTGATACTGGTTTCTTCACCCACCTGAACCGGGTTAGGGGCATTCTGCGCCACTACCCATCTTCTATCAGGCGCCCTGGGCGGGGTGGGAGGCGCCGACCGCGGCGGATTAAAGCCGGTTGATGCGTTGTCGGTTAGCGCACACAGGTGCGAGTCGTCATCATAATCCTGAGGTGCGTTAAAATCAGGATTGCTAATGACAAAATTGCTGCTGTTATTAGAAATGTCAGAAAGGAGATTATAATAAATATTGGTCGCTGTGTTAGCGGTAGTGGTACCGGAAATACCGACGTAAGCAATATATTTAGGATACCACGTCGGCGTCTGCCCGCTCGGCACGTCATATTGCAGATACCACATCCGGTTGGCTGTGGTGGCCGGCGGCGCCAAGAAGAGATTTTTAAATGGTCGTAAGTATTGCGGGTCTCCCGGATAGCCGTTGGGGTACAAAAAGTCCTGATCGAATAGCGGACGCCCCCAAAACGGTACCCAGATGCCTGCGTTGATGCCGGCCGTCACCGGGGCGCCGGCGGTCGTGACGCTTCGAATGAAGGTGTTGCAGGTGATATAAGGAGCGGCGAGGGCCGCCACCGCGCCGATGGCGCAGTCGGTGAAGGTATTGCCTTTAACAACGCTGTTAAAATTTTTCATATCTACACCAACCGCCAGATTGGTAAAGGCGTTGTCTTCAACGCTCGCCTGCAACCCGTACCCGGTATGCTTCTCGATGCCGGCTTGCTGGTCGGGCTGGCCGGGCGTCGGGAATGTGCCGAATCCAACCGGTTGTGTGAATGCGTTACGCCGGATGAATAAGCCCGACATATCGTCATAGTTGTATAGGAAAATCGCGGCCGTGCCGGTCTGTAAGCGGGTAGGGCTAAGAGTTGGATGATGCGAGAAAAAATCGGCTAGTCGTGCGGCCGTTGGCCGCAGAGAACGCGGCGCGAACTCGAATGTATTATCCTCGATGCTGAGTGTACCCAGTATTGAGGGGCCATTGTACACCCCCGCCAGCAGGGGGTGCTGGAAATGGTTATACGGGCCAACTGTGACGTATGTGAATGGCGCATTGCCTGGATGGTTCGGCGATTCGCCGATGCTGATATCTACCAGGCAGTTGCCGAACCGATTGCCCGCGATAGGCAGCGTACCCGTTTGCCAGTAACCAAGTGCCAAATGCTCGTGGGTGCGGGTGCCTTGCTGGGCATAGGGGCGTTTGAATTGGGCAGGCTCGCCGGTATAATCGGTATTGAGGAAGGCGGTGACTTTGCTGACCTCCGCTGACTGCTGCTGATTGACTTGCAGTAGTTTCTCCAGATTGCTGAACTGGACGCCGTAGCGGTTGTGGTACACGCGCGTGTGCAGGAGCCGTACGGGCGTGAGGTCGGGGCGGGCCACCACGATGCCGTTGAGGCTGTGGCTTAGCTCGGCGGTCGTGAGCTGCCAGGCGTTGGGCACGGGTGTGGGCAGGGGGGTAGTGAGGTCGTCGGTAGAGGTGCCGAAGCATATGCCGCCCGAGTTGGCTTGTACGTAAATGGCGTCCCACATATCGTCGCAGGCGGCAGTGATGGTGCCACCCTGCACGAGGAGCGTGGCGCCCGCTCCAACGATCAGGCCCGTAGGCACGTTTTTGTTTTGGTCGTACGGCCCGGCCATCAGGATGCGGCTGCCCGCTTTCAAAACGAAGGTTCCGTTGCGTAATTCAGTCCAGAAGGGTGAGAGGATGTTGCCCGTGAGGTGCCGGACGGTGCCGTTGGCATCTTCGATGCTGGCGTACGTGGCCGCGCCTGAGGGCGTGGTGTATGACACGACGTTCGACTGAAATTTATCGGTATATCCGAGCGTGTTACACAAGCAAGTGGGCGTGGGGTCGCAGGGGCTACCACCACCTGCGTTAGCGACTTGCCCAACAACCGGGCGACTGAGGATGAGTAGGCTAGCCACGGCTACCAGCAACTGACGCCCCGCACCCACGAAGGGCGAAGGGCGAAGGGCGAAGGGCGAAGGGCGAAGGGCGAGGTGTTCATTGGGCGAAAACGAATAAGGGTGAGAAAAAGAAAACCGCCTGTGGGCTGTGTTGGGCCACAGGCGGTGCAATATACTTGATTACACGTTACGAAAGAATAATTTTCGTTGGTAGCAGAATCAATAGATGATCTGTCTGCCACTGCTACGCGCCGCTTGCGCGGGGCTCCAGCCCCGTGCGGGCTATTTGGGGGCTTTCCAGCCCCCGGCGAAGCCTCCGCGACCCAACCGCGTTGCCTAGTATGCGGCGGGTCTGGCGCCCCGCGAATAGTCCGCACGGGGCAGAGCCCCGCGCGAAAAAGCTGCGAAGATGGTTTTGCTGCCCAGCCTACCGCGCGCCACTTAATTGAGTAGAACTTCCACCACCAACACCGTCGAGCCGCCCCGGTCGTCGTCGGTCACGAGCAGCAGCTCGTAGCGGCCCGGCCCGAGGCGGTGGCGCACGGCCACGCCTTCGACCTTCTCGCGGAAGGGGCGGCCGTCGGGCCACGCGAGCTGGGCGAAGTGGCCGTCGAGCAGCTTGGCCGGGTCGAGCAGGCCGACGAAGGAGCCGAGGACTTCGCCGTCGCGCACGGGGTCGGTGGTGACTTCGACCGAGGCCGTGACGAAGAGGCGGTCGTCGAAGAACGTGGCGCCGGAGAGGCCGCCGGGTTGCCCATCGAGGTCGGGCACGCGGTAGGGGAGGGGGCGCCGGGTGGGCGGCACCGGGTAGGGCGGCTGCAACGCGGCGCGCGCCGTGCCGAGCGGCACCCGGAAACACACGCGCCCGGCCGTGGTGCCCACCGGCCGCTGAAACAGCCACAGGTGCTCGGTGGTGGCGGCGAGGGCTTCGAGGTTGAGGAGCTGGCCGGGCGGCAGCTCGGCGCGGAGTGCCCGGTAGAGCGCCCCCAGCACCACCGGATACACCGTGGCCGACCCGCCGGGGGCCGCCGCATCGGCCACCCAGAAGCCGGTTTCGCGGGCGGCCGTGGCGCCGGAGCCGGCCAGCAGCAGTCCGCCGGGCGCCGTGGCGGTGGCGGAGAGGTAGGCCATCGCCTCGAGGTCGGGTTTGAGGTCTTTCGGGATGCGGCCCGACGAAAAATGCGCCGTCTCGAAGAGCCGAACCGGCTGGTTGGGCGCCAGATCGGCGGCGCGGAACGAGTAGAGAAACGGCGCATCATCGGACACGACATAGGCCGTATCGCCAACGATTTCGATGCCCGACGCCGACGGCAGCGGCAGCGGCGCGGAAGAGATAATGCGAACGGTAAGCATCAAGGGCAAAGATGCCGGTAAACGCGGCTCAGTCGTAACGCGGAGCTACAGCTCCGTCGTGAAGGTGCGAGTACGCGGGTAGTGCGAAAGCTAAAAACTTTGACGAAATTTCAGCAAAATATTCATCCCGAAATGAGTTATTTTTCCCGCCGATTGGTTATGCAGGGCCACATCTCACCCCCATTTCCTTTCGTTGATGAACGCCGACCGCATTCAGGAAAAGCTAGCCATTTTAGCCGATTCGGCGAAGTACGATATCTCGTGCTCGTCGTCGGGGAGTAAGCGCAAGAACGCCAACGGCGGGCTGGGCAACTCGGAGGGCAACGGCATCTGCCACTCGTTCACGGAGGATGGGCGGTGTGTGTCGCTGCTGAAAATCCTGCTTACCAACTACTGCATCTACGACTGCGCGTACTGCGTCACGCGGCGCTCCAACGACGTGCAGCGCGTGGCCTTCACCGTGGCCGAAGTGGTGGAGCTGACGATGAGCTTCTACCGCCGCAACTACATCGAGGGGTTGTTTCTGTCGTCGGGCATCTTCAAAGACCCCGACACCACGATGGAGCGCCTCGTGCGCGTGGCCCGCGAGCTGCGCCAGAACCACAAGTTCAACGGCTACATCCACCTCAAAACCATTCCGGGCGCGAGCGAGGAGCTGATTGCCGAGGCTGGTCGCTGGGCCGACCGCCTTTCCGTCAACATCGAGCTGCCGAGCGAGGCGAGCCTGCAAAGCCTGGCGCCCGAAAAAACCTACCACGACATCGAGCTGCCGATGGAGCTGATCCGCGACCAGGGCGCGGCGGCCAAAGAGGAGAGCAAAATCATCAAATCGGCGCCGCGCTTCGCCCCGGCCGGGCAGACAACGCAGCTCATCGTGGGCGCTTCGCCCGAGACCGATCAGCATATTCTGACCCTCACCGACAAGCTCTACCGTGATTTCAGCTTGAAGCGCGTCTATTTCTCCGGCTACGTGCCCATTCGCGAGGAAGGGCCGCTGGCCGACGTGGTGGCGCCCCCGACCCTGCGCGAGCACCGCCTCTACCAGTCCGACTGGCTGATGCGCTACTACGGCTTCGACGCGCAGGAAATCACCACCCCGGACGCGCCGAACCTGCCGCTCGACATCGACCCCAAGCTGGCGTGGGGGCTGCGTAACCGCGATTTGTTTCCCATCGACGTCAACGCCGACGATTACGAGTTGCTGCTCCGGGTACCGGGCGTGGGGGTGCGGTCAGCGCAGCGCATTGTGGCGGCGCGGCGCACCCAGCGCCTCACGATGGAGCACCTCAAGAAGCTCGGCGTGGTGCTACGGCGGGCGCGCTTCTTTCTGGTGGCTGATGGGCCGGTGCCCTTCGCCGACCGCCAGCTCGGCGAGCTGGATTCGGTGCGCCTGAAGCACCGCCTGCTGACGCTCGATACGGGGGCGCGGCGGGCGTTGAAGCAGAGCCAGTTGTCGTTGTTTTAGGGCACCGACCAACCCGTTTTACTTCCCTACATCCGTGGTTTACACCTACGACGGCACTTTCGATGGTCTTCTGACCACGCTGCGGCGCATCTGGCAGGCGGGCGGCGAGGCGATCAGTATTCGGCCGCAGACCGGCGCGCAACACGACCTGTTTGCGGCGGGCACGCACGTGACGACCGATGAGGTGACGGCCCGCGCCGTGTGGGCCAACCTGCTGCGGTGGCTGCCGGAGCAGGCCCGTGAGACGCTCTACCACGTGTTTCTGGCCGAGCAGCCCGATTCGGAGTCGCTGATTTACCGTTACGTGCGCCGCGTCATCGAGCAGAAGGGCGCCGACATCCGCGAGCAGTTCACCGACGACACCGTACGCCGCGTGTTGGACCTGAGCCGCTGGCTGAAACGCGAAAAGCACCGGATGGAAGCCTTCGTGCGGTTCGAGCAGACTACGGCCGGGTTGTACCACGCCACCATCGAGCCGGATGTCAACGTGCTGCCGCTCATCGCGGGACACTTCGCGCGGCGCTACGCCGACCAGCAGTGGCTCATTTACGATAAGCGCCGCCGCTACGGCCTGCGCTACGACGGGCGGCGCGTACAGGTGGTACGGCCCGAAACGGCCGCCCCGATGCTCGCCAGTGGCGAGCCAGAAACCAGAAACCAGAAACGCGAAGCCCTCCTCCCCGCCGCCCTGGCCGAGCGCGAGCCGACCTTTCAGCATTTGTGGCTGACGTATTACACGTCGGCCACCATCGCGGCGCGGCGCTCGCCGGAGCGGCACCGGCGCCACTTGCCGAAGCGGTACTGGAAGCACCTGACCGAGAAGCGGCCGGCGCACCTGCTGCCGACGATGGCCGAACAAGCAGCGCGCCCGACGACCACGCCTCGGAAGGAGCAGGGGCGCCGGGCGCGGGAGCAGAAGTAAGCGGACGGCACAACGCGCCGCGTGGCTCACTCGCCGGGTAGCTGGTTGATCACCGACAGGTTGCCGTTCGCGCACGGAATGGCGGCTACGCTGACCGGGATGCTCTGTTTTTGAGCCGTAGTGATCGTCACACCCTGCGCGGTGCGGATGGCGGAAAGCGTTGTACCAGCTAGCGTGGACAATTCGACTGATCGGTCTAAGGGCAATTCCTCGAACACACGCCCCGGAATGATGCAGCCTTTCACCGCATCGATGTCGATGGTACCATTCGGATACCGCGCCTGTAATGCAGCATCGGTGGGTGCTAGAACGGTTACCGACTCCCGCTCCAGCATCGGAGCTAAGCCGGCTGCTTCCACTGCGGCCTGAAAGCGCAAATGGGTGCGCCAGCGGGAAAGGTTGCCCAATACGGTGCGCTCGGGCAGGGTGTAGGCATCGTCGTATTGCACCACCCGACCGGCTGCGACCAACGGCTTGATCATCTCAGGATTGACCTCGATCCGGTCTTTCCGCCGAAGCTCTTCTATTTGCTGATAAGCTTGCGCGGAACGGTCTCCTAAATCGCTCGGAGCGGCGGCGCGCGCAATCTTTGCCTCGGTGGCGGCAGCTGGAGAAGAAGTGGCCTGACGCCGCAACCGCTTCGTACGCTGTTTTTTAGGCGATGCCTTCCGCTCGGCGGCGGTTGTCGAGGTGACAGGAGCGGCCTGCGCTATTGCTTCGGACTCAGGCAACAGAAGACCCGCACATACAAGAAGCGCCGTCAGGCAGTGAGTAAAACGCATACGGAACGGTCGTGAAAAAACTGCCGACGTACACACTGGTCGGCTTATACAAATTTACGCCCCAGCCGCTGAGTTGTCAGCCGGCAAATGAGTGACGAACCAAAAGTTTCGGCCTGGGGCTGCCTGCTACTTTTGAGAGTGTATTGCCAGCCCAGCCGCGTGACCCCAGCCGTACCCTTCTTGATCGAGCGCCGCGCCGTGCTGCACGGCCACCGCGACTGCGTGTACGCCCTGGCGCCCGGCCCGGCCGACTACCTGTTTTCGGCCGGGGCCGATGGGTTGGTCGTGCGCTGGCACCTGGCCGCCGCCGATCCCGACGCCACCGGCGAGCTGGTGGCGCACGTCGGCGGCTCGGTGTACGCGCTGCGCCACCGCCCGGCCACGAATCATCTGCTCGTCGGCCACAACCGGCAGGGGGTTCAGGTGATCGACCTGGCCACGCGCGCCGTGGTGCGGGCGCCCGCCCTCGGGGCGGCGCCCATTTTTGATCTGGCGCTCGACGAAACGATGGGCCGCGCCTGGGCCGCCCTCGGCGACGGCCGTCTGGCCGAACTGGACCTCCATACCTACGCCGTGCGCCGGGTGGTGCCGCTGAGTGCGGCCGGCCTGCGGGCGCTGGCCGTGGCACCTACGCGGGGCGAGCTGGTAGTAGCCGGGTCCGACCACCGCGTACGGGTGCTCGACGCCGATTCGTTGCTCGTAAAGCACGAGTTGGCTGCCCACACCAATTCGGTCTTTACGGTGGCCCTCAGCCCCGACGGGGCGACGCTCGTGACGGCCGGTCGCGACGCGCAGCTTCGGTTCTGGGACGCCGCCGACGGCTACGCGCCCGGCGCGGCCGTGGTGGCGCACCTGTTTGCCATCAACCACGCGGCCTTCTCGCCGGATGGGGCGCTGGTGGCCACGGCCTCGCTCGACAAAAGCATCAAGCTGTGGTCGGCGCGCACGGGGCGGCTGTTGCAGGTGGTGGCGCGGGGGCGGGCCGCCGGCGGCCATGGCACGTCGGTCAACCGGCTGGTTTGGCCGCCCGGCCGCCGCGAGCTAGCTTCGTGCAGCGACGACCGCACGGTGGCCGTGTGGAAATTTGAAAAAAGTGAGATAATGAGGTAATGAGGTAGCGGGGTGGTAGGGTAGTGAAATGTGCTACCACCGCACCATTCCACCGCCTCACCACCGCACCACCCGGAAATATGAGAATCACCCCGATTGAAATCCGCCAGAAAACCTTTGAAGCCAAAGCGTTTCGCGGCATCGACAAAGACGAAGTACAGGCCTTCCTGACCACGCTCTCGCAGGAATGGGATAAGCTGCTGGAAGAAAACCGCCAGCAAAAAATCGCGCTGGAGCGCGCCGAAAGCCAGGTCTCGAAGATGCGCGAAGTGGAAACCGGCCTTTACCAAACCCTCAAAACCGCTCAGGATACCAGCCAGAACATCACGCAGCAAGCGCAGCAGGAGGCCGACAAGCTACGTGGCAAAACCGAGCAGGAGGCCACGCAGGCGCGCATCGCCGCCCAGCAGGAGGCCGAGAAGCTGCGTACCACGGCCAAACAGGAAGCCGACAAGCTCTTGGCCGACGCCCGTGCTGCCGCCAAAAAACTCGTGGACGACGCCCAGCGCGAATCCGACCGCCTCAGCGGCTCGATGCAGACCCGCTACGCCGACCTCGAGCGCGAACACAAGCAGCTCCAAAGCTCTTTCGATAAGCTGCTCGCCGACCTGCGCGCCGCCGCCGCCACTGCCCTCGACCGCGCCGCCGCCGCCGAGGCCACGCGCGCCAAAGCCGCGCCCGCGCCGCCCAAGCCGGTGCAGGCAGCCGGTGCGCCGCCCGCCGTAGCGACCGCTCCGGCACCTGTCGCTACGGCCAGCCAAGAACCCGCTGCCGCATTCGGCAACCCGCCCGCTCCGGCTACGAATAAGGAAGCCGCGCCGGCTTCACCACCTCCGGCGGCACCCGCCCCAATGCCCGCCGTAGCCCCTGCTGCTCCTGCCACCACCAGCGCGCCGCTCGTTGACCAGCCCACAGCCGGTGGCCCGCACCCCGGAATGCCCGAAATCGCGCCGATGCAGCCTACCGTGGTGCCTACGCCCACGGCGCCACCCATCGAGCGGCCCGAGCCGGAAATCACGCCGCAGCGCCAGCCGCAGCCGATGCAGCCCGAGCCGCTGCCCGCCACGCCGCCGCAACCGGTGCCGGCGCAGCCGTCGCCCACCACCGTGCCCCAGCCGATGAATGCGCCTGCTTCTGCGCCCAAGCCCGATAGCGGCGGCTCGTTCTTCGACGAGATTTAGCGACGAATACGGCACCGATGACCCGAACGCCCGATTGAAACGAGTTTTTCGGTCGGGCGTCGTCGTTGGGTTGACTACGTACCTTCGGCCCGTGACTACGCCTTCAACTGCCGCCCCCGCTCCCCTCGATTGCGTCGCGCTCGAAGGAATGGAATTTTTTGCCTTTCACGGCTTCTACGACGAAGAGCAGAAAATCGGCAATAAATACGGCGTGGACTTGCGGGTGTACGTGGACCTGACGGCCGCCGCCGCCACCGACTCGCTCCCGCGCACCATCAACTACGAGCAGCTCTACGCCATCGTGCTGGCCGAGATGAAGCAACCCGCGCGGCTGCTGGAGCATTTGGGGCAGCGCATCCTGGACCGGGTATTGGGGCAGTTCGCGCACATTGCGGGGGCGGAGGTGAGCGTCTCGAAGTTCAACCCGCCGCTGGGCGGCATCTGCCACCGCGCCCGCGTGACGCTGCGGCGCGGGCGCCGCGAATAGGCAACCTTCGGGGTACCGAATGGCTCCTTCGTCCATTCTCTGCCTTCCTCGCTGAAAAAGTGCGTTCACTGGTTTCAATCGGCATTTGGCTGCTGGTGGGGCTGCCGTTTCTGAGCCGGGCGCAGGCGCCTGCGGCTACGCGGCCAACTCCGGCCGCCGCGCCGCGCCGCGAGCTGGCCGCCGTGCGAACGGCCGACCCCATCCGCCTCGACGGCGAGCTGAGTGAAGCGGCGTGGCAGACGGCGACCCCGGCGACCGACTTCATCGAAAACCGCCCCACGCCGGGCCGCCCCGAGCGCCACCGTACCGAAGCCCGGCTGCTCTACGACGACGCGGCGATTTACGTCGGTGCCGTGCTGCACGACGTAGCACCCGACTCGATTCTGCGCGAGCTGAGCGCCCGCGACAATCTGGGCAATACCGATTTTTTCGGCGTCTTCTTCGATACCTACCACGATGGCCTCAACGGCTACGGTTTCTTCGTGACGCCCGCCGGCGTTCAGCTCGATGCGCGCTATTCGAGCGCCGGGGCCGGCGGCGACGACGACGGCGGCGAAGATTTCAGTTGGAATGCCGTCTGGGATGCCCGCACGGCGCAGCAAGGCACCGATTGGGTCGTGGAGATGCGGATTCCGCACTCGGCCGTTCGGTTTTCGGCGGCGGCCGTGCAGGAGTGGGGCATCAATTTCAGTCGGCAGCGGCAGAGCACGCGGCAGCAGTTTTTCTGGAACGCGGTGCGCCCCGAAGTCAACGGCTTCATCAACCAGAGCGGGGTGCTGACGGGCCTCGAAAACCTGCACCCGCCGCTGCGGCTCTCGCTCACGCCCTACGTCAGCGGCTACCTCAACCACGGCCCCACCACCCCGGACGGCCGGATGCAGACCACCCGCACCGTCAACGGCGGCGCCGACGTGAAGTGGGGGCTGAACGAGTCGTTCACGCTCGACGCCACGCTGGTGCCCGACTTCGGGCAGGTGCAGAGCGACAACGTGGTGCTCAACCTCTCGCCCTTCGAGGTGCAGTTTGCCGAGAACCGGCCGTTTTTTCAGGAGGGCGTCGAGCTGTTCAACAAAGGCGGGCTGTTTTACTCGCGGCGGGTGGGCGCCCGCCCGATCGGCTACTACGCCGTGGCCGGCCAGCTCGGGGCGGGCGAGCGCATCCGGCGCAACCCCGGCGAGGCGCGCCTCATCAACGCAGCCAAGCTCTCGGGGCGTACGCGCGGCGGCCTGGGCATCGGTGTCTTCAACGGCCTGACCCGCCCGATGGACGCCACCGTGGCCACGCCCGACGGCGCCGAGCGCGACATTCCCACCTCGCCGCTCACGAACTACAATCTGGTGGTGCTCGACCAGTCGCTGCCGCACAACTCGTACGTGACGCTCGTCAACACCAACGTGTGGCGGCGCGGCGCCACCTACGATGCCAACGTCACGGGCGGCCTCTTCCGCTTCGCCGACAAAACCAACACGTACGCCCTGACCGGCCGCCTCACGCACTCGCGGCGGCAGGGCCGGGCGTTTGGCTCCGACGAAAAAATCGACGATACCGCCGGCACGGCGTGGCGGGCCGAAGCCGGCAAGGTGAGCGGCACGTGGCAATACAGCCTGAGTACGCAGGTCGAGACCGACACCTACAACCCCAACGACCTGGCGCTGCTCTTCAACAACAACTCGGTGGTGCAGCGTACCAATCTGTCGTACAACCGCTATTCGCCGTTTCAGACGCCGCTGGGCGGGTTCAACAACTTCTTCGCCTGGACGGGCGGGTGGGGGTCGGTGCTGTACCGGCCGCGCCGGGTTCAGGAGGCGGGCGCCTACGCGGGCTTCAATACCACGCACACCAGCACCTTCACCACGGTGGAGGTCAACGTGGACGCCACGCCCGGCTGGCAGCGCGATTTCTTCGAGCCGCGCACCGAGCCGCTCGGGGCGCACTGGCTGCGCCGGCCGCCCACGTGGGCAGCCAGTGTGTGGGTCTCGACCGACTACCGCCGCAAGTGGGCCGTGGACGCGAGTGGTGGCTACCGGGGCACCCGCCAGGCCCACCGCGACGTGGTGGACGTCGGCTTCGGCCCGCGCTACCGCTTCTCGAATCAGTTTTCGCTCCGCCACCGGCTTGACTGGCAGCGCGCCCGGCGCGAGGAAGGCTATTTCGGCGGGCCGGATGAAGATGTGGCTGCCGACGCGCCGTACGTCGGCCGGCTGTTGCTCGGCGCTCGTACGCGCACCACCGTCACCAACACGCTCACGGCGACGTACATCTTCACGAACCGAATGTCGCTGACGGCGCGCGGGCGGCACTACGTTTCCTCGGCCCGCTACACGGCGTTTTTCGAGCTGCTGGAAGGCGGCGAGCGCCGCCCTACTACCTACGCCCGCAACCGCGACGTGACGTTCAACGCCGTCAATCTCGACGTGGTGTTTTCGTGGTGGTTCGCGCCCGGCTCCGAGGTGGCCATCGTCTGGAAGGATGCCATTGCCACCACCACCAGCGCCGAGGCCGCCACACCGCTCTACTTCACCAATCTGAGCACCACCCTGAACGCGCCGCAAAACAACGCGCTTTCCGTGAAGGTGTTGTATTTCCTGGACTGGCTGGCCTTGCGGCGGCAGCGAGGTTGAGCGGTCAGCCGCAAGCTCCAAGCTGCAAGCTAACAACCTGGGCGGTAGCCTGATGCGGCGTGAGGCCGGGCTGTAGCGCGGACTTCAGTCCGCCGTTGGAGAGCCGCTGAACGGCGGACTGAAGTCCGCGCTACAGCCAGCCGCCACACCGCCCCGGACCACTACCACAATCTGATTGTGCGGAATTCATAATCAGTCAAAAACCGCAAAACTTTCGGTCAGCGGCTTCACCTGCCGCTGCCGTGTCTGGGTGCAAGCAGCGCCGAGCACCCTTACCGCCGACGGGCGGGCAGGTTGTGCAAATCGGCGAAAACGCGCGGCCCGAACGCAGCCGAACCGGCCGCGCCGAGGTGGTCGGAGTCGGTGAAGGGCGCCGTCTGCCCCGCGTACAGGGTCGTGTAGTCCAGGATGGTGTCGGGCGGGGTGGCGCGCAGTAGTTCGTCAACGGCGCGCAGATCGTAGCGCGGCAAACGGGCCAGATATTCGTCGGCTACCGGGTAACGAATTGCCACCACGCGGATGCCGTGTTGGCGGCACAGCGCCAGGATAGCCTTCCACTGCTCGTACATTACGGCGCTGAGCGCGAAGGGGCCGGTACCGAACTGGTCGAGCAGGCGGCCGTCGGCCACCCGGCCGCGCGCCTCGGCCGAGAGCCGATGCCACGGGGTGCTCTCGGTTTGAGCGGCAGCGGCCGACCGGGTGTACTTCGCCGTCAGCAGTGAGACGAGCAGATTGCGGTTCAGGACGTCGGAAAGTGGGTACACGCGCATTCCGAGCTGCTTCACGCCCGAAAGCGACCGCCCGTACACGGCGTTGTAGTCGGCGACGTCGGCCCCCAGCACCACCACTTGCTCGTTGTTGGTTGTTTCGCGGTAGGGCGAGAATACGTGCGGATCGGCTTGCAGCACTACCGTGTGCAACCGTACGCCGCGCCGCAGCAGAGTGAGCAGCTTGACGTGAATATCGCGCAGGCTCTCGGAGCCGAACGACACGTTGGCCACGCTGTCGGGCACGGGCGTGTTGAGGAACGCGGAATGCGGGTGCGAGTCGCCAAAAAACGCCACGCGCTTGCCGGGAGTGGCCCGCGCCAGGTCGGCGGTGTACTCGTGGTGCCGGGGGGCCAGCAGGCGCGCCCACTCCACGTTGAGCCACCCTTCCAGGGGCGCCACCAGTGCCAGGGCAAGCGCCGTATCGCGCAGAATTCTTTTCATATCCATCGCGGCCAGGGGGTGGGCCGACGGGCGTCACGCCCCGGTCGGCTGCCCGGCAGGAGTGATTTAGAACTGGAAATAAATGAATTCGGGGTTGGCCGTGGCGTACGAAAACAGCAACAGCCACACCACCAGACCGTAATACACCGGCCACCGGACCCACGCCGGCCGGTCGGCCAGCAGCACCCGCGCCGAGCCGGTGCGTTGCAGCAGATGCACGGCCTCCATCGTCAGGATTGCCAGCGCCGCCAGCAGCAGTTGGGTTTTGGGCAGCCCTAAGCTGGTGATGAGCGCCGGTAGCTTGCTTACGTCGGCCAGTTGCGCGCCCAGGCCCGTAAACAAGTGCGTCACGATGTAGCGGGCCTGCTCGAAGGTGCCGGCGCGGAAGAAAATCCAGGCGAAGGCGGCGAGCACGAAGGTGCAGGCCACATT
>ERZ1066122.1324-NODE-1324-length-20425-cov-10.725184_pt1 | contig 20425 bp, 21 predicted proteins | sample MGYA00382769_ERZ1066122 | MGnify/ENA primary metagenome ERZ1066122 (study PRJEB33369, sample SAMEA5778352) | biofilm metagenome | biome: Industrial cooling water; feature: Water cooling tower basin; material: Biofilm | place: United Arab Emirates | collected... | reverse complement strand
GCGCAGGACCCACATCTTGCTGAGCGTGTCCTTGTCCACCAGCAGCTCTTCCTTGCGGGTGCCGCTCTTGCCGATGTCGATGGCCGGGAAGACGCGCTTGTCGGCGATCTTGCGGTCAAGCACGATTTCGGCGTTGCCGGTGCCCTTGAACTCTTCGAAGATCACTTCATCCATGCGGCTGCCGGTGTCGATCAGCGCGGTGGAGATGATGGTGAGGCTGCCGCCTTCCTCGATGTTGCGGGCTGCACCGAAGAAGCGCTTCGGGCGCTGCAGGGCGTTGGCGTCGACACCGCCGGTCAGCACCTTGCCGCTCGATGGCACCACCGTGTTGTAGGCGCGGCCGAGGCGGGTGATGTTGTCCAGGAGGATGATCACGTCGCGCTTGTGCTCGACGAGGCGCTTGGCCTTCTCGATCACCATTTCCGCGACCTGCACATGGCGGGTGGCCGGCTCGTCGAAGGTGGAGGAGATGACCTCGCCCTTCACCGTGCGCTGCATGTCGGTCACTTCTTCCGGGCGCTCGTCGATCAGCAGCACCATCAGATAGCATTCGGGGTGGTTCTGGCTGATCGCCTTGGCGATGTTCTGCATCATGATCGTCTTGCCGACGCGCGGCGGCGCGACGATCAGGCAGCGCTGGCCCTTGCCCAGCGGGGCAACGATGTCGATCACCCGGCCGGTCTTGTCCTTCGACGTCGGGTCGCCGATTTCCAGGTTCAGCTTCTCGTCCGGATAGAGCGGGGTGAGATTGTCGAAGTTCACGCGGTGGCGCACCGCTTCCGGGTCATCGAAATTGATCGAGGTCACCTTGTTGAGGCCGAAATAGCGCTCGCCATTCTGGGGCGCGCGGATCTCGCCTTCCACCGTGTCGCCGGTCCTCAGGCCGAAGCGCCGCACGAAATTGGGGGCGACATAGATGTCGTCCGGGCCGGCGAGATAGTTGCTCTCGGCCGAGCGCAGGAAGCCGAAGCCATCGGGCATCACCTCGATGGTGCCCGAGCCCATCACCTCGGTGCCTTCCTCGGCTGCGGCCTTCAGGATGCCGAAGATGATGTCCTGCTTCCTGAGGGTGGAGGCGTTTTCGACGCCCATTTCCTCGGCCATGGCAACAAGGTCGGCGGGCGGGGTTTTCTTGAGATCGTGGAGATGCATGTCGGCTCTTCGGCTCGGGCGCGACCGCCAGGACGGGGTCGGGCGACGGGGAGGATGTTGGTCCCTCGCGCACCAGGACGGGCGCGGCAGTGACCGGTGGTTAATCCGGGCGGGGCGGTGCGTCAAGCTGGCGCGTGCGGGCCGGGCTGGCTATGGCTGGGCGGCAAGGCAAGAGGGGAGACGGGCATGCCGGTCGAAGCGCTGGGCGATTATGATCCGAACAACGTGTTCGCGCGCATCCTGCGCGGCGAGATTCCGTGCCGGAAGGTGCACGAAACCGAACACGCGCTGGCCTTCCACGACATCAACCCGCAGGCGCCCACCCATGTGCTGGTGATCCCCAAGGGGGCGTATCGCAGCTGGGCGGATTTTTCGGCGCAGGCCAGCGAGGCGGAGATTGCCGGCTTCGTGCGCGCCGTGGGCGAGACGGCGCGGCTGCTGGGGCTGGAAGCGCCGGGCTATCGCCTGCTCGCCAACGCCGGCGTGCACGCGCACCAGGAAGTGCCGCACCTGCATGTCCATATCTTCGGCGGGCGGCAGATGGGGGCGATGCTGCCGCGCTGATCAGCCGGCGCGGTGCGCCTCACCCATCCGGCGGATGGCGGCGATCTTGGCGTGCAGCGGTGCCCAGTCATCCTGTTCGGCAATCGGCGCCCAGATCGCCTCCACCTCGTCGATCAGCATGGTGCAGGGCGCCTCGTCGGCCCAATAGGAATGGCTGGGCGCACCCACGGCGAAGTTTGGCACCAGCCGCAGGAACTCCGTGAAGGCGTCGTGGCTGTAGTGATGCTCGGCCGGCGAGGGCCCGCGCCGCACGCCGCCGCGCCAGTCGAAGAAGAAGCGGTCCGGGTCCATCTGGGTGGCCACCAGCGCGGCCTGGATGGCGGCCACCAGCGCCTCGTCCTCTTGTGCGCCCAGCCGCTTCACGCCGAGCCGGCCCAGCATCGCGTCTGACAGGGCGGCACGATAGCGCTGCGGATAGGTTTCCAGCGGGCCCTTCAGCTCGTCCACGTCTGCAATCAGGCGCAGCGCACCGCCCAGCTGGAACAGGTTCCACTGCAAGGCTTCCGCCTGCCGGCCGAAGGCATAGAGGCCGGCATGATCGAAATAGGCGGCGGTGAAGCCGGCATCCCAGGCCGGGGCGAAGCGCCAGGGGCCATAATCGAAGCTCTCGCCGGTGATGTTGATATTGTCGGTGTTGAGCACGCCATGGACGAAGCCGGCGGCCATATACTGCGCCGCCAGCCGCGCCGCGCCCCGCACAGCGTGATCGACCAGCGCTGCCACCGGCGTGGGGCCGGTCGCTTCAGGCGCGAGGTGGGTGAGGCAGTAATCGACGAGCCTGGTCAGCGCCTCGCGGTTCTGGTGGAAGGCCTGGCGCTGGAAGCTGCCATAGCGGATGTGGCTGTGATTGAGGCGCACCAGCACCGCCGAGCGGGTGGGGGAGGGCTCGTCGTTGCGGGTCAGCGCCTCGCCGGTCTCGATCACGCTGAACGTGCGGCTGGTGTTGACGCCCAGCGCCTCCAGCATCTCGGTGGCGAGGATTTCGCGCACGGCGCCCTTCAGCGTCAGCCGGCCATCGCCGAAACGGCTGTAGGGCGTGGTGCCGCTGCCCTTGGTGCCCAGGTCCATCAGCCGGCCTGCTGTGTCCCGGCATTGGGCGAACAGGAAGCCGCGGCCATCGCCCAGATCGGGGTTGTAGGTGCGGAACTGGTGGCCGTGATAGCGCAGCGCCAGCGGCTGCGTCAGGCTGCCGGGCAGCGGCTGGAACTGGCCGAAATGCTGCACCCACGCCGCATCGTCCAGGCCATCGAGCCCCACCGTGGCGGCGGCGCGATCGTTGCGGAAGCGCAGGACATGCTGCGGAAAGCGCGCGGCTTCCACCGCATCCATGAAATCCGCGCCCAGTGCGAGAATCGTTGTTTCGGGAACAAAGTCGGCCATGGCTGCTGGCTATGGCCGAGGCAGGGCGTTCAATCCACCTGATATCCGCTGGCGGCGCGGATGAAGCGCACGGTTTCGCGCTCGATGCGGTCCGCCTCTTCCTGGGTGGCGGCACACAGCCAGCGATCGATGGCATCGCCCACCACGTGATGGGTGAAGCTGGCGGCGATGTCGATCTCCACGCCGGTGACGCCGCGCTTGGCGAAGGCCGCCTGCATGTGGCGCTTGATCCAGTCGGTCGTGACTTCCTTGGCGGCGTGATAGAAGGGCTCGGCATCCGGCGTCTGCGCCATCTTCGATTTCGGGCCGCATTCGTTGCAGTCGGGCTCGGTGCCTTCCCAGATCATGTTGTCGCGCACGAAGCGCAGCACGCGCGGCACGGTGATGCCGGGCTCCAGGTCTTCAAGGGCATAGCCCTCTTCCATGGCCGCGATCATCGCCTCGCCATGGCGGCGGCCCAGTTCCTCGAGCAGCGCCTTCTTGGAACCGAAATGATAGAAGATCGAACCTTCCGACACGTCCGCCTCGCGGGCGATGTCGGCAGTGCCGGTATTGGCAAAGCCCTGCCGCGAGAACAGCATGTGCGCGGCGCTGAGCACGCGGGCCTTGGTTTCGGCCGGATCATAGCGGCGGGCCCGCATGTCGGCCGGCCGGGCGGCCTTCGCCACGGTTCGGGACGTGCTGCGTGTGTCGAGAGCGCGTGTGGCCACGGTCTTGGTTCTTCCTTACCCCCACGGTAGGCACTTCCTATAACGCGGCACTTGAGTCAGAGTCAAAACATGGCCATCCCGGCTGCCTCTTCCGCCTCCGTGGCCGCATCCCCGCCCGCGTCCGCACCCGGTGCCGGCTGGCGCAACGGCTTCGTGTTTTCGGCCGACAATGTGCGGCTGTGCTGGCGCGAACATCATGATCCTGCGGTGCCTTCGGCGCGCCCGGCGCTGCTGTGCCTGCCCGGCCTCACCCGCAACGGCAGCGACTTTGCCCATCTCGCCGGGCCGCTGGGGCGGGACTGGCGGATCATCGCGCCTGATCTCAGGGGCCGCGGCGAATCGGGCTGGCCGCGCGATTCGCTGTCCTATGTGCCGCTGATCTACCTGATGGACCTGTCGCTGGTGCTTGCCACCGCCGGGGTGACGCGCTTTGTCGTGCTTGGCGCTTCGCTGGGCGGCCTGCTCGCCCTGCGGATGACCACTGCGCACCGCAGCGCCATGGCCGGCGTGATCCTCAACGACATTGGCCCGGCCATCGAGCCCGCCGGCCTTGCCCGGCTGCGCGCCAATGTCGGGCGCGGCGGCAACTGGCTGACCTGGGTGCACGCGGCGCGCGATCTGGCGGCCCGCAACGCCGACATCTACCCCGACTGGCAGCTGGCTGACTGGCTGGCCTTTGCCAAGCGCCTGTGCCGGATCAGCCCGCAGGGGCGCATCCTGTTCGATTATGATCCGCGCATCGCCGAGCCGTTCCGGCTGCCGCACGGCGATGCCGGCGCCGATGACTGGCAGGCGTTCGACAGCCTCGCCGGCCTGCCGGTGCTGAGCTTGCGGGCCGAACGCTCCGATGTGCTGTCGGCCGCCACGCAAGGCCAGATGGCGCGCCGCCTGCCCGGCATGGACAGCGTCTGCGTGCCTGGGGTCGGCCATGCGCCGACTCTGGCCGAGCCGGTGGCGGCCGCCGCGCTCAAGGCATTTCTCGACAAGATTGCAAAGGGGGAGGACTGAGATGAACCGCAACGTCTGGAAGCTGGTGCGCCGCCCAGTGGGCGACATCGCCGATGGCGATCTCGACTATGTCAGCGAGCCGCTGCCGGAGCTGCAGGACGGCCAGTTCCTGCTGCAGGTCATCTACATGAGCCTTGATCCGACCAACCGCATCTGGATGAGCGACATGGAGCAATATATGCCCCCTGTTGAACTGGGTGCGCCGATGCGCGCCGGCGTGTGCGGGCGGGTGATCGCCAGCCGCAAGCCGGGCGTGGAGCCGGGCCAGATCATGGCGGGCCTGGGCGAATGGGCCGATCACATCATTTCCGATGGCAGCTTCATGTCGCCGCTGCCGCAACTGCCCGGCGTGCCGCTGGCCGCCACCTATGGCACGCTGGCCCTCGTTGGCCCCACCGCCTATTTCGGCCTCCTCGACATCGGCCAGCCCAAGCCCGGCGAGACTTTGGTGGTCTCGGCTGCGGCCGGCGGGGTGGGGCAGATCGTTGGCCAGATCGGCAAGATCAAGGGCGCCCATGTCATCGGCATCGCCGGCGGCAAGGCCAAGTGCGATTATGTGGTGAACGAACTCGGGTTCGATGCCTGCATCGATTACAAGGCGGAGGATGTGGGCGCTGCGCTCGACCGGCTGGCACCCGGCGGCATCGACATCAATTTCGAACAGGTCGGCGGGCCGATCATGGTCGAGGTGATGAAGCGCATGAAGCTGTTCGGCCGCATTTCGCTGTGCGGCATGATCTCCACCTACAATGATGTCACCCCGCGCGAGGAGCCGGGCTTCTGGACGATGATCCTGATGCGCCGGTTGATGATCCGCGGTTTCATCGTGACGGACTTCGCGCCGCGCTTCGCCGAAAGCGGCGCCGCGCTGGCCGGCTGGATGCTGGAAGGCAAGCTCAAGACCCGGCAGGACATCCGCCCCGGCCTCGAGCATGCGGTGACGTCGGTCAGGGAGCTCTACACCGGCGGCAATTTTGGCAAGCTGCTGATCGAGGTGACGAAGCCTTGAGTGCCAACGGCCGCATCTTCGTGCCATCGCGAGGCGTGTCGTCGTGGCAGGAACGGCTCGCTGATCCGGTCAAGCACTGGCGCACTGGCTACAGTGCGCGTGCAATGGCGCACGCGTGGGAAGCTGAGCAGGGTTGGCCACCGGAAGTGGCCGCCATCATGAACGCCGCCTTTGGTGAGGGTGAGCCTTTGCTGGTGGTTCCCGAATGGCAGACCCCGTTGCCGGGCGGACAGCGCAACAGCCAGTCGGATGCGCTGCTGATCGCATCACACAAGGTCGGCCTTGTCGTGGCGGCGATTGAAGGCAAGGTCGAAGAGAGTTTCGGTACCAGCGTGGCAGAGTGGCGTGCAGCGGCCGGCCCTGGCAAGGCTGAACGTCTCGCCTTTCTGTGTGATCGGCTTGGGCTCGGCAGCGAAACCGATGATCTTCACTATCAATTGTTGCACCGGACAGCGTCTGCCTTGATCGAAGCCGAGCGTTTTCATGCCAGCCAGGCTGCCATGATCGTACACAGTTTCTCGCCAGAGCGGCGGTGGTTCGATGCCTTCAGCCGCTTTGCGGCGCGGCTGGGTGGCAGCGCCGAAACGGGTGTGCCGGTGCGCGTGAACGTGCCCGGCAATATCCCGCTGGTCCTGGGCTGGGCATGCGGGGATGCTCGCTTCCTGAAAGCCTAGCGCGCGTCGCGGACTGTCCAGCCGCCGACCATCACCAGCACCGCCTGGCCGGCGGCGATGGTGAAGGGGTCGATGCGGAAGATGTCGCGATCGAGCATGACCAGATCGGCGCGCTTGCCGACGTCGAGGCTGCCAAGCTCATTCTCCACGCCCAGCTGCCAGGCACTGGCGCGGGTGAGGCCGTGGACGGCCTGTGCCACGCTCAGCGCCTGCCCCAGATTGCGGGCCGGCAGATCGCGCCGGCCGGGCAGGCGGCGGGTGACGGCGACCTCGATCTGGGTGAGCGGCTTCCACGTGGAGAGATACGCCGCCGCCGGCCAGTCGGTGCCGAAGCTCTGCACCGCGCCCGATGCGATGAGGGACTTCACGGGATAGGCCGCCTCCATCAGGTCGCTGCCCACGAAGCGGCCAATATTGTCGTAGCTCGGATCGCGGGTGGCCCACTGGATGCTGGTCTGTGCCACCACGCCCAGCTTCGCGAAGCGCGGCACGTCGGCGGGATCAACGAGGTCCATATGGGCGATGGCATGGCGCTGCGATGTCAGGCCGGCAAAACGGGCGCGCGCCACCGCGTCGAGCACCTGGCGCACGGCGGCGCCGCCGATGGCGTGGACATGCACCGGCACGCCGGCCTTCTCGGCTGCGGTGATGCGGGCATCAAGGTGCGCATCGGTCATCATCGGGATGCCCTTGTCACCCGGACGGTCCTTGTAGGCTTCCAGCAGCCAGGCGGTGTGGCCTTCGGGCACGCCATCGGCGAACAGCTTGACGGCGGTGGGGCGCAGGTGATCGCCGCGATAGCGCGCCTTCAGGCCGACCAGCCGCGCCACCGGATCATCGGCCTCGCCGCGGTTGGGGGTGGAGCTGAAATAGCGCAGCGGCAGTTCCCCAGCGGCTTCCATGCCAGCCAGGATGCGATAGGCCGAGGCCTCGTCGGGCGCGCCCATGCCGGCATCGAACAGCCCGGTGAGCCCGGATTCGAGCGCGCGCGGCAGCCAGCGGCGGAAGGCGGCTTCATAGGCGGCGCTGGTCGGCTGGATCAGCCGGCGCGCCACCTCGGCATCGGCGCCTTCGCGCGCGGTGCCGGTGGGATTGCCGGCGGCATCGCGTTCCCAGAAGCTGGAACCCGGCACCGGATCGGGCGTCGCCGCCGTCACGCCGCCGGCTTTCAGCGCCGCCGAGCTGTACCAGGTGGAATGGCCGTCCACCGATTCGATCAGCACGATGCGATCTCCGAACACTGCATCGAGCTGGGCCGCCGTTGGCCCCTTTGGCCCGAACAGGTGGTTCTGCCAGCCGCGCGCCTGGATCGGGCCGGTGCCCGGGCTGGCGGCCTTCAGCGCCGCGAGCGCGGCGGCGAGCTTCTCTGGCGTGTCGGCACTGGCGAAATCGATGCCGGTGTCGGCAAGGCTGCCCGACAGCGCGTGCATGTGGCTATCGATGAAGCCGGGCAGCACGAGGCGCCCCTGCGCATCGATCACCCGGGTTCCCGGCCCGATGCAGGCGCGTGCGCGGGCGGTGCTGCCAATGGCGGTGATGCGGCCATCGGCGATGCACAGGCCCTGTGCAGTGCGGCCGCCATCGCGGGCTGCACCGTTGCCATCCATCGTGTGGATGCGGGCGTTCAGGATGACAGTGTCTGCGGCAGAGCCCGGGTCAGCTGCCAGCGCCGGAGTTGCCGCCAGCAGCGCAGTGACGATGGCCTTCAGCATGGTGCGCGTTCCCGGCAGACGTGATCTGCGGTCATGGTGGCAGCCGCAAGGGCGACTGCCAAGCGCTGGTTCGACAGGGCACAAGGGTCAGGATCCTGGGTTGTCCAGACAAACTTCACTTGATTTGTCCGGACAAATATCACTAGTCTGCGGCAATTGCGCCAGCGAGAGCGCCATTTTTGGGGGAGATCATCATGCGTGGACGCCTCGGCCGGATGTCGCTGGCTGCCTTTCTGCTGGCGGGCGCTGCCCCCGTGTGGGCGCAGGCCGCGCCGGCGGCGACCGCTGATGCCATCACCGATGATGGCGAGATCATCGTCACCGCCCGCAAGCGCGAGGAGCGGCTGCAGGACGTGCCGCTGACCATCGCGGTGGTCTCGCAGGAACAGATCGCGCGGGCCAATCTGGACACGGTCGCCGATCTCGCCTTCCAGACCCCGGGCTTCTCGTTCCGCCAGGGCTTCGGCCGCATCGGCGGTGGCGGCGGTGCCGGCGTCCGCCCCTCGGTGCGCGGCATGTCGAGCGTGGTCGGCGCGCCCAACGCCGCCTTCTTCGTTGACGGCATCTTCGTGTCGGACAACATCAACAGCTACCAGCTCGACAATCTGGAGCGGGTCGAGGTGATCAAGGGGCCGCAATCGGCGCTGTTTGGCCGGCAGACCTTTTCGGGCGCCATCAACTTCGTCACCCGCAAGCCCGGCAATGATCTGCGCGGCCGCGCCCGGGTGACGATCGGCGAATATGACAATCTTGAAGCATCGGCCTATGTGTCGGGCGCGATCATCCGCGACGTGCTGAAGGCAGAGCTGAATTTTCGCACCTACAGCTTCGGCGGGGACTGGGTGAATGCCGACAGCGGCCGCCGCGAGCTGGGCCAGCAGCGCAGCCTGAACGTGGGCGGCGCCATCGTGCTGACCCCGTCGAGCAACTTCGAGGCGGTGCTGCGGCTCGGCTACAGCAAGGATCGCGATGGCGGCTATGTCTATGGCTTCCAGGGCAGCGCGAAGAACAACTGCTTCGCGCCGCCGATCGTCGCCACCGTGCCCTTCCCGCGCACCAACACGGCGCGGCGCGGCTTCTTTTGCGGCGAGGTCGTGGTGCCACCCAGCTATTCCTACAATATCGACGAGATCAAGGCGGCCGGCTTCGATGGCCTGCTGCGCGATTTCTGGCGGGCCTCCCTGGAACTCAACTACACGTTCGACAGCGGCTGGACGGTCACCTCGCTGTCGGCCTTCAACCGCAATGTGAGCATCACCGGGCAGGACAACACGCTGCTGCCCAGCGCCAATGCCGCCTTCGCCGTCGACCAGGCGAAGAACCGCGACTATTCGCAGGAGGTGCGCATCCGCACCCCGCAGGTTGGCGCCATTCGCGGCCTGTTTGGTGCTTATCATTTCCGGCAGGACAACCAGGGCGGTTTCCAGTTCACCAACACCAACCGCACCCGCCGGCCCTTCGACAGCGCCGAGGCCGTGAGCAACTATTCGCTGTTCGGCATGGTGGAAGCCGATGTCACCGAGGCGCTGACCCTGGGGGCGGAAGCCCGCTACCAGTGGGAAACCATCTTTGATTCCTCGCGCACGCTGGGCACGCAAGGCCAGCCGGCGCCGGTGCCGACTGGCTTGCGGCAGGCCAGCTTCCGCGCCTTCCTGCCGCGGTTCACCGTCGCCTACGAGGTGAGCCCCGATCTCAACCTGTTCGCGACCGCGGCCAAGGGCAACAAGCCGGGCGGCTTCAACGCCCTGCCGAATGACGGCATCCAGGCCGATATCGACTTCTTCCGCGCGCAGGGCTTCGACATCTTCCGCGAGGAAAGCGCCTGGTCCTATGAAGTGGGCGCCAAGGGCCGGCTGGGGGCGCTCAACTTCTCGGCCGCCGCCTTCCTGATCGACTGGAGCCAGCAACAGCTGAGCCGGGGCGAAAGCTATACCCGCACCAACGGCACGCCCAACTCGGTGGTGTTCATCCAGAACGCCGGCCGTTCCCAGATCAAGGGCTTCGAAGTCGATGTGAGCGGCAACCCGACGAAGTGGCTGTTCCTGCGCGCCGCCTACACGTTCGTCGATGCGCGCTTCAAGCAATTCTATGACGATACCACCGAGGAGATCTTCGACACCGATGGCCGCCCGGCCCGGCTGCGCGATGGTTCGCCCAATCCGCTGGATGTCGATGGCCTGTCGGGCGGCGACCTGCGCGGCAAGCGCCTGCCGCAGACCCCCCAGCACCAGTTCGTGCTCACCGGCCAGATCACGGCGCCGCTGAACGATGACCTGTCCGGCTTCCTGCGCGGCGATCTTGCCTATGAAAGCAAGCGCTTCTCCCAGGTCGACAATCTGAACTGGGCCGGTGACAGCTATAATCTCAACGTCAACATCGGGCTGGAAGGCAAGCACTGGAGCATCACCCTGTTCGCTCGCAACCTGCTGGATGACCAGACGCCGCTGGTGGTCACCCGCCTGCTCGATTTCAACCGGCTGCTGACGCGCGTGAACCCGCTCACCGGCCTCAACCAGACCACCTTCTTCCGCGACTTCGCCATTTCCGCGCCGCGGCGGCGGCAGTTCGGCGTGGTGCTGGGCACCCAGTTCTGATGCCGCTGCGCAACACGCCGGTGCAGTGGGGCGGGGCGGCCCGTGCCCTGCACTGGCTGATGGCGCTGCTGATCATCGGCACGTCGATCTTCGTGCTGCACGTCAATGGCTCGATGCCGTGGTTCAAGTCCTCGCCGCTCACCTTCATCACCTATATCCACTGGCACAAGGCGGCGGGGCTGATCGCGCTGCTGCTGGTGCTGGTGCGGATCGGCTGGCGGCGCCGCAATGTGGTGCCGGTCACCGCGCCGCTCGCCCCGTTCGAGGCACTGTGGTCGCACCGCGCCCACATCGGCCTGTATGCGCTGATGCTGCTGGTGCCGATCACCGGCTGGCTGGCGTCATCGGCGTTCGGCAGCAGCACGAAATTCTTCGGCCTGTTCACCGTGCCGGGCATCATCCCCAAGTACAAGCCGCTGGTGGCGCCAACCTATTGGGCGCATTTCGCCCTGGCCTGGGCGCTGCTCAGCCTTGTCATCGTCCATATCATCGCGGCCTTCTGGCACCATGATCGCAAGCGCGACAACGTGCTGATGGGCATGCTCAAGGGCCGGCCGCGACCGGAGTGAAAGGCAGCAGGGCTTCCAGCACGGCATCGGGCGTGCCGCGCAGCCGGGCGCGGAAGGCATGCTCCACGATGCTGGCCTGCTGTTCGATGCCATAGCGGCCGAACGGCTTGCCGGGCGTAAGGCGATAGCGATAGCGCGCCAGTGGCGGCCGCCGCAGTGCCAGGTGCCCGCCCGATTGCACCTGCCAGCAATGCACCAGCTCGTGGATGAAATGCCCCTGCAGGCCTGGCGTGCACGCGGCATAATCGGCCTGCCAGTTGAAGCCGTTGGGGTGGCACCAGATATGGCCATCGGGCGCCATCGTCACCCACCACGGGTGCAGCGCCCAGTATTTGGCGCGGCGCACCGTCACGGCGCCGGCATCCAAGGCATCGCCGAACACGCTGGCCGCCAGCGCGATCTCGCCCGCGGTCAGGGGGCGCTGCTGCGGCAGTTGGTCGTCGTCCCGGCCCATCGCCCTCACCGTTAATCGCATCGCTGCCGTCTTGCAGCCCGAAATTCGCTCCCTATATCGCCGGTGCAAGCATATGCAGGCCGGGGCACCGGCCAATGGATCAACCGGGGACGGTTCGTGCTGCGCAGCCTTGATGGGGCGCTGTGGGCCGGGCTCCAAAGCAAGCAGGGACAAGCACGATGGCGAAGGTTATCGGGATCGATCTGGGCACCACCAACAGCTGCGTGGCGGTGATGGAAGGCTCGGCACCCAAGGTGATCGAGAATGCGGAAGGCGCGCGCACCACGCCCAGCCAGGTGGCCTTCACCAAGGATGGCGAGCGCCTTGTTGGCCAGCCGGCCAAGCGCCAGGCCGTCACCAACCCGGCCAACACCGTGTTCGCGGTCAAGCGCCTGATCGGCCGCCGCTTCGATGATCCGCTGACCAGCAAGGATGCCGGCCTCGTTCCCTACACCATCGCGCGCGGCCCCAATGGCGATGCCTGGGTGAACGCCGGCGGCCAGGACTACAGCCCGTCGCAGATCTCCGCCTTCATCCTGCAGAAGATGAAGGAAACCGCCGAGGCCTATCTCGGCGAGGCGGTGACGCAGGCGGTCATCACCGTGCCGGCCTATTTCAACGACGCCCAGCGCCAGGCCACCAAGGATGCCGGCAAGATTGCCGGCCTGGAAGTGCTGCGCATCATCAACGAGCCGACGGCCGCCGCGCTGGCCTATGGCCTCGACAAGAAGACCGATGCCAAGACGGTGGCCGTCTATGACCTTGGCGGCGGCACCTTCGACATCTCCATCCTCGAACTGGGCGATGGCGTGTTTGAAGTGAAGTCGACCAGCGGCGACACCTTCCTGGGCGGCGAGGATTTCGATGCCAAGCTGGTGGAGTTCCTCTCGGCCGATTTCAGACGCGCCGAAGGCATCGACCTGACCAAGGACAAGCTGGCCCTGCAGCGGCTGAAGGAAGCCGCCGAAAAGGCGAAGATCGAACTGTCGTCCTCGGCCGCGACCGAGGTCAACCTGCCCTTCATCACCGCTGACCAGAACGGGCCGAAGCACCTCGTCAAGACCATCACCCGCACCGATCTGGAAAAGCTGGTGCTCGACCTGATCGAGCGCACCCGCAAGCCGTGCCTGGATGCGCTGAAGGAAGCCGGCGTGAAGCCGGGTGATCTGAATGAAGTCATCCTGGTGGGCGGCATGACTCGCATGCCGCGTGTGCGCCAGTTCGTGAAGGAACTGTTCGGCAAGGAGCCCAACACCAGCGTCAACCCGGACGAAGTGGTGGCCATGGGTGCCGCCATCCAGGCCGGCGTGCTGCAGGGCGACGTGAAGGACGTGCTGTTGCTCGACGTGACCCCGCTCAGCCTGGGCATCGAGACGCTGGGCGGCGTGTTCACCCGCATGATCGACCGCAACACCACGATCCCGACCAAGAAGAGCCAGGTCTATTCGACCGCCGACGACAACCAGTCGGCGGTGACGATCCGGGTGTTCCAGGGCGAGCGCGAGATGGCCGCCGACAACAAGCTGCTCGGCCAGTTCGACCTCGTCGGCATTCCGCCGGCCCCGCGCGGCGTGCCGCAGATCGAGGTGACCTTCGACATCGACGCCAACGGCCTTGTCTCGGTCAACGCCAAGGACAAGGGCACCGGCAAGGAACAGCAGATCCGCATCCAGCCGTCGGGCGGGCTGTCGAAGGACGATATCGAGAAGATGGTGAAGGATGCCGAAGCCTTTGCCGAGGAAGACAAGAAGCGCCGCGCCGCCGCCGAAGCCCGCAACCAGGCCGACAGCCTGGTGCACTCCACGGAGCGCCAGCTGGCTGAACATGGCGACAAGGTGGCGGCCGACGTTAAGGCCGGCATCGAAGCCGCCGTGGCCGACGTGAAGGCCGTGCTCGACACGGGCGACGCCGACACCATCAACGCCAAGGTGCAGACGCTGGCCCAGGTTGCCATGAAGCTGGGCGAGGCCATCTATCAGGCCGAACAGGCTGCCCAGCCGGCGGCCGAGGCGCAGGCGCCGGGCGCCGACGACGTGGTGGACGCCGAGTTCACAGACGTTGACGGCAACGGCGACGATAAGAAGTAAGCCAGTCGCCGGGGCGCGTCGCAGCAGTGCGGCGCGCCCCGTTGGTGCGTTTGGGGGCGACTGAGGCATGGCCACCGAGATCGACTATTATGAACTGCTGGAGGTGGAGCGCGGCGCCGACGAGGCGACGCTGAAATCCGCCTATCGCCGGCTGGCAATGAAATGGCACCCGGACCGCAACCCCGGCGACGCCAAGGCCGAACAGCAGTTCAAGGCGATCAACGAAGCCTATGACGTGCTGAAGGACCCCCAGAAGCGCGCCGCCTATGATCGCTTCGGCCATGCCGCCTTCACGCAGGGCGGCGGTGGCGGCGGCTTTGGCGGCGGCCAGGATTTTGGCGGCTTTGCCGATATCTTCGAAAGCGTGTTCGGCGAGTTCATGGGCGGCAATCGCGGCCGTCGCGGTGGCCCCACACGCGGCTCCGACCTGCGCTACGATCTGGAGATGACGCTGGAGGAGGCCTTCCACGGCCGCCAGGCGACCCTGACCGTGGAAGTCGCCGCCGCCTGCGAGCCGTGCAGTGGCAGTGGCGCCAAGCCCGGCACCTCGGCACGCACCTGCACCACCTGCGGCGGTTCGGGCCGTGTGGGGATGCGGCAGGGCCTGTTCATGGTGGAGCGCACCTGCCCGGCCTGCCACGGCCAGGGCCAGATCATCGCCGATCCGTGCGACAGCTGCCGCGGTGCCGGGCGTGTCGAGAAGCAGAAGACCATCAACGTCAATGTGCCCAGGGGCGTGGACGATGGCACCCGCATCCGCGTGGCTGGCGAAGGCGAGGCCGGGATGCGCGGCGGCCCGCCCGGTGACCTCTATATCTTCGTGCACCTGAAGCCGCACCCGATCTTCAAGCGCGACGGCACCACCCTGTTCGGCGTGGCGCCGCTCTCCATCACCACGGCGGCACTGGGCGGCGAGATCGAGGTGCCGGGGCTCGACAAGGAAAAGACGCTGATCAAGATTCCCGCCGGCACCCAGGGCGGCAAGCAGTTCCGCGTGCGCGGGCGCGGCATGCCCAGCCTGAACGGCGGCGGCGCCGGCGATCTCGTCATCGAGGTCGAGGTGGAAACCCCGGTCAAGCTCACCGCCCGCCAGCGCGAACTGCTGGAAGAGTTCCGCGCCATCGAGACGGCAGAAGGCGGCCGCAACACGCCGAAAAGCCAGGGTTTCTTCGACAAGCTGAAGGACGCCTGGAACGAACTGACCGAATAGGGCTGCCGGGCTGGCCTGGCTTGCCAGACCAGCTCCGCTTTGGCAGGAAGTGTGATGTTACACTGTAACTTCACTGGATATGCTGATGGCCACGCTCCTCGATGCCGCTTCTGCACCTTCAGTCGCGCCGCATGTCGCTTCCGGCCCGGCGCCTGCCGTGCTGGCGTCGCTGCATGATCCGGCGGTGAATCTGGCGGTGTGGGCCCGAACGCTCGATGATCGCCTGCTCGCCGAGCTGGCGAGTCTCGATCTGTGCTGCGCGCAGGACCTCCGGCTGACTGCCACGCCGGACGAACTTGCCACGGCGCTGCCGCCGGCCATGGCAGCGGCTGGCTGGCAGGCGCCGGCGCTGACAGAGGATATGGTCATGCTGGCGCGCCGCTTTGCCGGGGTGATGGCCTGCACCAGTGTCGATCTGCGGCTGGACCTGGTGCGCGGCGATGCATGCCGCAAGTTCCACGCCGATTTCGTGCCTGCCCGGCTGGTCACCACCTATCTGGGGCCTGGGACCGACTGGCTGCCGGATGGTGCTGCCGACGAGGCCGCGGCACGGCGGCTGGCCGCTGGCGCCGTCGGCCTGTTCAAGGGCCGCACCTGGCCCACGCAAACCCCGATCATCCACCGTTCGCCGCCGATCGCCGGCACCGGGCAGGTGCGCGTGGTGCTGGTGATCAATCCCGGCAACGCGGGCACTGGCTGCTGACGCCGGCCTCGGCTAAGCGGGGGGCCATGGACGCCACCCGCCTTGCCGATCGCCGCATCCTCGTCACCGGCGCCGCGCGGGGGCTGGGGCTGGCCATTGCGCAGCGCTGCGTGGCGGAAGGCGCGCGTGTGATGCTGGCCGATGTGCTGCCGGAAGGGGCCGCGCGTGCCGCCGAACTGGGCGACAGAGCGGCGTTCATCCCTTGCGATGTGTGCCAACGCGACCAGATCGCCGCCGCCATCGCCGCCACCGTGGACCGCTTCGGCGGGCTCGATGGCCTGGTCAACAATGCCGGCATTGCGCCGAGGGGCGATATCCTGAGCGAAACGCCCGAGCAGTTCGAGCGCGTCATCGCCACCAATCTCACGTCCGCCTTCCATGCCACCCAACTGGCGGTGCCGCACCTGCAGGCCGCTGGCGGCGGCGTCATCGTCAACATGTCGAGCGTCAACGCGCTGCTCACCATCCCGGCGCTGCTCGCCTATAATGTGGCGAAGGGCGGGCTCAACCAGCTCACCCGCAACACCGCGGTGGCGCTGGCGCCACACAATATCCGCGTTGTCGGCATCGGGCCGGGCACCATCCTCACCGAACTGGCGAAACAGGCCGTGCTGGCGGATGATGCCGCGCGCCGGCAGATCCTGTCGCGCACGCCGATGGGCCGTGCTGGCGAGCCGGCGGAAATCGCCGCCATCGCCGCCTTCCTGCTCAGCAACGAAGCCAGTTACATCACCGGCGAAACCCTCTATGCCGACGGCGGCCGCCTCGGCCTCAACTACACCGTGCCTGTTGGAGACTGACCTGTGATCGATGCCGAGTGGTGGGAGTATGACGACGCCGACGAGATGGCCGAGGCCGTTGCCGGCGACATCGGCTACATCATCGGCCAGGCGCTGGAAGCCCGTGGCCGCGCAATGGTGGCCTTTCCTGGCGGCAGCACGCCGCTCCCTTCGCTGAAGCTGCTGGCCGACATGAAGATCGAGTGGGCGGACGTGACGATCCTGCCCACCGACGACCGGCTGGTGCCGGTGACCGATCCGCTCTCCAACGCCGGCATGCTGGCGCGGCTGTTCCTGCCGAAGAAGGCGCGCGTGGTGCCGCTGACCGCCGGCGAAAAGGACCCGGTGGCGGCCGGGCGCGCCGCAGACGAGCGCATCGCCGATTTCGACTGGCCGCTGGATGTCACCTGGCTTGGCGTTGGCGAGGATGGCCACACCGCCTCGATCTTCCCCGGCCCGGATTTCGAGGCCGCCATTGCCGGCCCGAAGGCGCGCCGCGCGGTGGGCGTGCGCCCCGATCCGCTGCCCGCCAATGCGCCGGTGCCGCGCGTCACGCTCACCGCGCCGACGCTGGTCTCGGCCCGCACCGTCACGCTCACGCTGCAGGGCAAGGCCAAGCGCAAGGTGGTGGAGCAGGCGCTGAAGCAGGGCGCATCGAGCCCGCTGCCCATCGGCCGCCTGCTCGCCGAGCTGGACATGGACATCGACATCCATTGGTGTCCCTGAGGCTGATGCGGGTAACATGCGCGCCATCCTCTTCCTCGCGCCGCTGCTGATCGCGGCGGCGCCCCTCAAGCCTGCACCGCCGCCTGCCATGCCGCCCCAGCCGCCGATCATCATCGCTCACAGGGGCGCCAGCGCCGAACGCCCGGAACACACGCTGGCCGCCTATGAACGCGCCATCGAGCAGGGCGCCGACTTTATCGAGCCCGACCTGGTGCCGACGAAGGACCACCAGCTGGTGGCGCGGCACGAGAACGAGATTTCCGGCACCACCGATGTCGCCAGCCGGCCGGAGTTCGCTGCCCGCAAGACCACGAAAACGATCGACGGCGAGCAGGTGACCGGCTGGTTCACCGAGGATTTCACGCTGGCCGAGTTGAAGACGCTGCGTGCCCGTGAGCGGCTGCCGCAGCTGCGCCCGGACAATGCAAAGTTCGATGGCCAGTTCGAGATCCCGACGCTGGCCGAGGTGATCGCGCTGGCCAGGGCAGCCTCTGCCCGCACCGGGCGCACCATCGGCATCTATCCCGAAACCAAGCACCCCAGCTATTTCCGCACGCTGGGCCTGCCCATCGAGCCGGTGCTGCTCGCCGAACTGGCGAAGGCCGGCTGGACCACGCGCGATGCCCCGGTGTTCATCCAGAGCTTCGAGGTCGACAATCTGAAGGCGCTGAAAGGCCAGACCGGCGTGCGGCTGATCCAGCTGATGGCGGGAGAGGGCAAGTCGGCGGACGGCTATGAGTATCGGGCGCTGGCCACGCCGGAGGGGCTGAAGCAGGTGGCCAGCTATGCCGCCGGCATCGGGCCGGAAAAGGCGATGGTGATGCCGCGTGACGCCGTGGGCCGGCTCCGCAAGCCGACGTCGCTGGTTGCCGATGCCCACGCCGCGGGCCTGGAGGTGCACCCCTGGACCTTCCGGCCGGAGAATTACTTCCTGCCGCTGGAGCTGAAATCGGGGATCGATCCGCGCAAGCCCGGCGATGTCGATGCCGAGATCCGTGCCTATCTGGCGACCGGCATCGACGGCCTGTTCAGCGATTCTACCGCAGCGGCGGTCAGGGCGCTGGGGTCTGCTCCGGCCAGTCCAGCACGAAATTGATGTGGGCGGCGGCGGCCGGCTTGTACCGGTTGCCCTGCCACGCTTGCGCGTGCACGTTCACCACACGCCGGCCCAGCTTGGTGATGCTGGCCGCGGCGCGCATTTCCTGGGCGGCGCCTTCGCGCATGAAATCCACCGTCACCGTGACGGGGCGCACACGCGGCAGAGCCTCGCCGGGCGGCTGGGTGGCGATCACGGTGAGCAGGCCGGCCAGTTCCAGCAGGCCGGAAATGGCGCCGCCATGCAGGCGCCCGGGCGAACCGATCAGCGTCTCGTCAAAGGGCATCACCAGTTGCAGTTCGCCGTTGACGCGCTCGAACGACAGATCGAGCAGCGCGGCATAGGGCAGCAGATCGAGCCGGCCGGAGGGCTGCTGCAGCAGGGTGGCAAGTGCGGGGTTGGTCATTGCCAGCCACCTGCGAGCTTGGATGCCGCAAACATGAACGTGCCCGCCACGTGGGCGATCGGGTCATTGGGGTCGCCATCATGGGCGAGGCCGCGCACGAAGGCGATCTGGCGGGTCATCCGGTAACATTCGCCGCGCGCCGTCACCGTGGCCTGCGGCTTCGGGCTGCGGACATAATCTGTGCGCAGGTCGAGCGTGGCGTGCGGCTCGAAGGCGCCGCGCGCCAGCATGGAGGCCATGCCCACGCAGGTATCCATCAGCGTGATGATCGGGCCCGAGGCCCAGATGCCATGGTCGGGATCAACGAGCAGGTGCGGCGCATAAGGCAGTTGCAGCTCCACCCAGCGGTCCCCACTGGCGATGAAGCGCAGGCCCAGCTTCTTGTTGTGCGGCACCCGGCCGACGAACGGCCCCATGAACTGGCTGACCTGCTCGGCGAAACTGGCGCTCATGCTGCGGCTCCGGCGGCATCCTTGGCCAGCGCGTCAATGCGGGCGATCATCGAGGCCAGGCCTTGCGTGCGGTTGGAGGAGAGGTGCTTCGACAGGCCGAGCCCGTCGAGGCGGGCCTTGATGGCCGCGCTGTCGATCTCGGCCGGCGCGCGGCCATCGGCGAGCATCAGCACCAGCGCGACAAGGCCCTTCACGATGGCGGCATCGCTGTCGGCGGCAAAGCGCAGCACACCGCCTTCAAGCTGCGGGTGCAGCCACACCTGCGATGCACAGCCGCGCACCTTGTTGGCGTCCGTCTTCAGCGCGGGCTCCATCGGCGGCAGGGCCTGGCCCAGCGCAATGATCAGCCGGTAGCGGTCGTCCCAGTCGTCGAAGGCCTCGAACTCGGCCTCGACATCATCGAAAGTGGTAATGGCCATGACCGCAGCCCTTGGCGGTTACGCAGGGCTGCGGTCAAGTCACAGATCAACACCCGCAGCGATGGCTTCCAGCTTGCGGATGCGTTCCTTGAGGTCGGCGAGGTCGATGCGCTGGCTCACGGCGGGCAGTTCGGCGCCGGCGGGCCGGGCCTCCAGCTCGCGCGTCTTCAGCTTCAGCCAGCCAGCCCAGCCCCAGGCCGCGAACCCGCCCAGGAGGGCAAGGCCGGCAAGGGTGGCGGTGGACAGGATCATCAGGGATTCAGCCGGGGGCATGGCGGTCTCCTTTCTCAGTCCTTGAGGGAATCGATTTCATCAGACAGGCGCTTGGCCGGATCGGTGGCGAGGCGTTCGAGCACGCGGATACGCTCGTTCAGGCGGGCGATTTCGGCATTGAGTCGGCTGTTCTCGGCTTCGGCATCGACATCGGACTTGCCGACCAGCCGCTTCATCGCCCGCAGTGATTTGTCTGGCGTGTCGCCATAGCGCGCACGCAGCACTCGCCCAACAGTGACGATCGCAATGATCGCCACCACCATTTCAAACGGGTTCATCAGCTTCGTCCTTGTGCTTGGCCGGGGGCGGGCCGGTGCTTTTCAGTTCAGTTGCTTGGTGGCCAGTGCATCGATCTCGGCCGCCAGCCGGCTCGGCTGGTCGGTGGCGATGCGTTCGATCACCGCCATGCGGTCCTTCAGGCTGCCCAGTTCGGCGCGCAGTTGCGCAT
>ERZ1066122.1321-NODE-1321-length-20433-cov-20.299686_pt1 | contig 20433 bp, 21 predicted proteins | sample MGYA00382769_ERZ1066122 | MGnify/ENA primary metagenome ERZ1066122 (study PRJEB33369, sample SAMEA5778352) | biofilm metagenome | biome: Industrial cooling water; feature: Water cooling tower basin; material: Biofilm | place: United Arab Emirates | collected... | reverse complement strand
GGTCTATTCCGTTGAAAAACTCGCCTTCTGGCTGGCGGCTGGGTCTGGCGGTTTGGCCGGATCAGTGATTCTTTCGCCAAGGGAAACGGAAAAATGGGCACGCAAGCGCCCATAGCCCTCAAAGGGCCGTAGCCATTGCCACTTCGGGGCTTTTCGGCATCAACCACGCCGCCATTCTTCGTAAATTCTGCGCCGTGGCGGCCAGCAGGAACTCATCTCGGGCGCCCTTCAGGCCTCGCAGTCGCAACCGGTCCAACTTCAAGATGCGTTTCAGGTGCGCGAACAGCATCTCGACCTTCTTCCGGTGCCGCCGTGATTGTTCGTATCGGTTCGTCTTCGCCAGCTGGCGCGCCACGTCTCGTGCTGCCTCGTTCACCTGGCGGGCGATCTTCCGGTGCGTCGTATTGGGGCAGCACTTCGACTTCAATTCGCATCCGGCGCAGTCGTTGAAGTTGCTGCGATAGATCAGCGTGTTGTCGGCGGTTGGTTTGCCGCTGGATCGCAGTGGCTTGCCTCGCGGGCAGCGATATTCGGCCGCGTCCGCGTCCCAAGTGAAGTCGGATCGCCCCAGCGTCCCATCCTTGCGCTGAGCTTTGTCCCAGACCGGCACGTGGGGTTCGATGTCTTTCTCATCCACCATCCAGCCCAGCATTTCCGAGGTGCCGTAGGCCGTGTCGCCGATCAGCCGGGTCGGCTTGAGATCGAACCGCTGCTCGACCCGATCGACCATTGTCCGCGTGGCTTCGACCTCGTCGGTTCGATAGGCGGGCGTCGCCTCCACATCAACGATGACGCCGGCTTTGACGTCGATCAGGTAATTGGTCGAGTAAGCATAGAAGGCCGGACCGCCCGGCGCCGCGGTCCACTGCGCCGCCGGGTCGGTCAGCGACACATTCTTGGGCGGCGTGCGCGGCGCCTCCGCGTCGTCCAGCGCCTCCAGATACTCGCGGACCGGGCGCGTGAGCGGTGACTCGCGGTCCCAGGCCGCCTCGGCGCCGGGCACGCCCTTCTGCCGATTGGCGTCGGCCTTGATCACGCTGGCGTCGATCGCGAAGCCCTCGCCGCCGACCAGGCCCTCGGCCAGGCAGCGCTCGAGCACCTTCTCGAACACGAAGCGCAGGGTGTCGTTGTCGCGGAAGCGGCCGTGGCGGTTCTTGGAGAACGTCGAGTGGTCCGGCACGGCATCTTCCAGGCCCAACCGGCAGAACCACCGGTACGCCAGATTCAAGTGCACCTCTTCGCACAGTCGACGCTCCGAGCGGATGCCGAAGCAGTAGCCCACGATCAGCATCCGGATCAGTAGGGCTGGATCGACGGAGGGTCGCCCGGTATGGCTGTAGTGCGGCGCCAGGTGCTGGTGCAGCTCACCCAGGTCCAGGAACTGGTCTATGCCGCGGAGAAGGTGGTTTGCCGGGACGTGGTCTTCGAGGTTGAAGGCGTAGAACAGGGGCGCTTGCCCGGCTTCCTGACGTCCCATCATCGCTGCGATTTCCGCTGGATCGATGGGAAGTCAGTGGACCAGCTTCAGCCGGTCGATTCAACCGAGTTTTTCAACGGAATAGGTCGGTAGAAGAACATAGACGGAAGCGAGGTTTGGCGACTACTTCCAGATCCGCTCTTTTTAATCAAGCTACGAGACCGAGGTCCGCCTAAACTCGACAAGCCGTTCCGCGAACGACCTCAGCTCCCCGACCAGCTTTGGTGTCTCTGGAGATCCCGTGGCGATGCAGCCTGCGGGGAGGCCGTCCCGCGCGACCAAGTGAAGGTCGTCTAGCAACTTCGCCAGAATGCGTCTGTCTAGCTCGTGGATATCGGGGATCAGTAACAAGCGCAACCTGGAGCTACCCATCGTCTCGCCGGAGAATCCTTCAATTCGGGCGCTGATATTTGGAGAATTGCCAACCATGACGATGTCGTGGCCCCGTGAAGAAAAATGTTTGCCGATACCCAGGAGGATCGGCATCAGCGCCGATGGCTGATCACCAAGGAACACGATCGGCCGGGCAGATCTCTTAGCAGCCAAGCGATCGGCCATGATCGTCGCCTGTTTTAGCATTTCGTCGAATTCGCCCTGCATTCGGTGATTCCCCTACGATGCTAAGAATGTCAGTTCTCTACCAGTCGCAAGCCGACACGAAACCTTAGCCGCTGTAGTACAGCTCTTGGCCACAGGTTCTGCAGGTGTGCGCCCAGCCTGTGCCAACAAAGAATCGCTTTCGTTTCATCCATATCGAGGTGCCGCCGCAGTGCCTGCACGCTACGCGGCCTTGCTTGACGCAATTCGGATTGTCGCGGCGGTAGGCCTCGAGCGTGTACAGCCTCGCCCTGACGATGAATGGGCCGGCCACGACCAGGACTATCAGTCCTATAACAATCCAGTGGTAGATCGAGTAGCCCACGTCTTCTCTCCCTTTTGAGTTTGCTGTGTTCTGGGCGGTTGGAAACTTGCGGGGTATTTCCGCGTTGCGGCGCGCGCTTCGGCGGAGCGCTCGCTTCTGCTATTCAAGAAAATCGAATATAGGAAATCCGAATATAGCGTGGGCCGCGCGGATCAGCGAGCCCATGGCCAAGACTCTTTACCGAACTGAGAATTCCGTCCTGCGCGAGATGCTGCGGGACGCGCGCGAGAGGGCGGGCCTGACCCAGGTCGACGTCTCGAGCGCCATTGGCAAGTCACAGACTTTCCTGAGCGACGTGGAGCGCGGCGTCCGCCGGCTGGACGTCATCGAGCTTTGGGAGATCTGTCAGGCCATGGGCGTGGACCTGACCGGCTTCGTTGCCCGTCTCGAGGCTGAGTTGGCCGGCCGCCGGTCGGTCCGGCCCGGCCGCGCCCGATCCAGCGGTCGACCCCGGCGACGGGAGTAGTTCCCGAGGCGTCTTACCCGGAGCGATAGGCTCACCAGCCAAGACGTCCACGACGTAGCTGCTGGCCCAAAGACTGGAGGCAGGTCAGGGTTCATGAGGCATCGGTATCAGTGCCCGTCGTCTTTGCCTGTGATCCAAGACTCGACCTCGCTCTGGAGCCACGCGACGGATCGTTCCCCAAGCCTTTTTGGGGGCGGGAATGTCCCGCGCTGGATCATTCCGTAGATCGTGCTTTTGCTTAAACCAACAAGGTGGCTGACTTCCGGAAGGCGAAGTAGGCGTTTTCGAGGCGCGTTTCCATGCCCGGGCGTGGGCTCCTTCTCTCTAGAAGCGCTATCGAAGCTCAAGCGCTGATCGGGTGGTCTTTGCTTCTCTTGCGGCGTTGGCCGGGGGCCCCAGTCACGATGAAGCGCATTGCGGAGGAGGTGGATGACCACTTCTTCAATGGTTTTTCCGAGGATTCCCTCGGTCGCGAGGGCGGCCAAGCGCCGATGCAGCTCTGGCGGAAGCCTGATGTTCACGGTCGGGTGGGTCACGGGTTTGGCTCTCCTCCAACCAAAGGAGGGACAGGTTCCTTCACCAGCGCTTCGAGAAGGGTGTCGAGCATCGTCGTGTCCCCGTTGAGCCGGACATAAACTGGCCACCAGCGGGCCTCGGGCTGATCCTCAAGCAGTGACGCGAGCGTGGGCGGGCCAGGGATGCACGTCACGGGTAGCCCCTTGGGTCGGACCCTGACCCAAGTGGTGCTGCGGGCTGAAGCGCCGTCGAGGAGGCCACCTGCCGCGATGCCTTGCGCGATTCTCGCCGTCAGCTGCATCAGCGGCAGGAAGAATCCGCCCCAAGCGCCTGCTTCCTGACTTGGGTGGGCAAAGGGGTAGGTCGTGAGCTTTCCGGTCTCATCGATTTCCCCCCTGTACCATCGGGCGCGCAGCCAAGGCCCTTCCAAGGGTTCGAGCATGAAGAACCGGATGCTGGTTACCTCATCCGGCAGGCTCAGAATCTCCTCCGGGGGCCCGCCCCCAGCCGCAGATCATTGGGGCCGCTGGCGTTGACCTCAAAGTAGGACAACCGGCGTTCAATCGCCACCGGGTATTTCTGGACGTCCTTTTCCATGGTTTTCTCCTGTGTCGGTGGAGGGGCTACCCCACGAAGCCCGAGCTGATGGTGTCGAGGTTGCCCAGGGCGTCACACGTCAGTCGCGCACGACTTCGAATAGCGTCTGATGCCGAAAGGCCCCAATCGGTGTGTTCCGCATGTGGAAGCCCGCCGTGATGGGGTTCGCGCCCAGCTCAATGAGCGCGGAATGGACCCGAAGGAAGGACAGCAGTCGCATCTGTACTGCCGGCTTATTGGGCTCCAGCCTCAGCAGCCACAGTGGGGCGCTCAGGGTGCGTTCCAGTTCGCCAATGCCGAGGTTGAAGGGCGGGCGGAATCGGAGGGGCGAGAGATGCACCTGCCCGGGCTCGCGGAACGCGTCCAAGGCGCCGGCGGCGATGGTCCGCGGCGAGTGCGAGTTCCGAGGGCTATCCATTCTCATACGCCCCGTGCACGTAGCCCCGCAGCCAGTCGGGGTTATGCTCCTGGGCCAGCGGACTTCCGCACCAAGCGCCTTGGGAAACCTTGGCGAGATGTTCGATTTCACGCAGTCCTGGGTAGTGGCGCAGCAGCCGATGGGCTTCCTGGCGCACCGCCTCCGGTAGGGCACGGTTGCCGCGCAACTCCTTGAGGAAGGCGCCCGTTTGCACGAGGGTGCGTCGTCTTTCGTCGGGGGTGGTCATGACGGTTTTCCATATCGGAAAGAAAGCTAGTAATGGCCATGGATCATCCGCAGGAGTGCTTCGCGGACTTCGTCTTGGCGGCCCAGAGCGATCATGTAAAGGGCAGGGCTGTCGCCGATTCGCGCATCCATGAGCACCTTCCGGGCTTGCGTCGTGTCCATGCCAACGTCCTCGATCAACTCCCGCAATCCGAACTCGGGGCTGTCGAGCAGCAGCTTCCACAACTCTTCGGCGCGAGCCTCCGCCCGCAACTCTGATTCCGGGACAAGCTGGCGAATCCGGGTCAGTTCATCCATGGATACCTCTTACTTGACTGCAGTGACGGCCCTACGCTGCGGCGGGGTCGTCGCATAGGCTGCGACGGGTCACAGGTCGAGGGTCGCCAGCAACTGCCGGGCCGTCCGAACGTTCAGGAAAGGCGTCGACTGGGGGGGCACGAGGCGCACTGGATGATCAAGGGGCTCGATATCGGATCAAGGATCACCGACGGGCGGGGGCTGACACTACATAGCCGGACGACTCAGGCGCCCCTACGCAAAATTGGCTCAGTCTTTCGGCGGTGAATGGTTGGGTGAAGAACTAAGGCCGCCTATCGACCTCGGTTCTGCGCAATTTTGTCGGGGCCGGTTCAGTCGCAATGGCTGTGTGAGCCAATCTCACGATGTGAGCAATAATGTCATTATTGTGGTTAGCGGCTTGATGCACTGAGCATAAGTTTTTCCTGAGAGGAAAATTCTCATCTCATCTCCCTTGTCTTCACGATTGTCTTCAGGCGAGTCTCCAGCGGCACTTTTCTGGCCTGACTGCGGCTGGCAACGATGCGCCCCCGAGAATTGTCAAGGACGCAGGGATGAAGAAGTTACTGATTGCGCTGGCGTATTTCGCAGTGTCCGCGCAAGTATCCGCCCAGAAAATGCCGTGGGAGGAGTACGACAAGCAGATCCAGGCCCGTGGGGCCATCACGGCGCATGGACCCCAGATCTTTGGCGACGATGTCTCGCTGTACAGCGGTGGATTGAGTTTCTCGGCTACCGATATCAGCTTGCCCGGAAACAACGGGCTGGCCGTGGCGCTGACACGCAAGACGGCAATCTCCGAGGGCGGCCAACGCATCAATGACCTGCCGCTGGCCGATTGGGACATTGATATCCCGAGGATCGAGGGCGTGTTCGCCACCACTTGGCACAACGAGCGGTGCAGCAGTCATGAGCGTCCGCCGGTGGTCCCCCGTGGCTCGACCCCCAACGGCGTGACGGAGCCGGGTGTCACGGTCAGCTACGGCCCGACCGACTACTGGCAGGGAAACCATGCGCAGATGCCGGGAGGTGGCGAGCTGCTGGTCAAAGACCAGGCGGCGGTTCCCGCGCCAACCAGCGGTGGGCCCTACAAGTGGGTCACGGCCGGCATGACCTACTTCTCCTGCTTACCGAGCTTGGTCAATGGCGGGCCCGGTGAGGGCTTCCTGGCAATCACCACCGACGGCACCAAGTATTGGTTTAACCACATGGCCCAGTTCCACGAGCCGGACTTGGGCAGCCCGCTGACTTATGCGCCGGGCGCTGGCTCACTACCTCGCCGCCGGAATGCACTGTATGTCACACGGATCGAGGATCGCTTCGGGAACTGGGTCACCTATACCTACGCGAACGCCTACAACCAGCCGGTCAAGCCGACGTCGATCCAGTCCGGTGACGGTCGCCAGATCACGCTCTCATACGGCGCCAATGGGTATCTCGAATCGGCTAGCAATGGCAGCCGGACCTGGCATTACGACTATGGCATCTCCAGCACGGGTAAGGCGATCCTCAGCTCGGTGACGCTGCCAGACAGCAGCCAGTGGCAGATCGACTTCCGCGACCTGGCGAATGTGGAAATCGAATACAGCTCGTCCGATGGTCCCGGCTATTGCGGCAACCCGGGCCGCATCATCACTGGCGTGGGCTCGGGCAGCCCCGGCACCGTCGGTTCCATAGTCCACCCGTCGGGTGCCAGGGCAGAGTTCGAGGTGAAGGTATATCGCTTCGGCCGCAGCAACGTCCCGCGTTACTGCATTAACTGGTCGACGATCGAAAACCCTGGCAACGAGGTGGCCGTTGTGCCAATGCTCTGGAATTCCGTCGCCCTGGCTAGGAAGACCGTTACAGGCCCAGGCGTCGTACCGGCCACTTGGATCTACGATTACCAGTCGGGTGGCAGCTGGATCGATGACAGCACCGTCAGTTGCCAAACGGAGGATTGCATGGTGCCGGTGTGCCTAACGGATGAGTGCGCTGGCCGGACCACCGTCACGGTCGCTGGCCCGGGTGGCGAATGGAAGCGATACCGGTTCGGCAACAGCTACCACTACAATGAAGGCAAGCTGCTCTCCGTTGAGACCGGCACCGACGCCAGCAACATTCTGCGCACGGATACCATGCAATACGCTCTCGGTATCCCGGGACAGCCTTACCCGTACAAGACGGGAACCAGCCTGCAGCTGCGAGGAAGCTACTTCACGGGGGCCTACCCGCGGCCAGAAAAAGCCAAGACCATTGCGTTGGATGGCGCTACCTTTTCTTCGGTCGTCGAAGGCTTCGATGCCTATCTGCGTCCGACCAGCATGGTGCGATCTAGTTCCCTCGGCTATGCGCGAACCGACTCGACCACGTATCTCGATGATCAATCCAAATGGGTGCTGGGCCTAGCGACGAGCTCGCGCACCACGGGTACTGATCCGGGCTCCAGCGTGGAGCGCACCATTGTGAATGAGCGAACGGAGTACGACCCGGTCTCCTTGCTGCCCGTCCGCTTCTACGGTCCCGGTACTCCGGATGTCCCGGGGCTCCTGCTCCAGACTCTGACCTACGACACTGGCGGCGTGGTGTCGACCGTCAAGGACGGCAACAACAACGTGATTACGTTGTCGAGCTGGTACCGCGGCGTGCCTCGCAACATCCTGTACGCCGACGACACCTCCGAGTCGGCCGACGTCACCCCCGAAGGTTGGATCACCTCGATCACCAATGAGGTGGGCTACACCAGCACGTACGACTACGACGCGATGGGCCGACTCGCTCGCATTACCCACCCGACGGGCGACAGCACGGTCTGGAACGACACCACTCAGGTGTTCGAGCAAGTGAACGCGGTGGAGTACGGGATACCGGCGGGCCACTGGCGCCAAACCATCGCGACCGGCAATGGCCGCAAGGTCACCTACTACGACGCGATGTGGCGCCCGGTGGTGGTGCACGAGTACGACTTGGCCGATGTCCAGGGAACCGAGCGTTTCCAGCGCTATGCCTATGATGACTCCGGCCGGGCGATTTTTGCGTCCTACCCGGCGTCCATCCCCACCCCCACCACGGGCACCTGGACCGAGTACGACGATCTGGGTCGGGTGACGTCGGTGTCGAGTGACTCCGAGTTCGCTGAGCCAATCGTGACCTTGACCAACTACCTGCCCGGCTTCCAGACCCGCGTCACCAACGGTCGCCTGAAAACCACCACGACGACGTACATGGCCTGGGACCAGCCCAGCACCGACCTTCCCGTGGCCATCACTCACCCGGAAGGCGCGTTCACCGACATCCAGCGCGACTTGCTGGGTAAGCCCAAGGCGCTGATCCGTCGAAATGCTGCAGGCAGCACCCAGGTTACCCGAAGCTACGTGTACGACGACCATCAACGGCTGTGCAAATCGGTCGAGCCCGAGACCGGGGCGACGTTAACGGCCTACGACTTGGCGGGTAACGTGGCCTGGACCAAGTCCGGCGCCGCGCTGCCGGACCTCACGAGCTGCGACACGGCGGCGGTGGCGCAAGCCGACCGCACCACACGCACCTACGACGCCCGCAACCGCGTTTTGTCGCTGAGCTTCCCAGATGGCCGCGGCAATACCACCTACGACTACACTGCAGATGGCCTGTTGGAGCAGCTCACCGTCGTCAATGGCGGAACCGGCGGCACGGTCGTGACCGGTTACGCCTACAACCGCCGCCGTCTGCCGACCGGCGAAGTGGCAATGGTCGGCACGAAGCAGTGGCCCACGGGCTACGGCTACGATGCGAACGGCTTCCTGGCCTCGCACGTGCTGCCGGGCGGCCTTTCGATCGCCTATCAGCCCAACGCCTTGGGCCAGGCCACCCAGGCGGGCACGTTCGCTACCGGCGCAAGCTATTTCCCCAACGGCGCGTTGAAGCAGTTCACCTACGGCAACGGCATCGTCCATACGCTGACCCAGAACGCCCGTGGCCTACCGGAACGCAGCCGCGACGCCTATGGTAGCGTGGCCGTGCACGACGACACGATGGACTACGACTTCAACGGCAATGTCGCCGCCATCACCGACGGCCTGTCCGAGGGCCGCGGTGATCGGGAGATGACGTACGACGATCTGGACCGTCTGACGGCGACCATCTCGCCGATGTTCGGCACCGCCAGCTACACGTATGACGTCCTCGACAACCTGAAAGTCGTTCAGGTGACGGGCGGTCCGAAGGCTCGCAGCCGGACCTACGTCTACGACACCACCAACCGCCTGCGCACCACGGTGAACAACGCGGGCGGCGGGACGGCAGATGCCATCGAGTACGACGTCCAAGGCAACGTGTCGAACAAGAGCGGCACGGCCTACGATTTCGACTTCGGCAACCGCCTGCGCAGCGTGGCCGGCACTGCCAATGAGCATTACGCCTACGACGGTCACGGCCGCCGCGTACTGGCCACTCGCAACGGCGCAAGCATCTACTCGGTTTACGGCCAGGACGGCGTGCTCCGCTTCCAGAGTGACGAGCGGGTGGGCAAGTCCACCCAGTACGTTCACCTGGCCGGCAGCCTGGTGGCGCAGGTGGAGGATCCGATTCCGCTTACCACACCGGCTCTGACCGTTCCGGGCTTCAGCGGCAACGGCAGCTATACCGTCAGCTGGACGGCGGCCCCGGTGGCCACCCGGTACCAGCTCGAAGAGCAGGTCAACAGCGGCGCTTGGGCAACGATCCACGACGCAGCTGGCCTCAGCAAGGTGTTCAACGACAAGCCGGCGGCCTCGTACGGTTACCGTGTCCGTGCCTGTAGCGCTACGGCCTGCGGCAGCGTCAGCCCGGCGTCGGTGGTTGAGGTCCAGTTGCCGCCGACCGTTGCGCCGACGCTGTCCGCGCCCGCCACCGGTCTCAACGGCACCTTCACGGTCAATTGGACCAGCGTGGCGGCCGCCACCCGCTACCAGCTGGAGGAGCGTCAGGGCGCCGGCGCGTGGGCGACGATCCTTGACGGTCCGGGCAGCAGCCAAGCGATCTCCGGTAAGGCGGCGGGTGACTGGAGCTACCAAGTCCGCGGCTGCAACGCCGTTGACTGCGGACCGGTCTCGGCCATCGCCAGTGTCAACGTGGTCCTGGCGCCCACGGCCACCGCAACGCTAACGGCGCCGTCCACCAATTACACCGGCAGCTATACCCTAAGCTGGACGGCGGTCGCCGGCGCCAGCCGCTACGAGCTGGATGAGCGCCTGGACGCCGGCGCCTGGAGCAACGTCCACAACGCCGCCGCGACCACCAAGGCGGTTGCCGGGCGCACGGCCGGGAGCTGGAATTACCGCGTACGCGGCTGCAACGACGCGGGCTGCGCGCCTTATTCGGCCGTCCAGGCCACACTGGTGACCTTGGCGCCGACGGCGGCGCCGACCGTTACGGCTCCGGCCACCAACTACAGCGGCAGCTACCCGGTGAGCTGGACCACGGTGGCCGCGGCCACCACCTACGCCGTCGAGCAGCAGTTCAACGGGGGCGCCTGGACCGAGCTTCAGAACGTGGCCGCCGGCAGCCTCGCCGTGTCTGGCCAGGCCAGCGGCAGCTACGGCTATCGCGCCCGTGGCTGCAATGCCGGGGGCTGCGGACCGTACTCGGCGGTGGGCACGACCCAGGTGACCCTGCCGCCAGCGAGCGCCCCGTCGCCGACTGCACCTGCCAGCAGTAGCACCGGCGACTTCACCGTCAGCTGGAACACCGTGGCGGCGGCCACCAGCTACCAGATCGACGAGCAGGTGAATGGAGGTGTCTGGACCGCCCTGGCCCTCTCGCCCGCTACGTCACTAAGCAAGGCCATTGCCGGCAAGCCCCCAGGTACGTACGGCTACCGCGTCCGTGCCTGCAACATCGGCGGATGCAGCGCCAGCTCGGGCACGGCCAACGTCACGGTGGCCCTGGCGCTGGGCACGCCCACTTTGGGGGGCGACACAAACGTCAGCTCCGACGAGACCTTCACGATCTCGTGGTCGGCGGTGTCGGGCGCCAGCACATACGAGCTGCAACAGAGCCGCAATGGCGGCGCGTGGGGCACCGTTTACACCGGCACCCTGCGCAGCCGAACTACACAACTGGGCCCTGCCACTTACCGCTACAGAGTCCGGGCCTGCGCCGCCGGAGGCTGTGGTGGCTACTCGGCGACGCACACGGTATACGTGGCCAGTTCGACCAACCTTGTGGCGCCGCCGCCCGCGGAGGATATGTGAGCCGGGTCGTGCGGCGGCTGGCCGCGATTGCATTGACCCTCGTTCTCGCGCACCCGGCGATGGCCCAGACGACGGTGCGCTACGTGCACACCGATGCGCTGGGCAGCGTGGTGGCGATGACCGACGAAAATCGCGTGGTGGTGGAGCGACGGGAGTACGAGCCGTACGGGCAGCAGCTGACGGCGCTGGAGGATGGGCCGGGTTACACGGGGCATGTGCAGGACGCGGCCTCAGGGCTGACGTACATGCAGCAGCGCTACTACGATCCGGCAGTCGGTAGGTTCCTGTCGATCGACCCGGTGACCACCAATGCAGTAAATGGCACTAACTTCAACCGCTACTGGTACGGCAACAACAATCCCTACAAGTTCACTGACCCTGATGGTCGGTACGTGGAGAGTGCACTCGATGTTGCGTTCATCATGGCCGACGTGGCTGATATTTCCAGCAATGGATTGAACTGGACTAACGGTCTGTCGCTGGCGGCAAACGTAGTTGGCCTCGCCGTTCCTGTTGGGACAGGTTTTGGGCCGGCGGTCCGAGGCATTTCGGCTGGCGTTGATGCGGTAAAAGGCGCGGATCAAGCAGTTGACGCTGCAAAGGGTGCCGACTTTGTAGTTACATCAGGAGGTACAGCCGTTCATGCTAGTCAGTCTCAAATGAAAGCATCTTTGGAATCAGCAGGCATTTCGGGCAAGCCAATAGATGGAGGAACGGCTTTCGAGCTTCCGAACGGAGTCACCGCGAGGGCGATGGAGCCGTCCGGGCAAGCTCCACGAAGGACATCATTTGACAACGCGAATGGCGGTCCGGTTACACCTGAAGGCGCCGTTCCACAGCCTCCTCGGGGCTCCACAACTGCAGAGCGTCGAGAATACGTACGTGAGAGAACGCACGTTGAACAAAGGGAATGAGCGTGATGTCGAATAGCATGAGTGCAATTATTGGAAAGCTACCGCTTGAAGTGTCAAGCGTGGTGTATGCGGATCCGTGTCTCATCATTAATGGACCCGGGTGGCGTCTGAGGCTGCTTACAGCCTGGCGAGTGGTCGATTCCGGAAAATTTCTTCTGGGGTCCGATGAGGTGGACGCTGCTCTTCTTCCGGCGATTTTCACGGGCAATAAGATTGTTGAGTGCCGTAGTCAGAGCTCGACGGTGGATTTCGATCCTGCATTGGTTCTTGCCACTGGCCATGTGCTGGAAGTTTTTTCGGTTTCGGCTCTCGAGCCTTGGATATTCAGCATTGATGGGATTGGGCCTTTCGTGGCGTCGCCGTCCGGTTAGGTCTGCGAACTTAAGCAGTTTTATTTTTGGCAACCAATGAAGAACAAGGCCCGCATTGCTGCGAGCCTTGTTCGCATTTGACGATTAGATCGCAGCGCTACTGGCGCGCCGCGAGCACCGAATCGAGCGCCTGCGCGATAGGCCGTTGCTTGGCCAGCGGTAGCGACTCGATCAGCCCGAGCTGCTGGCGGATCTTCTTCTGCGGCCCGCGCTTCGTTGGTGCCGCCGTTGCCGGCGAGGCGTCGTGCGCGACCAGCGTATTGAATCGCTCCGCCTTTCCCGGAGGCCATTTCGTCTGAGTTACGCCGCCATGGCGTGACCTGCGTTGCCCGCGCAGTACGCACCCTATGCCCCCGCTGGGGGGCGATCTTGCCGATCGCCCGCAGCAGTCGCCGCTTGCTTTCCTAGTTGACCCAACCCCGGGGCTCCCATTCCACCTCTTCGCGGTTGCGCAATGAGCGCCGGTGGGTTACTGGAGTTCCCAGCTTTTAGTGGACAGCTATTTTTCCGGCTTATCGGACTCCAGCCTCAGCAACCAGAGGAGGGCGCTCAGCGTGCGTTCCAGTTCGCCAATGCCGAGGTTGAAGAACTGGCGAAATCAGAAGGGCGAGAGATGCACCTGCCCGGGCCTGCGGAATGCGTCCAAGGCGCCGGGGGCGATGGCTTGAGGTAAGCGCGAGTTCCGGGAGCTATCCATTCTCATGCACCCCATGTGCGTAGCCTCGCAGCCAGTCGGGGTCATGCTCCGGGGCCAGCGGGCTTCCGCCCGAGGCTCCTTGGGTAACCCTGGCGAGATGTTCGATTTCACGCAGTCCTGGGTAGTGGCGCAGCAGCCGATGGGCCTCCTGGCGCACCGCCTCCGGCAGGGCACGGTTGCCGCGCAACTCCTTGAGGAAGGTGCCCGCTTGCACGAGGGTGCGTCGTCTTTCGTCGGAGATGGTCATGATGGTTCTCCATATCGGAAAGGAACCTAGTAGTGGCCATGGATCATCCGGAGCAGTGCTTCGCGGACTTCCTCTTGGCGGCCCAGCACGATCAGGTAGAGGGCAGAGGTTTCGCCGATTCGCGCATCCATGAGCACCTGCCGGGCTTGCGTCGTGTCCATGCCAACGTCCTCGATCAACCCCCGCAATCCGAACTCGGGGCTGTCGAACAGCAGGTTCCACACTTCTTCGGCGCGAGCCTCCTCCCGTAACTCTGATTCCGCGACCAGCTGGCGAATACGGGTTTGTTCATCCATGGGTGCCTCTCATTGACTGCAGTGACGGCCCTACGCTGCGGCGGGGCCGTCGCATGGGCTGCGACGGGTCACAGGTCGAGGGTCGCCAGCAAGCGCCGGGCCGTCCGGATGTTCGGGAACAGCATCGGCCGGGGGTTGAGCCACGGGTCGCGCTGGATGATCCAGGGGCTGGTCATCGGGTCGCGGCCCACGAGGCGCCAGCCGCCCAGTACCCGGAGGGCCACGGCCCAACGCATGCGGCGGCGGTCGTCGCGGACCCGGATGAGCCGGATGCCCCGGACCAGGCCGAAGGTGCGGGCGATACGGGCGCAGGAGAAAAGAACGATCTTCATGGTCGTGGTCCTCACGGTGGGTGGACCTCCAACCTAGAAGGGGATGTCCCATTCGAAAGTTGCGCACGAATCCGTCGAAACCCTGCGGGTCTTCTCGCAGCTCATCTGGTCGAAGGACCGGACGATCCGGCCGATCGCCAGTGGATACTTGCCTTCTCGGGGCGCGCGGGGGCCGCCTAGCAACTCGTGCATCAGCGCCCCAAGTCGCGGGTCCCGCCTGGTCAGGTAAATCAGGTCGAACTCAAGCCGGTTCAGCCCGTGCGCCTCGTGTTCGCGGGGATTGACCGGGTCGAAGGCGACCGGGTCGTAGCACCAGATCTTCCCGAAGTCGTGCAGCAGGGCGAACACGATCCCGAGCTCCCGGTCCTCCTGCGGCAGGCCGCTGGCGCTGGCCAGCATGGTCGCGACCTCCAAGGAGTGCTGGGCTAGGCCACCCGGGTAAGCGTGATGGTCGCGACGGGACGCCGGGCTGTTCCAATAGCCGTGCAGCACGTCTTGCTGCAGGAGGGCCCGGGTCACGAAGTGGCGAAGCGGGCCGATCTGCAGGCTGTCGATCAGCCGCGTCGTCTGGCGCAGCACCCCCGGGATGGGGCACAGCTGCTCAGGCAGCAGCTGCGACAGCGGCGGATCGACATCCTCACGCAGGCCGAGGAGCAGGTGGTCCTCCTTTTCCTTGCCGACCTCCATGGTGGTCACCGTGCCCCACTGAAGGGCGGACGGCGGTGTGGTGTCGAGCGAGAGCCAGGTCCAGGCATCGCACCAGCCGTCCGCGTGATAGAGCCGGCAGCGTAGCCCGTGGTCGGGGTCATGGCCGGGGAGAACCTCCACGACGGCGGGGAAAGAGAGCGTGGCGGGAGCCGCGGCATTCTGGTTGAGCATGGGTGTTCCTCCTTGAACCTTAGGGCGCCTTCTTGGCGAGGGTGAGCAACGTGGCCAGTTCCTCGGGTGACAGGGACTGCAGAGCGGCGAGGGCTGCGGTATGGTCGGGCAGGGTGTCGGCCGGCGGCGGCGCCGGGCTGGCCTTGGCAGCAGACGGCTCGGCCTTGGGCGCCAGCTTGCTGTGCACCAGCCCCGCGAACGCTTGGCCGTCCTGCCGGGTCAGATTCGGCACGAAGCGCGAATAGACCTTGAAGAGCATGGCCGTGGTGGAGTGGCCCATGATCTGGGCGATCCATTCGGGGTTCTCGCCGGCGGCGAGCATCAGCGTCGCTGCCGTGTGCCGGGTCTGATAAGGCCGGCGGGGCTCGAGCTCGAGGTAGCGCAGCAGCGGGTACCAGACCCGGTTACTGAAGTTGTGAGCGTCCATCGGCCCGCCATCGGCGTTGGGAAACACCCATGGGCAGGCCGGGTGGCGTCGCTTGAGCTGGTTCTCGATCGCCTGCCGGACCATGGCCAGCATCGCGATGTCGCGGACGGACTGGTCGGTCTTGACCCCGTCCTCCTGCTGCCCGTTCACAACGGTCTCGCGTACCAGGATGAGGTTGCGCTCGAGGTCCACGTGCTTCCACTTCAGGCCGTTGACCTCGCCGGTCCGCAGGCCGGTGAAGAAGCGCACGGTCAGATAGTCCCGGTAGTCCGGGCGCACGGTGTCGAGGATCTTATGAACCTCCTCAAGGGAGAACGGCTCGACATCCGTGCGCTTTTGCTTGAGCGGCTTGATGCCGCGGAAGGCCGGGGTGAACTCGAAGCGGTCCGCGGCCTCGTTCAGGACCTGCCGCAGGAAGCACATGATCTTGTTGATCCGGGCCGCGCCCAGCGTGCCGCCCTTGCGGCCGGGCATCTTCGCCAGCTCCGCCCGGAAGCCCATCACGTCCGCCTTAGTGATGGCGTGCAGCGGGCGGGTGCCAAAGGCCGGCAGCAGGTTCTTGTCGAGCACGTCCCGGACGCCCTGCCGGTGTAGGCGGCGCCACTGGGGGGACATCTCCAGGAACCAGAGCTCGGCGAAGTCGGCGAACGTCGGGGTCTGGCGCTCGGCGACGGCGGCCGGTGCCGGCGGGGGAGCGGGCACCTCCTCGGTCGACGGCACGGGCTTGGCCGGACCGCCGTTGGCGAAGACCTCGGCCTTGGGGCTGTTCGGGAAGAACGCGCCGTAGTCGAAGGTGCCGCGCTCGATCTCCTTCTGGATCCGGTTGGCCAGAACCTGCAGGCGCTTGCGGTGCTCGGGCGTGTCCGTCAGCGCCGTCTGCTCCCGGCAACGCGCGCCCCGGAAGAAGAAGTCCAGATAGAGCGTCTCGGTCTCCGGCCGGACGCGGATGTTGACCTTAGCCATGGGCGACGCCGCCATTGGCCATCGGGATGCCCATGGCGGGGTTGGCGGAAGCCAAGCCGATATCCCGCTGGATGGTCTCCCAGATGAAGAGCAGCTTCCGGCCGCCGAAGGGGCGGATGTAGTGCACCCCCTCCAGCAATACCGAGTCCTTCAGGCGGGTGCGGATGGTCCTCGGGTCGTAGTGGATGCGGGTAGCCAACTGCTCGGTGGTGAGGTACGTTTCGCTCATGACGGCACTCCTTTGTCTGTGGCGGCTATCGAACGATCATCCAATTGATCATTCGATGACAAAGATAGCACTCGTTTGACGACTAGCAAGATCAAATGCTGTTCTAAATAATCGGCGTTCAGCTAATGTTAAGATTCAAGCTCAAAGAACGAATCGCCGATCTCGAATTTCGGGAGCGCAGGCGCGTCACGATCCAAGAGATCGCCGAGGCCACGGGGCTCAACCGAATGACGCTCTCGAAGTTGGCAAATCACCACGGGGCTAACGTCCACACGGATGCGGTGGACAAGCTCTGCTCTTTCTTTGGGTGCCGGGTCGAGGACCTGTTGGAGCACGTGCCCGGGCCTGAGGAATTCTCGCCCGGGAATCTTCCCAAGGGATAAACCGGGAAAGCGTCGCGTTGCAGTGCCGCGTGGGTGGGGTGACACTCAGGTCACCTGTGGCGAACGTGAAGCTAACGGATGGCTCAATTCCCGATCACCAGTCTGGCCGCACGACTTCGCGATCTCGGCGCATCTTTCGTTCTGGCCAAGAGACTGGCTCCGAACGACAACAGCAAGAACCAGGTCTACGTCGGACGTGACATCTCGGAAGTCAGCCTGCTGCGGCCGGGTGAGATTGAGTTTCGCCCCGGGGTTTCAACTAAGCGGGGCGAAGATGTCAGCGAGCCCATTTATCACGCGCCACTCAATCTATGGTGGCTCTCTGAGAGTGGCGAGCTGAGGCCTGCAAAAGGCTCGAAGCTAATCCTTTACCCGCAGTACTCCACGGCTGGTGAAGTGAGGCTTTCGGGATTTCTGAGAGGGTGTAAGAGCGCGCCATCCTCCTTGTTTGACCCGGGCCGCGACGGCCGTTCAGAGGGCCGGGTTCTTGTCCTTGCCCCTCTGCAGGATGGCCGCCTGATCGCTATGGCCTTTGCAGGCAGCTCGCAGGAAGCTGCGGCCATGCGTGCGGTCGATGGCGAGCCCTACGCCTTGTTCATTCGCTATGAGCTTGGCGCTGACCATCAGATCGACTCAGAAGCTGAGCTTCTCTCTGAGATCTATCGGATACACCGCTTGGGCTGGCTCGATCCGGTGTATCTCAATGCAGATGGCAGTTGGCGTCCTTGCACTGGAACAAACTGCGGCGGCGTCACCCTGGAGACTCACCTCGGGATCCGTGCCAACGGATTCGCCGAGCCTGACTTTCAGGGCTGGGAGATCAAGCAGCACGGCGTCAACTCCCTTGAGCGCCCGAGGGCGGGCCCCATCACGCTGTTCACGCCTGAGCCCACAGGTGGCTTCTACGTGTCCGAGGGCCCGGAGTACTTCATCAGGACATGGGGATACGCTGATCTGAATGGCCGGGAGGACCGCATCAACTTTGGTGGAGTTCACAGGGTGAGTGAAGCCTTCCATCCACGAACCAATCTGCGGCTCGTTCTGGTCGGGTACGACGCCGAGTCTCAGAAGTTCCAAGGTGACGGACAGGTCGCGATGATAGACCCGGAGGATCGGGTGGCCGCCTCGTGGAGCTTCGCCAAGCTGATGGACCACTGGAAGCGTAAGCACGCCAACGCGGCGTTCGTGCCTTCGGAGTCGCGGACTGACCCGTCCCGGCAGTACCGCTATGGAACGGACGTAAAGTTGGGGGAGGGGGCCTACTTTCGGCGATTGCTACGCGCCTTTCACACCGGCGCGGTCTACTACGACCCCGGACTCAAGATCGAGGACGCCAGCACGGAGCGGCCGGCGCTGAAGCGGCGTAGCCAGTTCAGGGTGAACAGTTCAGATCTGCCAACTCTTTACGATCGCTTTCGTGAGGTCCGGGCCGGCCCGAAGCGATCCTGACCCTGACCGCGTTCTCGAACTTTGAGACGCTCAACTGGCAATTTGCGGACCCAAGTGGCCCGCTTTCTCTGGGTCAATCGAGTGATATAGTGTCACCAGATCGCCCCAGGAGGCAGTATGGCCGCAGTAGCGGAAGATTCGGACCTGCTGAGCAGAGTCCTCGAGATCTACGATCAGAAGTTCGTCGCCGCGTACCTCTCCGAGAAGGTGGGCTCCAGTGTCTGCCGGGAGACCATCAATCGATGGGTGAAGGGTGGTCTTGGCGCAACCAAGCTGACGCATGCTGAGTTTACGGCCCTGCAGGGTCTGCTGCCCCGGGCGAAGGCCGCGAATGATCCGGCCCAATTCACCTTCATAGACCTCTTCGCTGGAATTGGTGGCCTCCGTCGTGCCTTCGAGGCCGCCGGCGGCGAATGTGTGCTGACCAGTGAGTGGAACAAGTTCGCCGTAAAGACCTACAAGGCGAACTACGCGGATGACCCGAAGCGCCACAGGTTGAACAGCGATATTCGCGAGCTGACGCTCTCCCACAAAGAAGAAATCAGTGAGAAGGACGCTTACAAGTTCATTCAAAAGAGCGTTCCGGATCATGATGTTCTTCTGGCAGGTTTCCCATGCCAACCGTTCTCCATCGCCGGCGTTTCGAAAAAGAACGCACTTGGGCGGGCGCATGGTTTTGAATGCAAGACCCAAGGCACGCTGTTCTTCGATGTGGCGCGGATTCTGAAGGCGAAGAAGCCGGCGGCGTTCCTGCTCGAGAACGTCAAGAACCTGAAGAGTCACGACAAGGGTCGAACCTTCAAGGTGATCCTTGAGACTCTTGATGAGCTCGGCTACTGGGTGTCGGATGTCGACTATGAGGGGTCGGCTGATCCGAAGATCATTGACGGTCGGCACTTCGTGCCGCAGCACCGTGAGCGAATTGTCCTTGTCGGTTTCCGGAAAGACCTCGGTGTCCACGAGGGCTTCACTCTCAGGGACGTGTCCAGGTTCTTCCCGAAAAAGCGCCCCGTCCTTGGGGATATTCTCGATAAGGACGTGCCAAGCGAGTACGTGCTGACCCCCAAGCTCTGGGAGTACTTGTTCAACTACGCGATTAAGCACAAAGCCAAAGGCAACGGCTTCGGGTTTGGCCTGGTTGGCCCTAATGACGTCACCCGCACACTGTCTGCCCGCTACTACAAGGATGGATCGGAAGTGCTTGTTGACCGTGGCTTCAATCCAGACAAGCCGATCTCTGACCCGGAGAATCAGGAGCGCAGGCCCCGCCGACTGACGCCTCGGGAGTGCGCGAGGTTGATGGGCTATGACGGTCCGGGTGAGGGTTCCTTCAAGATTCCAGTTTCCGACACGCAGGCCTACAAGCAGTTCGGAAACTCCGTGGTCGTGCCGGTGTTCACGGCAGTAGCGAAGCTTATGGTTCCGAGGGTCCTGGAGGCCAATGAGGCCCGGTTCGCCTCTGCTGGTGAGACCACGAAGAAGGGCGCTAAGGTCGTGGCCTCGCCTAAGGCCAAGCCAGCAATTGGGAAGAAGCCGGCAGCCAAGAAGCCAGTGCGGGCTTCGGCGCCAGCAAAATCAAAACGGAAGGCCAGGGTTGGCTGACGTTCACGCCCCTGCAATACGCTCCAAGAATATGCGTGCAATCCGGGCACGGAATACGCGCCCGGAACTACAGCTCAGAAGATCGCTTCACGCCGCTGGTCTGAGGTACAAGCTGCACGACAAGAATCTTCCCGGCGCACCAGATTTGGTCTTCCCAAAGCACAGGGCTGTCGTCTTTGTCCATGGATGCTTTTGGCATTTGCACGGGTGTCGCTACTCCAAGATGCCCTCTACTCGGGCAGCGTTCTGGCAAGAGAAGCTAACGCTTAATAAGGAAAGAGACTGGCGCGTCCGCACCGAGCTATTCGATTCTGGTTGGCGTGTAGGGGTTGTTTGGGAGTGTGCTCTTCGAAGCTCTTCCACTGGTGCAGAATCGGTGGCAGGGATCGTAGCCAATTGGTTGCGCGACAGGGCTTCTGAGCTCGATATTCCCGCGATCCTATAAGCAAACGTCCTGTTTCGACCTATTCCGTTGAAAAACTCGGTTGAATCGACCGGCTGAAGCTGGTCCACT
>ERZ1066122.1320-NODE-1320-length-20436-cov-19.504686_pt1 | contig 20436 bp, 11 predicted proteins | sample MGYA00382769_ERZ1066122 | MGnify/ENA primary metagenome ERZ1066122 (study PRJEB33369, sample SAMEA5778352) | biofilm metagenome | biome: Industrial cooling water; feature: Water cooling tower basin; material: Biofilm | place: United Arab Emirates | collected... | reverse complement strand
CTGCAGCGCTACGGCCGCGACGACAGCGAGGTGATCTGGTCGGTGCATCGCGGCCGGCTCAACATCGCGCTGCTGGATGCCGCCGAAGCCGCGGGCGCGAGGATCCACTTCAGCCACCGGCTCGACGGCGTGGACTTCGAGGCGCGCCGCGCCCGCTTCGTCAACGACCACGACCGCACCGCGCGCGAGCTTGGCTTCGAGGCCCTGCTGGGCTGCGACGGCGCCGGCTCGGGCGTGCGCGAGGCGCTGCGGCCCTTGCTGGACCTGGGCGAGCGCTTCGAACCGCTCGGCCACGGCTACAAGGAACTGGAGATCCCGCCGGCGGCCGACGGCGGCTTCCGCATCGAGCCGAATGCGCTGCACATCTGGCCGCGCGGCGGCTACATGTGCATCGCCCTGCCCAACACCGAGAAGACCTTCACCGTCACGCTGTTCCTGCCGATGCAGGGCGAGCCCAGCTTCGCCACCCTGCCCGACCTGGCCGCGGCGCGCGAGTTCTTCGCCCGCGACTTCGCCGATGCGCTGCCGCTGCTGCCCGACTTCGACGCCGACTGGACCGACAACCCGGTCGGCGGGCTGGGCACGCTGAGCCTGCAGCGCTGGCACCTGGACGGCCGCACCGTGCTGCTGGGCGATGCGGCCCACGCGATGGTGCCCTTCCACGGGCAGGGCATGAACTGCGCCTTCGAGGACTGCATCGCGCTGGACCGGCATATCGCGTCCGCGGCGGATTTCGAATCGGCCTTCGCCGGCTTCGAGGCCGAGCGCCGGCCCAACGCCGACGCGATCCAGGCGATGGCCCTGGAAAACTACGTGGAAATGCGCGACCGCGTGGACGACGCCGACTACCTGCTGCAGCGCCAGCTGGAAGTGAAGCTGGCCGAGCGGCACCCTGGCCATTTCGTGCCGCGCTATTCGATGGTGAGCTTCACCACGATCCCGTACGCCACCGCCTTCGAGCGCGGCAAGGTGCAGCGGCAGATCCTGGTCGAGGCCACGCGCGGCCGGGCCTCGCTGGACGAAGTGGATTTCGACGCCGCCGATGCGCTCGTGCGCGAAAGGCTGGCGCCGCTCTGATGGCCGCCAGCTTCCTCTGGTACGACCTCGAGACCTTTGGCCGCGACCCGCGCCGCACGCGCATCGCCCAGTTCGCGGCCATCCGCACCGACCTCGACCTGAACCCGATCGGCGAGCCGATCAGCCTGTTCTGCCAGCCGGCGGACGACCTGCTGCCCTCGCCCGGGGCGACGATGATCACCGGCATCACGCCGCAGCAGGCGCTGAAGGACGGGCTGCCGGAAGCGGCGTTCATGGCGCGGCTGGCCGACGAGTTCATGCAGCCCCAGACCTGCGCGGTGGGCTACAACTCGATCCGCTTCGACGACGAGTTCGTGCGCTTCGGGCTGTACCGCAACTTCCACGACGCCTACGAGCGCGAGTGGCGCAACGGCAATTCGCGCTGGGACCTGCTGGACGTGCTGCGCCTGGCCGAGGCCCTGCGCCCGGAAGGGCTGGAATGGCCGCTGCGCGAGGACGGCGCGCCCAGCTTCAAGCTCGAGCACCTGGCCGCCGCCAACGGCGTGCGCGAGGGCGATGCCCACGAGGCGCTGAGCGACGTGCGCGCGCTGATCGGGCTGGCGCGCAAGTTCAAGGCCGCGCAGCCCAGGCTGTGGGACTACGCCTTCGCCCTGCGCGACAAGCGCAAGGTGGCCGCGCTGATGGACGTGGCGAACATGACGCCGCTGCTGCACATTTCCTCGCGCTATCCGGCCAGCCGGCACTGCGCGGCGCTGGTGGCGCCGATCGCGCGGCACCCGAAGATCGAATCGCGCCTCCTGGTGTGCGGGCTGGACGAAGAGCCCGATGCGCTGCTGGCACTGGCGCCGGACGAAATCGCCGATCGCCTGTACACCCAGGTGGCCGACTTGCCCGAAGGCGAGCGCCGCATCCCGCTCAAGGAAGTGCACACCAACAAGTGCCCGATCCTGCTGCCGCTGGAGCACCTGCGCGACGCCGATTTCGAACGGCTGGGCATCGACCGCGAAGCCTGCCTGGCCCGCGCCGGGCGCCTGCGCAGCGCGCCCGGGCTGGCCGAGAAGGTGCGCCGCGTGTTCGCCATCGAGACCGCGCGCGAGCCGGCGGACGCGGACGCCGCGCTCTACGACGGCTTCCCGAGCGACGCCGACAAGCGCCTGTTCCCGCGCGTGCGCAGCGCCGCGCCGGCCGAGCTGCCCGACCTGGGCCCGCGCTTCGACGACCCGCGCTACGCCGAGCTGCTGTTCCGCTACCAGGCCCGCAACTGGCCCGACACGCTGGACGCCGCCGGCCGCGCACGCTGGGACGCCTACCGCCGCACCCGCCTGGGCGGCCCCAGCGGCCTGTCGGAATACGATTTCACGAGTTATTACGCCGAAATCGAGACACTGCGCGCCACCACGGAGCCCGGCGCGAAGCAGGCCTGGCTCGACGCCCTGCAGGCCTGGGGGCAAGCCCTGGAACGCGAACTGGCATGAGCACCTACTTCAGCGACAAGACCTTCAGGTTCCTGCGCGCGCTGGCGCGCAACAACAGCCGCGAGTGGTTCAACGACCACCGCAAGGACTACGAGCAGCACCTGAAGGAACCCTTCCAGGCCCTGATCACCGACCTGGCGCCGGACCTGATGGCGATCAGCCCGCACTACCGCGCCGACCCGCGCGGCAACGGCGGCTCGCTGTTCCGCATCCACCGCGACACCCGCTTCAGCAACGACAAGACGCCCTACAAGACCTGGGGCGGCGCCCGCTTCTTCCACGCCCGCAGCAAGCAGGTGGCGGCGCCCTCGTTCTACCTGCACATCCAGCCCGGCAACTGCTTCCTGGGCGGCGGCATCTGGCACCCCGAGCCCGACGTGCAGCGCAGGATCCGCAACTTCCTGGTCGACAACCCCGCCGGCTGGCAGGCCGTGGTGCACAAGCCCGCGTTCAAGCGCCGCTTCACGATGTGGGGCGATGCCCTGACCCGCCCGCCGCGCGGCTTCCCCGCCGACCATCCGCTGATCGAGGACCTCAAGCGCAAGGACTTCACTGCCGGCGAGGCCCTCGACGACGCCACCGTGCTCGGCCCCCGCCTGCGCCAGGCCGTCGTTTCCGGCTTCACCGGCGTCGCGCCGCTGGTCGATTACCTCTGCGCCTCGCTCGACCTGGAGTTCTGAAAAAAAGGGGTCAGAGTGATTTTCTGTTTCAAACAGAAAATCACTCTGACCCCTTTTCTTGAACCTCCGCTGCGGCGGTGCAGCATCGAAATGTGTTGACCATCACGCTTTGGCGCGGGCAAGGTCGGGCTCCATACGCCGGCGCAGGGGAGCACCGGTCCAACCGGACGTGGCCACCCAGGGAAGGGGCAATCGCGTTTCGCATCGAGTTCCTGGGGAGGGATCGTGCGCTATCTACTCTTGGCTGCCCTGGCAGCCGCTTCAAGCCTGTGCGAGGCCAATACCGGCGTCGCCTTCGTCCACGGCACCGGCAAGCAGACCAATGCCGCCGCCAACTACTGGCAGTCGCCCTTCATCAACAACGTGCGCGGCGGGCTGGTCGATCCGAACAACTACGTCGTCATCAACTGCGACTTCGAGAAGTACATGTGGGACAACGCGGCCGCGGGTTGCCTGGCCGGCCAGCTGACCACCTTCATCAACAACCGCGGCATCACCCGCCTGATCGTGATCACGCACAGCAACGGCGGCAACGTGATGCGCTGGATCCTGTCGAACCCGACCTGGGACAGCCGCTACCCGAACATCATCGCCAAGACCGTGCGCGTGAACGCGCTGGCGCCCTCGTCCGCCGGCACGCCGCTGGCCGACGCGGTGATCGCCGGCAACGTGTTCGAGAGCGCGCTGGGCTGGCTGCTGGGCTACAAGAACGACGCCGTGCGCATGCAGCAGACCAGCTGGATGGCGAGCTACAACGCCAACTGGCTGCTGGGCACCGCCGGCCGCCCCGCCCTGCCCAAGACCTTCCGCAGCGTGGTGGGCACCGACGTGGATTCGGCGATCTGGGACCCGGACAGCTACTGCGGCGGCTATGCCGAGAACGTGGGCCTGGAGACAACGCAGAACTGGCTGAACTCCTGCTCCGACGGCTTCCTGAATTGCTCGAGCCAGTCGGCCGCGGGCTACGTGTGGTTCCAGGACAAGAGCCGCATGGCCGGGTCCGAGCCGCTGTCGCACAACCAGAGCCGCCGCGCCTGCTTTGGCCTCGACACCATCCTGCGCAACGACATGAGGTCCTGAGCCATGAAGAAGACCCTGTTGTTTTGCCTGATGTGCCTTGCCCTGTCGGCCCAGGCCGCGACCCTGCTGCCGCCTGGCAGCCGCGACCAGGCGCCCTCGCGCCTGGTGTCGGCGCCCGCGCCGGCCGGCGACTTCGAGCGCAAGCCGGTGTCCTTCGCCTGGGCGCTGGACCCGTGGGCCGAGCTCGAGGCGCCCGCGCCCTTCGTGGCCGAGAGCCGCGAGTACTGGGCGCTGGCCGAGGCCGCCGAGCTGCAGGCCGGCCTGAGCATCGACACCACGGCCCCGGGCGCGCTGATCCGCGTCAGCCCCGCGGCGGGCAGCGAAGCGGTGGAGCCCGGCCAGCTGCGCATGCTGCGCAACGGCAAGGCCATTGCCGAGCCGGAAACGTTCGCGCGCCGCGCCAATGCCGCGCAGCTCAAGGCCGCGGGCATGGAGGTGCCGGACGGCTCCGCCATCGTCCAGCTCGCCCCCGGGCAGGGCAAGGGCCGCTTCCAGGTGCAGCTGGCCGAGGCCAAGGGCCGCTACCTGGTGCACGTGTTCGAGCCCAACAGCGAGTACGTGCTCAAGGCCCAGGCCGACAAGCGCAGTGTGCTGGCCGGCGACACCCTCGAGGTATCGGCCGACATGGCAAACGGGGCGTCGAAAATGCCGGGAGGCCAGGTCGGTGGTTCGCTGATCTCGCCGTCGGGACGCAGCTATGACCTCGCCTTCCGCAACGGCAAGGCGCAGATCACGGTGCCCGACGAGGCCGGCACCACGCCCGGTCTGTGGGAAGTGCACCTCTCGTCCGCCAGCTTCGACCAGGGCGCCAGCATCCAGCGCGATGCCCGCACCGCGGTGGAAGTGACGCGGCCGACCGCGCGCCTGGGCGGTGGCTACCGCTTCGACGCGGCGGCGGTGCGCTTCGAGCTGCCGGTGCAGGTGGCCGCGGCGGGCCGCTACGAGCTCCGCGGCACGCTGTTCGCGACCGGCCCGGACGGCGTCGCGCGGCCGGTGGCGCAGGCACACCAGGCCAACTGGTTCGAGCCGGGCGCGCGTCAGCTGTCGCTGGCCTTCGGCCGCGGCAACGTGCCCAGCGGCTTCGGCGCGCCCTACGAGCTGCGCTTCGTCGAGCTCAAGGACCAGGCCCGGATGGGCACGCTGGAAACCCGCGAGCTGGCCGTGCGCGGCGCCGGCGCCACGCCGGCCCCGCGCGCCGTCCGCCCGCGGGACAGCGCGACGCCGGTCCGCGGCACGGTGGGTCGGGAAACCAGCATCCGCTAGTTCCGCGCCCGCGCCAAAGCGGCGATGATGACGGCCGGGCCCTCGGGTCCGGCCGTTTCCTTTCCTGGCGCCGCGCTGCATGGACGCGAGTCTTCGTCGGTTCTCGATCTTCTATTTCTGCTACTACGCCGCGCTGGGCGCCTACACGCCCTACGTGGGCCGCTGGGTGGACGCGCTGGGCCACGGCGGCTACGTGGTCGGCGGGATGCTGGGGCTGTGGTACGGCACGCGGATCGTCGCGCCGCCGGCCTGGGCCGCACTGACCGGTCGCAGCCCGAACCCCGGGCATTGGTTCGTGGCCGGTTGCGCGCTCACCCTGCTTTGCTTCAGCGCCTTCCTGTTCACCGGCAGCGCCTGGGCGCTGCTGGCGGTGATGGCGGTGTTCGGCCTGTTCTACAACGCGGTCATGCCGCAGTTCGAAGCGATGACGCTGACCGCGCTGGGGCCGCGCGCGGACCTGTACGGCCGGCTGCGCGTCTGGGGCTCGATCGGTTTCCTGATCGTGGCCGGCACCTACGGCGCCCTGCTCGACCGCGTCGGCGCCGAGCACTTCGCCTGGGTCACGCTGCCGCTGTTCGTGCTGATGCTGGCCGCGGCCTGGCCGCACCGCCACGACCGCCAGGTCGAGCACGCCCCCACCGCCGCCGACGCCGGCCACCTGTGGAAGCGCCCCGGCGTGCGCCGCTTCCTGCTGGTGGCGCTGCTGATGCAGGCCAGCTTCGGGCCGTTCTACGTGTTCTACACCCTGCACCTGCAGGCGGCCGGGCACAGCGGCGCCACGGTGGGCGGGCTGTGGGCGCTGGGCGTGCTGATCGAGATCGCGATGTTCTGGAAGGCACCGAAGCTGATCGCCCGCTTCGGCGCCAGCCGCTTGCTGATGGTGTGCCTGGCCGTGACCGTGCTGCGCTGGGTCGTGACCGCGCTGTACGCCGAATCGCTGCCGATCATGGCGCTGGCCCAGGCCACGCACGCGCTCAGCTTCGCCACCTTCTACGCCTGCTGCATGCGCCTGATGGCCGACTTCTTCCCCGGCCGCCGCGCCGGCGCCGGCCAGAGCCTGTTCTTCGGCTTCAGCCAGGGCGTGGGCGGCGTGCTGGGCGCCGGGCTGGCGGCGGTGGCGTGGGAGCGCAGCGGCGGCGAGCTGGCGTTCCTGGTGGGTGCGGGCGTGGCGGCGGTGGCGTGGCTCATCTACCTAATGAGGCGAGAAGTCGTCATTTGATTTGCGAAGCTGGGCTGGAATGACAGAAAAGAAAACAGACCCCATCAAGTCGAGCAAGTTGCATCACTCATGCTCGGCGCGGCCAATAGCAACATAAACCAAAACTGCAACTAAGAGCGCCCCACCAAAGAATCCCGTGACAGCCTCAATCACAGCAACTAGCTCCGCCAAGAATCCTACTGGCACCAGATTTCCGTACCCCAAAGTGGTGAAAGTCACTGCACTGAAGTAGAAATGACTCCAAGTTCCCTGGACGGCATTTCCATCCCCATCCGCAACAGTGCCAAACATATAGAGGCAGGCAAAAAAAGCGACGTAGTTGGCAACGATGAATGGTGCGGCGATGGTCAATACGCCTGCATCCCAATCAGGATTGCGTGCGGCTCGCAATATCGTAAACCACGGCCCAAGCAGACCACGGCCGAACCAAACTCCCGCCAACATAACTAAAATGAATGGCGCCGGAGACCACCAAGCAGTCAGCCAGTACAAACTGTGCACGGCAGCCAAAAGAAGAAACAGACCGGCTCGCACCTTCTTCCTGCTACTGAAAAACGACCGCGCCTTTTCGCTTGAGACCAGCCATAGCACGAGTCTCCCCATGGGTTGATCCGGAGCAATGGACGGCGCTTTCTTCATGCCTGTGCGCTACCCCTCATTTGTGACGCCGAACGGCACGTGGCCCGTGGCCACGTGCTGGCTGGCGTTCTCGATGTTGTGGCGGGAATCGTCGAAGAAGATGTCGGCGCCGAAGGCCCGCAGGAACGGGCCCTTGTCGCGGCCGCCGAGGAACATGGCTTCGTCCAGGCGAACGCCCCACTCGCGTAGCGTGAGGATCACGCGTTCGTGCGCCGGGGCCGAACGGGCGGTGACCAGCGCGGTGCGGATCGGCGAGTCCTCGCCCGGCGGGAAGGCCAGCTGCAGTTCGTGCATCGCGGCCAGGAAGCCGCGGAAGGGGCCGCCGGACAGCGGCTCGTTCACGCGCGTGGACTCGTTGTCGTGGAAGGCGGCGAGCCCTTCGGTCTGCGAGACGCGCTCGGACTCGTCGCCGAAGATCACGGCGTCGCCGTCGAAGGCGATGCGCAGCTGCGGGTGCGCCGGCTCGTAGGCCTTGCCCGGCAGGATGGTGGCGGCGGCGAAGCCGTGCTCGAGCGCGCTGCGCACCGAGGCCGGGTTGGCCGAGAGGAACAGCTGGGCGCCGAAGGGCTTGATGTAGGGCCAGGTCTCGGCGCCGCTGGTGAACACGGCGCGGACGATGCCCAGGCCGTAGTGCCGGATCGAATTGAAGATGCGCAGCCCGGTGTCGGACGAGTTGCGCGACAGCAGCACCACCTCGACCCGCGGCGCCTCGGCCGGCGCGCCGGCGTTGAGCGCCAGCAGCTTCTGCACCAGCGGGAAGGCGATGCCGGGGGCCAGCACGTCGGTCTCGCGGCTGCGCTGGAACTCGGCATAGGCCTGCAGCCCGCTGGCCTGGAACAGCGCGTGGCTGTCCTCGAGGTCGAACAGCGCGCGCGCGGTGATGGCCACCACCAGGCGGTCGGCGGGACGGGCGGGCGGTGCGGAGAGGGGGCTCATGGTCGGATTATGCGCGGCCGGCGTCTCAGGGACCGCGACTCAGGTGAGGAACTGCTCGTTGAGGATGCGTTCCTCGAGGTTGTGCTCGCGGTCGAACAGCAGCGTGACCTGGTGCTGGCGCGACTCGCGGATGCTGACCTCGGCCACGTCGCGCACCTCGTGCGAATCGGCGGTGGCGCTGACCGGGCGCTTGTAGCCGTCCAGCACCTCCAGCCGCACCTCGGTGTCGGCCCGCAGCAGCGCGCCGCGCCAGCGCCGCGGGCGGAACGCCGCGATCGGCGTCAGCGCGATCACGTGCGAGCCCAGCGGCAGGATCGGGCCGTGCGCCGAGAAGTTGTAGGCGGTGCTGCCGGCCGGCGTGGCCACCAGGGCGCCGTCGCAGACCAGCTCCTCCAGGCGCACCTGGCCGTTGAGGTGCACGCGCAGGTGCGCCGCCTGGCGGGTCTGGCGCAGCAGCGAGACCTCGTTGTAGGCCAGCGAATTCACCGTGGCGCCGGACTCGGTGGTGGCGCGCATCTCCAGCGGGTGCAGCACGGTGGGTTCGGCCGCATGCAGGCGCTCGACCAGGCTTTCGGGCCGGTGCTGGTTCATCAGGAAGCCGACGGTGCCGAGCTTCATGCCGTACACGGGGATGCCCAGCGGGCCGTGCCGGTGCAGGGTCTGCAGCATGAAGCCGTCGCCGCCGAGGGCGCAGATGACGTCGGCCTCGGCGGGCACGACCTGGCCGTGCGCGGCGGTGAGCTTGGCCAGGGCGGCCTGGGCCTCCGGCGACGGGCTGGCCAGGAAGGCGATGCGCGGGTGGGCGGGCAAGGTCATGCCCGAAGCTTACGGCATGTCCTGTGACTGTAGGAGGGCCTTCAGGCCCGAAGCTTTTCGGCGAAGAGCTTCGGGACTGAAGTCCCTCCTACAGGGAAGCCGGCGTCAGCGGGCGCCGGCGGCGACGACCTGGGCCAGGCGGCGCACGGCCACCGACAGCGTCGGGTAGTCGAGGCCGCGCAGGTTCCGCATGTCGGCGAACATGGCCATGGTGTACTTCAGCGTGGCGTCGTCGCGGCCCAGCCAGGCCTCGACCAGGGCCTGCGGCTTGCCGCCGGCACCGGCCGCACCGAGCACCTGGGCCACCAGCGCGCGCTGCTGCGCCTGCAGCTCGTCGCGTAGTACGCCGCGGGCCTGGGCGTGCCAGCGACCCTCGACCGGCAGCGCTTCGACGCTGTCCATCAGCCACTTGGTGTGCAGCGCGTCGGACAGGTTGAAGTAGGCCGCGGCCACGTCCACCACCGGCAGCCCCTGCTCGATCGCCACTTCGACGATGTCGAGCGCGTAGGCCAGGAACGGCAGGCTGGCGAAGGCCCGGGCCAGGTCTTCCGGGAAACCGCGCTGCTGCCACTGGGCCACGTCGGCCAGCAGGTCGGCGCGGGCCTCCTCGGGCAGCAGGCCGTCCAGCGCGCCGCGCAGCGCGGCCACGCCGCCGGCGTAGCGCTCGACCTTCTCGGCGATGTTGAGGTTCTCGCCCGGGCGGTTGAGCAGCCAGCGCGTCATGTTGCGCTGCAGGTGCCAGATGCTGGTCAGGGCGTCGAGCTGGGCGGCTTCCGGCACCTTCAGGTCGAGCGCGTCGATGCGCGCCCACAGCTCGCGCGCCTCCAGCACCTCGCGGCTGATGGTGAAGGCCTTGGCGATCTGCGCCGGGCCCTGGCCGGTGTCTTCCTGCATGCGCAGGATGAAGGTGGCGCCCATGCGGTTGACGGTGGAGTTGGTGACCGCCGTGGCGATGATCTCGCGGCGCAGGCGGTGGTTCTCCATGTCCTGCGCGTACTTCTCCTGCAGGGCGTTGGGGAAGTAGCGCACCAGCTCCTTGGACAGGTACGGGTCCTCCGGCACGTCCGACCCGAGCATCTGGTTGAACACGACGATCTTGTCGTAGCTCAGCAGCACCGAGAGCTCGGGGCGGGTGAGGCCCTGGCCGCGCGCCTTGCGGTCGTTGAGCTCGGCCTCGCTGGGCAGGAACTCGATGGCGCGGTCGAGCAGGCCCTGGTCCTCGAGGGTGCGGATGAAGTGGCCGAACGAACCCAGGCGCGCGGCGCTCATCCGCTCCATCAGGCTGATGGCCTGGTTCTGGCGGTAGTTGTCGTTTAGCACCAGCTCGGCGACCTCGTCGGTCATGCTGGCCAGCAGCTGGTTGCGCTGCGGGGTGCTGAGCTCGCCGCGCTGCACCGGCGCCGAGAGCAGGATCTTGATGTTCACCTCGTGGTCCGAGGTGTCCACGCCGGCCGAGTTGTCGATGAAGTCGGTGTTGACCAGCACGCCGGCCCAGGCCGCCTCGATGCGGCCCTTCTGGGTCATGCCCAGGTTGCCGCCCTCGCCCACCGCCTTGCAGCGCAGTTCGTTGCCGTTGACGCGCAGGCCGTTGTTGGCGCGGTCGCCGGCGTCGGCGTGCGACTCGGACGCGGCCTTGACGTAGGTGCCGATGCCGCCGTTCCAGAGCAGGTCCACCGGCGCCTTGAGGATGGCGTTCATCAGCTCGTTCGGGCTGAGCTGCTCGGTGCCGGCCGGCAGGTCGAGCGCCTCGCGCACCTGCGGCGTGATGGCGATCGACTTGGCCGAGCGCGGGTGGATGCCGCCGCCCTCGGAGATCAGCGAACGGTCGTAGTCGTCCCAGCTCGAGCGCGGCAGCTTGAACATGCGCTCGCGCTCGACGTAGCTGCGCGCCGAATCCGGGTTCGGGTCGAGGAAGATGTGGCGGTGGTCGAAGGCCGCCACCAGGCGGATGTGCTTGGACAGCAGCATGCCGTTGCCGAACACGTCGCCCGACATGTCGCCGATGCCGACGCAGGTGAAGTCCTGCGACTGGCTGTCGATGCCCAGCGCGCGGAAGTGGCGCTTGACCGACTCCCAGGCGCCCTTGGCGGTGATGCCCATGCCCTTGTGGTCGTAGCCGACCGAGCCGCCGGAGGCGAACGCGTCGCCCAGCCAGTAGCCGTGCTCGGCGGAAATACCGTTGGCGATGTCGGAGAAGGTGGCGGTGCCCTTGTCGGCCGCGACCACCAGGTAGGGGTCGTCGCCGTCGTGGCGCACGACGTCCACCGGATGCACTACTTCACCGTCCACCAGGTTGTCGGTGATGTCGAGCAGGCCGTTGATGAAGCGCTTGTAGCAGGCGATGCCCTCGGCCAGCTGCGCGTCGCGGTCGCCGCCCACCGGCGGGCGCTTGACCACGAAGCCGCCCTTCGAGCCCACGGGCACGATCACGGTGTTCTTCACCATCTGCGCCTTCACCAGTCCCAGCACTTCCGTGCGGAAGTCCTCGCGGCGGTCGGACCAGCGCAGGCCGCCGCGCGCCACCGGGCCGAAGCGCAGGTGCACGCCCTCGACGAACGGCGAGTACACGAAGATCTCGCGGTAAGGCCTGGGCTTAGGCAGGTCGGGGATCGCGGCCGGGTCGAACTTGAAGCTGATGTAGTCGCGGTGCGCGCCGTCCTTCTTCTGGTAGAAGTTGGTGCGCAGCGTGGCGTTGATCAAGGTCATGTAGCCGCGCAGGATGCGGTCGTCGTCGATGCTCGAGACCGCGGAGTCGAGCAGGATCTCAAGCGCGTCGGTGCAGGCGTCGATCTGGGCGGCGCGGTCGAGCGCGCGCGAGGCGGCGATCTCCTGCGGCAGCGTGTCGAGCGCCTGGCGGCGCTCCTTCGGCAGCAGCCAGGCGATCTGGTCGTGCAGGGCCTGCTGGCCGGCAGCATCCAGCGGCTGTTCGCGGCCGGGCTCGAAGCGCGCGGCGAACAGCTCGTAGAGGATGCGCGCGATCACCGGGTAGCGCTGCAGCGTCTCTTCCATGTACGGCTGCGAGAACGGCACGCCGGTCTGCAGCGCGTACTTGGTGTAGCCGCGCAGCATGGCGATGTCTCGCCACTCCAGGCGGGCGCTGGGCAGCAGGCGGTTGAAACCGTCGTTCTCGGCGGCGCCGCGCCAGACTTCGGCGAAGGCCTCCTCGAAGGGCTTGCGGGCGGCCTCGACGTCGATCTCGCCGTTCAGCGGCTGCACCTCGAAGTCCTGGATCGACAGGCGCTCGCCGTCCACGTCGAGCACGTAGGGGTGCTCGGTGAGGATGCGCAGGCCGAGGTTCTCCATCACCGGCAGCACGTCGGACAGGGCGAGGTCGGCGTTGCGGCGGATCAGCTTGAAGCCGAGGCGCTCGCCCACGCGGTAGAACGACACGCGCTGGTCGTCGGGCCCACCCAGCTCGGCCGCCTGCACCACGTCCGCGGCGGCGACCTGCGGGCTGACCCGCTCGACGTAGCCCGCGGGCAGGCTGCGGCCGTAGCGCTGGAACAGGCGCAGGCCCTGCTCCTCGCCCAGCGCGCGCACCAGGTTCTCGCGCAGCTCGTCATGCCAGTCGCGGACGATGCGCGCCAGCTCGGCCTCGAGCTTCTCCTGCTGGAAGTCGACCTTGCAGCCGGCCTTCGGGCGGATCACCAGGTGCAGCTGGGCCAGCGGCGATTCGCCGATCTGCACGCTGTGGTCGAGGCGCTCGCCCTGCAGCTCGGCCATCAGCAGCGCTTCGATGCGCTGGCGGATACCCGTATTGAAGCGGTCGCGCGGGATGTAGACCAGGGCCGAGAAGAAACGGCCGTAGCGGTCGCGGCGCAGGAAAAGGCGCGTGCGCGCGCGCTCCTGCAGGCCCAGGATGCCCATCGCGGTGCGCTGCAGTTCCTCGGCGCTGGACTGGAACAGCTCGTCGCGCGGCAGCGTCTCGAGGATGTGTCGCAGGGCCTTGCCGCTGTGGCTGGTGGGCGCCAGGCCCGACGAGGCCATCACGAACTCGTGGCGCTGGCGCACCAGCGGGATTTCCCACGGGCGGCGGTTGTAGGCGCTGGAGGTGTACAGGCCCAGGAAGCGGTGCTCGCGCACGGCGCGGCCGCTCTCGTCGAACACCAGCACGCCGATGTAATCCATGTAACCCGGGCGGTGCACGGTGGCGCGGGCGTTGGTCTTGGTCAGGATCAGGGCGTCGAGGGTCTGGCCCGGGGCCAGCGATCCCGCGGCCAGGCCTTCCACCGGGCGCGGCTGCACCAGGTGGTCCTTGCCGCGCAGCAGGCCGAGGCCGCTACCCTGCACCGCCGCCAGCTTGCGGTCGGTGACTTCGTATTCGCGGTAACCCAGGAAGGTGAAGTGATTGTCGGCGGCCCAGCGCAGGAAGGCCTGCGCCTCGGCGCGCGCGGCGGCGTCCACCGGCATCGGCTGGGCGGCCAGGCCCTCGGCGATCTCGACCATGCGCTCGCGCATCGGCTGCCAGTCGGCGACCGCGGCGCGCACGTCGGCCAGCGCGGCCAGCAGCGTGCGTTCGATCTCGGCGATCGCGCCGGCATCGGCCTGGCGGTCGATCTCGAGGTAGATGAAGGACTCGGCCGCGCCCTCGCCCAGCGACTGCAGCTGGCCGCCGGCGTCGCGGCGCACCGCCATCACCGGGTGCGCCAGCTGGTGCAGGGTGATGTTGAACTGGGCCAGCGCCATGCGCACCGAGTCGACCAGGAAAGGCATGTCGTCGTTGGCCAGGCGCACCACGGTGTGGGTGCTCTCGTAGCCGTCGGCGGCCTGGGTGGGATTGCCCACCCAGATGCCGACCGTACCCGGCGTGCGCTGGCCGGCGAAGGCCAGGAAGGCGCGCGAGACGGCGGCCCATTCCGCGGCGGGACGGCTGTGCAGCTCGTCCTCCGGGACCCGCGCGAAGAAGCTTCGGGCGAAGGTCTCCTCCAGCGCCTTGCGGGGCGCGGACGCGGCCGCCGCGGCGGCGGCGGCAATGGCGTCGAGGGACTCGTCGGAAGCCAGGGCGTGGGCGTTCATGGTCTGCTCTCTCGCAGGCAGTGGATAAAGCCCGTGATTGTAGTCTCCGCGTGAAGCCCCGGCCAGCGAAAAACCCGCTTCCGGCGGCCAAAAAGAAGCCCCGCTTCAGCGGGGCTTCGGGTACGGCGGCGTACGGACCGGGGCTCAGCGCAGGCCGGTCTCGTTGCGGGCGATGACCAGGCGCTGGATCTCGCTGGTGCCCTCGTAGATCTCGGTGATCTTGGCGTCGCGGAAGTAGCGCTCGAGCGGCATCTCCTTCGAGTAGCCCATGCCGCCGTGGATCTGCAGCGCCTGGTGGGTGATGAACATCGCGGCTTCCGACGCGGTGAGCTTGGCCACCGAGGCCTCGGTGCTGAAGCGGCCGCCGGTCTTGTCGGCCTCGGCCTTGGCCCAGGCGGCGCGCAGGGTGAGGATCTCGGCGGCGTCCAGGCGGCACTTCATGTCGGCGATCTTGGCCTGGATCATCTGGAACGAGCCGATCGGCTGGCCGAAGCTCTTGCGCTCCTTCACGTAGGCCACGGCGGCCTTGTAGGCGGCCCTGGCCAGGCCCACGGCCTGCGAGGCGATGCCGATGCGGCCGGCGTCGAGCACGCCCATGGCGATCTTGAAGCCCTCGCCCTCCACGCCCACCACTTCGTCGGCGGTGGCGACGTAGTCCTGGAACTCGATCTCGCAGGTGGCCGAGGCGCGGATGCCGAGCTTGGGCTCGGTCTTGCCGCGGTGGAACCCGTCGCGGGCGGTGTCGACCATGAACGCGGTGATGCCCTTGGCGCCCTTGGACGGGTCGGTCATCGCGAACAGGATGATGTACTTGGCGACCGGGCCGGAGGTGATCCAGCTCTTCTTGCCGTTGATCACATAGGTGCCGTCGGCCTGCTTCACCGCCTTGCAGCGCATGGCGGTGGCGTCGGAGCCCGACTGCGGCTCGGTCAGCGCGAAGGCGCCGATCTCCTTGCCCTCGGCGATCGCGCGCACGTACTTCTGCTTCTGCGCCTCGGTGCCGAACTTGAGGATGCCGTTGCAGAACAGCGAATTGTTCACCGAGACGATGGTGGAGTGGGCGCAGTCGGCCTCGGCGATCTCGATCATGGCCAGCACGTAGCTTATCGGGTCCATGCCGGCGCCGCCGTACTCGGCCGGCACCTCGATGCCCATCAGGCCGTTCTCGCCCAGGGTGCGGATGTTCTCGAGCGGGAACTCGCCGGTGCGGTCGTGGTGCTCGGCGCTCGGGGCGATCTTCTCCTGCGAGATGCGCCGGGCCACGTCCTGGATCATCAGCTGCTCTTCGGTGAATCGGAAGTCCACGGCGGTTCCTCGGTGTCAGTACGGGAAAGTACGCGATTGTAGCGGCTCGCCCGGCCCCGCACAGGTCCACGGCGCGTGAAGCGCGACGCGGTTCGCCTTGACGCCCCCGGCGGGCCGCCCTAACCTTCCATATCTTTGAATCCGGATGAAAGGATAAAGCCATGGACCTCGACGCCTGGTCGGCCTGCCTCAAGGTCCTGGCGGACCCGACCCGGGTCCGGCTGCTGGCCCTGCTCGAGCGCGAGGAGCTCACCGTGGCCGAGCTCTCCGGCATCACCCGGCTGGCCCAGCCGCGCGTGTCCACCCACCTGGCCCGCCTGAAGGAGGCCGACCTGGTGCGCGACCGCCGCGCCGGCGTGTCGGCCTACTACCGCTTCAACGCCGAATCGCTGGACCCGGCCGAGGGCCGCCTCTGGGAGGCGCTGCGCGACAGCACCGACGACCCGCTGCTGCGCCAGGACGCCGACCGCCTGCCCGCCATCCTGGCCGCCCGCGCCGCCGACCAGAACTGGGCCGACTCGGTGGCCGGCGACATGGAGCGCCACTACTCGCCCGGCCGCACCTGGGAGGCCCTGGCCCGCTCCACCCTGCCCCTGCTCGAGCCCGGCGACGTGCTCGACGTGGCTTCGGGCGACGGCGTGCTGGGCGAGCTGCTGGCACCGCACGCGCGCCGCTACGTCTGCGTCGATTCCAGTGCCCGCGTGGTCGGCGCGGCCCGCGAGCGGCTGCGCAAGTACCGCCACGTGGAGGTGCTGGAGGGCGACATGCAGGCACTGGAGTTCCCGGCGGCGCAGTTCGACCTGGTGCTGCTGATGCACGCGCTGACCTACGCCACCAAGCCGGCGCAGGCGATCGCCGAAGCCGCCCGCGTGCTCCGCCGCGGCGGCCGCCTGGTGGCCACCTGCCTCGGCAAGCATGAGCACCAGGCCGCGGTGACGCCCTACGGCCACGTCAACCTGGGCTTCACCGTGAAGGACCTGCGCCGCTACGCCGAGAAGGCCGGCCTCGAAGTTACGGTCTGCGAACCGGTGACCCGCGAGAAGCGCCCGCCCCACTTCGAAGTCCTGACCCTGCTGGCCCGCAAACCGTGAAGACCCTTCCCTGGCACCACCCCGCCCGCACCGAACGCCTGCTGGCCGCGCTGGCCGGACGCATCCTGGTGATCGACGGCGCGATGGGCACCATGATCCAGCGGCATTCGCTGGACGAGGCGGCGTATCGCGGCGAGCGGTTCGCGCAAGGCTACGACGGGCTGCAGTTCTCGGAGGGCCACCAACACGGCCCCGGCTGCGGCTGCGGCACCGACCTCAAGGGCAACAACGACCTGCTGACGCTGACCCGGCCGGACGTGATCGCCGGCGTGCACCGCGCCTACCTGGCCGCGGGCGCCGACCTGATCGAGACCAACACCTTCAACTCCACCGCCGTCTCGCAAGCCGACTACAGGCTCGAGCACCTGGTGGCCGAGCTCAACCGCGAAGGCGCCCGCCTGGCCCGCGCCTGCTGCGACGAGTTCGAGGCCGCCGACCCGGCGCGCCCGCGCTTCGTGGCCGGCGTGCTGGGCCCGACCAGCCGCACGGCCTCGATCAGCCCGCGGGTCGAGGACGCCGGCTACCGCAACATCCACTTCGACGAGCTGGTGGCGAACTACCTCGAGGCCGCGCGCGCGCTGGTCGAGGGCGGCGCCGACATCCTGATGGTCGAGACCGTGTTCGACACGCTCAACGCCAAGGCGGCGCTGTACGCGCTGGAGGAGCTGTTCGAGGAAATGGGCGCGCGCCTGCCGGTGATGGTGTCGGGCACGATCACCGACCGCAGCGGCCGCACGCTGTCGGGCCAGACCGCCGAGGCCTTCTGGTACTCGCTGCGCCACGCCCGGCCGCTGTCGATCGGCCTGAACTGCGCGCTGGGCGCGCGCGACCTGCGCGCCCACATCGACATCCTGTCGCAGGTCGCCGACACCCACGTCAGCTGCCATCCGAACGCCGGCCTGCCCAACGCCTTCGGTGGCTACGACGAGGGCCCGGAGGAAACCGCCGGGGTGCTGCGCGAGTTCGCCGAGGCCGGCCTGCTGAACCTCGTCGGCGGCTGCTGCGGCACCACGCCCGAGCACATCGCGGCGATCGCGAAGGCCGTCGCCGGCCTGCCGCCGCGCGCCATCCCCACCGTCGCGCCGTACACGCGCCTGGCCGGCCTGGAACCCTTCGTCATCACGCCCGACACCAACTTCGTCAACGTCGGCGAGCGCACCAACGTCACCGGCTCGATCCAGTTCAAGAAGCTCATCCTGGAAGGCCGTTACGACGAGGCCCTGGCCGTGGCGCGCCAGCAGGTCGAGAACGGCGCGCAGGTGATCGACGTCAACATGGACGAGGGCATGCTGGACGCCGAGGCCGCCATGGCCCGGTTCCTGAACCTGATCGCCGCCGAGCCGGACATCGCCCGGGTGCCGGTGATGATCGACAGCTCGAAGTGGAGCGTGATCGAGGCCGGCCTGAAGTGCGTGCAGGGCAAGGCCATCGTCAACTCCATCTCGATGAAGGAGGGCGAAGCCGCCTTCCTCGAGCATGCCGCCAAGGTGCGCCGCCACGGCGCCGCGGTGGTGGTGATGGCCTTCGACGAGGTGGGCCAGGCCGACACCTTCGAACGCAAGGTCGAGATCTGTTCGCGCGCCTGCAAGCTGCTGGTCGAGGACGCGGGCTTCCCGCCCGAGGACATCATCTTCGACCCCAACATCTTCGCCATCGCCACCGGCATCGAGGAGCACGACGACTACGCCGTGGCCTTCATCGAAGCCACGCGCGAGATCAAGGCGCGCTTCCCGCTGGCGCACGTGTCCGGGGGCGTGTCGAACGTCAGCTTCGCCTTCCGCGGCAACAACCACGTGCGCGAGGCCATCCACGCCGTGTTCCTGTACCACGCCATCCAGGCGGGGATGGACTTCGGCATCGTCAACGCCGGCGCGCTGGCGCTGGTCGACGAGCTCGACGCCGATCTGCGCGAGCGCGTCGAGGACGTGGTGCTGAACCGCCGCCCCGACGCCACCGAGCGGCTGCTCGCGATCGCCGATCGCTACAAGGGCAAGAAGGGCGAGGCCAAGGTCGAGGACGCCGCGTGGCGCGAGCTGCCGGTGGTCGAGCGCCTCAAGCACGCCCTAGTCCACGGCATCGACGCCTTCATCGAGGGTGACACCGAGGAGGCGCGGCAGGCGCTGGGCCGCCCCCTCGACGTCATCGAAGGCCCGCTGATGGCCGGCATGAACGTGGTCGGCGACCTGTTCGGCGCCGGCAAGATGTTCCTGCCGCAGGTGGTGAAGTCGGCCCGGGTGATGAAGAAGGCCGTGGCCGTGCTGATCCCCTACATCGAGGCCGAGAAGGCGCTCAACGGCGACGCCGGCAAGGCCAAGGGCAAGGTGCTGATGGCCACCGTGAAGGGCGACGTGCACGACATCGGCAAGAACATCGTCGGCGTGGTGCTGGCCTGCAACAACTTCGACGTGGTGGACCTGGGCGTGATGGTGCCGGCGCAGGTGATCCTGGACCGCGCCCGCGAGGAGAAGGCCGACATCATCGGCCTGTCCGGCCTGATCACGCCGTCGCTGGAGGAAATGAGCCACGTCGCCCGCGAGATGAAGCGGCAGGGCTTCGAGATCCCGCTGATGATCGGCGGCGCCACCACCTCGCGCGCGCACACGGCGCTGAAGATCGACCCGCACTACCCCGCGCCCGTGGTCTGGGTGAAGGATGCCTCGCGCGCCGTCGGCGTGACCCAGTCGCTGCTGAGCGAGGACCTGCGCGCGCCCTTCGTCGCCGCCAACGAGGCCGACTACGCCGAGGTGCGCGCCCGCCACGCCAACAAGGGCGACGCCAAGCCGCTGGTGCCGCTGGAGCGCGCCCGCGCCAAGAAGTTCGACGGCGGCTGGGCCGACTACGCGCCCCCGGCCCCGCGCAAGCCCGGCCTGACCGTGTTCGACGACTACCCGCTGGCCGACCTGGTCGAGGTGATCGACTGGACGCCGTTCTTCCAGACCTGGGAGCTGGCGGGCCGCTACCCGGCGATCCTCGACGACGCGGTGGTCGGCGCGCAGGCACGCGAGCTTTACCGCGACGCCCGCGCCATGCTCGACCGGATCGTCCGCGAGAAGTGGCTGACGGCCAAGGCCGTGGTCGGCCTGTGGCCGGCGAACGCGGTCGGCGACGACATCCACCTGCACGCCGAGGGCGGCGACGCGGTGCTGCACTGCCTGCGCCAGCAGGCCGACAAGCCCGACGACCGCGCCAACTTCTGCCTGGCCGATTTCGTGGCGCCGCGCGACAGCGGCCGCGGGGACTGGGTCGGCGCGTTCGCGGTCACCGCGGGCCTGGGCATCGAGCCGCACGTGGCGCGCTTCGAGGCCGACCACGACGACTACAACGCGATCATGGTGAAGGCCCTGGCCGACCGCCTGGCCGAGGCCTTCGCCGAGCGCCTGCACCAGAAGGTGCGCACCGAACTCTGGGGCTACGCGCCGGACGAGGCGCTCGACAACGAGGCGCTGATCCGCGAGCAGTACCGCGGCATCCGCCCGGCGCCGGGCTACCCGGCCTGCCCGGAGCACAGCGAGAAGGCCTCGATCTTCAGGCTGCTGGAAGCGGAGAAGCACACCGGGCTGAAGCTGACGGAAAGCTTCGCGATGTACCCGGCGGCGGCGGTGAGCGGCCTGTATTTCTCGCACCCGGGCAGCCAGTACTTCGTGGTCGGCCGCCTCTCGCGCGAACAGGTCGCCGACTACGCCCGCCGTAAGGGCGTGCCGCTACACCAGGCCGAGCGCTGGCTGGCCTCGAACCTCGACTACGACCCCGAATAACCCACGCAAAAAAAGGGGTCAGAGTAAATATCCGTTTGAAACGGATATTTACTCTGACCCCTTTTTTTGGGTTCTTCACCCAAGTCCGGGGAATGCCGCCCGGATCTTGAGGAAGAAGTAGGC
>ERZ1066122.1316-NODE-1316-length-20469-cov-14.419467_pt1 | contig 20469 bp, 15 predicted proteins | sample MGYA00382769_ERZ1066122 | MGnify/ENA primary metagenome ERZ1066122 (study PRJEB33369, sample SAMEA5778352) | biofilm metagenome | biome: Industrial cooling water; feature: Water cooling tower basin; material: Biofilm | place: United Arab Emirates | collected... | reverse complement strand
ACGATGAAGCTCTGCCCGCCGCGATGATGTTCGCGCAGCAGCGCCTCGCGCATCACCATGTCGTCCCACTCCATCACATAGGTGCGCACCGCGAGGCGATCGACCGGCGGGGTCTGGATGGTCGAAAGTTCGCGCAAACCGCTCATCGCCATTTGCAGCGTGCGCGGGATCGGGGTGGCGGTAAGGGTGAGCACGTGAACGTCAGCTCGTAGCTGCTTGAGCTTCTCCTTGTGGGTGACGCCGAAGCGCTGTTCTTCGTCGACGATGACGAGGCCGAGGTTCTTGAACTTGGTCGATTTCGAAAGGATCGCATGGGTGCCGACCACCAGATCGATCTGACCGCTTTCCAGCCCTTCGCGGGTCTCGGCGGCTTCCTTGGCGGTGACCAGCCGCGACAGGCGACCGACTTTCAAGGGGAAGCCTTCAAAACGGCTGGCAAAGTTCTGATAATGCTGGCGCGCAAGCAAGGTCGTGGGCGCGACGACTGCGACTTGCTGGCCGTTCATCGCTGCGACAAAGGCCGCGCGCAGCGCCACTTCGGTCTTGCCGAAGCCGACATCACCGCACACCAAGCGATCCATCGGGCGGCCGCTTTCAAGATCGCCGAGCACATCGGCAATGGCGCGTTCCTGATCCTCGGTTTCCGACCACGGGAAACGATCAACGAACTGGTTGAGGCTGGCCGGATCGGCGGGCAGGGCCGGTGCCTGCCGCAAGGCGCGCGCCGCGGCGACTTGCATCAATTCGCCCGCAATCGCGGTGATGCGTTCCTTCAGCCGCGCACGGCGGCGCTGCCAGGCTTCACCGCCGAGCTTGTCGAGCGCCACCGCCTGTTCGGACGAGCCATAGCGGGTAAGAACATCAAGGTTCTCGACCGGGATGAACAGCTTGTCCCCGCCCGCATATTCGAGCGCGACGCAGTCATGCTGACTCTTGCCGACCGGAATGGGCTCCAGCCCGAGATAGCGCCCGATGCCGTGTTCGACATGCACCACCAGATCGCCGCGTGACAGCGCCTGAAGTTCGGCAAGGAAAGCATCGGAATCCTTGCGTTTTTTCTTGCGGCGGACAAGCCGATCACCCAGTACATCGGCTTCGGTGAGCAGTTCGAGATCGGCATTGGCAAAGCCGGTCTCCAGCGGCAGCACCATCAGCGCGAGGCGGCCCTTGGCGGACAGGCCGAGCGCTTCCTGCCACGAACCTGCCAGCGCACTGGGGCAGCCCGCTTCTTCCAGAATCGCTGCAATCCGCTTGGCCGAGCCTTGCGAATAGGCGGCCATCAGCGCCCGGCGGCCGGATTTGGCAAGCGCGGCAAAATGCTTGGCGGCGGCTTCGTAGATGTTTTCTGATCGGCCGCGCTCGGGCGCGAAATCGCGCGCCGAGGTGAAGCCGAAATCAAGCACGCCGTTACCACTCTCGGCGGCAAAGCCGGTGGCGCGGTGGGCCGGAGCCTTGGCAAGCGCGGCTTCGAACTCCCCGCGCGACAGATAGAGCGCATCGGGCGCAAGCGGACGGTAGCTCCCCGCTTTCTCGCTCGCGATCCGCTGCCGCTGCGTGTGGTAATCGGCAATATCATTGAGCCGTTCATCAGCCGCAGCCAGCGCGCCCTGATCAATCACCACGACATCATCGGCGCTGAGGTGATCGAACAGGCTCGCCAGCTTGTCCTCGAACAGCGGGAGCCAATGCTCCATCCCGGCCAGCCGCCGTCCTTCGGAAACCGCTTCGTAAAGCGGGTCCTGCGTCGCGCTGGCACCGAACAGCTCGCGATAACGGGTGCGGAAGCGCTTGATGCTCTCGTCGTCAACCAGCGCTTCGGAAGCGGGCAGCAGCAGGTGCGATTCCAGCCGCTCGACCGTCAATTGCGTGGCGGGATCGAACAGGCGCAGGCTTTCCAGCTCATCCCCGAAGAAATCGAGCCGCAGCCCGGCCTCAAGTGAGGAGGGGAAGATATCGACAATCGAGCCGCGCACCGCAAATTCGCCGTGATCGATCACGGTGTCGGTGCGCGAATAGCCTTGCCGGGTCAGCAGCGCGGCAAGGCTCTCGTGCCCGATCTGCACGCCGGCGCGAAATTCGCGCACGCTCTCGCGCACCCGGAACGGGGTGAGCACACGTTGCAACACGGCGTTGACCGTGGTGACGAGCAATTGCCGCGCCGCGCCCGGCTTTTGCAGGCGGTGCAGCGCTGCGAGGCGCTGTGCGCTGATCGACAAGGCGGGGCTGGCGCGGTCGTAGGGCAGGCAATCCCACGCCGGAAATTCGACCACTTCGATTTCAGGTGCGAAGAACCGCGCGGCTTCGGCCGCCGCGCGCATCGCGGCATCATCGGGCGCGATGAAGACCGCGCGTTGCTTGGCCGCGCGCGCCAGATCGCCCAGCACCAGCGGCACGCTGCCACGGGGCAGCGAGGACAGGGTGAGCGGCGCTTTGGCCGCGAGGATGCGGGCGAGATCGGGCATGGGTTTCCAGTCAAGCAGCGCGGGGCCAAAGGGTTCCCGCGTGGCCATCTTCGCTAACGGGGAATATCGACGTAATCGAGCCGCTGCATCGCGGTGAGCAAGCTGCCGGCGAGATGATCGGGCGCAGGCTGCGTGCCAAGCGCCCAGGCCATCACATCGACATCATCGGCATCCAGCAGCGCTTCGAACCACGCCAGTTCCGGCTCGCCCCATGACGCAGCATAGCGATCGAAGAAGCCGCCGATCATGTAATCGGCCTCGCGCGTGCCGCGGTGCCATGCGCGGAACTTCGCGCGGGCGAGACGTTGTTCGAAAGAGGGGCCAGCGGAGAGGGTGTCAGTCATGGGCCCCACCTAGCCACAGCTTGTCACAGGCACAACTCGCAATAGGCGGACAGGGATGGTAGCGAAGCCGCGATGCGCCCCGAGATCCTCAACCCGCTGTTTGCCGAAACCGCCAGCCTTGATGGTGTCGGGCCGAAGCTGCTGAAGCCGCTCGAACGGCTCGGGCTGACGCGCATCCGCGATCTCGCCTATCACCTGCCCGAGCGCTTTGTCAGCCGCCGGGCGCTCGCCGATCTGGATGAGGGCGCAGAAGGCGAGCAGGTGATCCTTGCGCTCACCCCGATCGAGCATCGCGCGCCAAGGGCAGGCGGGCGCGGGCCTTACCGGGTGCTGGCGCAGGATGCCAAGGGCAATGTCTGCGCGCTGACATGGTTCGGCAAGGCGGCCTACACCGCGAAGAAGCTTCTGCCCGTGGGCGAAACGCGCTGGGTTGCGGGCCGGCTCGATCGCTATGGCGACATGCTCCAGATGGTGCATCCCGACCATATCGAGGAAGCAAGCGCTGCGCATCTCGCGCGGCTGAACGAGCCGGTCTATCGCCTCTCCGAAGGTCTTACCCAGCCGCGTATCGCCGGATTGGTGGCGCAGGCCTTGGCGCGGCTGCCCGACCTGCCCGAATGGATCGAGCCGGGGCAATTGTCGCGCAGTTCGTGGCCCAGTTGGCGCGACGCGATCCAGCTCGCGCATCATCACGAACATCCCGAAGCGCGCGAGCGGCTCGCCTATGATGAATTGCTGGCAAACTCGCTGGCGCTGCTGCTGGTCAAGGCCGAGGGCCGCCGCCGCAAGGGGCAGGCGCTGGTCGGCGATGGGAGCTTGCGCGCCAAGCTGGCCTTGCCCTTTGCGCTGACAGGGGCGCAGGATCGCTCGATACGGGAGATTGCCGGCGATATGGCGCAGGAAGCGCCGATGCTGCGCTTGCTGCAAGGCGATGTCGGTGCGGGCAAGACGGTGGTGGCGCTCAACGCCATGCTGATCGCGGCCGAAGCGGGCAAGCAGGCGGCGCTGCTCGCACCGACCGAATTGCTCGCCCGCCAGCATTTCGAGACCCTGCGGAAAATGGCCGCGCCCACCGGCGTGGAGATCGCGCTTTTCACCGGGCGCGACAAGGGCCGTGCGCGCGAAAGCATCCTGATGGGGCTGATCGATGGTTCGATCCAACTGGTTGTCGGCACCCACGCGATCTTTCAGGACGCGGTGCACTATCGCGATCTCGGGCTGGTGGTGATTGATGAACAGCACCGCTTCGGGGTTGCCCAGCGGCTTGCACTGGCGGCCAAGGGACGGCGTGCGCCGCATACGCTGGCGATGACAGCAACCCCGATCCCGCGTTCGCTCACGTTGGCGCAATATGGCGAGATGGATGTCAGCCGCCTCGATGAACTGCCGCCGGGTCGGCAGGCGATCGATACCCGCGTCGTGCCGCAGGAGCGGATGGAGGAAGTCGTCGCCGGGCTGGAGCGGCACCTTGCGACCGGCCAGCAGGCCTATTGGGTCTGCCCGATGGTGCGCGAGATCGATGGCGTGCCCGACACGGCCGATATTGCGGCAGCCGAGGCGCGCTATGCGGCGCTCAAGGAGCGGTTCGGCGATCAGGTCGTGCTGGTGCACGGGCAGCTTCGCCCCGAGGCGAAGGATGCCGCGATGGAGCACTTCGCCAGTGGCAAGGCGCGGCTGCTGGTCGCTACCACGGTGATTGAGGTGGGCGTCGATGTGCCCGCCGCGACGCTGATGGTGATCGAGCAGGCCGAACGCTTCGGCCTTGCCCAGTTGCACCAATTGCGTGGCCGGGTGGGGCGCGGCGCGGAGAAATCGACCTGCCTGTTGCTGCGCGGCGCGGCGCTTTCGGAAACGGCACGCGCCCGGCTGGCACTGATGCGCGAGACGCAGGATGGGTTCCGCATTGCCGAGGAAGATCTCGAACTGCGCGGCGGCGGCGAATTGCTCGGCACACGGCAATCGGGCGACGCGGCGTTTCGGCTTGCCAGCCTCGATCACGTGCAGCGCTTGCTGCCGATCGCCCATGCCGATGCCCGCCTGCTGATGGAGCGTGATGGCGGGCTGACCAGCGCGCGCGGCGAGGCGGCACGCATCCTGCTTTATCTGTTCGAACGCGACTGGGGCGTTCAGTTGCTGCGCGGCGGATAATCGAACGGCGATGCGCTCGCGCTGGCGAGATAGGCCAATCGGCTTGCCATGGCCTCGGTCGCCCGCGAAATCAGCTGCCACGCGGCGAGAAAATCGGCTTGATTGCCGTGATAGGGATCGGGCACACCGCGTCCCTGATGCCCGTCGAGCCAATCGAGCAGCAGCATGACTTCGGCATGGGAATCGCGCGGGCGGCGCGCGTTGATCCCGGCCAGATTGGCGCTGTCGAGCGCGATGATGTGCGAAAAGCGCTGGAAATCCCGGGCTTCGATTTGCCGGGCGACCTGATCTTCGATGGCAATACCATGCGCTGCCGCTGTGGCGATCGCGCGCGGATCGGGTGCATTGCCAATATGATAGGCTGCGGTGCCGGCTGAGTCGATGAAGCAATCGATCCGATGGCGTGCCACAGCCGCGCGGAATGCACCCTCGGCCATCGGCGAGCGGCAAATATTCCCAAGGCAGACAAACAGGACTGCCATGTGATGTTGGGGCCTTCCATGCATGGGTCGCAAGACTACCAGCGCAGGAAATGCTTGTCCAATAGAACAAGTTTGGGTGAATTCTGCGCAAAATTCCACCCAAGGCGCAGCCTTTTCGCCGGTTATCAGGCCGCTGATGCCGGGGCCGGTGTGGTGCTTGCGAGAACTTCCTCGGTGATCCGGCGGATATTGACCTTGGCTTTCAACCGCGCACCCAGCAGCGCGGTGCCGCTTACCTTGCGCTGCACGAAGAGCGTTTCGATCGGCGGGAAGGCCCAGGTGTCCTTGTCCTGCGCGATGGCATAGCCTTCATCGCGCAGCAGCGGGATAAAGGCGCGGTCGCCGAAATCGAAGGGTGCATCCTCGCGCATTTCATTGATGACGATATCGATCATGCGGCCAACCCGTTCAGGGTGCTTTTCCGCGACAATCGGCATCATGAACCCCGCATCGAGCGTGGCTTGCAGCACTTCCTCGGCATTGCCCTTGAGCCCTGCTTCGAGCATGCGGCGATAGCCCTTGGCGACAGCGGGATCGACCGGACGGCAGGCTCCGAAATCGAGCAAGATGATCTCTCCCGTCTCCCGTCGGTAGCGGAAGTTGGCGAAATTGGGATCGGTCTGCATCACGCCGAAATCGAACAATTCGCGCGCCACCAGGCGGATCAGCCGGGCGAAGACTTCATCGCGGCGGGCGGGCGGCTCGTTGCCGAGCTTCTCGATCGAGACGCCTTCTTCAAAGCTCATCGCGAGGATCGCGCCGCGTGTCAGCCCTTTGTGGAGGCGCGGGACGACAAAGCCCGGCACATCCGCCAGCTGTTCGCGGTAGAGCTTCATCTGCTCGCCTTCGCGCTGGTAATCGGCTTCTTCGTGGAGCTGCTTCTTGGCAGCGGCCATCAGCTTTTCGACCTCCAGCTCGGGCGGGGCAAAGCCCGCCACCTTGAGCAAGGTCATCACATTATCGACATCGCTGTCGATGCTTTTGGCAACGCCGGGATATTGCACCTTGATCGCCAGCTCTTCGCCATCGCGGGTCAGGGCCTTGTGCACCTGGCCAATGCTGGCGGCTGCGATCGGGCGCGGATTGAACCAGCGGAACTGCTTGCGCCAATCGGCCCCCCATTCGGATTTGAGCACCTGATCGAGCTGCTTGGTCGGCATGAAATTGGCCTGATCGCGCAAGGTCGCAAGGATCCTGGAAAGCTCGTCCGGCAGGAAATCGCCGGCATCAAGGCTGATCATCTGCCCCATCTTCATCGCCGCGCCGCGCAGGTGCGAGAGGCGATCGGTCAGACGCTGGACATTGCCGGGGGTGAGGATCAGATCGCGCGCCGAAATCCCTTCGCCGCTGGCAAGCCGCCGCGCGCCTTCGGCCACCATGCCGCCTGCGACGCCGCCCACCAGCCGCCCGAAGGTGCCGATGCGCGCCATTCGGCCGGCCGGCACCGCCCGCTGGCGGCTGCGATCATGCGGGAGCTTGTCGAAATCGGGAATGCTGTCGTCGTCGGACACGGGGCGGGGTTTCCGGTTTGGGGAGGGTAGGGGGCTAACGGTCGGGGCGGGGCGGTGTTCCGCAGGTCAGGAAATGCTGAGGCCGCCATCAACCGGCAGGCATTGCCCGGTGATGTAATCGGAATGGGGCGAGGCGAAGAACACGGCGAGGCCTTCAAGCCCGGCATGATCCCCCGGACGCCGCAGCGGGATGCGCTTGGCCATCCATGCCGCGAATTTGGGATCGGCCTTGGCGGTGATATCGGTTTCGTAGAAGCCGAACAGCAGGGCATTGGCGGTGATCTGATAGCGCGCCAGTTCGAACGCGGCGGCACGCGTCAGCCCGTTGAGCGCGGCCTTGGAGGCGGCATAATCGGACGAGCGGTTGACCCCCATGATCGACTGGCCCGATGAGGTCGCGATCAGCTTGCCACCCGGATCGCCTTGCCCGGCGCGTTCGATCATGTGACGGGTGACGTGCTTGTAAACCAGCGCCGCGCCCCGCGTGTTCACCGCCATGGTGTGATCCCAGCCTTGCGCCGTGATGTCAGGGATAGCGGTGCCCGCACCCGAAATCCCGGCATTGGCAAAGCAGGCATCAATCCGCTCGAAGGCACCCAGCGTGCGCTCGATCGCGGCGGCGATAGCATCATCCTCGGTCACATCGCAGGTGAGGGCGATGACATCGCCATCCCCAAGCCCGCGCAATTCCTCGACCGCGGCGGCGTTCTTGCCCGCACTGCGCGCGAGGATCGCGACATGCGCGCCCGCCTTGGCCAGACCGCGCGCCATGGCAAGGCCAAGCCCGCCATTGCCGCCCGTGACAAGGGCCGTGCGGCCCGCAAGATCGAATAACGCCATGGCGCAATCTGTGGCGCAATCGCGTGCTGGCCGCAAGGCATCCGGGAACCACCCGCGCGGGCGCGCTTTTGGGGCTTCATGGACGGACACACCTCGCTTTCGACCCCTGCGCTGTCAGGGGCTGCCCGCGCGCTCGGCTATGCCGGGCTCCTGCCCCAGATCATCTGTCTCGGCCTCGTGCTGATCGGCCATGAATGGCGCTATTCGGCGCTGGCTGGCGGCTTTGCCTATGCGGCTGCAATCTTTAGCTTTCTGGGCGGCGTGTGGTGGGGGCAGGCGGTGCAAAGCGCCAAAGACGGGCAACCTGCCACCACCGGCGCCTATCTCCTCGCTGTCATGCCGAGCCTGCTGGCGGTGGCGCTGTTCCTGCCGTGGACCTTCGGATGGGAGTGGCCGGGTCCGGCGCTGTTCTATCTCGGCACGCTTATCGCACTGTCGCCCTTCGTTGACCGGGCGCTAGGCTTTGCCACGCCTGATTTCCTGCGGCTGCGCTGGCACTTGTCGCTCGGGCTGGGGGGCTTGACGATCGTGCTCGGCTTTACCGCAGGCAGCATCATCTAACCGCTTGCCTTGCTGCGCCCCCGCCGCCACTCTGGCGCGCGGAAAAGGGGACGCGATGCGATACATCATGATCATGCTTGTGGCACTGCTGGCCTGTGCCGCACCGCTTCGGGCGCAGGGCCAGCTGGTGATCGTCGGCGGCGGGCTCGCCGATGATAATGATGCGGTGTTCGCGGCGTTTCTCGAAGCCTTGCCTGCACCGGATGCGCCGATTGCGATCATTCCGGCGGCTTCGGGACTACCCACCCAGTCTGCTGCCGCCTTCGCCGCGCAGCTCACCCGGCGCGGGGTCGCGCCCGAACGCATCCGCATCATCCGGCTTGCGGTTGAGGACGATCCCGACACGCCCGAAGATGAGAGCCTGTGGCGCGGCCATGGCGAGGATGCGGGCGAGATCGCGCGGCTCGCCGATGTGGGCGCGATCTGGTTTACTGGCGGCGATCAGGCGCGCATTCTGGCCACGCTGGTGCGTGCCGATAAAACAGACTCCACGATGCTCGCGCTGATCCGCCGCCGCTTGGCCGCAGGCGCGGTGATCGGTGGCACCAGCGCCGGGGCCGCGATCATGAGCGACCCGATGCTTGTGCAGGGCGACCCGCTCAGCCTTATGCCCGGCGCGGGGCCAGATCGCGAGCCGATCGAGACCGGGCAAGGGCTGGGTTTCCTGCGCCACGCGCTTGTCGATCAACATTTCGGCGAGCGCGCACGGCTGATCCGGCTGATCGCCGCGCTGCGGGTGCGCGAGACGGATAGGCGCATCGGGCTGGGGATTGATGAAGACACCGCGCTGGTGGTCGCGCCAGATCAACGCACGGCGCGGGTTGTCGGGCGCGGGCAGGTTACTGTCATCGATGCGCGGGCCACCGCCTATCCCTCAGGGCCGGTATGGGCGGCGCGCGGCACGAAGGTGGGTCTGCTTGGCAACGGAGAGAGCCTTGATCTCACCAGCTTGCAACGTTCTGCCCAAGTTGCGCCCACGCCTCCGCGCGTGTCCACGCCTGTGCCATGCCTGTCGGCGACAAGTGCTGCCGGTCTGCCCGCGAGCCAATCAGAGCTGATCGCCGCGATCAGCGATGCTTTGGCCGCTGGCGGTGAGACGACCTGTCTGGTGAGCGCGGGGCAAGCAGGCCTCGCGCTGCGGTTCTCGCAAGCGGCGGATGCATCCGATCCGTGGCTGCGGCTCGACGTCACCCCGGTGAGGGTGCGGCTTGAACCTGCGCAGCGCTAGCTGCCCAGCTCAAGCTGGACGAATTTGGGCGCACCGCGTTGGCTTTCGCGCCACTGGGCGAGAGCCGCGCTGCCGGCACCAAGCGCTGCCAGCGGAATCCCGGCCTCAGCCAAAGCATAGGGCGAAATCCGGTGCCGGGTCATGAACCCGCCCGAACCATCGCTGATTAGCGGGGTTTCAAACTTCAGCCCCTGGCTGCTTTCGGTCGAATTGACGACCGTGCTCACCACCAATTGCCCATTGCCGAGATCCAGCACGACTTCGGTGCCAACCGGCACCCCGGCAAGACCGGCAATCCGCGCTCCGGTTTTGGAAAGATTGCGCAGCAGCACATCGTAGTAATGATCCTCGTGGATCAGACCGACCTTGCGCAAAATGGTGATCCGTTCCGAACGATAGCGCGGCGGGCCTGCGGGCGGGCAATGGATGCCGCCCTCGGCAAACCGCGCGAGCACCTCGGCTTGGGTCATGGCGCTGGCGTAAATGAAGCCCTGCACCAGATCGGCCCCGCGCTCGCGCACCAGCGCCAACTCGTCCATCGCCTCGACCCCTTCGGCCACGGTGGTGATGCCGAGCGCTTTGGCCAGCGCCACGATCGCGGTGATGATGGCCGGATTGGTATCGCCGCTTGCGGTGCAGCCATGCACAAAGCTCTGGTCGATCTTGATCTTGTCGAAATGGCCATGCTTGAGATAGCCGAGCGAGGAATAGCCGGTGCCGAAATCATCAAGCACCAGCCGCACGCCCAGTTTGTGCAGCGCCTCGATCATCCCGGTGATGTTGCCATGATCGCCGGCAAAGATGTTCTCGGTGATTTCCAGTTCGAGCCGCGGCGGTGACAGGCCCGAGATTTCCAGCGCTGTCGCCACCTTGCGGTGGAAATCGGGCTTCATGAATTGCTTGGCCGACACATTCACCGCCACGCTGATGCTTTCCGGCCTGCGCAGCGCATCGCGGCAGGCCTGATTGAGCGCCATTTCGCCCAGCATCAGGATCAGATCATGCTCTTCGGCCAGCGGGATGAAGATCGCGGGCGAGATCGGGCCATGCTCCGGATGATCCCAGCGGAGCAACGCCTCGAACACCTTGACCTCGGTGGTCACGGGATCAACCACCGGCTGATAGACGACCTCGATCTTGCCGGTTTCGGCCGCTTCCCGCAGGTCGGCAACCAGCTGCGCGGCTTGCCGGGCTGCGGCGTTGAGGCCACTGGTGAAGAAGCGGAAACTGCCGCGCGTTTCCTTGGCGGCATAAAGCGCCATGTCGGCGGCGTGGGTGAGTTCGCCCGCATCAAGGCCATCGTAGGGCGCAATCGCAATTCCGATCGAGGCCCCGATATTCGCGCGCTTGCCGCTGATCTGATAGGGCTGCGACAATTCGTGCACGATCCGCTGGGCAAGATCGGACAAGGCGCCGCGATCATCCATATCGGGCAGCAGGATCTGGAATTCATCCCCGCCCAGCCGCCCGATCTCGCAGCGTTCCCCAAGGATCGCCACCAGCCGCTGCGCGACCTGCTGGAGCAGGTCATCCCCGGCGTGGTGCCCCATCGTGTCGTTGATCTGCTTGAAGCGGTCGAGATCAAGCATCATCAGCGCGCAGCTGCGCTGTGCCTGCCGGAAGGCGGCGAGAATGGTGCCAAGCCGCTCGCCAATCCGGCGGCGGTTGGCAAGCCCGGTCAATTCATCGACCTGCGATTGGAGCGCGGCCTCCATCTCCTGAAGATATTGCGCGGTGATATCGACCGCGCTGCCGCGATAGCCGAGGAACCGGCCCTTGCTGTCATGCAGCGGGCGGCCAGCGAGGCGCCACCAGCGCGATTGGGTATCGGTGCTGCCGGGCTTGGGAACGCGAACCTCGACCACATGATCATCGATCCGCGCGCGCGACCTGCACTTGAACCCTAGCGCCCGCTGCGAGCCGCTGCCGGGCAGGGCTTCGGTATCGTGGAAAAAGGCGGTGAGTGGCTGCCCGAGCGGACTTTCCCCCGCGCTCTCGAAATGGTGTAGCGCCCGCGAGGAGAGGAAGATCAGCGTGTCCTGCGCATCGGTGGCCCAGAACAGGCCCACGCCGAGCCGTTCAACGTCAGCGAGAATGCTGCCACTCAGGCTCGCGGCTTTGCCCGCGCGGACAGGACGGCTCTCGCGGCTCGCGTGCGGGCGAGAGTCAGGGCTGCGGCTCGATCTCAGAAAACCGATCGACATGGTGTATCCTTCAGCGGCGACCAGGCCACCGCTTGCGGCAGCGGCCCAACGGACGGATCAATCCGTTCGCTTGCGGGATTAGCTGCAAAGGGTTGAAAAATGATTGAAATTTGGAGGTGACTATTTGCCGCAGGTCAGTTGCCGTGAGGGGGCGGGGGGGTGGGGTTATAGAGAGGGCGTCTGCAATGGGACGTGTGAGGCGTTTAAGGTGGGTGGCGGCTTCCCGTCCTGCTCCCTTTGAGGCCTATCATGCGGGGAAACCTTCCGCCCGGTTTGTTGTCCTCTATTCGCCCTCGGTGAGTTCGGCCAATCGGGCCAAAATAGCATCGCTATGCTTGTAAATGTCGGTTGGGCCATCAACACTGACGCGGATTTCCTCTTTGCCCTTGAATGTGCCCAAATGACGCGTCTTCGGGCTGTTAAACCACAAGCGGGCAATGGTTTTGCGATTGTTATCGTCAAGCAGGATTGCGCAGTAGCTCTTTGAATCCCTAATGGCGATCCGTTCAACGTCTACCTTCTGCGCGGCGATTGCGCGGATTATATTATAGCCAGTCAGTTCGTCTTCAGTGGTTTCAATACCCCCAGCATCGTCTTCGGAGCCAACAGGTTGTCTCTCCTCATTGGTGTTGCTGGCAGAAAGGGCAGAGGTCAGCCTTTCGTTGACACTCTCACGAACCAGAGTCTGGAACGAATTGACAATCAGGGCCTTGAAGGTCTCCTTCACCGCAGCTGTCATCATGCCGCTCTGCACGCGCTTGCCGATAACACGGATCAATTCATCCGAAGGGTCCGCAAATTCCTTTTGTAGTTCCACATGAAGCAGCGACTGCAGCTTGAGCTTTCCGGCTTCTTTCACAATCTGCTCAATGTCGAAGGTGCCCTTCGCGAACCCGGCGAGGGTGCGGATATCCTGCTTTCTGACGTTCTCAAGATCGAGAAGATAGAAAGGCTTGTTGTCCATGACATTTGGGACATCAACGTCTGAGAAAAACTTGTAGATAACGCCATTGGTCAAAACCGCCACCCGGGCCGCTGTCACTGAAAAATAGCGGAAGAGCTGCGAGGCATGATTGATATTCAGATCGGAGTTGGCCGGCTTGCATTCGATCAACATTTCGACTTTTTCGCCATTGCAGATCGCGTAATCGACCTTTTCCCCTTTCTTGATGCCCACGTCGCACGTGAACTCGGGGATCACTTCTGATGGATTAAAGACGTTGTAGCCTAACGCTTGGAGGAAGGGCATCACAAGTGCGGTCTTCGCTGCTTCCTCTGTGAGCAGCACCTCGCGATGCTCCTTCACCTTCTTTGAGAGCTCCCCTAGCGCTGTCTCCAAGTCCATTGCGTCCCCTCCTGATGTTTTGCTCCAGTTTATCAATAAGCAACTGACGGACAAGGATATTCTGAATTGCTTTTGCGGGCACCTCAGATCATCGACGCAGCCACAAGGAGGTGCTGGCAGAAACCTTCCCGTTCAGGCCTACCGATTGGAGATCACATTGTCAGGAAGTCTGGCTGGGGCGGAAGGTTTCCCAGTTAGAAATGCGATAAATGCCTGAATACAACGTTTCCCGCAACGCTCTTGCCGCAAAGCATCACGACAGGGTGCCACGGTGGGGGCCACAGCAGGAGACCACAGGCTATGGCCAGCATCCAGAACCTCACCCGCAAGCAGGGAACCTATTACTTCCGCAAACTTGTCCGCATCGGCAGCGATCAACCCTTTCGGCTGCGGCTCTCGCTCAAGACCACCAATATCCGCCAGGCTCGCAGGCGGGCCAGCGGCCATGCAGAGCCGCGTAAACAGGCCGGACACATGGGCGCCACGATCAGCCAGCGCGGTGCAAAAACACCCTTGCCAACGGAGAGCCGTACACACAGGGGTCGGTTGCTGAATGGCATCTGTGGACGCCCCTTTGGATGCAAGCGGTAATTTCGGGCATGTTGGCACGTAGTCGGATGCTGTCATCTGTCCGGCCTCGATGAGCAGCGCCATAGCTGCGGGCCAGTATGGGAGTTCGCGGACCGGATCCATTACAGGAATACGCGCTTGGGTAGCGCTCTGCCATTCTCTGGTTCTTCCGGCCCCGTCTCGCCGACTGTTGTGCCATACCCTCCTTCGACCGCCTACGTCCCCGACGCCTCTGACCGCCTTCTCAGCTTACGCCGAGACCGCAGCCGGAGCTCTGTAATCTTCCTTTCTGGTCAGCAGCGCCCAGATCATCCGTGCCATCTTGTTGGCGAGCGCGACCGAGACGAGCATGCGCGGCTTCCTCGCCAGCATCCGCTCCAGCCAGGAACCACCCGGAGCGCCGCGCCTGCTAGCCTGCAGCACCACCGAGCTTGCCCCGATGATGAGCAGCCGCCGGATCGTCCGCTCGCCCATCTTGGTGATGCTGCCAAGCCGCTGCTTGCCGCCGGTTGAGTGCTGGCGAGGCGCAAGACCGAGCCATGCGGCGAAGTCGCGGCCTTTGCGGAACGTCTCGATCGGCGGTGCCAAGGCGATGATCGCCGTTGCTGCGACCGGACCAATGCCCGGGATCGTCATCAACCGCCGGGCCGCTTCGTCTTCCTTGGCCCTGCGCGCGATCTCACGGTCGAGCGTGGCTATCTGCTCGTCGAGCTCAGCCAGAAGATCGATCATCAGCTTGAACATCGGCCGTGCAGCTCCCGGCAAGCTTGATGCCATGTCCCCGTCTTCCAGAAGATCGGCCAGCATCGTCATGGACGCCGTGCCTCGTGGCGCGACCCAGCCATACTCGGTCAGATGCCCGCGGATCGCATTGATGAGCTGGGTGCGCTGACGCACCACCAGATCGCGGGTGCGGAACACGAGCCCGGCAGCTTGCTGCTCTTCGCTCTTCACCGCAACAAAGCGCATGCCGGGGCGCTGTGCTGCCTCGCAGATCGCTTCGGCATCGACCGCATCGTTCTTGTTCCGCTTCACGAACGGCTTCACGTAAGCTGGCGGGATCAGCCGCACATCATGCCCCAATGCCTGCAGCTGGCGCGCCCAATGGTGCGCGCCGCCGCATGCTTCGAGCGCTACCATGCAAGCCGGCTGACCGGCGAAGAACTCGAGCAGCTTGCCTCTCGTCAGCTTGCGACTGAACACCATCGCGCCGCGCTCGTCAGCGCCATGCGCGTGAAAAACGTTCTTTGCGATATCCAGACCAATCGTGATAACCTTCGACACGGACGCCTCCTCCTGTGGTGTTACAACACCTCCACTATGGCACATCGATGCCGTCGGGGGGCGTCCACCCCATCAGGAATTTTCCAGAAAGTAGGCAGAGCCGCCATGCAGCTTTCGGGATCGTGCATTGGCCACGCTCATGACCAGAGATGGGTGGTTTGGCGAATGGCAGTCTTCTGGTCATCAAGGTGGGTGCGTGACGCGCTCGGACAGCTTTAAGAGCTGCCTCAGGGGTGATATCTGGCGAGCATGGTGAAACTGCCAGACCCTGACCCAAAGCCCAATGCTTCTCTGCCACCGCCTAGCGCGCTGACTCTTTGGCTATGCGCATCGGGTGGGGTCTGGGCCATGTATCTGCTGGTTTTCCTGCAGTTTCCGGACAATGACTTTGGAGACTCCGCAATTGCAGCATTCGTCAACGTCGCCCCACTGACGGTGCTGGCCGCGGCGGCACACTGGCTGATCAAGCAATACTTGATGCACTGGTCGGTGCCGGCGCAGATATTTGGCCATATTGCTGCAGGCGCGGCCTTCGCTGTTTTGTGGTTCTCCGGCCTGACCCTTGGGCTGGCGTTGATCCAGATCATAAAATCAGGAGGGCCACTTGATTTGACAGGCCTCACAGGCGGTGCATTTATTTGGCAAATGTTGCAGGGCTTGGTTCTTTACTGGGCAGTCGCTGCAACCACCTATGCCGTGCGCGGCGGGCGCGGCGCTGCCCCAGTCACCATCGTGACCACGTCTCCTCTCGAACGCTATCTCACACGCACGGGCGATGATATTGCGCCTGTTAATGTGCGCGATATCGTGCTCATCGCGGGCGCACAGGATTACGCCGAGGTCACGACGCTCACCGGCGTGCATCTGGTGCGCATGAGCCTTGGCGAGTTTGCGCAACGGCTCGATCCGGCGCGGTTTATCCGGGTGCATCGCTCGCACATCATCAATATCGATCATCTCGATCATGCCGAGCCTGCCGGCGGCGGGCGGCTCGTCGCCCATATGGCGACAGGGGCGATCGTCCCGATGAGTCGAACCGGTTCACAAGTATTGCGACAATTGATCGTTTAAGGCGCCCGTTTACAGGCTCGAAATGCCCGTTCACGGCAAAATTCCCGCGCGCTTGGCCAAAGCGGCGATGAGGTGGCTTCTCAGCCAATCAACCACGCACGGAGCCCCGCGCCGATGTCCTCACCTCTTGCCTGTCCGTCTTCGACCGCCGTCGCTACCGACCGCCGTACTTTGCTCAAGGGCCTGTCCGGTGCCGGGCTACTGGTGGGTCTACCGCTTGCACCCGCCCTTGCGAGCAAGATGGCTGCAACCGGCATCCGCACTCGCTTGGTCCACGGCGTAACCATTACCGATCCGTTTGGTTGGCTCGACGAGGCGATGCTCGATGATCCGCAAGTCGTCCAACTGATGGACGAGGTTGCCAGCGCCTCCGAAAAGGTCATGGCGCCGCTCGGTGAATTGGTCTCAAAGCTGCGCGCTGAAGCCGATGCGGCCACGCCCGCCGCGCCTGCGCCAGCTCCGGTGTGGGACGGCGACTATGGCTATTGGAGTCAGTGGAAGACAGGCGGACGACAATTGTGGCGGGTGCACCGGGTAACGGGAGAGCAGCAAATGCTGCTCGATGCTGCCGAGCCGGGTTCCGATGGCCGCCCGATCGGCGATTTTGCAGCCTGGGGCCTGTCGGATGACGGAACAACCCTTGCCTTTGCTGTCCTCGACACACCCGAAATCTACACGGTCCGCTTTAAGGTGGTCGCCACCGGCCGGCTGCTGGGCGACCTTATCCGAAACGTCGGTGTGTCGATCACCTCGGAGCGTTTGGTATGGACCGCCGACAGCCGCGGCCTCATTTACAACGAAGTCGACGGATCCGGACGGGTGTGGCGTGCGCGCATCCATTGGCTGGGCCAAATACCGGACTCGGGCCAAATGCTGTTCGAAGAGCCCGATCCAGCCTTCTTCCTCGCAATTCGCCAGACCACTTCGGGGCGATTTGCGCTCATCAACAGCGCATCGGTTGACACTGCCGAGGTGAGACTCTTGGACAGAAACACCCTTGCTGCGCCCCGGTTAGTCAGGCCCCGTCAGGCAGGCTGCATCTATGTCGTGGATCACGGCGGCGGCGATACGCTCGATATCCTGACCAATGATATCCATCCCAATTTCCGCCTTGTCACCGCGCCGCTGGTGCAGCCCGACCGATGGAGCGAGCTGTTGCTCCCGCAGGATCGCACCGGCATGACATGGCATCAGGCTTTCCGGCGCCATCTGGTGCTAACCGAGCGCCACGAGGGCGCAACCCGGGTGCGAGTGTTCAACAGGGAGGCGAGAACCTGGCGAACTGTAGACTTTCCGGACGCGGCCACGGTGGCCGGGTTCGATCGCTGGACCGCCGGGCCAGAAGCCAACCGTGAGCCCGATCCGGACAAGCTGCGTCTTGGGGTGGAAAGTTTTGCCGCGCCCAAGGCCCTGTTTGAATACAGCTTTACCGACGGGACACTCACGCCGCTCGCGACGGGCGCAATCGCACCTGAAGGCTTCGTGACCGAGCGGCTGTTTGCAACCGCCCCCGATGGCACGAGTATCCCGATGTCGATGATCCGCCCTCGTGGCCAGGATCTGCGCGGCGCGGTGCTTTACGGCTACGGCGCCTATGGGATTCCATCAGATCCCAATTTTGATCCGCAACGCTTCAGCTTGCTCACTCGCGGGGTCGCCTACATCATTGCCCATGTGCGCGGCGGCGGCGATTTGGGTGGTGCGTGGCACGAAGCAGGCCGGGGAGGGCGGCGCGGTCAACCGGTCGAGGATTTCATGGCCTGCGCCCGCGCGCTGACCGCCCAAGGGATTGTGCCTGCAGGAAAGATTGTCAGTTCGGGCAGTTCGGCCGGTGGCTGGCTGGTGGCCGCGGCACTGAACCGGGCGCCCGAGTTGTGGGCCGGTGTTATGGCCAATGTGCCTTTTCTCGACGTGCTGACAGGCCTGCTTGATGCGCGAACCGCAATTGCTGCCGTAGAACGATCAGAAGTCGGCGATGTGGCGGGCGATCCAGCTGCGTTTGGCCGAGTGCTGCGACTATGCGCCTATCAGAACCTTCCCGCCAAAAAATTGCCGCCAATATATCTTACCGCATCGCTCGCCGATGTGCGCATCCCTTGGCAAGGCGTGCTCAAATATGTCGCTCGGCTCCGCGCGGCACATCCTGAGAACTTGGTTGCGCTCAGACTGGACCGGGACGGCAATCACTGGGGACCTGCTGACCCTTTGACAGGCGAAACATGGCAAGCAGAACGCGTGGCATTCACCCTCAGGGCCCTAGGGATTGCCTAACGGCCAAGACGAAAATGGTTCGCCGTTGCAAGGGATGGTGAGTTGCGAATGGCCGATTTGGGGTCGCTTGCTGAACGGCAGCAATTTTCCGGAAGCGGGGCAAAGCCGCCATTTGCGGCCCGAGATGAGCAGTGACGGCTCCCGCCCCAAACCCAGTCATGCCCGCGCATCAACGGTAATGTCTGCTTCCGCCGAAAGCCGTCATGCAGCTTCCAGGATCGCGCATTGGCCACGCTCATGGCTGGAGCTGGGTGGGCAGCTACGTGACTGCTTTCAGGTAAGAGAACGCAAAAGCTGCCGTTGATCGGAGCCGAACAATATGACGGCTCCTGACCTCAGACCCGGTCGAATGTGCTTTCCAAATTGAGCGTCCAGGTCGCCAAGATGCCGACGAGATATGGAATTGATGTTATCACGGCGCTTGCGGACGAAACTGCGTTTATGAGGGAGTTGCACCCTTGGCGAAGCTCCGAGGGCATTTCGCCAAGCCGTTTTCGCCCACGTCCCCGACGATCTCCAGCGGTAACGCCAGTGCGGAAAACTGTCAGAGATTCTTTGAAAAAGACAGTCTCACCCACGCCCCGCGATCGGCAGGGCCGCGGCACGCCCAGAATTCGCGAGCGGAAGGATTGCAGATGACCACGGCATTTGTCGTCGCGCCCGATTGATCCTCGACAAACCGGTTGATGCTGAGCCGTCCGTCCCCGCGATCGGCAAACAGTGCCTTGAGACTTGCGACCGTGTGTTGGTCCGAGGCCGCCAGCAATGCCTCGGCCCTGGCCATACGTGCGTGCGTGCTGGGGGACAGATCGGTCTCGCGGGCGATGTTGGCGGGGAAGAGACAGTGGTTGGCGCGGGCCAGTGGACCGCCGTCGGTCGACCGCAGGAATGCGGATTGAGGCGTTCGCTCCCACTCCACCGCGCGATGGCTGTCGCCGATCCAGTAGGAATGGGCGCCGGCCACCGGCGCGTGCTCCACGATCGCGCTGGCCGCCGCCAGCGTCGGCTGCGCCAGCGCGTGGTGCAGCACCGACAGGTAGGGCACGCCCACCTGCGCGCCGCGGGTCTTGAGATTGGTCGTGCCGACCGCGAGCCCATGGGCGTTCATGCCCATCAGGGTCTGACACCCGGCGCAGGTCACGGTCCACGTTTCCGGGCCATCATCGGGCAGGCGATGGAGCGCGATCACATAGTCGACGTCCGGCCCGTTGAGGTCCCAAGTCTGGCCTTGCAGTGCGGTGCCGGTCGCGGTGATCGCAGGCGGCAGCAGCGTAGCGGTGCAGCCTTCATCATCCACCACCAGCGGATCGCCGGGCAAGATGATGACGTCACGCACGTCAGTCATGTTGGCTGCGGTGAAGAGCACCACGGGATCGATCCCGGCTCCCTCGGCGATGCCGCAATGCTCGGCATGGCCCGCCGGATCGAAGCCGCGGGCCGCTTCGAGACAGGCTGCGCCTGCTGCAAACAGGGGGTCAGTGCCTGTGTGCCCGCGTTCATGCAGGTAGGTTTCCACCGCAGCGATCCGGTTAGCCACGAAGGCGCCGATGAGGACGCGGAGATGCCGGCCATACTGGCGGCCCATCGCCTCCGGCGTGCCGCGCACGGTCAATTGCGGCAGGTCGAGCATCGGCAGGGTCGATTGCGGCTTGGTCACAGGAACTGCGCTGCCAGATCGAACCCCGGATCGCCGGGCAGCAACAGCGAAGTTTCGGACCTGGGCATGGCACCCTTGGGCCCCAATAGCCGATAATCCTTCACCGATTGCGTCATCATCGCCAGCGTGTCGCGCAGCATTGCCTCGTCCACCCCGCGGGTGATGAACACCATGCGGGTGCGGCGATCCTCGGACGGCCAGGCATCGAGCATCACCGGCGGGTGGAAGATCTGCTGGACGCCGTGCAGCACCATCGGCTTGTCGAGATCGGCGATGTTGACGATCCCCTTGATCCGCAGCACGTCCGGCCCCTTGAGCATCATCAGGGTATGAAGCCAGAAATCGAACGCCTCGGCGTCGAGCGGTTCGTCGAAGGTGAGGCACATGGCATGGATCCGGTCATCATGGCGGTTGATGTCGTGGTGATGCCCGTGATCATGGTGATCATGGTGATCATGGTGATCATGGTGATCATGGTGATCATGGTGATC
>ERZ1066122.1313-NODE-1313-length-20502-cov-8.301267_pt1 | contig 20502 bp, 19 predicted proteins | sample MGYA00382769_ERZ1066122 | MGnify/ENA primary metagenome ERZ1066122 (study PRJEB33369, sample SAMEA5778352) | biofilm metagenome | biome: Industrial cooling water; feature: Water cooling tower basin; material: Biofilm | place: United Arab Emirates | collected... | reverse complement strand
GGCGATGATGTGCCTCAAGCGCCTTGTGCAATAGCTTCTAAGCAGGTTACTACCACAGAGCGTGTGGCTGACCGCATAATGGCGCCCAACCGCGAGCGCACCGGAGGTTCGCGGTCCATTCCTAAGTTACAAGCATCAACCGGCGCGGCTGCTGCACGGCAGCTTGCCGTGCGCTATGGCTGCCCCGAACGCCGGCCGTACGCCGCTCACCTATTCGTTCCTATTCGACAGCACAAAACATCCGTTTACTCTGCTTTTCTATATTTTGTTTAAATTTTTTTTCAAAAAGTTAAACAAATGCGATAGCGAGGGCGTACCTTAATGCCCCTGGTTGCCTCAACAGCTTCACCTTCTGTTGGACCCGCGCTCACCGGACATCTGTAAGTCAATACGCTCTTTTCATACTTTTCGCATCTGAGTCATATGTCGCTACCGCTTACCGGCCTTCTGAATCGTGGAATGTTGCCTACCCTCGGCGCGTGGGTGGGCGCGGCGCTCGCTGGGTCCACCGGCGGTGTTGCGTATTTTCAGCGCACGGCCCCAGCAACTGCCGTCCACGAGCTGCCGCATGATCAGGCGCCCGCGCTGCCCCTGGTCAGCCAGGCAGAAATAGCCGGGGCCGAGCGCGTGGCAACCGCCATCGTGACGGCCCTACCCGATGCGCTGAGCGTCGTGGTGGCCGACGTCGCGACGGGCCACATCCTCACGCACCGCGCCCGGAGCGCCGCGCACGATGCGCGCGGGGCCACCGCCTGCTATGCCGCCATCGTGCGGCAGCAGCTCCATCTTCTGGAAGCGACGCACCTCACCGACGATGCCATCGAGGACGTGTTCATCACGCTCGGCACCGAACTGCACGTGCTGAAAGTGCTCAATGGTGGGCAGATGTTCGTGCATCTGGCCCTGCCGCGCGCCGCCGTCTCCATCGCCATCGCGCGGGCCGTACTCATCGAATCCGCTGTTTTCATCGTGCGGTAGGCCCCCGTAGCAGGCGCCTTACCACTGGTTTTTTTCCATCTCCACATTTCCTTTATGGCATACTCTGCCGATTCCCCCACGGGCCAGGTGGTCCAAAACATCCTTAACGACCTGCCCGGTTTGGTGGCAGTGGCCATCGTTGACGTTGAGTCCGGTATGGCGCTGGCGAGCCACTCCAACAATCCCTCCTTCAACCCCGACACGGCCGCCGCTTACAACACCGAGGTCGTGCGCCAGAAGCAGAAGGCAATGCAGGCGCTCAAACTCTCCGGCGAGACGATTGAGGACATCCTCATCACGCTCAGCAGCCAACTCCATTTGTTGAAGCTGATCAAGGGCGGCAAGCAGTTCATTTATCTGGCGGTCAACGCCCGCGATACCAATCTGGCCATTGCGCGCGCCGTCCTGCGGCAGTATGCCGACGAGTTGAAATAGCCGGCCGTCTCGCGCAGCCCCCGCACGTGGCCGCTCCGCTCTGTCGAGTGCGAGCGGCTACGTATATTCCTCACAGTCGGCCAGGAATCAACGGGCGAGCGATCAAGCCTGCAAATTTCTATTTGATAATCGTCTTGGATTAGTACAAGTAGTGATTTGTTTATTTTTCGAATTTTCATCGTTAAACAACAACAAAAAGGACAACTACGCAAATTTCTATATCGGGAATAAATATACCCCAAAATCACGACAGCCAACTTTTTCTGACACATAGCTAGCATAAACCACAGAAATAGTTATAATTTTCAGCGAAAATCCAGACGCATATTGACAAGCTTTGATCAAGCGTAATATCTTTGTAGAAGCCAATCCAACGGCCTTCGATTTTTTGACAAAGCACCTGCGGTAGAGACGTGTTGTCCGCCTGATCACCGGCCCCTCTCTCACGCGCTCCCTGCTCTTGTTGCACTTATGAAGCGGTATCGTTTTCGGAAAGGCACTGAATCCAATTCACTGTCATCTCAATCACAGCCTTCTATGGCCTACTCCAAAGACACCAAGTTTGGCGCCGTCGTGCAGAACATCCTCAACGAGTTGCCAAGCCTCATCGCCGTCGCCGTCGTTGACACCAATACCGGGATGACGCTCGCGTCGCACTCGAACAACCCGTCGGTCAACCCCGATGCCGCCGCTGCCTACAACGCCGAAGTGGTGAAGCAGAAGCAGAAAGCAATGGGCGCGCTGAAGCTCACCAACGAGTCGCTCGACGACATTCTGATTACGCTCTCGAATCAGATTCACCTCATCAAGCTGGTCGGCAACGGCAACAAGTTTATCTATTTGTCGGCCAACTCGCGCGATACCAACCTCGCCATTGCCCGCGAGTTGCTGCGCGAGCAGGCGCAACACCTGTAACCGGCAGGCCCGCGCGGGCGGCGGCGTCCGCCGGTCAGCCTTACGGCCCGCCTCCCGCCTGGGGGCGGGCCGTTTTCGGCTCCGTGGGCCGGTTGCCGCTTCCGTTACTGTTTAAGCGGCAAGCCACAAGCTGCAATTTACAAGCTAACTATTTGATTTTGAGGTGTTGACAACCAGCCGAAACTGTAGGACTTTCGGTTGACCACTTACTCCTGCTTTCCAATGCTCGCCGTGAAGCTTCCGTTTTTAAGCGCGCTCAAATCCGTCGCCGCGCTTACGGGGGCCGCAGCTTCACCTGCTGCGTCCTCTTTATCGCTCATTGCGGCCGATGCGCCGGCCGCCGCCCCTACCGTTGCCGACCCCGTGGCCGAGCGCGTGGTGGCCCAGATTCGCGCCGAGCTGCCCGACCTGATCGTGGTGGCGGTCGTGGACACGGCGTCCGGTCACGATTTGGCGTCTTTTACCAGCATTCCGTCGTTCAACCCGCACGATGCGGCGGCCGTCAACGCCGAAGTGGTGCGGCACAAAGCGCGGGCGCTGCACGTGTTTCATCTGGACGATGAGCAGATCGAGGACATCATCATCTCGACCACCAGCCATCATCATCTGATCAAGACCGTCAACAACCTACAGAAATTCATCTATCTCGCCGTTTTCGCGCATTCTACGGGCCTGGGCTTCGCGCGCGAGGTGCTCCGTCGCAACGCGCTCGATCTGGTAGCGTAATGCTGCCCGGCAGCGGCTGCCGTCGCGGCAGGGCAACGCCCTGAGCGCCACCTTTGCGGTATGGTACACCTCCCTGAGTCTTCGACCGTTGTTTCGCAGGTCGTTTTGCTCGTGGCCGGCGGCAGCGGCCGGCGGATGGGCGCCGCCGTACCCAAACAGTTTCTGCCGCTGCTCGGCGAGCCGGTGCTATTGCGGACGCTCCGGCGCGTGGCGGCTGCCGCCCCCGACGCGCTGCACCTAGTGGTGCTGCCCGCCGACGAGCACGGCCGGTGGCAAGCCATTCTGGCCGACTTCCCGGATGCCCCCGCGCACTGCGTCGTGGCGGGTGGCGCCACGCGCCTGGCATCGGTACGGGCCGGGCTGGCGGCCTTGCCGCCCACCGTCCCGCCCGATGCCGTGGTGGCCATCCACGACGGCGTTCGGCCGCTGGTGCCGGCGGCCGTGGTGGTGGAGGCGTTTCGGGCGGCAGCCGCCCACGGGGCGGCCGTGGCGGCCGTGGGTTTGAAAGATTCCGTACGGCATTTGCTGCCCGACGGCTCTTCCGAAACCGCCGACCGCGCCGCGTTTCGGTTGGTGCAGACGCCCCAATGCTTCCCGCTGGGCGTCCTACGCACCGCGTACGCCGCCCTGGACGCCGCCGCCGAGTACGACGTTACCCTCACCGACGACGCGAGCGTGGTAGCTCGCGCGGGGTACCCGATTCAGTTGATCGACGGCGCGTACGAAAACCTGAAAATCACGACGCCGGAAGACCTCATCGTGGCGGAGGCGATGTTGCAGACCCAGATAGCGGCCTGACCGCACGACGCGGTGCGTTACTCCAGTGGCCGCAACGGCCCGGCTTCCAGAGAATAATGCGCCTCGGCCACGGCCGTCGGCGTGAGCGAGTGCAGGTGCGGGGGCGCGGCCGAGAGATTGAGCAGGTCGGCGGGAAGCCGGGGCGGCAGTGCCGCGAGGTTGGCCAGGTCGTGCGTCACGACCAGCACGGTGCGGCGCTCGGTGAGCACCCAATCGGCCAACAGGTCGAACACGCGCCGCCGATGGTACACGTCGAGTTGCTGGGTCGGCTCGTCGAGCAGGCACAAGAGCGCGTCCTGCGCCCAAAGCTGCGCCAGCCACACGAGCTGCTGCTCGCCGCCGGAGAGCGTCGTGAAATCGCGCCGCGCCAGGTGCGCTACGCCGCACCGCGCAAGGGCGGCATCGGCGCGGGCATAGTCGGCGGTGGCCCACGCTGCGTACCACGGCTTGTGGCGGAAGCGCCCCATCAGCACCACCTCGCGCACGGGAATGGGCGTTCGCACGTCGGTGCGCTGGGGGAGCCACGCCAGCAGGCCCCGCGCGGCGGGGTCGGGCGGCAAGGGGTGGCCGGCCAGCAGCACCCGCCCGGCCCGTGGGCGCACTTGCCCGGTCAGCACCCGCAGCAACGTTGACTTGCCGGCGCCGTTGTGGCCCACCACGGCCAGCAGCCGCCCGGCATCGAGCCGAAACGACAAATCGCGGAGCACGGCGCCTTCCGAAATGGAAGCGCCGTACCCCGCGATTAGGTGTTCGACTGAAATCAGGCTGGTTTCTGGTTGCTGGTTTCTGGTCTCTTGTTCGGAAGCGTTACCAACCAAAGCGTATGGCCAGTCTGGCCCCGGCGGGGCTATCTATCGGTAGCAAAAGAGTTCTGATTCACCTCCGGGGCCACATTCCGACTGTCCACACGCTCTCGATGCCAGCAACTAGAAACAAGCAACCAAAAACCTCAATATTCGTCCTCGTTGAACATAAAGTCCTCTTTGGTCGGATAGTCGGGCCATACCTCTTCGATGGACTCGTAGGGTTGGCCGTCGTCTTCGAGGGCTTGCAGGTTTTCCACGACTTCCATCGGAGCGCCGGAGCGAATGGAGAAGTCGATCAGCTCGTCTTTCGTGGCCGGCCACGGAGCATCTTCGAGGTAGGAAGCGAGTTCGAGAGTCCAGTACATCGTGTGGGGGAGGGGCGAATTTAGTGAATCGAAAAACGGGGTGGCCGCATCAAGGTTGGCCTTCGGGGGCGCAAATGTAGGTGGTTGCCCGAATTGGCGCCGCCGCAGGTTTTTGTCAGTACGGCCGGTCTTTGGGGTGGCCCTCTTCGGGCGAGATGAATTGCCAGTGCAGGCCCACCTGCACCCCGGCGAGGGCGTTTTGGCGGCCGGTATAATAGCCGGTTTTACGCGCGCGGTCGGCGGCCTGGTCGGCGCGGATTTCCTGCACCGAAATGGTGCCCCGCACCAACGCCGACGCATACAGCGGCCCAACGATCTTGACCTCAACGCCAAAACCGAAGACGGCCGAAAGCGTGTGCGTACGGTAGTCGTCGGTGGTGGCGAACTGGGCGCTCGTGCCGGCTTTCACCGGATGGGTGTTGCGCGGCCCCGTAGCGGTGGTGATGTCGGTACGACCGGCCGTTACAGTCAGGATGCCATCGCGGTCGTAGCGGTTGACGTCGGACGCGCTGCTCAAAAAATTGAGCTGCGGCCCCACGTGAAACTCGAACCGCGTTCGCCGCGCTGCGCCTGATGTGTACTTATACAGCACCGGCACCGACCAGTATGTCAGGCGCACGTTTTTGGTGCCGATGCGCGTCTGGTCGTCACCTGAGCCAATGATTTGAAAATCGGCGCCCTGCCCGGTCTTGTTGGCTTCGATCTGAAATCCGTTGCGGTCGTTGAAATGGTAGCCGAACGTGACCCCGATGGGTGCCCGCCGATAGGTCTGTACGTCGAGGTAGTTGGGGTCTTCGAGCAGGCGTTGATCAATGATCCAGGTCGCGGCCAAGCCGGTGGTCAGCCCGATGTGCGCGCTCGGGCGGCGCGCGTCGGGGCGCGTCTGCTGGGCGGCGGCGCGCGGCGCCGCCCCAACAGCCAGTGCGATGAGAAGGGCCGGCAGGCACCGGCGCGGGAAGGAGAGAGGGTATGTCATCGGCAGTTATGCGGAGCAGGGCCGGAAAGTCACCCACCCGGTGGCCGGGTTACAACTCGAACCGCTCGCGGATCATCTCCTGCAGCTCCTGCTTCGAGCGAATCTTCCGGCCGAGCGCCCGAATCTTGCCGACGAGCATCGTGCGGAACGACTCGTTGGCGGGCGTGTCGGAGAGGTTGTCGAGATTGGCGCGCAGGGTGGTCAGCTCGGTCTCGTCGTTGGTCAGAAACTCGCGTAGTGCCGCCAGCCGGAGCTTGCCTTGCTGCACGGGCGGCAGGTCGTTCATCTCGGGATTGTGCTTGCGAACGTAATGCTCCAACGCGCTCTGCTCGAACACTTTGTCGCAGGCCACCACGAAGGCTTCCCACACGCGGTCCGACTCGGGGCCGCGCACCGTACCGCTCACCTTCCACTTGTTCTGTAGCTCTTTGACGGCCGGAATAGCCTCGCCGGCCGGAAGGTCGAGCAGCAGCGCGGCTTGGCGCACCAGATCACGCTTGCGCTCCAGAATGTCGTCGGGCGAGGGCGTGGGGTTCAGCAGGCGCTGCTCGGCGATGTGACGTTGCAGGCGCTCGAAGTAGTAGTTGTGGGCCGCGCGCAGGCGGGTCCACATATCGTTGGCCTGCTTGCGCGAGAGGCCGCCGCCCACCTCTTTCCACTCCTGCTGAATCTGCTTGAGGCGGCGCGTGGTGGCCTCCCAATCCGTCGATTCCTTCAGGCGGTTCGACTCGTTGATGAGCGACTTGTATTTCTCCTTCGAGCGCTGCTGTAGGGCGTGCTTCTCCTTGTAGAACTCTTTTTTGCGCCGGTGGAAGGTTTCGAGCGCGTTCTGGAAGCGGGCCTCGAGCGCGTCGGCAAGGTGCTTGTCCACGGCGCCGGTTTTCACCCACGCATCGCGCAGGGTCTTGAACAGGGCCGACGTCTCGTTCCAGAGCACCGACGATTGGGCCTCCTCGACCTGGTCGATGAGCTGCGTACGGGTGGCGAGGTTTTTCTCGCGGTTGCGTGCGATGCTCTGGTTGATTTCGGCTTCCAGGTCGGAGAGCCGGTGGTAGAGCGTCAGGTAATCGCCGAGCGCGTCGAACGAGCCGGTGATTTCCTTGAGGTGCAGCACCTTCACCAGGAAGGCGTTTTTGTTGTCTTCGGTCGCGGCGTAGCGCTGTAGCACATCCTCGACCTTGGCGCGGTACTGCGTCTCGAAACGGCGCGCGAAGTAGAGGAGCGCGTCGTCGTCGGTCGTCCGCACGGCACCAACGCGGCGCGCGGGATGGCCCAGTGCCGGCACGGCCTGCAGCCACACTTCCTGATTTTGGATGAAACCATAGCGGCGGGCCTCAGCCAGCAACGCCCGGTCCTGGTCTGCCATCGTCATCGTCATCGGTGATGGTAGGGAGTAGGGATGAAAAGAGGTGGAAACGGCCGCACCGCGCGGCCGGCGGCGCTTTGCCCCGGTCGGGCGGCTTCCGCACTACAAGTATAGGGTGCGGCGCGTGAGTTTGCGCGCAAGTGGCTCCAGAACTCCGGTTGCGCGGCGCAGGTTGCCCCTACCCCGATCGTTACTTTTGCGGCACATTTTCGGGCCAGGAGCGAGGGTGAGGCGCGTGTTCCTCACCATCTCACCATCCCACTACCTCCTTATATGAGTCAGCACGGCGAAACGATCATCTTCTCGATGGCGGGGGTCAACAAGATTTACCCGCCGCAGAAACAGGTTCTGAAAAATATTTATCTGTCGTTCTTCTACGGCGCCAAGATCGGGGTGCTCGGCCTCAACGGCTCGGGCAAATCGAGCCTGCTGAAAGTCATCGCCGGGGTCGATAAGCAGTACCAGGGCGAAGTAGCTTTCTCGCCGGGTTACTCGGTGGGCTACCTCGAGCAGGAGCCGCAGCTCGACCCCACCAAAACCGTCCGCGAGATCGTGGAAGAAGGCGTCGCCGAGACGGTGGCGCTGCTCCGGGAGTTCGATGAGATCAACGAAGCCTTCGGCGCCGAAGACGCCGACTTCGACAAGCTCCTCGAGCGCCAGGGCCAGGTGCAGGAGCGCCTTGACCAACTCGACGCCTGGAACCTCGACTCGAAGCTCGAGCGCGCGATGGACGCCCTGCGTACGCCGCCGCAGGAAGCCGTGGTCGGCAACCTCTCCGGCGGCGAGAAGCGCCGTGTGGCCCTCTGCCGCCTGCTGTTACAGGAACCCGACGTGCTCCTGCTCGACGAGCCGACCAACCACCTCGACGCCGAATCGGTGCTGTGGCTCGAGCAGCACTTGCAGCAATACAAAGGCACGGTCATCGCCGTCACCCACGACCGCTACTTCCTCGACAACGTGGCCGGCTGGATTCTGGAGCTCGACCGCGGCGAAGGCATTCCGTGGAAGGGCAACTACTCGTCGTGGCTCGAGCAGAAAACCCAGCGCCTCGCCAAAGAAGAAAAAACCGAGAGCAAACGCCAGAAAACACTCCAGCGCGAACTGGAATGGGTACGGATGGCGCCCAAAGCCCGCCAGGCCAAGAGCAAAGCCCGTCTGGCTGGGTACGAGAAGCTCGCCGCCGAAGAAGCCAAAGAGAAAGAGCAGCGCCTCGAGCTGTTCATACCCGACGGCCCGCGCCTCGGCGCGCAGGTTATTGAGGCGCACGGCCTCCGCAAAGCCTTCGGCGACAAGCTCCTGTTCGAGAACCTCGATTTCGCGCTGCCGCAGGGCGGCATCGTGGGCGTCATCGGGCCGAACGGCGCGGGCAAAACCACGCTCTTCCGCCTCATCACGGGGCAGGCGCAGCCCGATGCGGGCACGTTCGAGGTCGGCCCGACGGTGCAGTACGCCTACGTCGATCAGCAGCACGACACGCTCAACCCCGTCAAGTCGGTGTTCGAGACCATCAGCGGCGGCACCGAGACGATGCTCCTCGCCGGGCGCCAGGTCAACGCCCGCCAGTACGTCGGCCGCTTCAACTTCCAGGGCGCTGATCAGGAGAAAAAAGTGGGTGCCCTGAGCGGCGGCGAGCGCAACCGCGTCCATCTGGCCCAAACATTAAAGCAGGGCGCCAACCTGCTCCTGCTCGACGAACCCACCAACGACCTCGACGTCAACGCGATCCGCGCGCTCGAAGACGCGCTCGAGAACTTCGCCGGGTGCGCCGTCATCATCTCCCACGACCGCTGGTTCCTCGACCGCCTCGCCACGCACATCCTCGCCTTCGAGGGCAACTCCGAAGTGGTGTGGTTTGAGGGGAATTTCTCGGATTACGAGGAGGCGAAAAAGAAGCGATTGGGGGATGTGGCGCCCAAGCGGGTGAAGTATAAGGGGTTGGGGTAAGCTGATGGCAGCGAAAAACTCTATCTCTCCGCACGATCTGACCAAGGCGTAGAAAACGCCGGTTGGTCGTACCCACCGTTAATCAAACTATTCGTTCCGGGCCGGATAAGCCGGGCGCGCCACTGGGATTCTATCGTCTTCAATCTCATACTCAACCCAGGCGCCCGCAGCCACCGCCTCCAGTTCCGGTATTCGGGTGGGGCCGGTTGTTCTGGCCAGCAAGGCCCATTCCCCCTTATGTGCGGTCAGGCCGAGACCGGTTAAGGCGGGATGCTGGAAGGTTTCCAACACGTGGATCAGGTGAGCCGGCGGCTCGTCGCGGAGGGACCGAATGGGCAGAGCGGGCGGCGAATTCATTTGGATGAAGTGGCTTGATCTGGCTTTTTACAGTATCTGCCGGCCTACTGTTTACGCCGCCGCTCAACTCAAACCGGGAACGCTTGAAACTGTTGGCAAACGTCGCCCAAGTCACAGGCCGTAGTGGAGCGCCCGTCGCCGGCGAACAACAGCGCCACGGGCCGCCCGGTGGCTTCATCGAGAATGAACGAACCCGAATCGCCGGGGGCGCTGAATGGCTGCCCGTTGTTACTGACTATCTCAATGGCATTGGCAAAGGTAGCGATTCGGGGGGTGTTCGTATCCGAATAGTCGACCCGCACCCCGCTGACCCGGGTGGCCGTCACGATCCCGCGCGTAACCCCAGTTGAGCGGCCCGACTTGACGACGCGCATTCCGGGAACCGCGACAGCCACCTGCGGCGTGTAGGTAGCAATTCCGAACTGCTGTCCCAGCGCGAGTTGGCCAACGTGCTCTTCCGGAATGAGGGCGATGGCCGCGTCGAGGCGGTTGATCACTGGCTGTAGCCGTTCGTCCGGAAACAGAATCGGGACGAAGGCGCTCAGGGCGGCAAAAATATCGCCCGCCTGGGCGGTGGCGCCCAACTCCGGCCCCGGCTGCGCGATGGCCGTGCCCAGGGGCAGCGTATTGACGTTGGCCAGCACGTGGTTGTTGCTGAGCAGAAAGGTCTGCGATACGCCATTGACCGTGCGGCGCAGGAAGCCGCCCAATGTGCCGACGTACGGCTGATTGACCGGCGCGATGGAGACGCCGCCGGCAATGGGCCGTACCCGCTGCCGGTGGTCGGCGGGCACAGTCAGGGCCTGCTGCACGGGCAGTACTTCCACATCGACCGCAAGGCCGTTGAAGGAACGCATCAGGGCCGGAGTGTCAGCGGCCAGGTCAAATTTATCGAACACGTACACCTTGATCACCGGCTCATCGCTGACTACCTGCCCGCCGCGCACCCGTACGCCGGCGCCAGTGGCGTGGACATTGGTGAGCGGCGTGGCGAAGGCCAGCGCCGCCGGCCGCGCCGCAAACGCCTTCATTACCCCTTCCGGGGCGTGGAAGAGCGTATCGGCTTCGCGTTGCGCTTCCTGGAAGAGTTGATTTCGGAAGGCGGGCAACGCCGCCAGAATGTCGCCGTAGGTGGTAGCCATTGGAGGAGTGGATGGGAAAAGTAAATTGATGCGAAAAAGCGAACCGACGGCGGCGTGAAAGCCCGATTACAGTTCATTGAGCACAAGGGCAAACCGCTCGGCGATGCGTCGGAAACCGGCTTTGGTGGGGTGCAGCTCATTGTCCCAGTCGCGCTTGTAATCGGCGGCCGCCGAGAGCGTACCGCGCAGATTGAGATAGCGCACGTGCCCGAAGCCGGCGGCCTGCGCCACCTCTTCGAGCATCGTGTTGAAGCGGTCCATCAGCGCGCGGGCGTGGCGCTTGCGCTCGGCTAGCCGCGCGTATCCCTTATCGCGGAAGCCCGGGGCCAGCCACGGGCCGGGCAGCGCCCACCAGCCGCCCAGAAATCCGCGTCCATCGGGTACGGGGTAGTCGTAGCCGTGGAGCAGAATGGGCAGCGGTCGCCCCAGCTGCTGCTGGCAGAGCGCCGTCACGGCGCTCAGAATATGCGTATACGCCAAGCGCAGCCGGTTGTCGATGACGCCAGCCACTACCGCTTCGTTGAGACCGGGCGCCTGTGAGGCGGCGTGGTTAAGCAGCACGTGAAACTCCTGCCCGGCCACGTCGTTGCCGCCGCCCGAGAGCAGCAGGGCACGCGGCACGTTGCCGGCGCGCAGCAGCTTTTCGAGCTGCCGGGTGAGCGCTACCAACTGGCCGGCCCCGTACGCCATTTCTTCTACCCGGTCGCCCTTACGAGCCACGGAATAGACGTCGTAGCCGTGGTGGTCTTCGAGTTCCTGTAGTACATCGGTCCAGGGGTAGTCGAACCACGAATCGCCTTCGGCCAGCAGTACGCCTGCCGTGGCCGCCGTACCGAGGGCGGTCCGCACGGCTGCATCCGGTGGTGCCGGAACGGTGAACGCCGCGCGCGGCGCTCCGGCCGCGAAGTGGCGCTGGATGGCGGCTTCCCGCTCCGATAACGCCGCCCGGCGCGCGGCCAGTACGGCGGCGGCCTGACGGGCGCCCGCCGCCCTGGCGGCCGCTAGTTGAGCAGCAGTGGGGTTGATAGCCATTTCAGCTGGTGGTGACAGGAGTGAGTGCGGCCGCCCCGCTCTGGCCCGCGCGGGCCGGACGACGAGCGCGCCAGTGGAATCTGCCGATCCCCGGCGGCAAACTGTTCCAGGCGGCGGCCAGCAGCAGTACGCCCAGGCCCCCGACGCCCGCCGCCATCGGCAGGTACCCGGCGGCGTAACCGATCAGCACTCCTGCGCCGGCGACAGCCGTCAGGCCAGGGGCATAGCCGTTGCGCCGCGCCGCGCCGCGCCACAGCAGGCTCACGCTGAGCAGGGCAAAACCGCCCGCCACGGGCAACAGCCACGCGAACAGGGGCGCGGCCACGCCGCTGCTCACCCCCACTACGCTCAGGTAGGCGGCCAGACACAGGGGGCATTTGGGCAACACCAGTAATGCGAGGGCCTGCGCCGCCGCCCACCCGCTGCTGAACGCCAGGCGCACGTGACGGTGGCCGCGGCCACTGGTCACGCGGCGGATCTGCGCTTCCACGGCGGCGGCCGTGGTGGCCACGGCAAAGCCATTGACGTACAGCTGACCGGCCGGCGCGCGGCGCATAAACCCCGGCACCACGGCGCTGCCGGCCACGTACTCCTGCCACGCGGGCGCCCGCCCGGCCGCCCGGCAAGCGTCCAGGCAGGCGGCGCGACAGGTCGCTAGGGCAGCCGCGTCGGTGGGCCGGACGAACTCCAGCCTAAATGGCGAGGTCATTGGGCGCAACCGTCTGAATGGTAAACGAGTGCATCGCGACGTTGGGCAGCCCCAGCAGCGTCGCCGTCAGCCCGGCAGAGCCGAATGGCAGATCAAAGGGGTAGCCCATCGGCTGGCGGTCAGGGTAGGCGCCGTTGCTGGCGCCGCAGAAGCTGAGCGAGTCGGCGCAGCCCTGGCCGGCCGGCACCAGATCCACGTCGCCGTCCGTCAGAATCACCAGCAACCGAAACGGCATACCCTCGGGGGTGCCCCGCGGCAGCAGCAGGTGGTAGGGCCATCCGCACGAGCAATAGGCTGAAAAATCACCGTCGTGTGCGTCTTCATTGTCGATAACCGGCCCGCCCGCGTTGGGTCGGTGCCACTCGAATAACTCGCGCACCTGATCTTCCACACTCCCCTCGAAGACGTCCAGATCGCTGGCGGCCAGGTATTCCTGCCGGATAACCGTCACGGCGTCGTCGCGGCGGCCAATGACGGCAGGCCCTGGCGGCACCGTCACGTAGTACTTGTCCAACTCAATCCACCTGGTGCGGTCGTCGGCATCGGCTTCGGGTACCAGAAAGGCGCGCACCGTCACGGCCTGGGCCATCGGCTGCTCGTTGTGGACCCGCACGAAGTAGCAGAAGCGGTCGTGGCTGAGTAGTTCCAGTTCGACGGGCGTTTCCTGCCCCGCCACCGGCAGGTTAAAGGTGCGTTTGCGTAATGTCGTATGTAGCGTATCGGTCACGCTGAACGGGCTGGGCGCCCCGTCCGGATAGCTGACCGGGCCGGCCGGCACGGGCTGGTCGTGGCGGGCACCGCCGAACAGGGCCGTGCCGAGGGCCGTCAGGTCGGCGGCGGCGGGTAGTTCGGCGGCGGCGTAGGTACACAGAATGAGGGCGTCAGTGTGGGGAGCACCGGCGGCATCGACGTACTTCGTGAGCCGGACCCGCGGCTGGTGCCAGTCGGTGCGAGAGTCGAATTGCTTTTCCAGATTCTGCGCCAGTTCGTCGATGTGCTTGTGCCAACGCCAGAAAATCACGTCGCGCATCGAGGTTTCGGGGTTGCCCATTACGCTGCGGCCACCGGATTTCTTGTCGATCTCCATATGCCCCCAGCCGTGGTACCACGTCATAAAGTCAGTCAAGTCCGGTGCGCCCAGCGAAATGGTCGGCTCCAGAAAAGCCCCCAGCAGATCGACGCCTCCCCACTGGCCGGCGGGGTGCGGGGTTTGCCGCGGCCGCAGTGGTATTGGCCCTTGCGAAGTCGGCAGGACGCGCTGGCGGATGTACTCCCGGAGACGGCGGAGTTGCCGCTGCCAGTCCTGCTCAAGGGCGGTGTCTTCGGGGGCGAAAAATGCCAGTCCGTCGGCTCGGTCAAGGTAATCCTGGCCGTTACGGCCGATGTTCGGCTCGTAGCCTTCCATTTGGTCGAAGGCCGGCACCTCGGCGCTGAGGTCGCAGAGGGCTTTGACGGGCGGCAGCCCCACGGCGCGGCGCTCGGCGTCGTAGCGCGCGATCATCTGCCGGTGCATATAAACAAACTGTTCGCCTTGCCGGTCTTTCCCGCCGTCGTACACCAGATGCCAGTGGCCGTGGTGCTCATTCAGAAAAGGCTCCTCGCGGAACCAGTTGAGCGCGGCTTCGGTGGCGGGCGGAGCGCTGAACGCCGTCAGGGGCGTTGTGACGGCAGGCAGGCGAAACGCCACTGCCGGCGCCGCGAAGACGTTCGTCAAAGTGCGCGCCGCCGCTACAGGCAGCACCACGGCTTCGGCGCGCGATGGCACCACCAGTTCCGCCTCGCGCAGCAGCAGCGGCGGAATGGGCGCCGTGCGCCCCACGGGGTGATGCGCCATAAACAATTTCAGGCCGTACTCCACCAATTCGGGGTTCCGCACCTGAATCAGGCGGTCGTACTCGGCGCGCACGGCTTGCAACGCCGCATCCGTCCCCGCCGTCTGGGCGTCGTCGGCCACTCGCCCGAACGTTTCGCTGACGGCCACCGCCTGGCGGAGTTGGTCGGGATCGAACGGGGAGAACGTCACCGGAGGCGCTTCCGGGGCCGTCAGGCCGAAAGTTCGATTGGCCTTGAAGATAGCCAGTTTGGCCGGCGTCGGCGTGAGCAACGCGTTCCATAAGGCCCGGCGACCGGAATCGGCCGGGGCGGCAGCGGGTGTATTCATCGCTATCAGAGTCGTGGAAGGGAGTATCGCGCTGCCCAGGGCGCGACTACAGCCGTGAAAACGGGGTTCTCCGCTATACCTGTCACGTTGACTCCTGGTGCCCGCACCCGTAACTCGCCGTGGTGCGGGCCGTAGTCGCGGGCGGCAGCCACCACAGCTTCTTCGAGCGTGTTGCCGGTGCCGGTGCCGGCCTGGCCGGAGGGCGGTACTGCCCCCGCCACAGTGGCCGCGTCTATAGCACCCTTATTTCCGTTCCCACTGTCGGCAACCGCTGCGCCGAGCCATAAGGATTCGTGGCCGAGCAACATATCGAGCCACGGGCCTTCGTGCTCTTCCGGCTTAAACGCCTGGGTGCCGAGCGTAGAGAGCGCCAGATAACAGGGCTGCTCTTCCTGGTGGTTGTGGTAGTGAAGGTGCCCCGTGAAGCTGCTCACATCCTGAAAGTGCGGCTCGTGCGGGTGTGCCTTTCGTAGGGCGCGCTTCTGGTCGGAGGGCTGCCAGTTCACGCAGAAGCCCATCGATTGGTGCAGATGATGCCCAGCGTCGCCCTCGGCCTCTTCATTCAGAAACCCCACCACTGCATGGCTGCCGGCCGGGTAGTGCGGGTGGCCCGCCCGCACCTCGCAGGTGCCCGCGAAAACCCGCACCGTCTTGGCGTGGGGCGTGGTGGTGAGTTGCTCCACGAACGTAAACGTGAGCAGGCGCGCGGGGTCGTGCCAGCGGGTGGCGAAAAGGTCTGGCCCGGTGCCTGGCGCGAGCGAGGTGGCCCACTCGGGGCGGGTGAATGGAAGCGGCATCGGACGAAAAAATCAGGAGGTACCGGGTTGGGAAAGTTGTTCGGACCGTAGGCGTGGTTTTGCCAGGTCAGATGTCCTTTGAGGGTGGTAAATGTATTTTCTGCGAGCGTGTACCGAATGGTAACAGGGCTGACAGGTGGGGCGATGGGCAGTTCGGCAAAGATGCGCGTCTTGATTACTTGTCTCTCATAGTAGAACTACCTAATTCCTCTCTACCTACACGGTTTTCTCATTACTAGCTCTAGGTGTTTCTACCTGCTCACCCCACCACCACCCACCCGCACCTGACCGCCTGCAACACCAGCCCGATCATCGAGCGCGTCCCGACCTTCTCGAGCAGCATCCGCCGGTGCGCCTCCACCGTGCGGATGCTGATGAAGAGCCGCGCGGCGATTTCCTGGCTTGAGCAGTCCTGTGCCACGAGCTGCAACACTTCCAGCTCGCGGGCCGAAAGAGCCGTGGGCAAGGCGCCAGACTCGGGCGCCACGGCCGGGCGCGTGGCGTAGGGCACGGGTGGGCCTTCGACCAGCGGCGGCTCGGGCGGCGGCTCGCCGATGAGCTGGGCCACGGCGGCCAGCAACTCGCCGGGGGTGGCGCGGCGCGAGAGCAGCAGGCCGCCGCCCCGCTCCACCAGAAACCGGGCGACGCCGAACGGCAGCCGCTTGCCGCCCAGCAGCAGAATGCGAATGCCCGGACACGCCGCGCGCAGTTCGTCGAGCAGCGGCGAGGCGGCGCCGTCGGGGAAGGCCGTGTCGAGAATGAGCAGCGTCGGGCGGTCGCGCCGGAGGCGGTCGGGCAGGGCGTGCGCGTCGGCGGTGGTCGTGACGGGTAGGTCGGGGCGGGCCTCGCGCAGCGTAGTCAGCAGGCCCTGGCGCTGTAGCGTAGGGGGTGCTACCACCAGCACCGTGGTGCCAGCGGGAGTGACTAAAGGCAACAACGTCATAAGGGGAAGGGGAGCTATGCTTGGTTTCAGACTATGCGCGAACGTAGAGCCGCGATTGATGAGAAAGCAGGTGCGCGGCAAATATGTCGGATTGAGGTATCGGATTGCAAGTAACTGCTGCCTCTGCCTTGCTGAGATGGTGCTTTTGTTGGCAAACGGTGCGTTTACTCGGGCCAACTGCCGGCTGGGCGTGGGCGGCAGCGAGTAGCGGTGGTCGGGGCCGCGCAGCCCCGGCCGTACCTTTGACTACCCGTTCGGCGAGTGCTCCGGCGCCCGCCGACTCATTCTTCCCACTCAGCCTACCCTCACGTAGTGTTCTCTGCTATGCAGCCCGTCAAGCTCAGCGTTGTCCGCGAAGGCAAAGTGCCGCCCGATTTCCGCGTTCCGCTCACGCCAAAAAAATGCGCCGAAGTGATGGCCACCTGGCCCCACGTGCGCGTGGTGGTGCAGAGCAGCCCCAACCGCTGCTTCTCCGATCAGGAGTACCGCGATCTGGGCATTGAGGTGGTGGATTCCGTAGCCGATTGCGACATCCTGCTCGGCGTGAAGGAAGTGCCCAGGCACGAACTGCTGGCGGGCAAGACGTACCTGTTCTTCTCGCACACCATCAAGGCGCAGCCCTACAATCGGGCGCTGCTGCAAACGGTGCTGGCCAAACATATTCGGCTCATCGATTACGAAACCCTCACCACCGGCGCCGGGGTGCGCGTGGTGGCATTTGGGCACTACGCGGGCATCGTGGGTGCCTACAACGGCCTGCTGGCCTACGGCCGCAAGCACGGCCTCTACGAGCTGAAACCCGCCCACCAGTGCCGCGACTTGGAAGAGCTGATCGAGGAGTTCTACAAGCTCCACGGTACGCTGCCGGCGGGTACCAAAATCGCCGTCACGGGCACGGGCCGGGTGGGCAAGGGCGCCGCCGAGCTGCTCGACCACGCCGGTATCCGGCGGGTGAGCGCCTACGATTTTCTGTACCACGAATTCGCCGAGCCGGTGTACGCCGCCCTCGAATCGGGCGAGTACATCGAGCACCGCGACCCGCAACGCCCGTGGCACGAGCCGCACTTCTTCGCCAATCCGCAGGAATACGTGAGCACGTTCTGGCGCTACGCCAAAGCCGCCGACCTGCTCATCAATTGCATCTACTGGGATCCGCGCGCGCCGCGCCTCTTCGCGATGGACGAGCTGGCGCAGCCGTGGTTCCGCATCTCGGTCATCGCCGACGTGTCGTGCGACATCAACGGCTCCGTGCCCTGCACGACGCGCCCGTCCACCATCGCCGAGCCGGTCTATGACGTGGACCGCGCCACCGGCCAGGAACAACCGCCCTACTCGGCCGGCCACGACACCATCAGCCTGATGGCCGTCGATAACCTGCCGTGCGAGTTGCCGCGCAACTCCTCGCGCGAGTTCGGTCGTCAGCTCATCGATACCGTGCTGCCCGCCCTGCTGACGGGCCACGACCCCGACGACCGCATCCACCGCGCCACCATCGCCGCCGACGGCCACCTGACCGAGCGCTACCTCTACCTGACCGACTACGTGCGCGAGCCGGCAGCGGTGTGAAGGTGGGCGACGGGCTAAACGCGGCTGCGCTGTAGCGCCGAGTATCACTCGGCGACGGCGGCTGGGCGACGGCAGTTGAGCAGCGGCGTCCGGACAACGTAACGCGGAGCTCCTACTCCGGCGTCACTCCGAGTATTGTATGACTGCGGAGCGGGAGCTCCGCGTTACGTTGCTCAACCGCCGTCGCCGAGTGATACTCGGCGCTACCGCTCAGCCGCCGTGGCGGGCCGGAGACCCGCGCTCCAGCCAGGGAAGGGAGCTTTTTTATTTCCATCAGCCGCCTTTCCCCTATCTTTCGTCCTCACTTTTGACGTAGTTCTTCCTTGTCTTACTCTCTCGACCTGTTTGAAACGTACCTCCAGGAGCTGGAGTGGCGCTACCAGTTGGATAGCGAGCGCGAAATTTTGCGGTTGGGCGTCAACTGCCAGCACGGCTCGTTCGAGGTGATCATTCACATCCTCGACGACATCGATCTGGTAAAGTGCTTCAGCATCTTCCCCGTGCGGGTGCCCGAGCAGCACCGCCCGAAAGTGGCCGAATACCTCACGCGCGCCAACTACGGCCTGCTGTTCGGCAATTTTGAGATGGATTACGCCGACGGCGAAGTGCGTTTCCGCACCTCGATGAACACCGACGACGTGGCCATCAACTCGGTGGTGGCGCGGCACCTGGTGCAGCAAAACATCAACACCGCCGACCGCTACCTCGGCGGCCTGCTGCGCGTGGTGTACGGCGAAGTGGCCCCCGCCGACGCCATCCGCGACGCCGAGAGCCAGCCCGAAGGCGGCGCCACCGACCCGGACGACGAATAGCAGCCCCTACGGGGCTGCGGCCTGGATACGGTTGAAATCCACAACGCCCGCCGCAGCGCTTCCGAAGAAGCGCCACGGCGGGCGTTGGCACTGATGAGAGGCAGAGTCGGGGTAGCAGGATTCGAACCTACGGCCTCGTCGTCCCGAACGACGCGCGCTACCGGGCTGCGCTATACCCCGAGAATCTCATCACGTTGTGCCGCTTCCGGTTGAAGCGGCATCGTCGGAGTGGCAGGATTTGAACCTGCGACCTCCAGCACCCCATGCTGGCGCGATACCAGGCTACGCTACACCCCGATGGTATGTGGTTTGGCCGACGGCTCTTTGCGAACAAACAAGCCGCCAACCGGCCCGGAACGGTCTCCGGGAGGGGCCGCAAAGGTAAGGCCGTCGGCGGCAATCGGCCAAGCCCGTCGGACGAAAACAGTAGCCGAATGACGCTGACGGATGCCCGTTGCCGATGGCGGCGCACTGGTGTTTAGCGAAAATATCACGTCGTAACAGCCTGTTTGTCTTGTTTATACATAATATGAATGCACCATTACGGCGCTCATCATACTACTTTTGCACCCCGAAATTTTTTCGACCGCGCGCATCGTTACGCCACCCAGCCGGGCGGCTTGCCCGTGCGGCCCGCGTTGCCACCTTCTCACCTGAGTTGTTCAGACCCGTTTATGAAGCTTTCCGAATTCAAGTTTGATCTGCCGCAGGAGCTGATCGCTTCCCACCCCCCGCGCTACCGCGACGAGTCGCGGATGATGGTGCTGCACCGCGACGGCCAGCGCATCGAACACCGGATGTTCAAAGACATCCTCGACTATTTCACCGAAGGCGATACGTTCGTCGTCAACGACACGAAGGTGTTTCCGGCGCGGATGTACGGCCAGAAGGAAAAGACCGGCGCCAAGATCGAAGTCTTCCTGCTGCGCGAACTCAACAAGCAAAACCGCCTCTGGGACGTGCTCGTGGACCCGGCGCGCAAGATTCGGGTCGGCAACAAGCTGTATTTTGGCGAGAGCGACCTCTGTGCCGAGGTCATCGACAACACCACCTCGCGCGGCCGGACGATCAAGTTTCTGTACGACGGCCCGGAAGAGGATTTTTACAAGACCATCTACGACCTTGGCGAGACGCCGCTGCCGCGCGAAATCCGGCAAGACCCCGAGGAAATCGACAAGGAGCGCTACCAGACCATCTACGCCGATAAAATTGGCGCCGTGGCGGCGCCGTCGGCGGGGTTGCACTTCACGAAGGAGATTATGAAGCGGATGGAGCTGAAAGGCATCCATATGGCGCCCGTGACGCTGCACGTCGGGCTGGGCACGTTCCGGCAGGTCGATGTGGAAGACCTCACGAAGCACAAGATGGATTCGGAGGCGTTTCAGGTCGGGCCGGAAGCGGTGACCATCGTCAACGAAGCCCTCAACCGGCGCAAGCAGGTGTGCGCCATCGGCACCACCTCGATGCGGGCGCTCGAGTCGAGCGTGGGCGCGGGCCTGTGCATCAAGGAAACGAAGGGCTGGACCGACCGCTTTATGTATCCGCCCTACGATTTCAAGATTGCCACGTCGCTGCTCACCAACCTGCATATGCCCGAATCGACGCTGCTGATGCAGGCGGCGGCGTTTGGCGGGCACGAGTTCGTGAAGCACGCCTACCGGGTGGCGCTGGAAG
>ERZ1066122.1312-NODE-1312-length-20509-cov-37.090838_pt1 | contig 20509 bp, 15 predicted proteins | sample MGYA00382769_ERZ1066122 | MGnify/ENA primary metagenome ERZ1066122 (study PRJEB33369, sample SAMEA5778352) | biofilm metagenome | biome: Industrial cooling water; feature: Water cooling tower basin; material: Biofilm | place: United Arab Emirates | collected... | reverse complement strand
GGCGTGGGGCCGGGCAGCGGCGGCGGCAGCGGCGGCGGCACGGGCGGTGGCATCGGCTCGGGCGTGGGGCCGGGCACCGGCGGCGGCGGCGGGAGCGGCGGCCACATCGCGCCGCCGACGCCGCTGGCGCTCATCATCCCGCCGACACCGCCGCGCGCCTTGCGCGGCCGCACCGTCACGCTGCGCCTGACGGTGGACGAGAAGGGCAGCGTGCGCGAGATCGAGCTGGCGCCCGGCAGCGGCGACCGCGGCTACGACGAGCGCCTGCGCCGCACCGCCCGCGAGTGGAAGTTCAACCCCGCGCGCGACCTGCTCAACGCTAACCGCCCGGTCCGCGCCGTCGTCGATATCTCCTTCGCCTTCTGAGGGGAGCCGGGGGGCGGGGGGGCAGGGGTCGGGGGGCAGGGAAACGGCACCCCGGCTTCGGGCGCGCCGACGCGCGCCGTCGCCACGCGCGGCTGTCACGAGTGGCGGGTGCCGGGCGTTCTTCCCCGGGAGCGTGTGGGCCCCGATAGAGGAGGACGGCGATGAGGACGACCTGGCTCGCGCTCGTGCTGCTGGCCGCGGCGGCGTGCACGAGGGAGCCGACCACCGCGGCCGAGGACCAGGCCTTCAACGGGACCTGGCACTGGGTGAGCTCCACCGGGGGAATCGCGGCCCAGCAGCGGACGCCCGCCTCCGAGGGCTACACCGTACGGCTGGAGTACGACGGCGCGAAGGGCCGGGTGCGGGCGTTCCGCAACGAGGTACTGGTGGCCACCGTGCGCTACTCGGCGCGGGAGCTGCCCACCATGGGCCCGCTGCCGGTGTGGGAGGTGGTGTACGACCCGCCGCTGGAGGTCTTCCGCTTCGATGCGCTGGACCGCCACACCGTCCACCTGCACGGGAAGAGGCTGATCGAGCTCGTCGACCCCTGCTGCGACCGCTGGGTGCACACCCTCACCGACCCGACGCTCCGGTAGCCACGGGGCCGCTGCGCCCGGGATCGTCTTGTCAAACGCGCCGCCGGGCGTCAGCTTCTCTGCCGGTCGCGTCGCATCGTCCCTGCCGCACTCCACCCGACTCCGCATGGCGAAGCTATCCTCCCCTCCGGCGGCCGCGCCGGCCGTCGAGCGCGCCGCCGAGAGCGGCTTCGTCAAGGGCCTCTCGCTGCTCGACGCCACGCTGCTGGTCGTCGGCTCGATGATCGGCTCGGGCATCTTCATCGTCTCCGCCGACATCGCGCGGCAGGTGGGCTCGCCCGGCTGGCTGCTGCTGGTCTGGCTGGCGACCGGCGTGCTCACCGTCTTCGGCGCGCTCAGCTACGGCGAGCTGGCGGCCGCGATGCCCCGGGCCGGCGGCCAGTACGTCTTCCTGCGCGAAGGGCTCGGCCGGCTGCCCGGCTTCCTCTACGGCTGGACGCTGTTCATGGTCATCCAGACGGGCACCATCGCGGCGGTTGGCGCGGCGTTCGCCCGCTTCCTGGGCGTCTTCTTCCCCGCCGTCAGCCCGGACGTCTTCCTCTCCTTCGGCCGCGTGCCGATGCCGGGCGGCGCGGTGGAGCTGGGCCTCTCGCCGCAGCGCGGGGTGGCGATTGGGGTCATCGCGCTGCTGACCGCGGTGAACATGCGCGGGCTGCGGGAGGCGAAGTGGGTGCAGAACGTCTTCACCGTCGCCAAGACGGGTGCGCTGCTGGGGCTGATCGGGCTGGGCGTCAGCGTCGGGCGCAACGCCGACGCCGTCGCACGCAACTTCGGTGGCCTCTTCCAGGGCACGGTCGGCGGCACGCAGCCGGTGGACTTCCTCGGGCTGCAGGTGGCGCTGCCCGCGCTGCTGCTGGCGTTCGGCGCCGCGATGGTCGGCTCGCTCTTCTCCAGCGACGCCTGGAACAACGTGACCTTCGCCGCCGCCGAGGTGCGCCGCCCCGAGCGCAACCTGCCGCTGGCGCTGGCGCTGGGCACCGCGACGGTCACCGTGCTCTATCTGCTGGCGAACCTCGCCTACCTGATGGTGCTCAGCTTCCCGGAGATCCAGAACGCGCCGCAGGACCGCGTGGGCACGGTGGCGATGCAGGCGATCTTCGGCGGCACGGGCATGTACCTGATGGCGGGCGCCATCCTGGTCTCCACCTTCGGCTGCATCAACGGCCTGGTGCTGGCCGGCGCGCGCGTCTACTACGCGATGGCGAAGGACGGGCTCTTCTTCGAGCGCGCCGGCCGCGTCTCACCGCAGACGCACGTGCCCGTCTGGGCGCTCGGCGTGCAGGGCATCTGGACGGCGCTGCTGACGCTGACCGGCACCTACGGCCAGTTGCTGGACTACGTGATCTTCGCCGCGCTGCTCTTCTACGCGCTCACCATGGTGGCGCTCTTCCGCCTGCGCGTCACCCGGCCGGAGATGCCGCGCCCCTATCGCGCCGTCGGCTACCCGCTGGTGCCGGGCTTCTACCTGCTGGCCGCGGCGGGCATCGCGCTGCTCCTGCTCTTCGCCAAGCCGGTCTACACCTTCTCCGGGCTCTTCCTGGTGCTGCTGGGCGTGCCGGTCTACTTCCTCTGGGAGCGGCTGCGGCGGCACGGGCTGGCCTGAGGTCGGGCACCGTGCCATCTTGAAGACGCACAACGGGGTGGCCCCGGCCGGGGCCACCCCGTCGGGCTGGCCTGATCCGTGCGCTCCGCCCGCATGCAGCGCGCGGCGGTGAACCCTCACGCCAGCGGCGGCGGACCCGTCACCGTCCGCCGCCGACGGCCTCCAGCGACAGCGGCACATGGACGTTCTCTACTACCTGATCGACTTCATCCTGCACGTCGACCAGCACCTGGCCGAGCTGGTGCAGCAGTACCAGGGCTGGACGTACGCGATCCTCTTCCTGATCATCTTCTGCGAGACGGGGCTGGTCGTCACGCCCTTCCTGCCGGGCGACTCGCTGCTCTTCGCCGCCGGCGCGCTGGCCGCCAACCCGGAACTGGCGCGCACCGGCTCGCTGAACGTGCACGCGCTGGTGGTGGTGCTGATCTTCGCCGGCATCCTGGGCGACACCGTCAACTACTGGATCGGCCACACCCTGGGCGACCGGCTCTTCGACGGCCGCTCGCGCTTCCTGAAGCGCGAGTACCTGGAGCGCACCCACCGCTTCTACGAGAAGTACGGCGGCAAGACGATCATCCTGGCGCGCTTCGTCCCCATCGTGCGCACCTTCGCCCCCTTCGTGGCGGGCATGGGCAGCATGACCTATGCGAAGTTCGTCGCCTACAACGTGATCGGCGCGGTCGTCTGGGTGGTGCTCTTCACCTACGGCGGCTACCTCTTCGGCAACCTGCCGGTGGTGGAGCAGAACTTCGGGCTGGTGGTCATCGCCATCATCCTGCTCTCGGTGCTGCCGGCGGTCATCGAGTTCGTGCGCCACCGCCGGCTCGCGCCACAGGTGCTGCCGGATGGGGTGCCGGAGCCCAGCGGGGGGGAGCGCAGCTAGCGAGCAGCGGATAGCCCCGCCATCACCGCCAGCCCGGCGGCCGGTGGCGGGGCTGGCTGTAAGCCAACTGGGTCGCCGCGCTGAGGCAGCGCGGGGGCGGTGCGCGCCAGCAAGGGTGGCCAGGCGTTGCCCGGCCGACGAGGCCTCCCGTCTGCCACTCGGTCGCTAACCCAACGATGGTCACCACGACACGCTTGTGCATCGGGGTGGCTGTGGGTACAGCCGAGGAGAAACCAGCCAGGTCGCTCGTAGCGAGAGGGGCATCGAGTAGCGCCTGTCGGATCTCCTTCAACAACGCCGGCCGCGTCCTCCGCGGCCGAAGCAGGTGCTCGAGCCAGGTGCTGCGCACCTGTGCCAGCCACCACTCCGCCGCGGCGTTCAGGTCCGCCCGGTTTTCGCGGTTCGATAGACGGACGGCATCCAGGATCTCGGTCGCCGCATGATGACGCGGCCGGTCACCGACACGCTTCGCAGCGTCTCGATATCGACCTACCACCCAGCGCATCTCCAGGAGCGCGCGACGCTTCTTCCCCGACAGCAGCGTCTCTTCCACGCCGGCAAGCCGTTCAAGCGCGACGCCGAGTTGGGCAACGGCGGCCTCGTTGAACTTGACATCCACCGGCTCGGGCGTGAGCCGCTCCCGCAACGCGGTATTCACCTGCTCCAGATCGGTGACCACCTCGGCACGCGGACCCGGAACGAAGAGCCAGCGGGGCGGCCCCTGATCTGCAGCTGCGAGCACCAGGAACACCCACGGCTCCCCAGTCGTCCGCACGGCGCTCACCGCCGCCTGAATCCGGGCCTTGCTGGGCCGGATTTCTTCGTACAGATCCTGCGGGACCAAGGCACTCGGCCCGGCGATCAGCCGACGCACCGGCTCGAAGGCGTTGGTCAGCTCGTCCCATGCCCGCTCGGCGCCCTCAGTTCCCACCTCGAACTCCCGGACGATCGCTTCCGCGGAGATCGCTGCGTGCTTTCTCGCGTAGATCTTCGGTAGCTGCAGGTTTGCACCCAGCAGGGTGACGACGTGCTCGTGGCGCGCCACGGCGCGTTCGTCGGAACGCAGCGCGAAGCTCCGTGTGTCGTCGGGCCACCACGCTTCGATCTCGGGGAAGGGGCTGTCCATGCGGTCCACCCGGCCGATGCGCTGCTCCATCACCCGCACCACGCTGGGCATGTCCAGATGCACCACGGCGGAGGCCCCCTGCAGGTTCACGCCCTCCGACAGGGCGTCGGAACAGAGGGTCACCACGCCGTCCTCCTGGCTTTCGAGGTCCAGTGCGGCCTCGATCTCGTGCCGGCTGGTGGCTCCAGTGCCAAGCAGAACCTTCCGCACCCCGAGCTGCAGGAGGCGGCGGCGGAATTCCGACAGTGTGATGAGGTGCCAGTCGAACGCCAGCACGCGCCGGTGCCGCTGCAGCAGGCCCACCAGGTGTCGGGCCTTCTGCTCTTCGCGTGCTCCACTCAGCTCGGAGAGCAGCGCTGCGATCCGTTGGTAGACGCGCGCTTCCTCGGCGCACGCCCTCGCATGGGCCTCCGGGTCGCGCAGCCACGCAGGAGGTTGGACGTCCAGAACGTTCCGGGGCGGCTTGCCAGCCAGCTGCTGCACCCGTCCAATCACGTTGCCGGTCTCTGCGCTCTTCACCGCGTGTCCGGCAACGCGTGGGCTGCTCGGGCGGCCTCGGTGCCGAACAGGTGCTCGTACAGGGCGGCGCGCGAGGAGCGCAGGGCGCTCGCAACCCGGTGCCGGGCCAGGGCGGCAGCGGAGCGTTGACGCATCCGCAGGTACCGCTCGTCCGTGAACTCGGCGGCCCGCCAGGCAACGGGCGCATTCAGGACGGTTTGCAGGTGCGTCACGCCCCGCAATTGCTCTGCGACCGCACGGATCTCGCGCGCGATCTCCTGATCCCGCTCCGTCGACGGAGGCGCAGATTGTCCACCTCGCCCTCGTCGCGCGCCAGCAGCAATGCCAACTGCTCCGCCTCGGCCCAGCGCCCGCCAAGCGCCTGCAGCCAGTCCCGGTCCTCATCGGAGAGCAGATGCGCGTAGCGCAGCCGCAGTGTGAATTCGTAGCGCTCCGTCCCTGAATCGATCGCCGGTGGGCGCAGGTTGAGGCGCTGCCAGGCCTGCAGGATCTTGGGGATCCCCGTGCCACCCTCGTCGGCAAGGCCGACGTGACGGAACATCGCCACCAGCGTCGGGTTGCGCGGGTCCGAGCGGTCGCCGCTCAGCAGGTCTTCCTCCGGCACCCGCGAGCTGCCCGGGTTGCGGAAGAGATACCCTTCCGGCGCCCGGGTGACCAGCGAGGCCTGCGTCTCCGCGTAGTCCGCGTGCACCAGCAGGTTGACGAGCGCCTCGCGCACCGCCACCTGCACGGGGCCCTGGTCCACCCGTGCGCCGTGCTCCAGTTGGAAGGGGCGCGGCTGGTTCTCGATCAGGCGCTAAGGGTGGGCCACAGGTCCTTTGGCAGCCCACCGCGAGCGCGCTTGAACTCGACTTCCAGGCTTTCGCGCCCCTGAAGCCGCTCCAGCAGGGTGTCGAGAAGGCGGTCGTTTCTTTCCGCCATCACAGCAGGATGCGCGGCTGCAGGCGCGGGCGCAGCTCCTTGCCCACCCAAGTCAGTTCCAGCCTGGTCTTCTCAGTCATCGGCCTCCGGTCAGGAATTCATCGTGCCCAAGCAGGCGTGTTCCGCCCCGCAGTGGGCCGGCCGGTCCAAAGTTATGGACTGAGTCCAAACTGCTTTGGACGCGTCCAAAGCAATTGGGCCTTCCGGTTGGATCCTCAAAGATGAAATTCGGTGCCCGATCCCCTCAAGTGAACAGGTGCAACGGAGCGGCGCCTGTGCAGCGCGCGATCCGCGCCAACTGCGGACGGTGGCAACCAGGTTCAATCGAGGTTACGGAAGTTACGCCTGTAGCCGTAACTATCGTCGACTCGCCTCCATCGCTCGTTCCACAAAGCACGCCTACTTCGGCGGCTTTTTCAGTGGGTGCAGGCGCCTCGTTTCGCCAGCCGTTGCCCAGTAGGATCCAGACTTGTCACTCTTGGGCCACCCCGCGTCGCCGTCGGTCAGCAGCTTCATCAGTTCCAGCACCTTGGATGCGAAGTCGACGGCATCGCTGTCCAGCAGGTCGAACCCGATCTTGTTGAAGTGGCAGCCGATGACATTGCGAGCCTGTCCGATCCGCTGCAGCTCATCGAGATACGGCGCCAGCTCATGCGATACGTAGTGCACCCCACCGTTACCGTCGGGGGTGGCGACCTCCACTCGCAACGCTTTACGCAGCTTGCCATCGATGGCGGAAAGCAGCTCGCCCAGGGTGAAGTCATTCCCGGGCTTTCGAGGGGCGGCGCAGTTGTAGTGCAGCGTCAGGAAGTCGAGCGCGGCTTCCAGGATGACGCCGGCCTTGGCTGTGATGAGCTGCGGGTCCGGGGGGGATTCGGCGAGGAGCTGTTCCAGGCGCGCCAGATCCGGCACGCTGCGAATGACCGTAAGCCCCTTGCTCAGTGACCACTTGGTCAGCTCCACAAATTGGCACTGCCCGTTCTTCAGCCACCCCCACCGGAATTTGTGCCGCCAGGGGCCATAGTGAGTGGTAATGACGCAATGGCGGAACCGTTTCGCCTCGGCGTAGAGCATCTCGATCAGCCGGTCCACGTGCGGCTCGTCCACGCTCCCGAGCACATCGTCGAGGACGAGGATGGTGTCCGCTGCTCCGACGCGCGCCGCGAGGGCGATGAACACGCACAGCCCGAGCGTGTCCAGGTGTGAATCGCTGAAGTAGGCGCCGGGAGGGGCACCGATGATCCCGCCGAACTGAACCCCGATCTCCAGCGACGCGCGCTTGCTCGGGTCCAACTGCAGGCTGATGGCGTTCAGCCCCTCGCCCGGATGAACCGCCTCGTAAAGCGTACCCACCTCGGCCGCAATGCTCACCAAGAGGGCGTCGGTGAACTAGCGCCGTTCTTCCTCCACGATCTCGAGGATGCGGCGCAACGGCGGGAGCAACGCGGCCAATTCGCCCTCCGCGCGCAGGTTGGCCGCGTGCGTGTTCAGAGCACGCTTGAGCGCACCAAAGAACTTCTTCGTGTCCTCACGCCTCCGGATATGCTCGCGCCAACTCGCCGGCAGCTCCGCGTTTCTTGTCAACCAGCCGAGCCAGTGCTCCGAAAGCGCCGGAATCGGGCTACTGGGGAGCCTGACATCGGCCGGCCAGGTGTGTCCATCCTGACATTGCGTTAGCTCGTTTGCGTACCGTTGCGCCTCCGCCAAGCGTGCAGCCAGCGACTCCTCTGCCCTGTCCGCCGCCGCAGTACAGGTGCGAGCGATGGCCTGCGCCTCCCGGAGAGCCACAAACGCATCGAGACGCTGGTCCACCCGGTCAGCGAGGTTGGACACATGCTCGGTACCCTCGCACAGCGGGCAAGTACTTGGGACTGTGTGCCGCGCAAGATATGCCTTCGCAGCTTCGAGAAGCTCTACCACATCAGACGCATCTGCAGCAACTCGCTGTTTCCATTTGGAGCACTCGGCCTCTGCGTCGCGCGCCGCTGTACGGGCGACCTCGGTCTGCTCGTCCGCCGCCAGGTACTGCTCCACCGCTTCGGAAAAGCGGGTGTAAGCGCGAGCCAGGTCCTCCAACGCCTGGATCTCGGTATCGAACGAGCCGGGAGCACGGGTCATCTGCTGCTCCGCCCAAGCCATTGGGTCGGCACCCGGTGAACCGGCTTCTTCCCAGAAGTGGCGAATGGTGTCTCGGTTTTCCTGAATGCGGGTGACCGCGGTATCGCGGCGCTGGGTGAGATCCTTGATTGCCTCCCGAAGCGCCGCCTCGGAGGTTTCCACGCCTGAGACGTCCACAAAGCGGCGCACCGCCTCGTAACGTTCACCGGGCTTCGCCTCCAACAACTTCAGGATCTGTGCGCGCCGGAGCACCTCCACTCGTGGCCGGTGCTCCGGCGGTACCGCGACCACGCCCGTCCTGCTTACCGAGGCACGGCAGGTTGCCGCCGACGTCTCCAGGGTCACCGCAACGTCTGTGAGGTCCTTCCCGAGCGTGGCCCAATACCGAGTGGTCTTGCCAAGCCCGCGGCCCTCGATGGAGCCCACCTGGCCTCTCGCAAGGAACTCGAACGCATCGCAGATGGTGGACTTCCCGCTGCCATTCTCGCCGTAGACCACCGTGAGCTTCTTGCCCTTCTCGAAGCATAGCGTGAAGGGCAGAACCGAACCGCGCAGGTGTTCGATTGTCAGTGCCTTCAATGGTGCGGTGCTCATCCCTTCGTCGCCTCCTCCACCATCTTCTCCACAGCAAGCCGCCAGTCTTCAGCTCGACAGGTGCCGTCGGCGAGCTTGGTCGTGATCCTGGCGGCATCGGCGGGAGCCACCAGTTTCTCGGCCACGAGCCGCCTGGTGATGCGTTCGGCGAGTTCAGCGGATGGAGCGCTCACACAACCCTCCAGCGAATGGTGAACAGTGTTTCGGTGCGGACCGTCTGCTGCAGCTTCCCCTCGATCTGCGCGATGAGCGCCTCGCGCTGCCGGTCGATCTCGTCCTGGGCGTCGAAGAGCGAGCGGCGCTTCTGGCTGCGCTGGGCCTCCAGCGCCTTGACCTGCTTCTGGCCGGCGAGCTTCTCCTCCAGCGTCAGCGCGGCGGTGGCGGCACGGCGCGCCTCCTTGATCTGGCGGTCGATTTCCTTGATCTCGCGCTCCAGGCCCACCTTCAGGTCGTCTGCCCAGCCGTCGAGCTTGGCGGCCTCGGCCTCGAAGAACTCGGCGTTGCGCTCCGAGATGCGGCGCTGAATGGCGGCCTGGCGCTTTCCGGTCAGCGCTTCGAGGGCGGCCCCAGGCGCCGAGCCGGCGGCGTCGTCCACCCGCCCCGGGAGAGAGAAGAGCCGGCGTGCTGTCTCCTCGTCGATCGCCTCGCCTTCGTCCGTCACCGCCGCGAAGATGAGGTGATCCTCCGCCTGCTCCAGCGAGGCGACAGTGCAGAGGGTGAGCGAGAGCCAGCCCGTACGCCCCTGCAGCGCTTCGAGGACGGAGATCTTGCCGTCGTAGCCGTCGTAGTCGAAGCTGACCTCTGCCACCGGCAGCGCGCGCTCACGGGCGCGGGTGACCAGCGCTTCGGCCAGCGGGTGATCCAGGCGATACAGGTGCGCCTCGCCTGAGCGGCGGGGTAACTCGTACAACCCGGTGGGAATCCCCTTTCCGAAGGGATCTCGCCGCAGGCGGAACGAGGCGCCGTCGATGAACTCCGCCTCGCCGTCCAGCTCGTGCTCGGTGAGCTGCATCAGCAGCCGCTCGAAGCGGCCCAGCGCCTCGCGCGAGTGCTGGTCGCGCGTCTTCAGCTTCTCGCGCACCTCGTCGTCGAAGTGCTCCAGCAGATGGCGGCGCGTGCGCGTCATCGCCTCGTCGATCTCCAGGCTCAGCTCCATCTGCAGCCGGTCGAAGGCGGCCTGGATCTCCTCCGGCCGGCGGCAGTGCTGGTAGATGTCCGCGATGCGCTTCTCGAAGTCGACGCCGGACTCCACCGTGCCCAGCACCTCGTCGCTGGCGCCGAAGACGCCGTCGAAGAGGCGGAACTTCTCGGCGAGGAGCTGGAAGACCCTCTGGTCGGCCGCATTCTTCCGGTTCAGGAAGTTGACCACCACCACGTCGTACTTCTGCCCATAGCGGTGGCAGCGGCCGATGCGCTGCTCGATGCGCTGCGGGTTCCAGGGCAGGTCGTAGTTGACCACCAGCGAGCAGAACTGGAGGTTGATCCCCTCCGCGCCGGCCTCGGTGGCGATCATGATCTGTCCTTCCTCACGAAAGTAGTCCACCAGCGCCGAGCGCATGTCGGCAGTGCGGGAGCCGGTCACGCGGTCGGTGCCGGCATGGCGCTCCAGCCAGGTAGCGTGGATTTCCCGCGAGCGTGCGTCGGTGTTGGAGCCGTTGAAGAGGACGATCCCGTCCGCGAACTCGCTGGCGCCGAGCACGCGCAGCAGGTAATCCTGCGTGCGGCGCGATTCGGTGAAGATGATCGCCTTGCGGCTCGCGCCAAGCTCCGCTGCCTGGGGAAAGGCCACCCGTAGGGCGTCCAGCAGCGCCCGCGCCTTGGCGTTGTGCTCGATGGAGGCGGCCAGACGGGCGAACTCCTCCAACTCGGCCGCCTCGTGCGCGATGGCGGCGCGGTCGGCCGCCGAGAGCGCTGCGGCCGCGTCGTCCTGCGGCCACTCGTCGGCCGTCTCCTCCAGGGCCTCGTAGTCGCGGTCCAGCTCGGCCTCCAACGGCTCGGCCGGGGGGTGGGCGCCGAGCTGCGCACGCAGCCGCCACGACATGGACTCCAACGCGCCGGCAATGGCGAAGGTGGAGGAGGCCAGCAGCTTGCGCAGCACCAGCGTCATCAGTGAGCGCTGGCCCGACGGAAGCGCCTGCAGGTTCTCGCGGCGCAGGTAGTCGGAAACGAGCTGGTAGAGGCGGTCCTCGCTCTCCTGGGGGGTGAACGGCTCCGTCAGCGGCAGGCGCCGCGTATAGGAGATGTACGGCGTGACCTGGCGGCGGAGCGTGCGGTGGCACACCGGGCGCAGCCGCTCCCGCAGCGTGGCGAAGGCGTGCGGCTGGCTCAGGTTGCCGAACTGCTCGCGGAAGCTCTTGAGGTCACCGAAGGTGTGCTCGTCGATGAAGCTGACCAGGCCGTACAGCTCCAGCAGCGAGTTCTGCAGCGGCGTTGCGGTCAGCAGCAGTTTGCGCGCGGGCGCCAGCGCCTGCTTCAGGGTGTTGGCGATGACGTTGGACGGCTTGTAGACGTTGCGCAGCCGGTGCGCCTCGTCGATCACCACCAGATCCCAGGGCGTGGCCCGCACCTCGTCCGCCTTGGCCCGCGCGAACTGGTACGAGCAGATCACGACGCGCTCGGAACTCTGAAAGGGCCGCAGCACCCCGGACTTCACGGCAGCGTTATACGACCTGGCCTCGAGGATCTCGCAGGGCAGGAAGAACTTCTCCGTGAGCTCCTGGTGCCACTGCTTGCGCAGATTGGCCGGCGTGATCACCAGAATCCGACGTTTCCGCTCGGCCCATTTCTGCGCCACCACCAGCCCCGCTTCGATCGTCTTGCCGAGCCCCACCTCGTCCGCCAGCAGCGCTCCCCTGGCGAGCGGGGAGCGGAAGGCGAAGAGAGCGGCATCCACCTGGTGCGGGTTCAGGTCTACCTGCGCGCCGGCCACGGCGCCCGCGAGCCGGTCCGCGTCGTCGGGCGCGCGCCGACGGGTCAGCTCGTGGGCGAAGTACTTGGCGTGGTAACCGGTCCGCTCAGCCACTTGGAAGACGGGTTCGGAATCGGGCCGTCCCATCGGCCGCTTTCGCCGGGGGCGGTGGACGCACTGGAGGCGGGTCACCAGTATGGCACCCCTCTCCGCTCGGGGCAACTACAGATGAAGCGCACCCCTCGGCGGGCACGGCCGCCGAGGGGTGCGCTGGCTAGAGCTGAACACGAGCAGACGGGCAGCTTCCGGGCCGGTGCTGCCGTTCCCTGACCCCCGATCCCCGGCCCCCGACCCCTACAGATGCAGCCCCGCGCCCGGCCCCACCGGCAGGCCCAGCAGCATCCAGACGACGAGCATCGCCGTCCAGGCGAGCAGGAAGACGACGGTGTAGGGCAGCATGGTGGCGATGACGGTGCCGATGCCGGCCTTCTTGTCGTAGCGCTCCACGAAGGCGACGATCAGCGCGAAGTAGGTCATCATCGGGCTGATGATGTTGGTGGTGCTGTCGCCGATGCGGTAGGCGGCCTGCGCGAACTCGGGCGTGTAGCCGAGCAGCATGAACATGGGGATGAAGACGGGCGCCATGATCGCCCACTTCGCCGAGGCGCTGCCCATGAAGAGGTTGATGAACGCCGAGACGAAGATGAAGCTGATCATCAGCGGGATGGCGCCCAGCCCGGCGGCCTTCAGCAGCGCCGCGCCCTCGACGGCGACGATGAGGCCGAGGTTCGTCCAGGTGAAGAAGGCGACGAACTGCGCGGCGAAGAAGACGAGCACCATGTAGAGGCCGAGCGTCTCCATCGCCTTGCCCATGCCGCGCATCACCTGGCCGTCGTTCTGGAAGGTGCGCGCGCCCAGGCCGTAGGCGATGCCGACGCCGCCGAAGACGAAGAAGATCATGGCGACGATGCCGCTCATGAACGGCGAGCGCAGGAGCTCGCCCGTCTCCGGGTCGCGCAGGAAGCCGGCGCCGGGCAGGCTGCCCGGGGGCAGCGTGCTCCAGACGAGCAGCGCGGTGATGGCCAGCAGCGCCAGGCCGGCGAAGCGCATGCCGCGGCGCTCCAGCGGGCTGAGCTCGGCGAGCATCTCGGCCTGGGCGCTGCCCTCGCCGGTGTAGGCGCCGAAGCGCGGCGCCACGATCTTCTCCGTCACCCAGGTGCCGGCGGCGGTGATGACGAAGGTGGAGACGAACATGAAGTAGTAGTTCGCCGTCGCGTTCACCTCGTAGGTGGGGTCGATGATGCGCGCCGCCTCTTCCGAGAGGCCGGCGAGCAGCGGGTCGATGGTGCCGAGCAGCAGGTTGGCGCTGTAGCCGCCGCTGACGCCCGCGAACGCGGCGGCCAGCCCCACCAGCGGATGCCGTCCGGCGGCCAGGAAGATGGTTGCGGCCAGCGGCACCAGCAGCACGTAGCCGATCTCGCTGGCGGTGTTGCTCATGACGCCGGCGAAGACGATCACCGCCGTCAGCAGCCGCCGCGGCGCCGAGAGCACCAACTGCCGCAGCGCGGTGCCGATCACGCCGCTCGCCTCGGCGATGCCGATGCCCAGCATGGCGACCAGCACCGTGCCCAGCGGCGCGAAGTTGGTGAAGTTGGTGACCAGCGAGGTCAGGATGCGGTGCAGCCCCTCCACCGACATCAGGTTCACCGGCCGGATCGCCTCGCCGGTGCCGGGGTGGGTGACGACCAGGTCGAACTGCGAGAAGAGGCCGGAGAGCAGCACCACCAGCAGCGCCATCAGCGCGAAGAGGGTGCCGGGGTGCGGCAGGGCGTTGCCGACGCGTTCGATGACGCCCAGCGCGCGCATCAGCCGGGTCGGGGGGGTGGCCTGCGGCGGTGTGGCTTCCATGAGTTGAGAGTTGAGAGTTGAGAGTTGAGAGTGGGAAGTTGAGAGTGAGAGTGGGAGTTGAGAGAACCCCACCCCTCCACCGCCGCAGGGGCGGTGGAGGGGTGGGGTTGCCGTTCACTCTCAACTTTCAACTCGCAACTCTCAACTCCCAACGGGCAGTACAAGCTCCGGCAGGCGCTGCAGCAGCTCGGCGCTGTTGACGGGCTTGGCGAAGTAGGCGGCGCAGCCGGCGGCGAGGCAGGCCTGCTGGTCGGTCTCCAGCGAGCGGCCGGTCAGCGCGACGATGGGGATCGCCGCGGTCGCCGGGTCGCGCTTGAGGCGGCGCGTGACCTCCAGCCCGCCGATGTCGGGCAGGCCGAGGTCCAGGAGGATCAGGGCCGGCGCGGCGGACGCGGCGAGCTGCACCGCTTCCAGGCCGCACGCGGCACCGGCCACGCGGTAGCCGCTCTCTTCCAGCAGGATGGTGAACGCGCCGCGGATCGTCTCGTTGTCTTCGACCAGCAGAATCAGCGGCCGCGGGGCCGCCCCGTCGCTCGTCATGCCTCATCCTCCGCGCCGCCGGACTCCACCGACGGCAGCGTGAAGAAGAAGCGGCTGCCCTCGCCCACGGCGCTCTCCACCCAGATCTCGCCGCCGTGCAGCTTGACGAAGTTGCGCGCGATCGCCAGGCCCAGCCCGGTGCCGTGGTGCCGGCGCGCGCGCGAGCTGTCGACCTGCGCGAACTCGCGGAAGATCATCTCGTGGTGCTCGGGCGCGATGCCGATGCCCGTGTCCGCCACCCGCACCTGCAGCCAGGCGGGGTCCTGAGGGCAGCGCGTCGCCTGCACGTGCAGCCGGCCGCCTTCGGGCGTGAACTCGATGGCGTTGCCCAGCAGGTTGCCCAGGATGTGGATGACCTTGTCGCGGTCGCCCCGCACGCGCGGCAGCTCGGGGACGAGCGCCTCCTCGAAATGCAGCCCCTTCTGGCGGATGAGCGCGGCGTTCATCTGGTGCGCGGTGCGGATCGTCTCGGCGAGATCGAACTCCGCGGTCTTCAGCTCGATCGCCGCCGCGCTCGCGCGCGCGTAGGTGAGCACGTCCTCGATCATCGACAGCAGTTGGCGGCTGGAGCCGATGATCGACTGCACCGCGTCGGCCTGGCGGGGGTTCAGCTCGCCGAGCAGCCCGTCACGCAGGACCTCGCCGTAGGTGACGATCGCGGTGAGCGGCGTGCGCAGCTCGTGCGAGACGTTGGCGAGGAACTGGCTCTTGGCGACGTCCAGGTTGCGCAGCTCGCGGATGGTGCGGTCCATCTCTTCGAGGCGCTGCGCCAGCCGCTCGGCGTCGTCGGCGACGGTGAGGGTGGCACTGGTCGGCGCCGGGCCGGCGCCGGCCGCGTCCACGATGCGCAGGCCCTCGCTTTCGAGCACTCGCTGCAGGCGACGCGGGGTGTCCGAATCGTCGTCGAGGAACAGGCGAAGCTCGATCATGCGCAGTCGCGTCCGGGTAGTCGAAGGCATGCTGAATCTAGGCCGCACCTCCGGAGGGAGCAAGCCGGCCGGGCTCGTCGAGCGCCTCGGCCAGCAACTGCCGTTGCAGGAGCGCCGCGTAGACCCCCTCGCGCGCCAGGAGTTCCGCGTGGGTGCCGGCCTCGGCGATCTCGCCGTCGTCGAGCACCAGGATGTGGTCGGCGTGCATCACCGCGGAGACGCGGTGGCTGACGATGACGCTGGTGCGGCCGGCGAGCACGCCGCGCAGCCCCTCCAGGATGCGGTGCTCGGTGTGCGTGTCCACCGCGGAGAGTGCGTCGTCGAGGATGAGCAGGCGCGGGTCGCGCGCCAGTGCGCGCGCCAGCGTGGCACGCTGCTTCTGCCCGCCGGAGAGGTTGATGCCGCGCTCGCCGAGCAGCGTGTCGTAGCCGGCGGGCAGCGCGGCGAGCGTCGTGTCGAGCTGCGCGACGCGCGCGGCCGCGCGCACGCGCGTCCGCCGCCGCTCCGCGTCCGGCTCGTCGAAGCCCAGCGCCAGGTTGGCGCCGATGGTGTCGGAGAAGAGGAAGGGGTCCTGCGGCACCACGCCGACCGCCGCGCGCAGCGTGGCCAGCGAGAGCCGCGGCAGCGGCACGCCGTCGAGCAGCACCTCGCCTTCGCTGGCGTCGTAGAGCCGCACCAGCAGGCTCACCAGGGTGGACTTGCCGGAGCCCGTGGGGCCGACGACCGCCAGCGCGGTGCCGGCCGGCACGCGGAAGCTGACGTCGCGCAGCACCTCGCGCGTGGTGCCGGGATAGCGGAAGGAGACGTGGCGGAACGCGAGCTCGCCGCGCACCGCCGGCAGCGCGACGGGCTGCGGCGCGTCGGGCACCGCCGGCTGCGCGGCGAAGATGCGGTTGAGGCGCCGCATGGAGGCCGCGCCGCGCTGGAAGAGGTTCGTCACCCAGCCGAGCGCGATCATCGGCCAGATCAGCATGCCCAGGTAGATGGTGAAGGCGACGAACTCGCCGGCGCTGATCTCGCCGCGCATCGCCGCGAGGCCACCCAGCCAGAGCACGATGACCATGCCCGCGCCGCTGAGCAGCGAGAGCGACGGCTGGAAGAGCCCGGAGACGCGCACCAGCGAGAGGTTGCGCCGCAGGTAGTCGTGCGAGAGGCCGTGGAAGCGTTCCACCTGCGCCTGCTCCTGGCCGTACGCCTTGACGATGCGCACGCCCGCCAGGTTCTCCTGCACCATGGTGGAGAGCGTGCCGAGCTGGTCCTGGATCTTCTCGAAGCGCGTGTGGATGACGCGCCCGAAGCCGACGGCCACCGGCGGCAGCAGCAGCAGCGGCAGCAGCGCGAAGAAGGTCAGCCGCGCGTCGATGCCCACCATCAGCGTGATGGCGAACGCCGAGGTCGCCACGGTGTTGGCGAGGTACATGTACGCCGGGCCGGCCACCATGCGCACCGCCTGCAGGTCGTTGGTCGCGCGGCTCATGACGTCGCCCGTCTGCGTGGCGCCGTAGAAGCCGGCGTCCAGGCGCAGCAGGTGGGCGAAGAAGTCGTTGCGCAGGTCGTACTCGACCCTGCGGCTGATGCCGTTGAGCAGCTCGCGCATGCCGTAGCGCGCGGCGCCGCCGAGCAGCGCGGCGAGCAGCACCAGCCCGGCGAGCCGCGCGAGTGTCGCGGGGGTGGTGCCCGGCTGGCCGAGCGCGTCGATCCCCTCCTGGATCAGCCGCGGCACCGCCAGCGTGAAGGCGTTGGCGACGATTACCAGCAGCACACCCCGGGCGATGCCGGTGCGGTAGCGGCGCAGGTAGGGCAGCAGCGTGCGCAGCGCGGCCACGCCGCGCAGCTCGGCGGCGTCGGGCGTGGGGCGGCGGGCGGCGTCTGGTCGTTCGCTCACGGTCTGGATGGCACGTGCGTTGCCCTTTCTCGGGGCGGCAACCCCTCGCTTCGGCGGCTCAATCCTACCGGGGCGGGGGCGGAAACACAAGCAACGACGAGGATTAGGAGCTTCCCATGAGCCATCGCAACTTGCTGGCGCTGCTGCTGGTGGCGGTCCCGGCGTCCTCTGTGGTGGTCGCCTGCACGGGCGACCGGCAGGACACCGACGCGCGCGCGGCGCTGGAGCGTGAGGCGCTGGAGCGCGACCTGGAGCTGGCGCTGCAGCCCGACACCACCGCGGAGCCCGAACTGGCCGACGTGCCGGCCGCGCTGCCGCAGGAAGAGACGACCGCGCCGCCGCGCGTGGCGCCCGTGCCCGCGCCGCGGCAGTCCGCCAGCGCGCCGGCGCGCAGCCCGCGTCCGCGGCCCGCACCGCGCCCGGCGCCGGCGGAGGAGCCGCGCGAGCGTGAGCCCGCCCGCCCCGCGCCCGTGACGCGCTCGGTGCCGGCCGGCACCAGCTTCGCCGTGCGGCTGGACGAGCAGCTCAGCACGCGCAGCGCCGGCGTCGGCGAGGGCTTCACCGCCACGCTGACCGAGCCGATCTACGCCGCCGACGGCTCGCTGCTGATCCCGGCGGGCGCCACCGTGCGCGGCCACGTCACCGAGTCGCGCGCCGCCGGCCGTGCCGGCCAGACGCCGACGCTGCGCATCACCTTCGACGCCATCTCCTCCGGCGGCCGCAGCTACCCGATCTCCGCGACCTCCGCGGACGTGCCGGTGCGCCGCGTCACGCGCGACAGCAAGGGCGAGCAGGCGGCCAAGATCGGCGGCGGCGCGGCGGTCGGCGCGGTGCTCGGGCAGGTGCTGGGCAAGAACACCAAGAGCACCGTCGCGGGCGCGGCGATCGGCGCCGCCGCCGGCACCGCGGTGGCGATCGGCACCGCCGAGGTCGACGCCGTGATCCCCGCCGGCAGCGTCGTCAGCGTCCGCCTCGACGAGAGCGTGCGGGTGACGTCGTAAGTCGGGGATGGGGCTACCGGCTACCAGCTACCGGCTTCCGGCTGCCAGCGAAGCCCCGGTGTTGCCGGAAGCTGGTAGCCGGCAGCCGGTAGCCCTTCCTCCTGACTCCCGAATCCTGCCCTACCGCTCCACCCGCCAGCGGAGGCGACGATAGCGGGTCGTCCAGTCGGGCGAGTCGCCGTAGTGGCGCAGGCCGAGGCGAGAGCCGGTCAGGCGCGCGGTGTCCGCTACGGCGCCCATGCGCTCGCCGTCGAGATAGACGCGCAGGCTGTCGCCGGCGGCCTCGAAACGCACCTCGCGTTGCGTGCCGCGCGGCCAGGCGACGTTCCGCCGCCAGAGCGAGGTGAACCCTGCCTGGCCCGGCCCGCTGCGGCGGTAGAGCTGAAGGTTGTCTTGGCCGCGCGGGGCCGGGGCCTGATCGTCGCGCACCGCCAGCAGGTAGTAGTGCTCGTTGTCGGCGAAGCGCAGCACCAGCCCGCCGTCGTCGACGGAGTCGGCGAGGACCTCCACCCAGCCGTCGCGCAGCGCAGCCCCGTTCCGTACCAGCACGGCGTGCAGCCCGAAGCCGTCGCCGCGCAGCGCGCCTGGCTGCAGCGACCAGGGGTTGCCCTGGTCCGAGTACGTGGTATAGCGCCGCAGCGCGTCGCCGGCGAAGCCGTCGTGGCCGTTGCGCGCGTCGGGCGCCGTCGCCGAGCCACAGGCGGCCAGCGAGAAGAGCAGCACGATCGGGAGCGCTCGCAGCATCGGGGTCCTCAGGGGTCGGGGGTCAGGGGTCAGGGGTCGGGGGAACGACAACACCAGGGGAGAACGGGGCCGGGGTTGCCGTTCCCTGACCCCCGGCCCCTGACCCCCGACCCCTGCCGTCCTACTGCACGACTCTCCGCACTTCGCGCACGCCGACGGCGGCGCCGCCGCGGCGCGGGTCGCTGACGCCGACGAGCGTGCCGTCGTCCAGCACGGCGATCGACTGCACGTCGCCCTGGTAGCCGTCGCGCTCCTCGACCACGTGGCCGCGCTCGCGCAGCGCGGCGACGGTGGCGGCGGCCAGGCCGCCCCACTCATAGCGCAGCACGTCCGGCAGGTGCTGGTGGTGCAGGCGCGGCGCGGCCAGGGCGGCGGGCAGCGGCATGCCGAAGTCTACCAGGTTGGAGACGACCTCGGCGACGGTGGTGATGATCGTCGAGCCGCCGGGCGTGCCGGTAACCAGCCGCACGCGGCCGGAGGGGTCCAGCACCAAGGTGGGCGTCATCGCCGAGAGCATGCGCTTGCCCGGCTGGATCGCGTTCGCCTCGCCCTGCACCAACCCGAACTGGTTGGGCGTGCCCGGCTTGGCGGCGAAGTCGTCCATCTCGTTGTTGAGCAGGAAGCCGGCGCCCGCCACCGTCACCAGGTTGCCGTAGAGCGAGTTGATGGTGGTGGTCACCGCGACGGCGTTGCCCTGCGCGTCCATCAGCGAGTAGTGCGTGGTGTGCGTGCCCTCGCGGGCGGCGGCGACGGGCGCGGCGCCGAGGCCGGGCCGCACCTCGGCGGCGGGCGTGGCGCGCCGGGCGTCGATCGTGGCGCGGCGCTCGGCGGCGTAAGCGTCGCTGGTGAGGCGCGCCAGCGGCTGCGGCACGAAGTCCGGGTCGGCGAGGTAGGCGTTGCGGTCGGCGTAGGCGCGCTTCATCGCCTCGGCCCAGAGGTGCACGTGCTGCGGCGAGTGCCGGCCGAGCGCGCGCAGGTCGTAGCCCTCCAGGATGTTGAGCGCCGCGGCGAGCGTGGCGCCGCCGGACGACGGCGGCGGCATGGAGACGATCGTCCAGCCGCGGTAGGCGAAGGCGACGGGCTCGCGCCAGACGGCGCGGTAGCGCGCGAGGTCGGCCAGCGTGATCAGCCCGTCGCCGCGGCGCATCTCGGCGGCGATCAGCTCGGCGGTGCGGCCGCGGTAGAAGCCGTCGGCGCCCTGGCGCTGCACGCGGCGCAGCGTCTCGGCGAGCTCCGGCTGGGCGAAGCGCTCACCGACGCGCGGCGCGCGGCCGCCGGGCAGGAAGACGGCGGCGGTGGCGGGAAAGCGGCGCAACTGCGCCGCGTGCGCCTCCAGCGAGCGGGCCAGCCGCTCGTGCACCACCAGCCCCTCGGCGAGCGTGACCGCCGGCTGCAGCAGCTCCGCCCAGGGCAGGCGGCCGTGCGCGCGGTGCGCCTCCCACATCCCGGCCACCGAGCCGGGCACGCCCGCCGCCAGGTGCCCGACGAGCGAGCGGTCGGTGAGCCGGCCGGCGGCGCCGAGGTACATGTCGCGCGTCGCCTGCAGCGGCGCCGCCTCGCGGAAGTCGAGCGCGACGGTGCGGCCGTCGGCCAGGCGCGCCACCAGGAAGCCGCCGCCGCCGATGTTGCCCGCCTCGGGGTTGACGACCGCCAGCGCGAAGTGCACCGCGACCGCCGCGTCGACGGCGTTGCCGCCGCGGCGCAGCACCTCGGCGCCGACCTCGCTGGCGACGCGGTCCGTCGTGGCGACCATGCCGCCGCGCGCGCGCACCGGCGTGGCCAGCTCCGGCGCGATCGCCCAGCCGGCGGGGAACGCGTGGGCGGGCGCGAGCGCCGCGCTCGCGGCGGGCTCCGCGGCCGGCGTGGGC